>Ga0210408_10004471_pt1 | contig 12463 bp, 13 predicted proteins | sample IncBWH4MmetaG_FD_155471 | JGI IMG/M metagenome (GOLD analysis project Ga0210408, IMG submission 155471) | Forest soil microbial communities from Barre Woods Harvard Forest LTER site, Petersham, Massachusetts, United States - Inc-BW-H-4-M | ecosystem: Environmental > Terrestrial > Soil >...
ACATCAACGCCAGCGGCCGGTACCAGGCCGTCAGGCCGCGCGTCCTGGCCATGGACCGCGCCACCCAGGCCGACGAGATCCGGCAGCTGACCGCCAGCCCCGCCGTCGTCATGGGCAGCGTCGCCGCGGTCACCGAGACCGGCTCCCTGGTGGTCGCCTCGGCCAGCGGAAGCCAGCTGCCCGCCTACTCCGGCGGCGCCGCGCGCGCGATCTGGATCGCCGGGGCGCAGAAGGTGGTACCGGACCTGAGCACCGCGCTGCGCCGCGTCGAAGAGCACTGCCTCCCGCTGGAAAGTGCCCGCGCCCAGGTGGCCTACGGGATGCCCAGCGCCATCAACCGCCTGCTCATCCTCAACGCGGAATACCTCCCCGGGCGCGGCACCGTCCTGCTGCTCCGCGAGGCCATCGGATTCTGAAACCGGCCTGAGTCATCCAGCCGGGGCTGATCCGGGCCAGGTGAGGTCTCCGGTCCGGATGCGCGCGGCGGTGGCGGTCAGCCATTTCCGGTCGTGTCGCAGCCGGGCCAGGAGGTAGTGCACCTCGATCATGTGGACCTCGGGGGCGTCGGTGGCGTCGAGCGTTTCCTGGAGACGCTGAGCCTCACCGGTAACCGCGGCGGCGCGCGCATCGAGGGCCTCGGCAGCGCGTGCGGAAGGCATGATCGACAGGTAGGCCAGCGCGGCCATGAAGGACGGTCCGCCCGTCAGGTCCCCGCTGCGGATCTCGGCCTCGACGCGTTCGGCGAGCTCACCACGGCGACCTGGTCCGCGCGCTTCGGCGTCCTCCGCGACGACTACACCGCCAAGCCCGCCTTCGCGACCCTCCAGCACGTCATCATGGCGTCGGTCGCGGCCATCACCTGACCAGCAACGCCAGGGCGGATCGGGGCAGATCGAACTGACTGAGCATGGCTGCCGCCTCGGCCGCGACGCCCGGCGGCGCGTCGTCTATCCCGACGTAGGCCTCGACGTGCGGCCGGCGGCCAAGCAGCACGATCGCCTCAGCAAGAACCACGCATCTCAGCTTCGGCGAGACGTCGCTCCGGACGGGGCACGCCCCGCGCAGGTCGTCCAGATTGCTGCGGCCCTCGTACCAGTACACATGCGCGGCCGCCCGCAGGTCCCGCAGCCGCCGGTAGACGACCGCGCCAGTCTCGGTCGAATCCGGCCCCACCTCGTGCGGACGCACACCCGTCTGCGTCACGGCATGGAACGCCAGGGCGGCCGCGGCTTCCTCCCAGCGGCGTGCAGGGAGTTCATCACTGCGGTCGCATGCGGGCGCGTGCCCGATATCCGCCTGGTCGGCCAGGACACCGTACTCGAATTGCTGGTTCGGCAACCACGGGTCCCCGAGCCACCACTGCAACGCCTCGGTCTGGTCACGCACTACCTCATGGCGGTTCCACGCCCAGCCTTCATACAGCCAGCAGACGTAACTGCGGGCAGACTTCTCCACGCACCGCATGCCCGGCTGAGGGCTGCACCGCTGGCGGATGAAATACCGGCGAAGGTCATCCTGCGAGTACAGACCCGCGAGCAGATTCACCGCTGGCCCGCTCACGCTTCCAGGCTCCCGCCAAAACCCACGGGCAAATCATGGCCCCTGCCGCTTATGCGGCGCAAGCCACGTGCGACCGCCCTGCACGCGCCACGTCATCGTTATCACTGACCCGCCGCCGGGCGGCGGGGGAGCTGACCCGGCGTGCCGCTACCGGACGAACCCGCCGGCTGGCCGGCTCGGAAACGGCCTGCACGACGCGCTGCTCGCGCTTGCGGGCGCGCACGTGCCGCAGCGCCAGGAGGAACCAGGTGAGCAATTCCGGTAGCGCCCGGCACGTGTCGTCGTGCTAAGGGCACGTTCATCGGAATGACCTTGCCAGAATGTCCTCATGGACGGACTCGCGTGCCCCTGCGGCCTCGGAGACGGCTATGAGTCGTGCTGCGGGCGACTCCACGCAGGCGCGCAGGCGCCGACCGCCGAGTCGCTGATGCGCTCCCGCTACAGCGCATTCGCCGTCGGGGACGCCGGCTACCTCCTGCGCACCTGGCACCCGTCAGCCCGCCCGCGGACCCTCAGCCTCGACCCGGCATGGCGGTGGACCCGCCTCGCCATCCTGGAAACGCGCGACGGCGGGCTCTTCGACGCCACCGGCACGGTCCAGTTCCGTGCCATGTATGTCCAGCAGGGGCAGCGTGGTGTTCTCGCGGAGACGAGCAGGTTCGTCCGGCACGACAGACACTGGACCTACCTCGGTCCCATTGACTGAAGGGCGCCTTCCTTCCCGCCCTATCACCCTGGAGGCGCCATGCCAGACCACCCGGGAAAACGGCTCCATATTGCCGGTTATTGTCGCGCACGTTGTGGTGGTGGTCACGCGGTTACGGCCGTCCTGGCGGTGCGGAACATGCCGGGCCTGGCGGGCGCGGTGCCTGCCGCTGCGGGCTGCCGATGCTGGCGGTATGAGACCGCCGGTGTGCTGCCTGGACGCTGACGGGCTAGCCGGTTCCGCCCGCAGCAGCAGGCAGGAGACGGACCCGGACCGTGTGGTGGCATGAATAAAGGCGCCGCGGTCGGCGGCGCCTTGGCGGGTACGGTCTGGGCTGCGCGGGCCGGGATGCCCGGTCAGGCGCCGGCGGGGGCAGCTGCCGCGATGACCGGGGTGGCGGTGAGCCGGCGTCCGCGCAGGTAGACGGTGACGAGCCGGGCGGTCACGTCGGCCAGGGCCATCATGACCAGCGCGGCGGTCCAGGCGGCGGAGCCGGTGATGTGGTGCGCGATGCTGAAGGCGGCGATGGCCGGGCCCGCGCCGTGGGTGGCGGCGAAGTAGAAGACCATCCGGGCCCCGACGCCGGCGATCCACATGCTCGCCGCCAGGACTCCGGCCCGGCCCAGCGGGCGGCCGCCGGGGCCCGGGCGCAGCCGGGTGGCCAGGCCGCCGATCGCGCCCATGGCCGCGCCGGCCGAGGCGCACAGCAGGTCCAGCGTGATGTCGCTGCCGCCGGCGGGCACCGCGTGCAGGAACATGACGGCGGCGGCGGCCACGGCCAGGACCGGGACGCCCAGGGCCCGCAGGTCGAGCTGGTGCTCGCGGATCTGGCGGACGACCAGGAGGATGAGCAGCGCGTTGATCAGGTAAATGTTCATGCCGCCAGCGTGCCTCCGGGGCACGGGCGGGCGCGTCAGCCCCCGGGTGGGAGCCCGGGTTGATACCCGCGATCAACCCCTGGGCTGACCCGCCTATCCCGGCACAGCACACTGCTCGCCGGCCACGGAAGGTGCGGCCACAGCGTCCCGCCCTGGTACCTGCCGATTTAGCGCGGTCCGCGATCGCGCGTGATGAGCCGTGCGCTGCGTGCAGGACACCCGGTTCTGGCTTGTCAGGCGCCGACGGCGATGCCAGGCAGGGGCATCGGTTCGCCGGCGCTGCTGCCCGGGGCAGCACGACCTGGGCCCGGGCAGTGCAGGCGTAATCCGGAACGCCCCGCGCGGCCCCGGGTCAGGACGCGCTGATCGTGAGGCCGAGTGGCGTGGAGGTGCCGATGGGATCGCTGCTCAGCGTCATCGCCGTGACGGTGGCCGCGAACGCGCCGGCCGCGCTCGAGGGTGCGGCGGCCAAGGTCAGGACCGGACGGCCGCCGATTGCGGCTGCGGACGGCGAGAACGACGCCGTGACGCCACCCGGCAGGCCGCTGACGCTCAGCGCCACCGGCGTGCCGCGCAGATCGGCCGGGGCCTGGAACGAGATGGTGATCCTGGTTCGGTGACCTGCCCGGACCGTGACCGGAGACGGACTGAGCCGCATGGTGTAGTAGCTGTCCGGCGAGGGCGCGGCGTGTACGCCGCTCGTGAGGTTCGCGGGAGCGGCAGCCTGGCTGGCGAACGCCGCCTGCGACCCGCCGGCGGCCATCAGCAGTGCCGCCGGCACAAGCGCCGCTTTCAGCAGCGTTCTGGGGTGAATGCGAAACATGGCAGTCCTCCTGGGATGTCCGGTGACAGCGCTTCACAGCGGCGCGCCATCCGTTGCGGGGACTATCGCAGTCCGGGTTGCAACGACGCTGATGCGGACCTGAAACGGCCTGAGTGTCAGGAGCACGCAGCCTCGCCGGAGGCCGTGCCAGCCAGCCCAGGTCCGTCCGGGACATCGTGGCCGCCGAGCCGACCTGGGACAGGAGCGAACTGCCTCGCGAGGAGCTGACCACGCGCATCATCGCCGCCGGGCACCGCATCGGCCACCACTACGCGCTCAGTGAATGACGTTTACGGACGGGCGGATAAGCGTGGACAACGGCGTGCACCGCCGGGCGGTCGCCGCCGAGCTTGGGGATTAAGCGGGTGCCGGTGGAGATGACCTGCCAATCACCGGAGCCGGCCTGGCAGTGGTCCTGGCGGTAACTCCGGCTGCGCGGTAGTCCTGCCGCCTTTATCGACGGGAAACCAATCGACGTCTGGCGCATGCGTATCGACCGCGGACGGCGTCGCTCGCAGGCAGTGACGACAGCGCCGGAGCGCTACCCCTGCCGAATATTTGCCGGTCGGTTAACGATCATCCCGGTGATCGGTTCAGGCCCGCCCACGTCGTACGCTGCCCGGGGAGGCTGGGGGCGTTGAACCATCCATGCCGGCCTCGCCGCGAACTCATAGGCTCACGGCCAGAAGGATTGCTGCCATGCGTCCCTTCCGCTTTCTCACGACGGTCGATGGCTACCCCGGCTTCGCCGAGCTGACCTCCCTGGCCCGCAAGGCCGAGGCCATCGGCTGCTCCGCGTTCGTATTGCCCGACCATCTCATCGGGCAGTACGGCGCGATGCCGCTGCTGTCCGTGGTCGCGGCGGCGAGCGAGCGGCTGCGGGTGGGCACCTTCGTGCTCAATGTCTGCCTGCGCCATCCGGCCGTACTGGCCCAGGACCTCGCTACGCTCGACGTGCTGTCCGGCGGCCGTCTGGAGATCGGCCTGGGCGCGGGCTGGAACAAGCCCGAGCACGACGCCATCGGCATTCTCTTCGAGCCGGTCGGTGTCCGGATCAAGCGCCTGACCGAGGCGATCGCAATCCTCAAGGGCTGTTTTGCCGAAGGGTCATTCTCCTTCTCGGGCGAGCACTACATCATCACCGGCCACGACGGCGCGCCCAAGCCGGCGCAGCGCCCGCACCCGCCGATCTTCCTAGGCGGTGGCGGCATGCGCCTGCTGACTCTGGCCGCACGCGAAGCCCAGATCATCGGCCTGGCGCCGCGGCTGGTGCAGGGCGACGCACCCCGCGTCGACGCCCGGAGCCTGACGGCCGCGGCAACCGAGGAGAAAATCAGGTGGATCCGCGAGGCCGCTGGTGACCGCTTCGGTGAACTGGAGCTCAACACCTACCCCACCGGCGGGCCGACGGTCGTCACCGGCAACCCGCGCGCCGAGGCGCGCCGCCGCGCCGACCGCATCCGTGAACAGACGGGCGTCGAGCTGACCGTCGAGGAGATCCTGGACTCGCCGCACGTGTTCATCGGCAGCATCAAAGACCTGGCGCGCAAGTTCGCGGACCTGCGCGAGCGCTTCGGCATCAGCTCATTCCTCATCGACGACCTGGACGCGCTGGCGCCGGTGGTGGAGGAGCTCGCCGGACAGTGAAGCCTGCCTCCTGACGGCCCCTTCCGGCGTGAGCTGTCCGGCCGCATTAGACGCACCGGCGGCGCTGAGCCAGCTCGTTCAGCCGACGCCCTGTAAAGGCTGCGGTCGTGCACCAGCCGACGGCCAGCAGCGACAGAACCATTCTTCGGGCACTGCGCCAGCAGCCACACTGGAGACCACGTTGGCGTCCATATCCGCGGTTCCCGGATTGGGTGAGCAGCTCTGGCGGTCACCGTCGGCGGCCGGATACGGGTGCCTGAAGTGGCAGATCGGCTTCCAGCTGGGCATGGGCTGCGTCAAACCGGGCAGCCAGGTCTGTGCCTGGCTCCGTCGGCCCCGGGCAGCGCCGCGGCCATGATCACCCCGATCACCGCGCCTGCCAGCACGCGGGCTGCGAAGTCGTCGCACCCGCCGCCAGCGCGCCGCGCTACCGCGCCGGCTAGCGCCTCGACGGTGCCGACGAACTCGCTCCCCATCGGCAGGGACATCCCCAGCCTGGCGGAAGCAGCCAGTCGCGCGAGATCCTCCGCGGGCAGCGAGGCCAGGGCAGACGCCAGCGCCGCCCGCACCGCGGCGACCGGGCCCAGGCCGGGCGGCTGGGCAGCAAGCGCCTGCACGGCCAGGGCATCGATGCCATCACCGGTCAAGACGTCTTCTTTGGCCGGGTAATACCGGAAAAACGTACTCGGCGAGGCCTCCGCCGCCGCAGCGATCTGCTCAACGGCCGTGGCGTCAAGCCCCCTGATCGCCGAACAGCGCAGCGCGTGCTCCCGGATCGCCGCGCGCGTCCTGGCCTTCATCCGCTGCCGCAGCCCTGGCGGGCCGCCGCTGCCCTGACCTCACCCATGCCTGATCTTGTCCCCGCAGCCGCCTAGTCAAGGCCATAACCGCCAACTCTGCGCGCGCTTCGAGCGCGCACCTGATGCATCGACCGCCGACCAGATCGGCGGGTCGGGTGCTCGCGAGCTGCTGCAGGGTATCAGGTCGTAACTAATCGGTCGGCTCCGACCCGTCTAGCACGCAGTGGAGGGGACTCGGTCATCGTTGCCGGATATCGCCGGCAGGTCCATTGCGGCAACTGCAAGGGCGCGGATCGGGATAGGCGACCCAGGTCATTCCGTCCTCCGGCCGGGCGGCTTCCGCAAGACCAGGGTGGTTGGCCTGGGTGCCTAGCCGGTGCTCTTGACGCCCGCCCGGCCAGAATGTCACAGGCCGGTGGAATGCTGGCTGATGTAAGAAGCGGGATCCGAGGAGGGCACACGATGCTTGGCACCAACTTCGCGGACGGGGCGCCGGTCTGGGTGGACCTGGGCGCACCCGACGTGGCCAGGGCAGCCGGATTCTACGGTTCGGTCTTCGGCTGGCAGTTCGAGTCGGCCGGACCGGAGGCGGGCGGTTACGGGATGTTCACACAGGGAGGCAAGGTAGTGGCCGCGGCGGGCCCGCTCACCGAGCAAGGCGCGGCCCCGTCCTGGACGCTGTACTTCAAGACCTCCGACGCCGACGGGACGGCCGAGGCAGTCAGGAAAGCGGGCGGCACGGTGCGGACTGAGCCAGCGGATGTGATGTCAGAGGGCCGGTTCGCGCAGTTCACCGACCCGGCGGGGGCGATGTTCGCGGTGTGGCAGCCGGGCAGCACCAAGGGCCTGGGCGCCGTGAATGACCCCGGCACGTTGTGCTGGACCGAGCTGGCCACACCGGATGTGGCCGGCGCCAAGTCGTTTTACTCGGATGTGCTCGGCTGGGAGACCGATGACCAGCCGATGGGCGAGTTCACCTACACGGTGGTCAGGCCGGCCGGCGGCGATGCGAGCAGTGGCCAGGGCGGGATCATGCCGCTCAGCCCGGAGATGGCAGCGGCCGGTGCCACCACCCGGTGGCAGCCTTACTTCGAGGTCGCCGACTGCGACGCCGCGGCTGCCGCGGTGACGGCGAACGGGGGGACCGTGGTCGTCCCGGCGAGCGACGTTCCCGGCGTGGGCAGGTTCGCTGTGGCGCTTGATCCCGACGGCGCACAGTTCGCCGTCATCACCAGCGTCCCTGCATGACAGCGAACTGACCGGTCACGCTGGGCGGCAGCCGTCGCACCTCAGACGTGCTGCCGGCCAGCCGATGATCCGGGCCTGCCGGATCGGGCCGCGCCGCGCGGTCAGGCTCCGGTAGCCAGTCCGGCTGACCGCGTCGCCTGGCATGCTCCCCGGCGAGCCCGAAGCAGGCGGCAGACGCGGAAGCGCCCGCAGCGCCACAGACGCCATACAGGCCAGTTCGCCCCGGACCGCGGACGGCTTATGCCGCCTGCCAGTGAGGCCCCAGCGCGGTTCCTCCTGCGCCTCGACATTCAAGCCAGCATCACGGAATGTCATCGCCCAGACCTGGGAGGCATCCTTATCCTGCCGATTCGGGTCGTGCCGATGAAGATGCCACGGATTCAAGGAAGGCCGCCAGATCGCCCGGTTATACGCCGCCAGTGATGTGGTGCCGCTGGACGTGCTGACCGCAGAAGCCTGCTAGCCGAATGAGCCGCGTGCGGATACAGCAGGGTTGTCCTACTGCTGCGCCGGTCGCGGCCGGCGGCCGGAGAGGGCTTCCACGGCCTGCTCGATGCCGGCAACGTCCCGCTCGACGTCCTCCATGTACAACCGCCCGGCGACAATCTGATCGTCAGCGATCTCGAACAGCGTCACCCCGCCCATCTCAAAGCCCTGCCCGTCGCTGCGGGTACCCGACCAGCGCCATTCGGTCCAGGTCATGTCACCGTCCTGGACCGACCGGCAGATTTCGGCGCGGAAGTCCGGGATCCCCGCGAACATGGCCTCCCAATTAGCGAGCATCTGGGCTCGCCCGGCGAAGGCCCGGCCCGGGTGCGCCGGCTGCTCGCTGCGGTAATCCTCGTGGATGAAACCGGCCACGGCATCGAGATCATGAGCGTTCATGGCCACGACCAGCCGGTCAATCACGTCGGTCATCAGGTCCTCCCCCGGCTCGCAGGCTCTAGCACCGGCGCGTACCGCCATCGTCCGCACCGTTGCGCACGAGTCCCGGCCCTTGAAGGCCGCGGCCCCCGGCACACCCATCCCGGCCAGGAGCCGCTCGCTGCCGCACACGGACCCATCGGGATAAGGGCAACGACGCCGGCTTCACCATCAATCTGCCCACGATAAGCCGGGCTATCCCGGCACCGTCCGCTCATCACGCAGATCCGGACGTCGACCGGCCGCCGGGCTATGCGTACGGTCGTGTACAGATCACCCGGATCGGCACGGCGTCGGGCGACCGCCACAGCGACCTGATTGCCGACCATATCGGCGGATCTCGCGCGATAGCCGCGTCCAGCCGCAATCGCTGAGCGTGATCGCGACGCTGGCCCGCCGAGTTCGTTATCGCCGAATCCGTACTTGATAAGACTGGCCTGGCGCTGACCTGTCAGCGTCCGGCGGGACTGTGCGCGTGCTCCCGCGACCGTCGATGTCACAGCGTTACAAGCTGAATGACTAACGGCGGCCGCTATCTAGTGAAGCGGCACCGCCGCCCAAGTGGTGGTGTGTTCGGCTGATGAGAGAATGCTGGCTATGAGCCCCGCCAAGGCCGCGCCCGCAGTCCGCTTCGAGGCGACCCTGTACGCCATCGACGGGTCGACCATCGTTCGGCTACCGGAGAAGGCGAGTAACCAGCTGCCGTCCCGTGGCCAGGTGGCGGTCCAGGCGACCGTCAACGGGCACGCGTGCCAGACCGTCGCCGAACCGGACGGCGAGTCCGGCCACTGGGTGCGGATCGACGCGAAGCAACAGCGGGCCGCTGCGCTCCGCGCCGGGGACACCGCGGAGGTCGAGCTCGTGCCCCTCGAGGACTGGCCGGAGCCAGAGGTGCCACGTGATCTTCAGGCCGCCCTCGCTGCGGCGCCGGACAAGATCCAGGAGCTGTGGAAGGACATCACGCCGATGGCGCGCTGGGAGTGGGTTCGGTGGGTGAATGCGACCCGCAATCCCGGCACGCGCCAGCGCCGCGTCGAAGTCAGCATCTCGAAGATGCAGAGCGGGAAGCGCCGGCCGTGCTGTTTCAACCTGGCCGCGTGCACCGACCCGGACCTTTCGAAGAACGGGAAGCTGATCAATCCGCGATGATCCACCTGGCCCATGCGGTGAGCGAGCCCTGCGGCCCGTGAGGAGTGAGCCTAGGATGACACCGCGCACGAGCAGTGCAGGCCAAGATCCGGCGGCGTCGCGCGCCATCGATGCCATCATCGAGGCACCCGGCGACTGGCGGAGCACGACGCTTGCACGACTGCGAGCGGTGATCCTCGGCGCCGACGCATCCATCGTCGAGGAGGTGAAATGGAAAAAGCCGTCCCGGCCGATGGGCGTTCCCGTGTGGTCGCGCGATGGGAACATCTGCATCGGTGAGGCACTCAAGAGCGCGGTCCGGCTGACGTTCCCGAAGGGCGCGCTGTTGAAGGACCCGAAGCACGTGTTCAACACCCGGCTCGACAGCGCCACCGTGCGCGCCGTTGATTTCCGTGAGGGGGACATGATGAATGAAGCGGCGCTGCGGGGACTCATCCGTCAGGCTGTAGAGCTGAACACGTCGAAGGCTCGCACGCGATGACACGCGCAGACGCCCGTGCGCGCCGCCGTCGGCCGCACTCACCGTTCTTCAGCTGAGCCGCACCCACGGCCACCACCACAGCGGCATGGGTGTAGGCGGCATCGGGCGCGGAGCACGTCTTTGACCTGTTCGAGTCGGCTCGGCCTGAAGACCCCCGGCCGCGCCTGGGCGCGTGACGAGATCATGATGTCCCGCGGACGTGCCCCGCGGCCATCCGCCCGAGTTCGAATGCCGCAGTGCCGGTTGTCACGACTGGGTCCTGCGCGGCGAAGTCGCGTAGGGCCTGCTCGTCATCGGTCTCGACAACCGCGAGGCCGTACGAGTCATCGTCAGTGAGAATCGGTCCGAACACGACCAGCTCGCCACGTTCGAGATACGGGCGCCAGTGGGCAGCATGGCGATTCATGATCTCCCGCTCCGCGTCGGTCATAGTCTGGGCGAAGTTCGGCCGCGGAGCGATGAGGCGCAGGACGAAGGTGGGCATGCAGCGGACTCTACAGCCGCGCATTCGCCAGAAGGTTAAGCAACGCGACAGAAGATACCGATCTGCTCACCTGCAGCGGACCGGACTAAAGGGACTATTCCAGCACCGAATTGGGCGGGAGCGTGCGCTTCGCCGGAATCGAGCATCGATCACATAGCGTGAGCAGGACAGGCAAGTTAACCGGGTTTCGGTATCACCGGGTGGTTGCTGCTCCCAGCCACGCTGTCTGTGCTGGCGCGGCGAAGCCAGATCACCCGCAGCTGTGCGTGACCTCGGACCTGGCGCCGCGGGATTTGCTGTGGCGCCAGCGAGAATCCCCGCTGCGGGCAGGGACCTGCCCGGGATCAGCGGGCTGGCTGGTATTGAGAACCTTGCGCCTTCCGCAAGGACTCGAGCCACTCCTGGCCGGTGAGCAGCCGGGTGATCGTTGCCGTCGGGCTGAACGCACCGCCAGCGGCTATGGCCAGCCCGATGCCGGTTGCCGTGGTGTCATCCGGTACCTCCAGGAGGATGACCGCCCTTGGGATCTCCCGCTTAAGCTGGGGCGTATGGGTTTTTCGGGATGGTCCCCGGAGGCGGTGGCGTTTTTCCAGGACCTGCAGACCGACAACACGAAGGCCTACTGGAGCGCGCACAAGGGCTTCTACGAGGCATCAGTGCGCGAGCCCATGGCGGAACTGCTTGACGAGCTGAGCGGTGAGTTCGGTCCGGGCCGGATCGCCCGGCCCTACCGGGACATACGGTTCCGCGCCGACAAGTCGCCGTACAAGACCGAGATCTACGCGACCTTGGACCGCGGCGGGTACGTGCGGTTCGGCGCCGACGGGCTGACGGCCGCCCTCGGTTACTACATGATGACCGCCGCCCAGCTGGAGCGGTACCGGCAGGCCGTGATCGACGACGCGCACGGCGCCTGGCTGGCCGAGCTGACGGAGCGGCTGCGGGCCGATGGCCTGCAGGTCGGTGGCGGGCAGATGCTCAAGACCGCGCCGCGCGGGTACCCGGGCGACCATGCCCGGATCGGGCTTCTGCGCTGCAAGGGCCTGATCTGCTGGCGGCAGTGGCCGGTAGCGCCATGGCTGCATACGGCCGGGGCGAAGGACCGCGTGACGGGCTTCCTGCGCACCGCAGCGCCGCTGCAGCAGTGGCTGGACCAGCGGGTAGGACCGGACCCCGCCTGACCGGTCGGCCCCGCTGCTCCTCGTCCGCAAGATGCGCGGCATCTTCCGGGACCGCACCAAGGCAGCCGCAGCGCATAAATCGGGTCTGATCACGCAGCGTGATCCGTGCCGGGAACCGGACGCGATAGATCGCCGAATCGACGCCTCGCAGTCCGCTCTGCCTGCATGGCATGCCCAGCGCAGATGACCTGGTTCTTCACGTTGAAGCCGGCGGGTGCAGACGACCTTACGGCAGCATGAAAGTGAGCCTTGGCGGGGTGCACGGGATACGGTCTGATCGATGACGAAAATCATTTGCCGCGTCCCGTATATGCAATGCTAGGACTGGGTTTCCGGCTAGGACCGGCTTACGGCCGCCGCTCGACGACCTTCGCGTGCTTGAGCGTTCCGACGAGCTCGACGCGGAGCCCGGGGTCGGCGGCGGCACTGTCCGAGCGGAGCTTGGTCTTGGAGAACACGAGGTTGAGTCCGTCGGCGTCGATCACGATGCCGGGTGCGCCGACGATGACCAGCTTGCCGTGCTGCATGTCCGTGTCGATGCGCACAGTCCTCGAAGTGATCACCGCATCGGTGAAGTCGAAC
>Ga0210408_10004472_pt1 | contig 12462 bp, 9 predicted proteins | sample IncBWH4MmetaG_FD_155471 | JGI IMG/M metagenome (GOLD analysis project Ga0210408, IMG submission 155471) | Forest soil microbial communities from Barre Woods Harvard Forest LTER site, Petersham, Massachusetts, United States - Inc-BW-H-4-M | ecosystem: Environmental > Terrestrial > Soil >...
AGCAGGCCATCGTCGACCGGGAGGAACAGGGCGAGACGCTGTCCCGGCTGCTGCCGAGTGGCCTGGCCAAGAAGCTGCGGCAGGAACGGCGCGACATCGGGGAGACCGAACGGGTCATGGTGACGGTCCTCATGAGCGACATCCGCTCGTACTCGACCATTGCCGAGCACGCCGACCCGAGCCAGCTCGCCGGGCAGCTCAACACGCACCGGGCCGCGATGAACCAGGCCATCCTGGGCCAGGCTGGCACCGTGATGCAGTTCGTCGGCGACGCGGTGATGGCGGTCTTCGGCGCGCCGTTCCCGCAGCCCGACCATCCGGACCGCGCGGTGGCGGCGGCGCTGGACATGCACGCTCTGCAGGCGGAGATCAACAGCCGGTGGCAGGCCGGTGGCCTGCCACCGTTCGGGCTCGGCATGGGGCTTTCGACCGGCGAGGCCGCGGCCGCGCTGCTCGGGTCGGCCGAGCGGCTGGAATACACGCTGGTGGGAGACACCGTTAACCTGTCCCAGCGCTTGCAGCAACTAGCCGACCCCGGAGAGACTGTGTTGTCTGAGGCCACGTTCAAGGCGCTGCGCACCCAGGTGGAGGCGGCCGCTCTCGGCGCGCAGCGGGTCAAGGGACGAGACGCTCCGGTATACGCCTACAAGATCAACAGGGTGGGGAAATGATGAGCGAGAGCCGTCCCACGCTGGTCGTGCGCGGGGTGCGCAAGACCTTCGAGGCCGAGAACGCGCCGGTCCGGGCGCTGCGGGGGGTGAACCTGACCATCGAGGCAGGCGACTTCGCCGCCCTGATGGGCCCGTCGGGCTGCGGCAAGTCCACGCTGCTGAACCTGGTAGCCGGGCTGGACACGGCGGACGAGGGGGAGATCGAGGTCGCGGGCGAGCTGGTGACCGGCCGGAGCGAGGATGACCTGGCCCGGATGCGCCGTCGTCACGTGGGCCTGGTCTTCCAGTTCTTCAACCTGCTCGAGGGCATGACCGTGCTGGAGAACGTGGCGCTGCCCGCGGTCATCGCGGGCCGCAAGCGCAAGATGGCGGAGACCAGGGCCCGGGACCTGCTCGACCTGCTCGGCATCGGCGACAAGGCCTCGGCCGTCCCCGGCGTCCTGTCCGGCGGCCAGCGGCAGCGGCTCGCCATCGCCCGCGCCCTGGCCAACGAGCCCACCCTGCTACTGGCCGACGAACCGACCGGCGCGCTGGACTCCGAGGGCGGAAGCGAGGTGATCGAGCTGATGCGGCGGCTGCACCGGGGCGGCCAGACCATCATCCTGGTCACCCACGACCCGGATGTGGCCGCGGCGGCCGAGCGCGTGGTGCGGATGCGGGACGGCAGGATCACCGATCCCGAACCGGCCGTGGGCAAGGACGCCGTCATCGGAGCCTGCTGACCATGGATACCGCGGTCACCGCCTGGGGCCCGGCCCGCCGGCTTGTGCCCGGGCTGCTCGCCCCGGCGGCGACCGTGGTCGTGGCGGCGGCCGGGCTGCGGGTATCCGGCCTGGGGGTGATCGACGCGATCGGCTTCGCGCTGGTCATCGCCTGGGCGATCGCCGCGACGGTCCTCGCGCGGGCCGCGGACCGCACCGCGTACTGGCTGATCGCGCTGGGCGCGCTGACCGGCGCGGTCGCGCTAACCGCGGCCCGGATTCCAGAGCAGCAGCACGCGGCGCGGGTGGTGGCTACGCTGGCCGGCCCGCTCGTCATCGCGATCAGTTTCCACTTCCTGATCGCACAGCCGGAGGGCCGGCTGGGCCGGCCGGGGTGGCGGGTGGTCGCGGCCCTCGGCTACGCCAGCGCGGCCGGCACCGGGATCGGGCTGGCGGTCGCCGGAGAGCCGTTCCCGCTCATGGCGGGCGGGCTGATCTGGCTGCTCGCGGTGCTGACCGCCCTGCCGGTCACCCGGCTGCGCTACCTCAAGGCGGCAGGCCGGGACAAGGAACGGATGCAGTGGCTGGGGACGGGCATGCTGGTGGCCGCCACCGTCGCGCTGATCAGCGCGGTGCTGCACCTGCTGGTGGGGTGGCCCGAGTCGGCCGGCGCGGTGGCGGCCAGCGCGTCCGTGGTCGTGCCGATGGCAGTGATACTGGCCGAATGGCCGCCGCTGGCGCGACACGGCGGAAGTGCCCTGGTGCACACGCTGTCGGCCGCGGGTTCGGCCGCCGTGGTGGCGGTGGTCTACCTGGTGATCGTGCTCGGACTCGGGGAGGCGCCCGGCGACAACGCCGACCGGAGGCTCCTCGGCTTCTCCATCGTGGCGGCCGCGCTGGCCGCGATCGGGTACCTGCCGGTCAGGGGGCGCCTGGTCGCCTTCGCCACCCGGTTCGTGTACGGCACCCGGGAGGCGCCGGGCGAGTCGCTGCGCACGTTCGGCAGCCGGATGACCCGCGCCGTGTCAATGGACGAGCTGCTGCTGCAGCTGGCCGAGTCGCTGCGCAAGACCATGCGGCTTGACTGCGCCGAGATCTACACCGGCGCGGGCGACGTGCTGGAGCGCACGGTGTCGGTCCCGGACGCGGGCCGCAAGTCGATCGTGCTGACCGACCGCGAGCGGCCGGTGGTGGCCCGGGCCGGGGTGTCGGGGAGCGCGTGGGCCTCGGTCTGGCTGCCCGCCCTGCTCGACGGGCGCGAGCAGGCTCAGCTGCGAGTGGCGCCGATCAGCCACGCGGGCGAACTGCTCGGCCTCATCGTGGTGGAGCGGGCCGCCCGCGCGGACACCTTCACCGACGAGGACGATCGCGTGCTGACCGAACTGGCCCGCCAGGCCGGCCTAGCCTTCCACAACTCCCAGCTGGACTCCGCGCTGCAGACCACGCTGGACGCGCTGCGCAAGCAGGCGGACGAGCTGCGCGAATCCCGGGCCCGCATCGTCGCCAGCGGGGACGCCGAACGCCGCCGGGTGGAACGCGACCTGCACGACGGGGCCCAGCAGCACCTGGTGGCGCTGGCCATCAACCTCCGCCTGGCCCGCGACATCGTGGCCGAAGACCCGGACGGGGCCGGGGAGATGCTCGGCCAGCTAGCCGACGACGTGCAGCTGACCATCAAGGAGCTGCGCGAGCTGGCCCACGGCATCTACCCGCCGCTGCTGGCCGACAACGGCCTCGGCGACGCGCTGCGCGCGGCCGCGAGCCGCAACCCGCTCAAGGTCCTGGTGACGGTGGCCGACGACGTGGGGCGGTATCCCGCCGAGGTGGAGGCCGCGATCTACTTCTCCTGCCTGGAGGCCCTGCAGAACGCGGCCAAGCACGCGCAGGAGGCGACCGTGGAGCTGCGGCTGTGGACCGAGTCCGGCGGGCTGCTGTTCTCGGTCACCGACGACGGCCCTGGGTTCGATCCCGCGGTCGCCCGCCGCGGTCACGGGTACGTCAACATGGCGGACCGGCTCGGCGCCATCGGCGGGACGGTGCGCTGGGACTCCAAGCCGGGGCACGGGGCCGCGGTCAACGGGTCGGTTCCGCTAGCCGCCTAGGTTCACAGCCGGGCGAAGGCGCCGGAGTCGCGTTCCTGCCACAGCTGACGCAGCGCGTCGGCGCCGAAGCGCTCCTTGTGCACGTACCCGCTCGCCCCGCTCACGGTCGCGCTGCGGGGCAGGTCCGCTACGTCGTACGTGGAGCAGAGGAAGACCACCACGTCCGGATGGGCCGCCACGATGCGCCGGGTGGCCTCGATGCCGTTCATCTCCGGCATGTTGATGTCCATCAGCACCAGCGCCGGGTGCAGCTCGTCGACGAGCGCGATGGCCTCGGAGCCGCTCGACGCCTCGCCTGCCAGCTGGAAGCACGGCAGGCGTCGGAGGACGGCCTTCACGGCCATCCGAAAGGGCGCCTGCTCATCCACGATGAGCACGGAGTGCGGGCTGGTCACGTTTTCAGCTTCGCACAGGCCGTGCGGGCCGCCCAGGGTGCTGCCACACCGCACCCGGTGGGGTCAGCTTCCCTGGCCCCGGCCCAGGAACAGCAGCACCGCCATGACCCGGCGGTTGACGTCCTTCTCCTCGCTCAGGCCCAGCTTGGCGAAGATCGAGTTGGTGTGTTTCTCCACCGCCCGCTCGGACACCGCCACCGCCGCGGCGATCGCGGCGTTGTTCTTGCCCTGCGCCATCTCGGCCAGGATCTGCGTCTCCCGCGCGGTCAGCGTGTCCAGGCTGGACGCCTGCGGGTGCGACCGCGACCGTACCAGCTCGTCCACCACAAGCGGGTCGATGACTGAGCCGCCGCTGGCCACGGCGCGGATGGCGCGGACCAGGTCGTCAACGCTGGCTATCCGCTCCTTGAGCAGGTAGGCCCGGCCCGCCGAGCCGTGCTCGAGCAGCGATACGGCGTAGCCGGGCGCGGTGTACTGGCTCAGCACCACCACGCCGACCTGGGGGCGGTGCTCGCGCAGCCAGGCGGCGGCCTGGATGCCCTCGTCCCGGCCGGTGGGCGGCATGCGGATGTCGGTGATCACGACATCGGGCTCACTGCCCTCGATGAGGGCGAGCAGCTCGGGCAGGTCGGACGCGGTGCCGACGAGCTCGAAGTCCGGATGCGCGGAGACCAGCCGGGAGACGCCCTCCCGCAGGAGGACGTTGTCCTCGGCCAGCGCGACCCGGATGGTGCTCATGGCGCCTGATCGTAGCGCGGCAGGCGTTTACTCCGTGTGCAGGATCTGTCCGGCGCGCAGCCGCGCGGCGCGGCGGGCGGGCCAGGTGGCCAGGAGGTTGGCGGCCACCAGGGCCACCGGCGCGATCAGCAGCAGGGCCAGCAGCGCCCACGGCGTGTTATAGGCCAGCGGCGTCGTGCTGGCGGCGGCGCGCCACAGAATCCGGCCGAGCGCGATGCCGAGCGGGATGCCGAAGGCCAGGCCTGTGATCGCGAGCAGGGTGGCCTGGGTGCTAATGACCAGCCGGGACTGCCGCCGGGTGAGGCCGAGCGCCCGCAGCACGGCCAGTTCGTGGCGGCGGCGGCGGACCGCGATGGACAGGGCGTGCCCGACGGCCCCGATGGCTAGCACGGCGAGGAAAGCGCTCAGCGCCAGCGGGAGGACGCCCACGTCCTTGACCGCCTGGATGATCGGCGGCGGAGGCGTGACCTCGAAGGAGAAGGGCTGTCCGCCCTTGATGGCCTGCGCCTTGGCGGTCAGCCGGTGCGCCACCGCCTGAGGATCGGCGCCCGGCCGCAGGGCGACCGTGGCGACATGGAACTTGAAGGCGTAGTGGGCGCCGCGGAAGAGCCGGTCGTATCCGCCGGGGGTCAGCCACGCGCCGCTGTCGTAGTCGTTGTGCGGGCCGGCCGGCACGAAGCCGATACCGGTCACGGTCAGTGCCCGCGGTTCCGCGGCGCCGGTCAGCCGGACCACCGAGCCGGTGGCCGCGTGCATGTCGCTGGCGGTGGTGGGGGCGAGCACGATCTCGTCCGGCCTGGACGGCATGCGTCCGGCGGTGAGCACCACCGGCACCCGCTTGCCCGCCACGGCGTCATAGGTGAAGCTCTCCACCGATTCCTGGCCGGACTGGGCGCCGCCGATCCGCGCGTCGTCGACCCCGGTCACGTCCGGGTCGGCGGCCGCCGCGTGCAGGACCTGGCCGGCGGGCCCGATGTCCTGTCCGGAGAAGCCGAGGAACGTGTCGAGCTGCCAGGTCTGGCCGAACCGGGCCGGGTTGGCGGCGGCGTCGGACACCCCGGCCGAGAAGGTGAAGGCGGCGAGCACGCCCAGGATGCCGGCTACCGCGCCGAGCAGGGCCGGCCGGACCGGCACGGCCGCCCGCCCGTGCCCGGGTTCGAGCGCGAACCGGGCGCCCACCACCACCGGGACGCCGAGGCCGGCGGCCGCCGCCGCGGCGGCCACGCTGGAGCGGCGCGGTGTGGTGCGCCGCCGGCTGGCGCTGAGCGCCAGGGCCGCGGCGGTGGCCGCTCCGGCTGCCACCAGGAGCGGCGCCAGGACCCAGCCGGGGCCGAGGATCAGCCAGTCGGCGTCGATACCCGGGTGCGGCTCGGAGTATGACGCGTAGCCGATCGGCATCCAGCGCGAGGCCACGATGGCCGCCGCGACGCCGAGCGTGGCTCCGGCCGCGGCGGCGAGCAGCGGGGCCGCGGTGGCCGACGCCACGGCCTGGCGCGGCGTCATCCCCACCGCCTGCAGGACCTGCAGGTCGGCCACTGTCGCCGAGGTATACCTGGCCACCGCCTGGCCGACCAGGAACAAGGCGGCCACCAGCGCGGCCAGGGCGAAGGCGAGCAGGCACGCGGCCTCGTACCGGGTGATCCGCTCGAGCTGGGCACCGAAGGTATCGCGGTTGTTCCACACGTCGATGTCCGACCGGCCGGACACCCGGGCCAGGTCGGCGCGGAACGCTGGGATGGCCGCTTCGCCGCCCTTGAGCCGGATCAGCGCGTTGATGTAGGTCTTGCCGCTGGTGCCGAGGATGCTGGCGCGGTAACGGTCGAACAGGGCCGGCGACACCAGCACGCTGCCCGTGTGTCCGGGACCGTCCGAGGTCGCGGAGAACCAGACACCGCGGCCGACGCCGACGATGCGGGCCTTGATCCGGGGCCCGAGCGGCGGCCCGGTGGACCCGTCGAATCCCTCGTTGGCCTGCTGCGGCGTGGCCAGGTGCAGGGTGACCGTGTCCCCGATGGCCTTGCGGCTGACGGCCATGAACTGCGGCGACGCGATGACCTCGTCGGCACGGCCGGGGTTGAACAGCCGCCCGGCCTCCATGACCGGCCGTTCCAGGGTCCGGGTCATTTCTGGGCCGATAGGCGGGAACCCGGTACTCACGTCCGGGCAGCAGTCCAGCGAGAACCCGAACGCGACCGGGAACTCAGACACCGCCGCCACCTCGGGCAGCGCCCGGATCTTGTCCCAGTCGAAACCCGGCTGGTTGGGCAGCACGGTCACGGTCGAGGGCAGCGTGCTAGCCCAGAGCCGGTCGAACGCCGTCTGCCCGCGGCGGGCCCCCGCGGCCGCCGCGAGCACGGTTGCCGTGGCCAGCGCCACCAGCAGGGCCAGCACGAGGAGGGACCGCCAGCGCCGCCGCACCTCCAGGCGCAGCCAGGTCATGGTGATCCGCACGCGCGCCCCCCACCATCGGTAAACCGTAGGTCCTAGTAGATGATCTCCGGCGGGGCACGGCAAGAGTGCTAGGGCGAACGGGCTGGGGATACTGGCCTCACCGCGAACGGTGTGCTGACACCCTTAGGGTCGCGCCGGGGAGCACTCTGTACGCGGCCGGTTTCGCTCAGCACAATGAGGCGGTATGGGAGGGAGAACGGTTTCGGTCGCGCTGGCCTGCTGGCGGCCGACCCTGCGGGGTGTGTGGCGGCAGGCGCTGGCACTGGCGCTGCTGGCCGGCCTGCTCGGCGGGGTGGCGCTCGGGGCGGTGGCCGGCGCGCGGCGCACCGCCGCCGCCTATCAGCGCTACCTGGCGGCCATCAGCGCCAGCGACGTGTTCGTGAACGTGCCGGGACAGCTGCCGGGGATGCCGGCCACGCGGCCGTACGAGCTGATCTCCGCGCTGCCCGGCGTGGTCGGCCACGCCGCCTACATCGGCCTGAGCGGCGTGCCGCTGGCGCACGGCAAGCCCGTCAACTCCTTCCTGGTCAACGGCCTGAACGGCAGCCTGGACGGCGAGTACTTCAGCCAGGACCGGGCGACCGTGCTGGCGGGGCGGCTGCCGCCGCAGGGATCGACCAGCACGGTGGTGCTCACGCCCGCCGTCGCGAGGGCGTTCGGGACCGGCGTCGGCGGCAGGGTCAGCTACCGGTTCCAGCCGGTGGACGCGCAGCAGCAGCCGGCCGGCAAGCGGTTCATCCGGTCCTTCCGGGTGGCGGCGATCGTGGAGGTCCCGCCCGCCCTGGTCGACGAGTCCGACCAGGCGGAGGGGAGCATCTTCCCGCCGGGGGCGACCCGGCAGTTGCTGCCGGAGTACTTCTACGCGTGGATCGGGTTGCGCCTGGCCCAGGGCACGGCCGGGACCGGTGCGCTGCAGAAGCACCTGGCCACCCTGGCCGCGGACCTGCAGCGGCAGGCCAGGCAGGCGCTGCATCGCAACGTGCTCCCTCCCTCGTTCACGGTCAACCGCACCGACGTCATCCGTAACCACGTGCAGCAGGCGATCAGGCCGGAGGCGGTCGCGCTGAGCGTGTTCGGCGCGATCGCGGCGCTCGCCATGCTGGTGCTGGTGGGACAGGGCCTGGCCCAGATGATCACCCGGTCCGCGCCGGATACCGCGGTGCTGCGGGTTCTGGGCGCCACCCGCGCCCAGGCCGCGCTGGGCTCGGCCCTGCCCGGGCTGGTCGCGGTCCTCGGCGGCGTGGCGCTGGCCGTGGCGGGCGCGGTCGCGGTGTCGCCGCTGGCCCCGGTGGGGCCGGTGCGCCAGTTCGCCCCGGATCGCGGGATCGCCGCCGACGGGCTCGTCCTCGGCGCCGGCGCGGCGACGTTGGGCCTGGCCCTGCTCGGGCTGCTGGCCGTGCTGGCGGTCCGGTCGATCCGGCCGCGCGACAGCGGGGCGGGCGTCGGCTCGTCCGCCGTGGCCCGGGCGGCGGCGGCCGCCGGGCTGCCGGCCGCCGCGGTCGTGGGCACCCGCAACGCGTTCGAGCCGGGATCCGGGGTTCGGGCCGTTCCGGTCCGCTCGGCACTGCTCGGCTCGGTCGCGGCCGTCATCGCGGTGGTCACCGCGGTGGTGTTCAGCGCCAGCCTCAGCGGCCTGGCCGCGCACCCGGCCCGGTACGGCTGGGACTGGGACCTGGCCATCCAGGCCGAGTCCGGCTACGGGTTCTTCGCCCCGGCGAAGCTAAGCCGGCTGCTGCACGGCCAGCCGGCCGTGACCGGCTGGTCGGAGTTCGGGTTCGCGCAGCTCCCGGTGGACGGCACAGTCGTCCCGGCGCTCGGCCTGCAGCGCCAGCTCGGCACGGTGCAGCCACCCACCACGAGCGGCCGCGCACTATCCGCCTCCGACCAGATCGAGCTGGGCACGGTGACCCTGCGCCAGCTGGGCAAGAAGGTCGGCGACCGGGTCCGGATAGGTATCGGGGCGTATACCCGGACGGTGGTGATCACCGGAACCGTGACGCTGCCCTCGTTCGGCGTGGGCGCGACCGACCATCCCGGGCTCGGGCACGGCGCCATGGTCCCCGAGGCCACCCTGCTGGCGGCCATGGGGCAGGCCACCGGGCACCCGGCCGAGAGCGAGTCGCTCCCCGTCCTGCCCTCGGCGGTGGTCATCGACCTGGCCCCCGGCACCACCGGGAAGCAGCGGGCCGCCCTGGTCAGCCGGATCGTCTCGGCGAACCTGGACGGGACTCCGGGCGGCACCTACGAGCTCCAGCACGCGCGGGCCTCGGCGATCGTCAACACCGAGCAGATGGGCGGTCAGCCGCTCGCGCTCGCGCTCGGCCTGGCCGCGGCGGCGGTGCTGTCGCTGGCCCTGACCGTGTTCAGCATGGTCCGCCGGCGGGGCGGCGAGCTCGCCCTGCTCAAGGCGCTCGGCATGACGCGCAGCCAGGTCAGGGCGGTCATTGCCTGGCAGACCACGCTCACACTGCTGATCGCCGTCGCGGTCGGCGGCGCGCTGGGCATCGCCGGCGGCCGGCTGGCCTGGCATGCCTTCGCCGGGTCGCTCGGGATCGTGCCGATCGTCGAAGTACCGGTGGCCGCCCTGATCCTCGGCCTGGTCGCACTGGTGCTGGCCGGCAACCTGCTAGCGTCGCTGCCCGCGGCCGTGGCCGCCCGGACCCGGCCCGGGGTCAGCCTGCGGCCGAATGAATGACAGGGAGTAAGCCGGGTCGCTAGCCCCAGACCTCCTGGGCGGTCGCGACGATCAGGCGGAGCTTGGCCACCTGCTCGTCGTAGCTCAGCGCGTTGCCCTCGAAGGTGGAGGAGAACCCGCACTGGCCGGACAGGCAGATCTGGTCCAGCGGAACGAACTTGGCCGCCTCGTCGATCCGCCGCTTCAGCTCATCCTTGGACTCCAGCTCCGGGCGTTTCGTCGTGACCAGCCCCAGCACCACCATCTTGCCCTTCGGCACGAACCGCAGCGGCTCGAACCCGCCGGACCGCTCGTCGTCGTACTCCAGGAAGAACCCGTCCACGTTCAGCTCGGAGAACAAGGCCTCGGCCACGAAGTCGTAGCCGCCGGAGGCGACCCAGGAGGAGCGGAAGTTGCCGCGGCACAGGTGCGTGGTGATGGCCATGCCCGCGGGCTTGCCGGCGACCGCGTCGTTGATCTGCTTGATGTACCGCAGGTGCATGTGCTCGGCGTCCTCGCCCCGTCCGGCGATCTCGGCGCGCTGCGCCGGGTCGTTCAGGTACGCCAGCGAGGTGTCGTCGAACTGCAGGTAGGTGCAGCCGAGCTCGCTGAGCCGACGCACCTCGTCGGCGTAGGCGGCGGCCAGGTCGGCCCAGAACTCCTCCATGTCCGGGTACACGGACTGGTCCACCGAGGCCGGGCCGCCGCGGTAGTGCACCATGTTCGGCGACGGGATGGTGAGCTTGGGCACCGCGGTGGTGACGTGGGACTTCAGGAAGGAGAAGGCATCCCCGAAGATCGTGTCGTCGATGTGGAGCTTGCCGTCGACGCGGATGGACGCCGGGGTGTACTCGATGTCCCCGGCCGCGTTATGGAACCTCACGGCCAGGTTGCCTGGCGCCTTGGAGACGCCGCCGAGGGCGTAGATGAAGTCCATGTGCCAGGAGGCCCGGCGGAACTCCCCGTCGGTGGCGGACTGCAGGCCGACCTCCTCCTGCATGGTGATCGCGCCCGGGATTTCCTGATCCTCGACCGAGCGCAGGTCCGGCGCCGGGATCCGGCCGGCCGCGAAATCCTCACGCGCCCGCAGGAGCCGCTGGGGACGGAGCAGGCTGCCGACATGATCGGCGCGGAACGGGGGGCTGGTCCTGCGGGCCATTGGTGCCTCCTAGGAGGGAGTCGAAGGATAGGTCAGATCGATCGTGTCCTGGGGCACGCCGAGTGCCTGGCCGAGTATGCCGCGCATAAGATTCTCCGGCACGAGGCAGTCGGCGCAGGCCCCGGGGCCGGCGGTGATCGTGACGCGGACGCGGTCGCCCGCCTCCGCGATCGCCAGGACATAGCCGTCGGCCGCGAGGGTGGCGGCGATGTCCCCGGCCCGTTCGGCATCAATCATGTGCTGACCTCTACCGCGGTGCCGGACCACTCGCCGAAGACCCTGACCACCATCGAGATCGCCGCGTTGCGGGCGCCCGCCACCACGATCGGGACGTGCCGCGACGACGGGAGGATGCGGGTGAAGGTGCCGTCGCCGCTGGTGTCGGCGTCGGCGAAGCGGGCGATGCCGCGCAGCCCGTTCTTCCCGGTCCGGCGCAAGTCGGCGCCGGTGCGGCCGCAGTGCTCCATCAGCCAGGCCTGGACGTCGGCCTTGGTATAGCCGGCATCGGCGAGCATCTGCGCGTGCTCGGGGCAGAACACCACGCCCGCCGAGGTGTCGCGGAAAATCAGCGAGCCGGTGCGCGAGATCGTGTCGGCGACGTCGGCCAGCACGTGCTCGGGGTCCGGGGTGTGCCGGTTGTCCACAAACTCGCACGTGCGCAGCAGTGTCGCCGAGACGGCGCTGGTCCCGGCGGGCAGCCCGCCGTCGACGGCGAACGGCGGCCACGGAGACTCCTCCTCGTTCTCCGCCAGGCAGATCGACCAGCGGCCCGGCAGGCCCTGGGTGGCCTGTTCGAGCACGTGCGGGCGGATGCCGAAGGCGTTGCGGACGATCAGGCCTATGGCCCGGGCCACGGTGGCGTTCGGCCGGAAGCCGGGGCCGAACGCGCCGCCGGCCGTGTTGAACCCCAGCTCGTGCCGGACCGGGCCGTTGACCACGATCATCGGGGCGGGCCCGCTGGTGGACTGCCAGCCGCCGCCGCGGGCGGCGCGCTCGCGCATCAGTGCGTCGAACGCGGCCAGCACCACCGGGAAGTACTCCGGCAGGCAGCCGGCCATGGCCGCGTTGACGGCGGCCAGGTAGACCGTGCAGTTCCGGCCGACCTGCTCGAGCTCGCCGATGACCTCGTCCGGGCTCCGGCTGGTGGCGGCCAGGAACTTCTCGACCAGCGGCTGCGACGCGGGGACCAGCGGCAGGCCGTCGGACCAGCCCTGCGCGTAGCAGTACTCGATGGCGGCCTGGGCTTGTTCGGGGTCCGGGGTCGGTGTCATTCCGGCTCGGTGAGGAGGTTCATCACGTCGTCGAGGACCTGGGCGGCCCGCTGCTTGACCTGGTCGGGGGTGAGCACCGCCACCGGGTGGGGCGTGGTCGCGTAGCGGTAGCCGGGGGCGCCGCGGAGTTCGGCCATCGCGTCGGCGGTGACCCGGAAGGCGTCGCTGCAGATCGCCGCGGCGGGCAGGCCAGCCGCCTCGAACGCGATGCCGTCGGCCACGGCCGATGCGCTGCACGAGCCGCAGTCCCCGATGCCGGTGATGATGACGTCGCAGCCGGCAGTCATCTCCTTGACCAGG
>Ga0210408_10004474_pt1 | contig 12461 bp, 12 predicted proteins | sample IncBWH4MmetaG_FD_155471 | JGI IMG/M metagenome (GOLD analysis project Ga0210408, IMG submission 155471) | Forest soil microbial communities from Barre Woods Harvard Forest LTER site, Petersham, Massachusetts, United States - Inc-BW-H-4-M | ecosystem: Environmental > Terrestrial > Soil >...
GGTGCGGCCGTGTCCATCGGGGAGGAACATCGGATCATAGCCGAAGCCCGCCGTGCCGCGCGGCGGCCATACCAATGTTCCATCGACGCGCGCCTCGACCTCCTCGGTGTGACCATCCGGCCAGGCAACGCAAAGCGCGGAGACGAAATGCGCGGCTCGCTTCGAGGGCTGCGTGCCGCCGCGCTCCCGCAGCAACCTCTCGATTTGAGCCATCGCGGCGGCGAAGTCCTTGTTCTCGCCCGCCCAGCGCGCCGAATAAATTCCGGGCGCGCCGCCGAGCGCGTCGACTGTCAATCCGGAATCGTCGGCAAACGCCGGAAGGTGGGCCGCGTTTGCCGCAGCGAGCGCCTTGATGCGGGCATTGGCAGCGAAGGTGTCGCCGGTTTCCTCGGGTTCGGCAAGGCCGAGGTCGGCAGCCGATACCGCCTCGACGCCATGCGGCGCCAGCAACTCGCGCATTTCGGCAAGCTTGCCGGGATTATGGGTCGCGATCACGAGCTGGCCAAAGATTCGACGGTGCATGGTCTGTCTCGTCGCTGCGCTTGCGGCTTGAAATCACGCCACGGCCAATTTCTGCAGGTCGACAAGCTTGGCGACGCCCTTGCGCGCCAGCGCCATCAGCGACAGGAATTCATCCTGCGTGAACGGCGTCTTCTCGGCGGTGCCCTGCACCTCGATGATCCGCCCGTCGCCGGTCATGACGAAATTGGCGTCGGTCTCGGCCTCCGAATCCTCGGCATAGTCAAGGTCAAGCACCGCGGTGCCGTTATAGATGCCGCACGAGATCGCGGCGACATTGTCGCGCAGCACGGTGCTCCTGATCATGTTGCGCGCTTTCATCCAGCCGATGCAATCGGCGAGCGCGACCCAGGCGCCGGTGACGGATGCCGTTCGTGTGCCGCCATCGGCCTGCAGCACGTCGCAGTCGACGGTGATCTGGCGCTCGCCAAGCGCTTCCAGGTCGACGGCGGCGCGCAGCGAGCGGCCGATCAAACGCTGGATCTCGACGGTGCGGCCACCCTGCTTGCCGGCGGCGGCTTCGCGACGGGTGCGCTCCAGAGTGGCGCGCGGCAACATGCCGTATTCGGCCGTAACCCAGCCGCGACCCTGGCCCTTGAGCCAAGGCGGCAGCCGCTCTTCCAGCGTCGCCGTCACCAGGACATGGGTATCGCCGAATTTTACCATGCAGGAACCCTCGGCATATTTGACCACGCCGCGTTCCAGCGATACGGCGCGCAGTTCATCCGGCGCACGGCGGCTTGGCCGCATGGGGAATCCTCCGAATTGGCAGGGCATAACGGGCTGGCCGTGCTTGTAGGTGCGCCAACGGCCAGCGGCAAGGGCTTTTGGCCATCTTTGGCGATCATTGCCTGCTTGTCACCGGCGCCCTGGAGGGACAAAATCAGGTGGTCGTCGCCTGGAGTTCTAATTTGGCCCAACACGAACCAATTGGCCTGATCACCTCGCATGCAGGGCTCGCCCAGCTCAACGAGCGCTCGCGGGACATCTTTCGCCAAATCGTGGAAAGCTATCTGGCAACCGGCGAACCGGTCGGCTCGCGCAATATTTCGCGCCTGATTGCCTTGCCGCTATCGCCGGCGTCGGTGCGCAACGTGATGGCCGATCTCGAGGCGTTGGGGCTGATCTACGCGCCGCACACATCGGCGGGACGGTTGCCGACCGAAATCGGCTTGCGATTTTTCGTCGACGCATTGATGCAGCTCGGCGATCTCACCGAAGCTGAACGGCAGTCGATCCAGACCCAGCTCGCCGCCGTCGGCAAGGCGCAGTCGGTGGAAGCGGCCCTTGGCGAGGCGCTGACGCGGCTATCCGGCCTGACCCGCGCAGCGGCCGTGGTATTGACGGGTAAATCCAATTCGCGCCTGAAACACATCGAGTTTGTGCGGCTCGAGCCTGAGCGCGCGCTGGTCGTGCTGGTCGGCGAGGACGGTCAGGTTGAGAACCGCGTGCTGACGCTGCCGCTGGGCGTTCCCTCCTCGGCCCTGACGGAAGCGACCAACTTCCTGAACTCGCGGATCAGAGGCCGCACGTTGGCGGAAGCGCGGCTCGAACTTGAAACCGCACTGGCGCAAAGCCGCGCCGAACTCGATCAGTTGACGCAGAAGGTGATTGCCGCTGGCATCGCAAGCTGGTCCGGCGGCGAGAGCGACGATCGGCAGCTGATCGTGCGCGGGCATGCCAATCTGCTGGAAGATCTGCACGCGCTGGAAGATCTCGAGCGCGTCAGGCTATTGTTCGACGATCTCGAGACCAAGCGCGGCGTGATCGATCTTCTGGGCCGGGCCGAGCGCGCGGAGGGCGTGCGGATTTTCATCGGTTCGGAGAACAAGCTGTTTTCGCTGTCCGGTTCCTCCACCATCGTCGCCCCCTATCGGGACGCGGCGGGTCATATCATCGGTGTTCTCGGCGTGATCGGGCCGACCAGGCTGAACTATGCCCGGGTGATCCCGACCGTTGACTATGCGGCGCGCATCGTCAGCCGCATGCTCAGCGGATGATCGTTCCCGGGCACGGTTTTTTTTAATCGTCTTGTTGACACCGATCGCGGTGCCGCCAGGCGCATCAGGCCTCACTTGTGGAATCGGAGAATGCCTCGGCGCTTGATTTTCCTCGCATGAAGCACGATATCGGCCCCAGCATTCGCTGGCGTTCCCAATCAAACCCCGACTTCCGAGAAGGCAGTGTGATGACCGATCCCAACGGGCAAAAGGACAATCCGGCCAATCCACCGCAAGGCGGCGAGCCGCTGGTTTCCAAGCCCTACATCATGCCCGACGATCCCGAGGAAGGATCGATGGAGGCGCTGGCGAAGGAAGCCGCTGATATGCGCGACAAGATGCTGCGCACGCTTGCTGAGATGGAAAACCTGCGCAAGCGCACGGCAAAGGAAGTCGCCGATGCGCGCGCCTACGGCATTACGGGATTTGCGCGTGATGTACTCGACATCGCGGACAATCTGCAGCGGGCACTGGATGCGGTTCCATCCGAAACGCGGGAATCGGCCGACCCAATGCTCAAGGCGCTGATCGAGGGCGTCGAGCTGACCGAGCGATCGCTTCTCAATGCGCTCGAAAAAAATGGTGTCAAGAAATTCGATCCATCGGGCGGGAAATTCGATCCCAATTTCCAGCAGGCGATGTATGAGGTGCCTGACGCGTCAGTTCCCCCCGGCACGGTCGTGCAGGTCGTTCAGGCCGGCTACATGATCGGCGATCGCGTGTTGCGGCCGGCGCTGGTAGCTGTCGCCAAAGGCGGTGCGAGGGCTGCCGCTTCCGAATAGAGCTGAGGCGGTTCGCTTGAGCCCAGGCTTCAGGCCCGCGGATGTCGCGGGAATGAGGACTGTGCTACACCGCGATATCGCTCGATTTGATGCGCTTGACGCCGGCCTTGTCCATGTCCGCCCACGCCTTGGCGAGCGAGCCCCGGGTGTCGATGCCACGGCAGGCGTCTTCAACGACATAGGCGTCGAACCCGGCCTTGCGCGCATCAAGCGCGGTCCACGCGACGCAGAAATCGGTGGCGAGCCCGGCGATGAAGAGGCGCTGCAGATTGCGTGCCTTGAGATAGGCGGCAAGCCCCGTCGTCGTTTTGCCATCGGCTTCGGTGAAGGCCGAGTAGCTGTCGACGTCCTTGTGATAGCCCTTCCGGATCACGAGTCCTGCCTGCGGAATCGAAAGATCCTTCGACAGCGCGGCGCCGTCGGTGCCCTGCACGCAGTGGTCGGGCCACAACACCTGCTTGCCGTAGGCCAGATCGATCACTTCGAATGGCCGCTTGCCGGCGTGGCTGGAGGCGAACGATATGTGACCCGCCGTGTGCCAGTCCTGCGTCAGAACCACATTGGCGAATCCCTTGGCGAGGCGGTTGATCACCGGAATGACCTGATCGCCATCCTTCACAGCCAGGCTGCCGCCGGGCAGGAAACAATTTTGAACGTCGATGACGAGAAGCGCCGAAGCGTCATCGACCTTGATCGTTTCTGCCGCCCTGAGCGATCTCGAGGTAACCGTCGCGATGGCTATCGCACCCAAGCCCGCAAAAATCTGCCGTCGGTCACGCATGTCGTACCTCCCTGGCTAGGAAGCGGCAGCAAATCAGGTCAGCGATCAATCGTAAAGACAGCGTTCAGGGGGCGGACCCGAATACCAGCCGATGTCCCGATCGGAATCAGGACATTAACGCGGATGAATTCCATCGCGGACGGCTCGGAAACGCGGAAAAGCACTCGGCCATTGGTCTCGCGGAGCGCTGCCGATGATCCGCAACGCGTTCTGGCCGCCGAACCGCAACCATTGCACGACGGTGACCGGTGTATTGTCCCTGCCGCTGATCGCATCGATTCGCGTTTCGTATCCGGCCATGCCGTCGATACGGAGCGGCTCGGACATCGTGATCCGCGAGCTGTGCACTCCGGGGATTGAAGCTACCGCCTGCTCCGCAAAGCGCCCGCGATCCTCTGGCAGCGCCGGCGAGGAGCCCATCAGACCAACCACCATGAACGGCGCCGCCTCAAAGCCGGTCTTTTCGTCGCCGTCGGCAAGAAGAATTGCGCCACCTGTCGCCAAGGCGCGGACGGTCTTGAAGTCGCCGAGATCGCCGACCCTGAAGGGCATCAGTTCAAGCAGCTCCTGGGTCGGAACTTCCTTGCGGACGGTCGCGGTGGCAAACATCCGTCGCACGGCGTCGTCGCTGTAGATCTTGCTGGCGTTCTCCGGGACCTGCACGGCGACATAGCCGGAGAAGGTCCCGCCCGAGAGGATCATTGAATAACGGTGCACGACGCTTCCGCCGTTCCGTGCGGTTTCCACCGTGTAATAGGCCATGCCCGCGGCGGTCTCGATGCCTTCGGGCCTGGCGCCGCCGGCAACGGCCGGATTGGTCTTGAGAGCATTCATGACCTCGCCATAGGCATCGGCCGGAAGTTCGGCCATCAGGACCTTGACGCTTTCGTCCTGGCTCTCGAATCCTGTGAATTTCTTTGCCGGAACAAGGCCCACCAGCGGGACGATTCCGATCCGGATGCCGGGGGGAAAAACCGGGTCCTCGGCGCGGGCGGCCTCCGTGAGGACGAGCAACGCCAAAGCGGAAAGCATGGCAAAAACCGAGGCGGAAACCAGGGCGACGGGTCGGATAAGCTTCATCGGCAAGTTGATCCACTAGGGTTTGCGTTGAGGCGGGTCGTTGCCGGACCGTCTCTCGCCCTGCCCGCTTTTAACGGTTTTGCCGCTCCGGCAACAGCACCGTGGTGAAGAGGGGCTTCAGACGACCCCCTCCCGCCGGCCGCTGCCCTTGACGTCTGGCTCGGAAACTATCTTTAAAGCTTGGGGCTCCCTGTGGATTAAGGTTGCGTCCGCCTCCTTGCAGGCCTTGCACCCCCTCCTATATGAGGCACACCGTCGCGATATCGCGAGTATTTGATCGTTGGGGGTTTGGATTGGCGCGCCGTCAGGGCCCAGCCGACCTGCCGCAAAAAGAAGGATATGAGGACCATGGGAAAGGTCATAGGGATCGATCTCGGCACCACGAATTCGTGCGTCGCCGTAATGGATGGCAAGACTGCGAAAGTCATCGAGAACGCCGAGGGCATGCGGACGACCCCGTCGATCGTGGCCTTTACCGATGATGGCGAGCGCCTCGTCGGCCAGCCTGCCAAGCGGCAGGCGGTGACCAATCCCGAGCGCACCTTCTTCGCGGTCAAGCGCCTCATCGGCCGCCGCTACGACGATCCGATGGTGGAGAAGGACAAGAAGCTCGTCCCCTACAAGATCGTCAAGGCTTCCAACGGCGATGCCTGGGTCGAAGCCGACGGGAAGACCTACTCGCCCTCCCAGATTTCCGCTTTCATCCTGCAGAAGATGAAGGAAACCGCCGAGGCCCATCTCGGCCAGAAGGTCGATCAGGCCGTCATCACCGTTCCTGCCTATTTCAACGACGCGCAACGCCAGGCCACCAAGGACGCCGGCAAGATTGCCGGGCTTGAAGTGCTGCGCATCATCAACGAACCGACGGCCGCCGCGCTCGCCTACGGCCTCGACAAGACGAAGTCCGGGACCATCGCGGTGTACGACCTCGGCGGCGGCACCTTCGATATTTCGATTCTCGAAATCGGCGACGGCGTGTTCGAGGTGAAATCGACCAACGGCGACACCTTCCTCGGCGGTGAAGACTTCGACATGCGGCTGGTCAACTACCTGGCCGACGAATTCCAGAAAGAGCAGGGCATCAACCTGCGCAACGACAAGCTTGCCTTGCAGCGCCTGAAAGAGGCCGCAGAAAAGGCCAAGATCGAATTGTCCTCGACCACGCAGACCGAAATCAATCTGCCGTTCATTACGGCTGACCAGTCCGGCCCGAAGCATCTGACGATGAAGCTGACGCGCGCCAAGTTCGAGGCGCTGGTCGATGATCTGGTCCAGAAGACCATCGAGCCGTGCCGCAAGGCGCTGAAGGACGCGGGGCTTACGGCCGGCGAGATCGGCGAAGTGGTACTGGTCGGCGGCATGACCCGGATGCCGAAGGTCCAGGAGGTCGTCAAGCAATTGTTCGGCAAGGAGCCCCATAAGGGCGTCAACCCGGACGAAGTCGTGGCCATCGGTGCGGCAATCCAGGCCGGCGTGCTGCAGGGCGACGTCAAGGACGTGCTGTTGCTCGACGTGACCCCGTTGTCGCTCGGCATCGAGACGCTGGGTGGCGTGTTCACCCGGATCATCGACCGCAACACCACGATCCCGACCAAGAAGAGCCAGGTGTTCTCCACTGCCGAGGACAACCAGAACGCCGTCACCATTCGCGTCTTCCAGGGCGAACGTGAAATGGCGGCCGACAACAAGATGCTCGGCCAATTCGACCTGATGGGCATTCCTCCGGCGCCCCGCGGCATGCCGCAGATCGAGGTCACCTTCGACATCGACGCCAACGGCATCGTCAACGTCTCCGCGAAGGACAAGGCGACCGGCAAGGAACAGCAGATCCGGATCCAGGCGTCGGGCGGTCTGTCCGAGGCCGATATCGAGAAGATGGTCAAGGATGCCGAGGCCAATGCGGCCGAGGACAAGAAGCGCCGCGAAGCGGTCGACGCCAAGAACCACGCCGATGCGCTCGTGCATTCGACCGAAAAGGCTCTCGCCGAGCATGGCTCGAAGATCGCCGATACCGAGCGCCGCGCCATCGAAGACGCGGTCAGCGATTTGAAGGAAGCGCTGAAGGGTGACGATGCCGAAGCCATCAAGGCCAAGACCAACACGCTGGCGCAGGCCTCGATGAAACTGGGCGAGGCGATGTACAAGCAGCAGGCTGAAAGCGATGCGGCCAGGGACGCCGCAAAGGATGCTGCAAAGGACGACGTGGTCGACGCGGAATTTACCGAGGTCGACGACGACAAGAACAACAAGAAATCTGCCTAGGCGGCGGTAACCATGGCCCCCATTCCAGCGAGCGCGCGACTCGAAGGATGGGGGTTATTCTTCGTTAAGCCGAAGGCGGCATTGTGTGTGAGCCGCACTCCTTCGGGACAAGGATGAACTTCGGGCGGGTTGAAGGATGTCCATCAAGCGCTGTTACTACGAAACCCTTGAAGTCGACCGAAACGCGGACGAATCCAAACTTAAGGCGGCTTTCCGGAAGCTGGCGATGAAATGGCACCCGGACAGGAATCCGGGTGACGTCGCGAGCGAGATGCGCTTCAAGGAAATCAACGAGGCCTACGAAGTCCTGAAAGACGGCGAGAAGCGCGCAGCCTATGACCGGTTTGGTCATGCGGCGTTCGAGCACGGCAGCGGCGGCGGTGGTCCCGGCTTCGGAGCCGGTTTTGCCTCATCATTCTCCGACATCTTTGAAGATCTGTTCGGCATGGCCGGGCAGCGTTCGCGCAGCGGCCGCGAGCGCGGCGCCGATCTGCGCTACAATATGGAAATCACGCTCGAGGAAGCTTTCCAGGGCAAGACGGCGCAGATCGAGATTCCCGTCTCGGTCACCTGCGAATCATGTTCGGGCACCGGCGCAAAGGCGGGCACCAAGCCGAAGACGTGCTCGATGTGCGGCGGGGCAGGGCGGGTACGGCATGCGCAGGGTTTCTTCACGCTGGAGCGAACCTGTCCCGCCTGCCAGGGCCGCGGCCAGATGATCGAAGATCCCTGTCCTTCGTGCTCGGGCTCCGGGCGCGTGACGCGCGAGCGCACGCTTGCGGTCAATATTCCGCAAGGCGTTGAGGACGGCACGCGCATTCGGCTCGCCGGAGAAGGCGAGGCCGGCATCCGCGGCGGCCCCTCCGGGGACCTCTACATTTTCCTGTCATTGGCTGCGCACGAATTTTTTCAGCGCGACGGCGCCGACCTGCATTGCAGGGTGCCAATCTCGATGGTGGCCGCGGCACTCGGCGGTGAATTCGAGGTGCCGACCATCGACAAGGGCAAGACCAAGGTGAAAATACCTGCTGGAACCCAGTCGGGCCGGCGGTTCCGCATCACGTCAAAGGGAATGCCCGTGCTGCGCTCGCGCCAGACCGGCGACATGTACGTCCAGGTCGCGGTCGAAACGCCGCAGAATTTGACCAGGAAGCAGCAGGAGTTGCTGGCGGAGTTCGAAAAACTGTCGTCCGGCGCCACCCAGCCAGAAGCGGCTGGCTTCTTTGCCAAGGTTAAAGATTTCTTCGGCAACCGCGCAACTACTTAATCCCAGCCCGCAAAAGGGGTTGGTAAAGGATAGCCCAGCCCCGCGCGAAACCGGTTGTGTGACTTTAGCGCCAGACCAACCATTATTCCGGGAACCGCGAAAAGCGCGTTCTTGACCATCCAGCCTGCTGCCTATACGTCTTTATGACTATTTTCTGACAATGCCGCGAAATGCGGTCCCGCCTGGTAGCGACATGCCCCTGCAATCGTCCGCGCGTGCGTTGAAAAAGCCCCTCCGTCTCGACGACGAGGTTCGTTTTCTTCGTTCCTGGATCGAGAAGCCGCTTCACGTCGGTGCTGTCATGCCCTCGGGGCGGTTGCTGGCGCGCACCATGGCGCAATATGTCGACCTTCATTCGACAGGCGCGGTGGTGGAACTCGGCCCCGGCACCGGCGCAATCACCAGCGCACTGATCGAGCGTGGCATCGATCAGAAGCGTCTCGTTCTGGTCGAATACAATCCGGGATTCTGTGCGCTCCTGCGCGACCGCTATCCGTACGCCAGGGTGGTGCAGGGCGATGCTTATAAGCTGCGGGACTCCTTGCGGAACGTGCTGAGCTCCCCGGCCTCTGCTGTGGTCTCCGGCCTGCCCCTCGTGACCAAGCCCATGCAGACGCGCCTGAAATTGATTCGCGACGCCTTTGTGGCGCTTGCGCCGGGTGCGCCTTTTGTGCAGTTCACCTATTCGGTCGCGCCGCCGATCCCAAAATCGTTGCCGGGCGTCTCCACGCAGGCTTCCGAGCGCATCTGGATGAACCTTCCGCCGGCTCGCGTCTGGGTGTATCGGAAAGGCTGAAGTCGTCCGCTTTCCGCGGACGACTGTTCCAGAGCGCGTTTTCTCCGCGCGAACCGTTAGACACCTCGCTTGAAAACGCTATTGTCGAATAGACCATGGCCGCGGTGAAAATCCTGGTGATCCCCGGTTCGCTCCGGACCGGCTCGCTCAACGCGAGGCTTGCGGCTGTCGCCGCGCACGAGCTGGCACGGGCTGGCGCCGAGGTCACGAGGATTTCGCTTTCGGATTTTTCGCTGCCGATCTACGACGGCGACTTGCAGGCCAAATCGGGAGTGCCGAAGAACGCGATCAATCTCAAGCGCATGATAGGTTCCCATCATGGCGTTCTGATCGTGACACCGGAGTACAATGCCTCGATCCCGCCGCTGATCAAGAACACCATCGACTGGCTGACGCGTGTCCAGGATCCGCACGAGGTGCGCGGGCAGGTATTTTTTGGGCGCCCGTTTGCAATCGCCGCGGCCTCACAGAGCCGGCTTGGTGGCGCACGATCGCTGGCGGCGCTGCGCGTGATCCTTACCGCCTGCCGCGCGCTGGTAATTCCCAACCAGCTCGCATTGTCGTTCGCAGGCGAGGCCTACGACGATATGGACAAATTGAAGCAGCCACCCGATATCGAGGCGCTCGGTGCTTTGGTGCGGCAATTGATCGACGTTTCCCAACGCATGATGTGAGGTGACATGCAGCCGTCCGCCATCGCCAGCAGCGTCGCTGCAATGGAACACGATCTTCGGAAAGCGCCCACCAGCGCCGACCGGTTGATCGTGGCGCTCGACCTGCCGAACCTCGAGCGCGCGGAAGCGATGATCGCACGGCTTGGCGACAGCGTGACGTTTTACAAGATCGGCTATCAACTCGGCTTTGCCGGCGGCCTGTCGCTGGTCGGTAAACTCAGCGATGCCGGCAAGAAGGTTTTTGTGGACCTGAAGCTGCACGATATAGGCAACACCGTGGCGCGCGGCGTCGAGAGCCTGAGAGCGCAGGGCGCCACGTTCCTGACCGTGCATGCCTATCCGCAAACCATGAAGGCGGCGGTGGAGGCGCGCGGACAATCGGCGCTGAAGATTCTCGCCGTCACGGTGCTGACCTCCTATGACGACGCCGATCTTCACGCCGCAGGCTACCGCGTTCGTGTCCCTGACCTGGTCGCCGAGCGTGCCCGGCAGGCCAAGGCGCTCGGTGTCGACGGGATTGTCTGCTCGGCTGAAGAGGCCGCCGCCTTGCGCGGGATCGTGGGTACCGAGATGAGCCTGGTGACGCCCGGCATACGTCCGGCAGGTTCTGCTGCAGGCGACCAGAAGCGCATCATGACGCCAGCGCGCGCAATTTCCGCCGGCGCGGATTATCTGGTGGTCGGCCGGCCGGTGACGGAAGCCGCCGATCCAAAGGCTGTAGCCGAGGCCATCCAGGCGGAGATCGCACAGGCCGTGGGTTGAACGAAAGCAGTTTCGTAAAAGGAGTGTTGCAAGATGGCGAAAGGCTACTGGATCGCGCGTATCGATGTGCACAACCCGGACGGCTACAAGGAGTATGTCACGCAGAACGGCGCGGTGTTTGCGAAATACGGTGCCAGATTTCTGGTGCGCGGCGGCCAGCAGGTGGCCAAGGAGGGCGGTTCGCGCTCGCGCAACGTGGTGCTCGAATTCAAGGATTATGAGACCGCGATCGCTTGCTACAATTCCCCTGAATATGCCCGCCTGGTTGCGCTCCGCAGTCCGCATGCCGAGAGCGATCTTGTGATCATCGAAGGCTATGACGGCCCGCAACCGGGCGCTTGACGGCCCTGTTGATCGCCTGATCGGTTGCTCCAACTGGCCGCTCCGGCTATACGGCACTGGCGAGGTCTGAAAATGTCCGAAATGCGCTTGATCGTTGCCGGGGCGGGCGGCCGGATGGGCCGAGCGCTGACGCGCGTGATCTCCGAGACCAAGGGCGCGGTGCTTGCCGGCGCGCTGGAGGCGCCTGCTTCCGATCTGCTCGGCAAGGACGCCGGCGTGCTCGCGGGGCTACCTGCCAACGGCGTGCTGCTGTCGGCGGATCTTTGGACGATGTCGGCGAATGCCGATGCCATCGTCGACTTCACCGTGCCCGGAGCAACCATTGCCAATGTCGCCATCGCGGCCGAGCGGCGGATGGTTCACATCATCGGCACCACCGGGCTGTCCGCGTCCGATGAAGCCGTGATCAAGAGCGTCACCTCGCGTGCCACTGTCGTGAAGTCGGGCAATATGAGCCTGGGCATCAATCTGCTGGCGGCGCTTGTGAAGAGGGTGGCGCAGTCGCTGGACCAGAGTTTCGACATCGAAGTTCTGGAAATGCATCACCGCGCGAAGGTCGATGCACCATCCGGCACGGCGCTGTTGTTGGGGGAAGCGGCGGCTGCGGGCCGCAAGATTGCGCTCGACAGGCATTCGGCGCGCGGACGCGACGGCGTCACCGGACCGCGCCGTCCGGGCGACATCGGTTTCGCCTCCTTGCGCGGCGGGTCCGTCACCGGCGATCACAGCGTGATTTTCGCCGGCTCCATGGAGCGCATCGAGCTCACCCACAGGGCGGAGGATCGCACCATGTTTGCGCAAGGCGCGGTCAAGGCCGCGCTGTGGGCTCGCGGCAAGGAGCCCGGCTTCTACACGATGGCTGACGTGCTGGGGCTTGCTGATTTCTAGAGCGGGATGCCTTTTGATTGAATCGGTCTGTCAGCGGGCTCGCTTCACCTCTCCCCCGGCGGGGAGAGGTCGATTTGCGCAGCAAATCGGGTGAGGGGGCGATGGACTACGAGAGACCGTAACTCCTCACCCCAACCCTCTCCCAGAGGGAGAGGGAGCGCAGTTGCGTTGCCATTACAGATTGGTCCAATCTTATCATGCTCTAACCGACTCAATTCGAACGGAAAGCAAGTATGGGCGATCGTCTTCTCGTGCTCGTGCGTCACGGCCAGAGCGAATGGAATTTGAAGAACCTGTTCACCGGCTGG
>Ga0210408_10004476_pt1 | contig 12460 bp, 12 predicted proteins | sample IncBWH4MmetaG_FD_155471 | JGI IMG/M metagenome (GOLD analysis project Ga0210408, IMG submission 155471) | Forest soil microbial communities from Barre Woods Harvard Forest LTER site, Petersham, Massachusetts, United States - Inc-BW-H-4-M | ecosystem: Environmental > Terrestrial > Soil >...
GCCGCGGGTGAAGGCAGACGGCCGCGATCTCGATGCGCGGATGGATTGCCAGATCGGCACCTGGCTATCGATGGGCCCGCTGGCCTCGGGCGTGCCGATGGGCGCAAGCCACGGCGTCGGTTACGTGCTCGGCGCCGAGTTCGGCGTGCCGCATGGCTATACCTCCTGCGTCATGCTGCCTTACGTGATGCGCTGGAACAAGCCCGCCAATGCCGAGCGTCAGGCGCTGGTGTCGGCGGCAATGGGACATCCCGGCGACGACGCTTCCGACGTGCTCGACAACTTCATCCGCGGCCTCGGCCTGCCGCGCAGCCTGCATGACGTGGAAGTAGGCCCCGAGCATTTCGACCGCATCGCCGAACAGGCGATGGCAACGCCGTGGATTCCGCGCAACCCGCGCAAGATAGATGCGCCCGCGCAGGTGCGCGAGATTCTTGCTCTAGCCGCATAAGGAGACTGGAGGACGATGTACACCGGCAAGCACGCTCATCTGCGTCCGCTGCAGCCCGCTTTCATCATGGCCGGTAGCGGCGAGACCGTGACCTACCGGGAGCTCGACGCACGATGCAATCGGCTGGCGCATCTGTTCCGCAACCGCGGGCTGAAGCGGCTCGACCATTATGCGATCTTCATGGAGAATAACAGCCGCTACCTCGAGACCTGCGGCGCCGGCGAGCGATCAGGCCTGTATTTCACCTGCGTGAATTCCTACCTGACGGCGGGCGAGCTCGCCTACATCGTCAACAACAGCTGTTCGCGCATTCTGATCACTTCGGTGGCCAAGCTCGAGGTTGCGCGCGAGGCGCTGAAGCAATGCCCCAAGGTCGAGCTCTGCATCGTTGCCGATGGCACCAATGAAAGCGAGCGCATCGTCGGATTACAGGCGGTTACCTCCGGACTGCCGTCGACGCCGATCCCGGATGAGTCCGCCGGCACCGCGATGCTCTATTCGTCGGGCACCACCGGCCGGCCGAAGGGAATCCTGCGCCCGCTGCCGGAGCAGCCGCCGGCGCAGAACCTGCCGATCTTCGATTTCCTGCTAAAACTCTGGCACTACCGCGAGGGCATGATCTATCTGTCCCCGGCGCCGCTCTATCATGCGGCACCGCAGGCGGCGGTCAACCTCACGATCCGGACGGGCGGCACCGCGATCATCATGGAGAGTTTCGATCCCGAGCGCTATCTCGAGCTGGTGCAGCGCTGGGGCGTCACCCACAGCCAGCTGGTGCCGACGATGTTTTCGCGCATGCTGAAACTGCCGGAGGAGGTGCGGTCGCGTTACGACCTCTCCTCGCTCGAGATTGCGATCCATGCCGCCGCGCCCTGCCCGGCGCTGGTGAAGCAGGACATCATCAAATGGTGGGGACCGATCATCCACGAATATTACGGCGCGACCGAAGGCTTGGGCTTCACCGCCTGCAACAGCGAGGAGTGGCTCGCCCATCCGGGCACGGTCGGCCGCGTCCTGCTCGGCGATCTGCATATCCTCGATGATAACATGAAGCCCTGCCCGACCGGCACGCCGGGCACGGTGTGGTTCAAGACCGCGACGCCATTTGAATATTTCAACGATCCGGACCGCACCAGGGAGGCGCGGTCGCCCGACGGCAGCATGAGCACGGTCGGCGATGTCGGCTATGTCGATGCGGGAGGCTATCTCCACCTCACCGACCGCGCGACCTTCATGATCATCTCCGGCGGCGTCAACATCTACCCGCAGGAATGCGAGAACCTCCTGATCACCCACCCCAAGATCGCGGATGCCGCTGTGTTCGGCGTTCCCAATGCCGATCTCGGCGAGGAGGTGAAGGCGGTGGTGCAGCCGATGCCAGGCATCAAGCCTGGACCCGATCTTGCCGAAGAACTGATCCAGTTTTGCAGCAAGGGCTTGTCGCGGCAGAAAGTGCCGCGCTCGATCGATTTCGAGGCCGAGCTGCCGCGGCTGCCGACCGGCAAGCTCTACAAGCGGCTGTTGCGGGACCGATACTGGGGCAACAAGACCTCGCGGCTCGTGTAAGAGGCGCGCCTCGCCGCTCTGTTCGGCGTTACTTCGAGCGAAACCGAAGCAACCCGTCGCGACCATCGCCTATCGTGCGTGTGCCATCTAAGGATGCGCGTTGGCCGCACACGGGTGCCGCCATGAGTTGAGGAAAGGAGCCGATCGTGAAACGAGAGATCATCCGCGTCGAACCGCTCTCCACCTACCTGGAGCGGGCAAATATACCTGTCTCCGCCGTCACCCGTCACGGAAGTGCAATTTACGTTTCAGGATTTCCGCCGTTCGATCCGCAAACCGGCCAAATCGTCGATGCGCCGATCGAGCGGCAAACCGAGCTCGTTCTCGATCAGCTCAAGCTTTGCGTCGAAACCGCGGGCTCCTCGCTCGACAATGTCCTGAAATGCAACGTCTACTGCACGTCGGTCGAGAAGTTCGCTGCGGTCAACGCTGTCTATTCGCGCTACTTTCGCAAGGATCCGCCCGCCCGCATTTTTGTCTGCGTGCCGGCCTGGTTCAGCCATTTCGATATCGAGATCGACTGCATCGCAGCCGTATAGCGCGTCGAACAGTTGAACGGCCGGACTTACGAAGTCCGGCCGTTTGCGAGCTGGTCTGTTGTATTGCGATCGATGTCAGTTCGGCCAGCAGCGCTTGCCCTCGGGCCCGATGTGATAGCCGGGAGGGCATAGCCGGCCGGTGGCGAATGGATGGCAGCGGCCGCCCGGCCCGCGCCAAAATCCCGGGCCGCATCCTTCCGCGACGCGGATGGTGAGGTCGGAGCTGGTCCCGATCGGCGCCGGCGTGATCGCCGCACTGGATGCCGTTGCGAAACTGAAAGCCAAAGCCGCGCCAAGAACCATTGTTCTAATCATGAATCACTCCCTTTTTCCGCGAACGCACGGCAAGGCGTCAGTGAAACGGGCGCTTTCTTGCTCGTCATCCAAACCCTCGGCGGATCGAGATTGCACACTGTATGGATCGATACATTTACCGACACGACCGGCTTTCGTTTCATGGTCCATGTGATAGATCTGCAAGGCGCCTCGCGGAGCTGCGATTGCTTGCCGGGCCGACGGCACAGGATGAGAACCGGATGTCTGAAACCAAGGATCGATTGTTGCGCGCGGGCGAAAGGCTGTTTCGCGCCCAGGGCTATTCCGGCACCGGTCTCAAACAACTCGCCAGCGCAGCCCAGGCTCCCTGGAGTTCGATGTATCATTTTTTCCCGGACGGAAAGGAGCAACTCGCCGAAGAAGCGATCCGGTATGGCGGGGAACTCTATGCGCGAATGATCAGGCAGTGCTTCGCAGGCGGCGCCGGTCCCCACGAGGCCGTTGGCGCGATGTTTGCCGACGAAGCCAGAATCCTGCGATCCTCGGGATTTCGCAACGGATGTCCGGTCGCGGCGGTCGCCCTCGACGTCGCCAGCACAACCGAGAAGGTCCGCAAGTCATGCGCGGAAGTGTTTGCCTTGTGGATCGGTGTGCTGGCCGAGGGTATCGCCGCGTCCGGAACGACGAAGGAAACGGCAACGGATCTCGCAAGCTATATCCTGGCCTCGCTCGAAGGAGCTATCCTCTTAAGCCGCACCTCCAAAAGCGTGAAACCTTTGGAGCAAACGGCGCAGTTTGTCCTGCAAACGCTCGAGCAAAAATTGAGGCGCCGTCCACGCAAGGCAAAGCGGGCGCGCGCCGGCGCAAAATCGTAGATGCGGATGGCCCGGACGGTACCCCGCGGTTCGACTTTCCTTTGCGCCGGCTGCCCCGCTACGACGCACTCTTGAGTTGCGCGGGATCGTAGTAGAACCGTTCTTCGACAATGCGTTCGCCGCTCCATTTCTGCAGCGCCAATTCATCGAGCAACCGCTTCTTGCCGTCTCGCGTGGTCATCTCGAACACCCAATTGATGGTGACGTGATCGCCATCGATGAGCACCGGACCGACACGTTCGGTGCGCATCTGCGCCAGCCCCGCCAGCGTCGCCCGTTCGTGCTTGATGAGATTGTCGCGGCCGACGCGCGGCTCGCCACGATTCTCTTTCATGAAAGCGGCCTCGACGTAAAAGTCGCTGATCGCTTCAACGTACTTTCCCGCTTCGACATATGAGATGAATTCGGCGACGCGTGATCGGGACGGCATATCGTTCTTCTCCCTACTGCTCTCCGTCATATTGTATAGATCGATACATTCACGACGGCAATAACAAGTTTCCGCCGGCGGAACCCTTGTTAGACTCAGATCAGTACCCCGCCGTCAGAGCGACGCCGCACCCGCGCGACGTCTTTCGCGATGATCGTGGCAGGCGTCGCCTTGCTCCGTCCGCATTCATCCGAATTGCCAATGCGGCCGCGGGCGTTAACTGTTCCTTGGCCGTTGCCTGCGCCTTCGGCCATGGCTATCGTCCACCGCAAATCGAGGCGCTACGCGCTACTAGACCGATAGGTCGGGGAGAGAAGCATGCGGATTGTGCAGGCGTTGGCCGCGGCGGTGTTGTCTGTGCTGGCGGCCTCGACGGTTGCGCTCGCGGCCGAACCGAAGCAGGGCGGCATTTTCCGGATTTATCACCGCGACAGCCCCGGCAGCGCCTCGATCCACGAGGCTGCAACCTACTCGATCAACGTGCCGTTCATGCCGGTGTTCAACAATCTCGTCATCTACAAGCAGGATGTCGCGCAGAACAGCCTGGATTCGATCGTCCCCGACCTGGCGGAGAGCTGGGCCTGGAGCGGCGACAAGAAGACGCTGACGTTCAAATTGCGCCAGGGCGTCAAATGGCACGACGGCAAGCCGTTCACCTCCGCCGACGTCAAATGCACCTTCGATATGCTGATGGGCAAGTCGCCGCAGAAATTTCGTCAGAATCCGCGCAAGAGCTGGTACGATCAGGTCGAGGATGTGACGACCAACGGCGACTTCGAGGCGTCGTTCAACCTGAAACGGCCGCAACCGTCGCTGCTTGCGCTGCTCGCCTCCGGCTATACGCCGGTCTATCCCTGCCACGTCTCGCCTGCCGAGATGCGCACCCACCCGATCGGCACCGGTCCGTTCAAGTTCGTCGAGTTCAAGGCCAATGAATCGATCAAGCTGACGCGCAATCCCGACTACTTCAAGAAGGGCCTGCCGCATCTTGACGGCATCGAATTCACCATCATCCCGAACCGCTCGACCGCGCTTCTTGCTTTCGTCGCCGGCAAGTTCGACATGACGTTCCCGACCGAAGTGTCGATCCCGTTGCTCAAGGACGTCAAGGCGCAGGCGCCGAACGCGGTGTGCGTGGTCGAGCCCACCAATGTCTCCACCAATATCATCGTCAACTCCTCCTCAGCCCCGTTCGACAATCTCGACGTCCGCCGCGCGATGGCGCTGGCGCTCGATCGCAAGGCCTTCATCTCGATCATGTTCGAGGGGCAGGCGGACATCGGCGGCACCATGCTGCCGGCGCCCGGCGGGCTGTGGTCGATGCCGAAGGAAATGCTGGAAGCAATCCCGGGCTACGGCCCGGACATCGAGGCCAACCGGGAGGCGGCGCGCAAGCTGATGGCGAAGGCGGGCTACGGCCCTGACAAGCACGTTCAGGTCAAGGTCTCGACGCGCAACATTCCGGTGTACCGCGATCCCGCCGTGATCCTGATCGACCAGCTCAAGACCATCTATGTCGACGCCGAGCTTGACGTGGTGGATACCGCGCAATGGTTCCCGAAGGTCGCGCGCAAGGATTATGTGCTCGGCCTCAATCTCACCGGCAACGCGGTCGACGATCCCGACCAGTCGTTCTACGAGAATTACTCCTGCGGGTCCGAGCGCAACTACACCAACTACTGCAACAAGGATATCGAGAAGCTGTTTGACGAGCAGTCGGTCGAGACCGATGTCAACAAGCGCAAGAAGCTGGTCTGGGAGATCGACAAGAAGCTTCAGGAGGACGTCGCGCGCCCGATCATCTTCCATATTCACGCGGGGACATGCTGGCAGCCCTATGTCAAGGGCGTTACCATCATGGTGAACGGCTCCTACAACGGCTATCGTTACGAGGACGTGTGGCTGGACAAGTAGGCTGCGGTCGATAGACGCCGAACCGGTAAATTCTCGCGCATTCCGATCGCAAAACCGCTATCTGGTCTTGCGGAAATGCGCGCAACAGGAGTAGGCCCACGTGTTTGCTTATATCGTGCGGCGCCTTGCTTTGATGCTCGTGACCCTGGTCGGGATTTCGGTCGTCGTCTTTTTCCTGCTCCGCGTCGTGCCCGGCAACATCGTCGATATTCTGTTCGACGCCGCGGGCTTCGTCGATCCTGCCGACAAGGCCAATCTGGAGCGCGAGCTCGGCATCGACCAGCCGCTGGCGCTGCAATATCTGCACTGGATCTGGGGGCTGCTGCATGGCGACCTCGGTTATTCCTATGTCTCGGAGAAGCCCGCGCTGCAGGAGATTTTGCCGCGGATTCCGATCACGGCGCGGCTGGCGGGCCTTGCGCTGTTGTTCTCCGCCTCGATCGGCATTCCCTTGGGCGTGATCAGCGCGGTCAATCAGGGCTCAAGGCTCGATTACATCCTGCGCGTCGTCAGCCTGAGCGGGCTGTCGCTGCCCTCGTTCTGGCTCGGCCTCTTGATCCTGATGGCTTCGGTCTCGCTGTTCGGCAACATCCCTATCTTCAACCCGGACCCGAAAACTTTTGGCGAGTTGTTCACCACCTATTGCCTGCCCGCGATGGCGGTCGCTTTTCGGAGCTCCGCGCTGACGATGCGGATCACCCGCTCCTCGATGCTTGAAGTCCTGCGTCAGGATTACATCCGGACCGCGCGCGCCAAGGGCGCCTCGGAGGCCTCGGTCAATTTCAACCACGCGCTGAAGAACGCCATTCTCCCCGTTATCACCGTGGTCGGCATCGAGGCTGCCTTCCTGATCGGCGGCCTGATCGTTACCGAAACCGTTTTCAACATTCCCGGCGTCGCCCGCTTCCTGGTCGAGGCCATCCGCTGGCGCGACTATCCGATCGTGCAAAACCTCGTGATGTTCATCGCGGTCGTCGTAGTGTTCGCGAATTTCACGGTCGACATGCTCTATGCGGTGTTCGATCCGCGCATCAGATACACCGACTAAAGGGGTTTCATTGGCCACGATCAACTACGATAGCGAGCTAAGACGCGCCGGCGCAGGCGCCACAAGCGGCTGGCGCCGCCTAAAATTCTTTGCGCGGCGCTATGTGCTCGGCACCGCCGGCCTCGTCATCATGGTGACGTTCGTGCTGACCGCGCTGTTTGCCGACCTGATCAGCCGCTACGATCCCCTGACAGTCGATTCCGCGCACGCGCTGGCGCATCCCGGATTGCAACACTGGATGGGGACCGACTCTTTCGGCCGCGACGTATGGGCCAGGATCGTTCATGGCGCGCGGATATCGCTCGCGGTCGGCATCGGCTCGACCGCGCTCGGCTCGTCGATCGGCGTCATCGTTGGTCTCACCTCGGGCTATCTGTCCGGCTGGGTCGATCTGGTGTTCCAGCGGATCACCGATATCTTGCAGGCGCTGCCGCTCCTGGTGCTCGCGCTGGTCATGACCGCGGCGCTCGGGCCGTCGCTGCCGAACGTGATCCTCGCGATCGCGATCCCCTTGATCCCCACCGTGTCCCGTGTGATCCGCGCCAACACGCTGGCGCTGCGCGAGCAGCCGTTCGTGGAAGCCGCCAAATCGATCGGCATGAGCGAGACGCGGATTGCGCTGCGCCATGTGTTGCCGAACACGCTGGCGCCGCTGATCGTGCTCGCCACGGCCCAGCTCGGCTCCACCATCCTCACCGAAGCCTCGCTGTCGTTTCTTGGCCTCGGGATTCCCGAGCCCTATCCGTCCTGGGGGCGCATGCTGTCCGAATCGGCCGCGGAATATGTCCGCGTCGCGCCATGGCTGGTGATCTTCCCGGGCATCGCAATCAGCCTTGTGGTGTTCGGCACCAATTTGTTTGGCGATGCGCTGCGCGACATCCTCGATCCGAGGCAACGCGGCTGATGAGCGAGGTTACGCCGCGACAGACGGTTCTCGACGTAAAAAACCTGGAGACGGTGTTCTTCACCAATTCGGGATTGTTTCGGGCGGTCGATGATGTTTCGTTCAGCGTCCGCCGCGGCGAAACGCTGGCGATCGTCGGCGAATCCGGCTGCGGCAAGAGCGTGAGCGCACTGTCGATCATGCGCCTGGTGCCGGATCCGCCGGGCCGGATCGTCGGCGGCTCGGTCAAGCTCGAGGGCACCGATCTGCTTGAGCTCGACGAAGCTCAAATGCGGGAAGTCCGGGGCAATCGCATCTCGATGATCTTTCAGGAGCCGATGACCTCGCTCAATCCGGTGATGCGGATCGGCGACCAGATCACCGAGGCGGTTCGCCTGCATCGGGACATGACACGGCAGCAGGCGTGGGAGCAGGCGGTGGAGATGTTGCGCCTGGTCCGGATTCCCGAACCCGCGCGGCGGGCGCTGGAATATCCGCACCAGCTCTCCGGCGGCATGCGTCAGCGCGCGATGATCGCGATGGCGCTGGCGTGCCGGCCGGCACTGTTGATCGCGGACGAGCCGACCACCGCGCTCGATGTCACGATCCAGGCGCAGATATTGACGCTGGTGCTCGATCTGCAACAAGAGCTCGGCATGGGGCTGATCCTGATCACCCACGACCTCGGCGTGGTCGCGCAGACCGCGCAGCGCGTCATTGTCATGTATGCCGGCAGGAAGGTCGAGGAGGCCGACGTCGAGATCCTGTTCGCCGATCCCCGGCATCCCTACACCCGCGGGCTGATGGCCTCGATACCCGCGGTGCCTTCGTTTCAAGGCAAGGCCGATGCGCGGCTCACGGAAATTCCGGGCGCGGTGCCGTCACTGATCAGCTTGCCCGAGGGCTGCGCGTTTGCGCCGCGCTGTTCGCTCGCGATGGCGCGCTGCCGCGAAGCGTATCCGCCATTGCAGGATTGGGGCGGCGGTCATTGGGCGGCGTGCTGGCGCGCCGCGGAAATGGCCGATCTGCCATGACCGACGCGCCTCCGCTGCTCGAGGTAACCGATCTCGTCAAGCACTATCCGGTACGCAGCGGCATCCTGCGCCGGCGTGCCGGCACCGTGCATGCGGTGGATGGCGTCAGCTTTTCGCTTGCCGCCGGCGAGACCCTCGGACTGGTCGGCGAGTCCGGCTGCGGCAAATCGACGGTGGCGCGCTGCGTGCTGCGGCTGATCGAGCCGACCAGCGGCAGCATCCACCTCCGCGGCGGCGACATCACCCATCTCGGCAAGGCCGAGCTGCGCTCGCATCGGCGCTCGATGCAGATCGTGTTTCAGGACCCGTTCGCTTCGCTCAATCCGAGGATGACCGCGGGCGATATCGTCAGCGAACCGCTCAGCGTCCATGGCCTGGGGTCCGGCCGCGAACGGCAGGCCCGAGTCGCCGAATTGTTCAAGCAGGTCGGCCTGCGGGGTGATCAGATGCGGAATTATCCGCACCAGTTTTCCGGCGGCCAGCGCCAGCGCATCTGTATCGCGCGTGCGCTCGCGCTCGGACCGGACCTGATCGTCTGCGATGAGCCGGTCTCCGCGCTCGACGTCTCGATCCAGGCGCAGGTGATCAATCTCTTGATCGACCTGCAGCGCAGGCATGGTTTCTCCTATCTGTTCATCGCCCATGATCTGGCGGTCGTCGCCCATATCAGCCACCGCGTCGCGGTGATGTATCTCGGGCGGATCGTCGAGATCGCGGAGAAGACCGAGCTGTTCAAAAATCCGCGCCATCCCTACACGCAGGCGCTGTTGGCGTCGGTGCCCGTCGCCGATCCCAAGCAGAAGCGGCTGAAGCCGCTGGTCGATGGCGACGTGCCGAGCCCGGTCAATCCGCCATCGGGCTGCGCCTTCCACACCCGTTGCCGCTACGCCATGGATCGCTGCAAGGCGGAGAGGCCGGTGTTGATGGAGGCCGGGCCGCAGCATCAGGTGGCGTGTCTGCTCAATGATGGCACGGGTCGCGAGGGGTGATCGCCCAAAAATGACGGTTCCTGCGGTCAGGTGCGAACCCGCGGCGCCACGTTCTGTTCGAGCCCGGCCCGCTGCTCCGCGGCGACCGCGCGCTTGAAACCGTCGCGCCGCTGCAGTCGCGCCCAAAAGGCCGCGACATTCGGCCCGAAATTTTTGGCGAGCCCAATATTGTCGGCGAGCCGCAAGGCATAGCCGATGACGATGTCGGCCGCGGTGAAGCGGCCGGCGCACAACGTCTCGGCTCCTGCGGTTGCTGCCTCGACCGCCCGCAGCCGGCCGAAAAACCATTTGGCATAGTCGGTCGCGACTTGCGGATTGCGCCGTTCTTCCGGCTCGAGTTGGCTGTAGCGCAGCACCAGCGTTTGCGGAAAGGTCAGCGTGGCGTCGCTAAAATACATCCAGTTCAAAAAGGCGCCGTAGGCGGGCTCATCGAGGCCGACGACCAACGGCGTCGGTCCGTATTTGGTGCCGAGATAGTGACAGATGCCGGAAGACTCCGTCATCCTGGTTTCGCCGTCGATCAGATACGGAATGGTGCCGAGCGGATTGAGCGCGAGATATTCTTTCGCGAGCACCCGCGGCGGGAACGGCAACATCTTGAGCTCGTACGGCAGTCCCATTTCCTCCAGCATCCAGAGTGGCCGGAACGAACGCGCTGCGTCGCAATGGTAAAGCGTGATCATGTCGTTCCGTCCTCCTTTTCCCTCAGGATGCGGACCATCTATTGCTTTTGGCCCATTCCCGGCAAGGTATCCATCATTCTTGCCCGCGTCATTGTGGGGCGCTCGCATAGCGAGCGAACTATGATGTGCAATTGCACATCTGAGAATCTCGACATTATTTAACTCATCGCTGGATTCCGGGTTCGCGCTAATGCGCGCCCGGAATGGACTGGGGTCAACCCGGCAGAAACATCGCAAACGGTTCGTCGATGGTGCGGCGGAGGTGCTCGCGATAGACCGCGTAGTTCGCGTCGCCCGAGGAAATCCGTCCCGCGCTCGGGCTTGGAATATTTTTGATCGGCAAAAACGCGATCGGTGCCGCGATCGGCGTCAGCAGCGAACCACGCCCCGCCAATAGCGTGGTGATGATGCCGTACATTTCGCCCGAGATGGTCGGACGCGACACCGTGATCAGGCGGTGCTGGCCGTGGCGGTTGGTGACCAGATAGATAAAGCCGGACTGATTGGGCACCGCGACCTCGCCGAATTGGGTGTAGGCCGCGTCCAGCCGTTCGCCTTCGCGGAACGCAAGCAGGGATGCCGCAGTGTCCCAGGCGATCTCGGTGCGGTAGGCGTAGATCGCCTCCTTGTCGCCAAACGAGGGGCGCAACGTGATGTAGATCCCTTCGAGCCACATCACCGCGCGGCGCGAATAGGCCCCCAAGCCGTCGGGTGCGATGTCGCCGTTGACTTGTGCCGCAGCGGGCTGAGCGTCCATCCCCTTGCGCAAGGAGACGCCGAGCGCCTGCTCCAGCCGCACGGTGGTGGCGAGCGTGAACGGCCGGCGCCCACCGAGCACTTTCTCCAGCGTCGAAAGGCTGAGCTTGGCCTGTTCGGCCAGCGTCTGCCGGGAGATGCGGCGACGCGCGATTTCCTCGCGAATGGTCGCGGCGATCTGCCGGCTTTGCTCGGCGGAAAGCTCGTTGTCCGGCGTCGGCATCGTCACCCCTGCTCCCATTCCCGTCATTGTAGCAGACGCACAATCCAGCACAAAACCGCACAAAGCCGTCTTGGGCGCGGCGCACCGTAACGGGTGGCGGCAGAACAATGCCGATCATTATGCTCGCGCCAAGGCGGGGCCTTCCGCACAACTTCGGGCGACGACATCGTCCCTCGGGAGCCAGCCAAATGACCGCCTATGATGAGATCGAGACCAATAATCGCCCTTCGGTTCTATCGAAAATTGCGACAGTTTTGTTGTTTGTCGCCGTGCAAGGCATTGCCATCGCCATCGTCGGATTTGCCGCGCTGTTCTTGAGCTTCGAGCCGGTGTGGTCGGCGCAAAGCCTGCCCGTGACTCTCGTCAAGCCCGCCGATGCGCGCACCGGCTCGCTGCTGCTCAAGACCGACGACGGCTATGCCGACGCGACCCGTCTCGGCATCGATGTCGATCTGACCGTGTCCGGCCCGACCGTCCGCGCCCGTGTCACGCAGATTTTCCGCAACCCGACCTCAAACTGGGTCGAGGCTATTTATGTCTATCCGCTGCCGGCCGGCGCCGCCGTCGACACGCTGAAGATGGTGGTCGGCGAGCGCGTCATCGTCGGCGACATCAAGGAGCGGCAACAGGCACGTGTCATCTATGAGCAGGCGCGCTCGAACGGGCAGAAGGCCGCGCTGACCGAACAGGAACGGGAGAACATCTTCACCAATTCGCTCGCCAATATCGGCCCCAATGAAACCGTGCTGGTGCAGATCGAATACCAGGAGCCGGTCGCACAATCCGGCATGAA
>Ga0210408_10004477_pt1 | contig 12457 bp, 15 predicted proteins | sample IncBWH4MmetaG_FD_155471 | JGI IMG/M metagenome (GOLD analysis project Ga0210408, IMG submission 155471) | Forest soil microbial communities from Barre Woods Harvard Forest LTER site, Petersham, Massachusetts, United States - Inc-BW-H-4-M | ecosystem: Environmental > Terrestrial > Soil >...
AAACGGAGCAGCAGGGAAATTAACGTAGTTTTTCCGGCGCCGGTGTGGCCAACGATGGCGACGGTCTCTCCGGGGTCGATGGAGAAAGTTACGTCGCGGAGTATCCAGTCGGGGCTTGCTTCGGTGCTCCTAGCTGAAGAAGAGCCAGACGAGCGTTGCTCGGCCAGGACGGGCGGGGCGCCCGTCCGCACACGAGCCGTGCCTGGTTCCGGCGGTTCGGTCGAACGATACGCGAACCAGACGTGGTCGAACTCGATGCGGCCGGGGCCGTCGGGCATCTTGGTGACAGCGGGAGAAACTACCTCCACCGGAGTGTCGAGCAGTTTGAAGATGCGCTCGCTGGCGGCCATCGCGGACTGCAGAATGTTGTACTTCTCGCTGAAGTCCATGATAGGGCGGAAGAAGCGCTGCGCGTACTGCATGAACGCGACCAGCACTCCCAGCGACGCAACAGCCGGCAGCAGGTGGAAGGCAATCAGCGAGTGCCGGTTAAACTCGAGGACGACACTGGTTGCAGTTACGTTGCGAATCACGTCATTGCCGCCGAACCAGATGACGCAGGCGATGGCGATTGCGGACAGAATTTCGACCACCGGGTAGTACACGGCGTAGGCCATGATCGCGTCCTTGAACGCGTCCATGTGGCTGCGGTTGATTTCCGAGAATCGGTCGTAAGCCTTGCGCTCGCGGTTGAAGAGCTGCAGGACGACCATGCCACTGACATGCTCCTGCAGGTAAGCGTTGATCCGCGCGATAGCTGTACGGATGCGACGGTAGGAGTCGCGGACTCGGTCCCGAAAAATCTTCGTCGAGTAGACGATCACCGGCAACACCGCAAAAGTGATGAGCGCCAGCTTCCAGTTCATGCACAGCATGATGCCCAGGATGCCCGCGAGCACGAAGATATCCTCGAAAATGGAAACCACGCCGGAGGTGAACATTTCATTCAGAGCGTCAACGTCGGTGGTGATGCGGGTGACCAGGCGCCCGACCGGGTTCTTGTCGTAGAACGCGATGTGCATGCGCTGCAGGTGGCGAAAAATCTGGCTGCGCAAGTCGAACATTACCTTCTGACCGGTCCACTGCATGTAGTAGGTCTGCAGGAACTCGAGCAGGAAACTGAAAACCAGCAGGCCGAGGTAGATGCCGGATATCTGCGCGATGCCGGTCAGCGGGTGCGGGCTGAGCCAACTCCATAGGCCGGAAGCGCCGGCCTTGGTGGGCGCGAGATAGCGATCGATGGCAACCTTGATGAGGTAGGGGAGCAGGACGTCAGAAAAAGATTTGAGGACGATCGAAGCCAGCGCAATCGCCACCTGCCAGCGATATGGACGCAGGTAGGTGAGCAGCCGCCGCATCAGGCGGCTGTCGTACGCTTTGCCTAGTATCTCTTCTTCTTGGGCCATCGCTCTTTGTTAGGTTTTCGGGCGCCAGCAGGCACTTCCAACAGGGTACCTCAAATAGATGGCCGAGGCGGTCGCCGGGATGGAAAACGTTTGGGCAGGGCAGGTGGGATAATTGTTTGGCATGCCTCTGGGAATCTATATCTCGGTGCCGTTCTGTCGTACTAAGTGTAGCTACTGCAATTTCGCGTCCGATGTGTTCTCGCGGGTGGTGTTTGAGCGCTATGTGGAGCGGGTGTGCGCGGACATTGAGTGTGCTCCCCGGACGGCGGCTGAGGTGGGGGGCAAGATCGAGCGCACGGTGGACTCGGTCTACCTAGGTGGAGGAACGCCCACGGTGCTGGAGGCCGGACAACTGGAGCGAATCTTTGCTGCGGTACGATCGCAGTTCGAAGTGCAGAGCGATGCGGAGGTTACGGTCGAGTGCGCTCCTGGAACCCTTACACCGGTGGTGCTCGACAGCCTGCTGCGCTGTGGCGTGAACCGAGTCAGTCTGGGGGTGCAGTCGTTTGTGGATGTAGAAGCAGCGGCGGTGGGGCGGCTGCACAAACGCAATACTGTGCTTGACGACATTGCTCGGCTGCGCGCGACGGGGATTGCGAACATCAACGTCGATCTGATCGCTGGGCTCCCACACCAGACTGCGGAGAGTTGGGAGTATTCGCTGGCCGAGGCGGTTGCGACTGGCGTTCCGCATGTGAGCGTCTACATGCTCGAAGTGGATGAAGACTCGCGGCTGGGGCGCGAAGTGATGGCGGGCGGGACCCGCTATCATGCGCACTTTGTGCCGGACGAGGATGCCACGTCGGATTTTTATGTCGCGGCCTGCGAGACGCTCGACGCTGCCGGCGTAGCGCAGTACGAGATCTCCAATTTTGCTCGCGCAGGTTTCGAATCGCGACACAATTTGAAATATTGGACGCGGCAGCCTTATTTCGGCTTTGGCGTAGACGCGCATTCCATGGTTCCATCTGCCGGACCAGACGCCGAGGCGGTACGCTTTGCGACGGCGGATGCGCTGGAGCAGTACGTTGCTGGTGCACCGTTGACACGGACGACTGTGTCGCGAGACGCCGCTCTGGAGGAGAGTTTTTTTCTAGGCCTGCGGCTGACGCGAGGCGTCAGCCTGCAGGAGCTAGCCGCGAGGTTTGGCCAGGAGACGGTCGCGCTCTTCGCGGCAACGATTGCGGAGTTTGTCGATGGCGGTCTGCTGCAGGAATGTGGGGAGATAGTCCGCCTCACGCCGCGAGGGCGTCTGCTCTCCAACGAGGTTTTCCAGAAGTTCATTCTCGGGACGAGGTTGCTCGCTGATTTCGGAGATGCCGCCGAGATTCTCCAATGATCACGCATTGGCCCAAACCATACGGTCGGTTGGGTTGAAGGTGCCCGTACCTCAAATCTTCAATGTTGACGAGGGTTTTCGCGTCATGCCTTTACCTTGCCGGAGGTAACTTCTCGCCATTCTGGCTCTATGTTTTAATCAGAGATTCAGCGGCTTGAAGTCGAGTGTTGAAGTGATACGAGCCGGAGCGTACCGCGGCCGGAGGTAACTTGGATTTTCAATTGAACGACGAGCAACTGCAGCTCAAGAAGACGGTGCGCGAGTTTGCCGAACGCGAGATCGGCCCGAACGTCATGAAGTGGGACGAAGCCAGCGACTTCCCGCTGGCCACGATCAAAGAACTGGGCAGGCTCGGGCTGCTGGGGATGATTTTTCCCGCGGAGTATGGCGGCGCTGGCATGGGCTATGTAGAGTACGTTACCGCAATCGAGGAACTGTCGCGGGTGGATGGCTCGGTCGGCATCATCGTCGCGGCGCACACTTCGCTGTGCTCGAATCACATTTTTCTTGCGGGCAATGAGGCGCAGAAAAAGAAATACGTCAGCAAGCTGGCTACCGGAGAATTCATTGGTGCCTGGGGATTGACCGAGCCTTCCTCAGGATCGGATGCGGGCAGCGCGCGCATGACCGCGGTGCGCAAGGGAAGCAGTTGGGTGCTCAATGGCACCAAGACTTTCTGCACTAACGGCCACTATGCCGACGTGGTCGTCGTGCTCGCCGTGACCGATCGCACCGCGCACACGCACGGGCTCTCCGCGTTCGTGGTGGAGAAGGGAACGAAAGGATTCCGTCCGGGCAAGAAAGAAAACAAGCTGGGGTTGCGCGCGAGCGATACGGCCGAATTGATTTTTGAAGACTGCGTGATCCCGGCGGAGAATCTGCTGGGCGGAGAAGGCCAGGGATTTCCCGACGCCATGCGCGTGCTCGACGGCGGCCGCATTTCGATTGCTGCGCTGTCGCTGGGCATGGCGGAGGGTGCGTACGGTGCCGCACTGCGCTATTCCAAAGAACGCCGGCAGTTCGGCAAGGCGATCAGCGATTTCCAGGCCATCCAGTGGAAGCTGGCCGACATGGCAACTGAGATTGATGCGGCCATGCTACTCACGATGCGCGCGGCGTCGATGAAAGATGCGGGAATGAAGACCACGCAGGAGTCTTCGATGGCGAAGCTCTACGCCAGCGAAGTGGCCGTGAGGTGCGCCAACGAGGGCGTGCAGATCTTCGGCGGCTACGGCTTCATCAAAGATTATCCGGCGGAGAAGTTTTACCGCGACGTGAAGCTGTGCACCATCGGCGAAGGCACCAGCGAGATTCAGCGGCTGGTGATCGCACGGCAGCTGCTGAAAGATTAGGCGCTTGGTCAGTGCTTGAGCGGTTGACGGCGGCCGTGGCGGATATGCAGTACGTATACCGTTTTGTCCTCGATCGTGAAGAGAATGCGATACACATGCGGCGTTCGGCCATAGAGCAGGTGGCGCACCTCAAACGGGAAGACCGCGCTCTCCGGCGCTAGTGGGCAGCGCTCTGGGAATTCAGTAAGCGATGCGATCGCGTCTTGCAGCGCCAGAAACCACCGCCTACCTGCGTCTCCGGCATGTTCGGACAGCAACCAGTCTAGAATTGTATTTGCGTCTTGCTCGGCTGCTGCCGTGGTTTCAACGCGGAAGGTCATGCTTGCGGCGCAGTTCGGCGAGAAACTCGGTGGCGGGCCGGGTACGCCCGGTCTTTAAATCTTCGTAGCCGTTACGGATGCCCTCAGCGGCTTCTGCGAAGTCTTGGCGCTCCCACTCCAGATAGGTAGCCAGAGCATCGTCGAGGGCGGTGGCAGGGTCTTGACCGCGACGTTTGGCGTACTCTTCCAGTTGTGCCTTACGCTCCGGCTTGAGTGGGATCATATCCATGTTGACCTCGGTTTCCTATCACTTATCGTAAGGGGTTCGACGGCTGAGGTCAAAACTATCTGCTGGCAAAGGGAGAACGTCAATGTTGCATGGGAGCCCACTAATTCTTCGACCGCCTCGATGAACTCATCGCAGAGGGAGATTTGAAGCCAAGTGAAGCGCTGTCCGAGTCCGAACGACCTTAGAAAAAGTTCTGTCGGCACGATGAGCAGGCCTATTTCCAGAATCATTTCGGACATCCCATCGCGACGCGCACCGCGTCGGCAACCTGGCAGACTCGGGTATTGCTCAGGGTTCGCAGTGGGAACTTTGGCTCGATTAGGAACTCCTTTTTCACCACCGTCAAGTCTTCGCACCGGATACTGGAAGCATGAAGGCCTGTCTCCCCCGGTGAGAGCGGGATGTGGGTGTCGAAGTTCTTTTCCACAGAACCGGTCAACGGTGCCACGAGTACCGTGCTGGCGCTTGGATGCCGGTTCCTGGCATCTAGGGAAACAATGATCACCGGCCTAGGGGCCTTTTCCGGTGGATCAGTAGGAAGTTTGACGTACCAGATTTCTCCGCGCAAAGGCATTCGCTTCATGGCTGGTCCTCGCCGGGGAATTGGGTCGCGGCAAACTCGCCCCAGGCGCGATCTTCGGCTATCTCCTCGGCGGTTAGCGAATCATAGTAGCGGGTGACGGAGGCCGAGATGCGTTCCAACTCTTTTGTTTGCTGTTGCTGGCGGATGATGTCTTCCAGCACGGAAGACATCGAATCTTTCTTTCTTTCCCTGCGAAGCGACTCTAAGTAGGCCACCGATTGACGAGATAGGGAGAATGTCTTTTTCGCCTTGCGGGCTGCACTCGATTTGGGCATAGGTGTTTTTTCGATCCGAATCGAAACTATTATAGCACCTTCCTTTCGTATGAACAAAGGTAGGGCGTTAGTATGACTATAATGCATCCTACAGAGAAAGCTCTTGTGTCGGCTGGCGATTCCCTTGAGGAATGCAGAAAGGGTATTCCCTGCCTTTCGCTACGTGCTTTACACTGGCAGTTTGCAGCGAGATTCCCAGCTCATGACGGACTTGCGCGGCGGCGACACGCGGGCGCTGGCGCGGGCTATTTCTATTGTGGAGAACCGTGCGCTGGGGTGGTCCGATTTGCTTAAGGGGCTGTTTCCCTACAGCGGGAAGGCGCGCGTCATCGGGCTGACGGGGGCTCCGGGGGCGGGGAAGAGTACGCTGGTCGACCATCTGGCGCGGCTCTACCGTTCGGAAGAGAATCCCCACTTCTCGCGCAAAGAACGCGCGAGAAATTGGGCACCCGCTAATCCTGAACACACCGACAACCGGCGGACAGTCGGGATCATCGCGGTGGACCCGACCAGTCCTTACACCGGCGGGGCGATTCTGGGCGACCGCATTCGCATGCAGGAGCATTTCTCCGATCCGGGGATTTTTATTCGCAGCATGGCGACCCGCGGATCGCTGGGCGGCTTGGCGCGCACCACGGCCGATGTGACCACGGTGATCGATGCTTCGGGGCGCGACCTGATCCTGATCGAGACCGTCGGCGTCGGGCAGGATGAGGTCGACATTGTGCGCCTGGCTGGAGTCACGGTGGTGATTCTCGTTCCCGGCATGGGCGATGATGTGCAGAGCATCAAGGCCGGCATCATGGAGATTGCCGACATCTTCGTGATCAACAAGAGTGACCACCAGGGTGCAGAGCGGGTGGAGCGCGAGATTCGCGCGCTGCAATCACTGGCGCTGCGGCATGATGGATGGACGCCCCCGATCGTCAAGACTGTGGCGAGCGAAGGGACTGGAATTTCGGAACTGGCTGCGGCGATTGCGGAGTATGAGGCGTATTTACACGATGACAACCGCGCTTTGAAGAAGAGTGTGGAGAACTGGCAGGTACGTCTGGTCGAGATGTTGCGCGATGTGATGCTCGAAAAAGCGCGCGAGCATCTGGGTGGTGAGGACAGTCTGGCGCGGCTGGCGGCGGAAGTGGCCGAGCACAAACGCGATCCGTATACGCTGGTGGAGGAGATCGCGCTGCGGGTGGGGAAGGGTTGAGAAGCAGATTCCTCGCTCGTTCTCGTTGCTTCGCAACTGCGAACGGCTCGGAATGACAAGATTTAAAGAGGGCTGAGTGAGCTTTTCTATTGATCATCTCGGAATCGCGGTCAAGTCGCTGGCGGCGGCGAAGTCGATCTACGAAAAGCTGGGGCTTACTATTTCGCCCGAAGAAATCGTCGAACAGGAGCAGGTGCGCATTGTAATGGTTCCGGTCGGCGAGGGCCGTCTGGAATTGCTGGAAGCGACCTCGGAAGATTCGGCGATTGCCAGGTTTATCGCCAAGCGCGGCGAAGGTCTGCATCACGTCTGTTTGCGGGTTCCGGATCTGCCGGCGGCGGTGGCCCGGTTGAAAAAAGACGGCATACGCCTCGTGTCCGACGACATCAAGACCGGGGCGGGCGGACACAAATATGTATTTGTGCATCCGGCGAGCGCGGGAGGCGTGTTGCTGGAGTTGGTCGAGGGCTAACTGGCCACGGATCTTCACGGATAATCCAGGGAACCTTTTTCATGCTTCTTCTCGCTGCAGATACTTCGGGTAGGAACGGCAGCATCGCGCTGGCGCGAGGGCAGGCAAAGGGGGTATGCGAGGTGATCGAGGTCGTTCCCCTGGCTGGAGGCACTTTCTCGGCGCAGCTGATACCCCAGATCGCCGCTCTGCTGGCCAAGCATGGATATAGTAAGAACGACATTGGCGGCTTCGTCGTGGCGTCAGGGCCGGGATCGTTCACCGGGCTGCGCGTGGGGCTAGCCGCGATCAAAGGTCTGGCCGAGATTCTGGAGAAGCCACTTGCGGCAGTGTCGCTTCTGGAAGCGGTGGCGGTTGCCAGCCTCCTGCAGGGCAGAGTCGTAACCGCGTTGGATGCGGGCCGAGGCGACGTTTATGTGGGAGAGTACGAAATAGCGAGCGATTCCGCGACGCTTATCAGTGAGCGGCTGATGGGGAAGAACGAGGCTCTCGCGGCAGCAAAGGGAGCAAAGCTGGTGACCTCCGAAAAGGCTTTCGCCGAATGTGCTCGCACATCGGGCCTGCCGGTGGTGGTTATCGATGCCGTTGATGCCGGCATCATCGCTCCAGTCGGCTGGAGGAAGATCGAGGCAGGCGACACCGTATTACCCGATCAGCTGGACGCCAACTACATTCGGCGCTCGGACGCGGAGATTTTTTCTAAGAGCAGCTCTTAGCTGTAGCTCTCGGCTCTTACTTTTGAGTGAGCCGCCCAGCACCAGATTCCTGAGAGTGAAGCGCACTTGCGCATTGGTCCCGCCACTACCGCTGATATTCGCGCCATGATGGATCTGGAGGCTCAGTGCGACACCGCAGCCCACTGGTCGGCAGAGCAATATCGGCAGGTGTTTCAGGCCCACCAGGAAGGTCCGCGGCAGCTCGCTCTGGCGGTGTTTGAGGACACGGAGGCCGGATCGGCCAAAGCATCGGCATTTCTGGGATTCCTGGTGGCCAGGAATCTTGCGGCGGAATGGGAACTGGAGAACATCGTTGTTTCCCCAGCCGCGCGGCGGAGGGGGCTGGGCGCGGCGCTTCTGGAGGAACTCCTTATCCGGACGCGCGCGTCCGGCAGTGAATCGGTTTTCCTGGAGGTCCGAGAATCCAACCAATCGGCCCGATCCCTTTATGAAAAAGTCGGATTCCAAACGGCCGGACGCCGCAAAGGGTACTACTTCAAGCCTCAGGAAGACGCCATTCTCTATCGCTACGATCTCCTCTAAGAAAGTTCTCAGAATGAGACGCTTGCACCACTTTTGGGCATTGAACCCCTATTGGGGCTGTGCTAAGTTGAGCGCATAATCCCGGTTTGGAGGTCTAGCTGGATGCTGACTCCGAGAGACCAACTCCTGACCAATCACGAGGAATTCCGCAAATTGGCTCAGGAGCACACGCAGTACTCGAGACGCCTCGATTCACTCACCCAAAAACGATATCTCAGCGAAGACGAAAAGCTGGAAGAGGTCCGGCTAAAAAAGCTGAAGCTGCGCCTGAAGGACCAGATGGAGTCCATTGAGCGGCAGTTCCGGCAACAGTACGGCATGCACGTAGCTTAGGATTTCTGGCCAGTCCCCATGCGGTTGTGGCCGCAAGGGGAGCAATGTATCTTGATGAGGCGCGATCATGCGCCTTTTTTTATTTGGAGTTACAAGCTCCGCAAGGGAATCCTGACAGACCCGACGCGTCGCTGCTCTATAATTAATCCTCCCCATGGTTCGCGACGGCTATCTCTACGGTGGGACGTTTGTCGGCGCCGGTCTTCTGCTGGCTTGGCTGACGCGCCCGGCGTGGGCAATTTTGCCTTTCCTGCTGGCATTGTTCCTCCTATGGTTCTTTCGAGATCCGGAGCGGGTCATCCCACAGAATGAGGGGGCCGTGGTTTCCCCGGGTGACGGGAAGGTGACGGATGTCTCGCCGGTGACGGTCGGCGGCGAAACCCGGACCCGAATCAGCATTTTTCTCAGCGTGTTCGACGTCCATGTGAACCGCTCGCCGATTGCGGGCGTGATTCGCGACGTGCGTTACCAGCGCGGAAAGTTTCTTGACGCCAGAAGTCCCGCTTGCGCTGAGCAGAACGAGCAGAACGTCGTCACCGTTGAAGGCGACAGCCATGCTGTGATCTTCAAGCAGATTGCGGGCCTGCTGGCGCGGCGCATCGTTTTTTATTCCAAGGTCGGCGACCGTGTGGAACGCGGCCAGCGCATCGGCCTGATCAAGTTCGGGTCGCGGGTGGACGTGCTGTTCGACTCCGCGGCCACCTTGAATGTGAAAGTGGGCGACCGAGTTCGGGGCGGCGCGAGCGTGTTGGCTTACCTTCCGCCCGCACGCGAGCTGGCCCAGGCTGGGGTTTCTTCTGCCGCCGAGAGGACGCGCTGATGGATGCTGTCGCTTCCAAACCGCGCCCCAGGTTAAGCAAGGGGATGTACATCCTCCCTTCGCTGTTCACCACCGCCAATATGGCGGCGGGCTTTTATGCGATTCTCGAAGTCGTCCACGCCACCGCCCGAGACTTCTGGCACCTGGACAACGCCGCCGTAGCAATTGGCTTTGCTGTGTTGTTCGACGGCCTCGATGGACGCATCGCGCGCATGACGGGAACCAGCAGCGATTTCGGAAAAGAACTAGATTCCCTTGCCGACGTGATCACCTTCGGGGTGGCTCCAGCCATGCTGGCCTGGACTTGGGGATTCCATCTGATGCCGACGGTCCTGCTTGGGGAGTGGGAGAAGTGGCAAATCAAACTCACCCAGGTAGGAGCGATTGCTGCCTTTCTGTTTCTGATGGCCGGGGCTAGCCGACTGGCTCGGTTCAACATCACGTCGAACCCGCAGCCGTCGAACCCCGGACGCCCGGGCAAGAAATATTTTGTCGGGATGCCAATTCCGGCGGGAGCGGGCGTGATTGCGGCCATCGTCCATTTCGAAAAGGGCAGTCCGCTTATCTCGTGGTATACGGCGCTGACCTGGCTTGCGATGGTGACGGCTGTCGGATATCTGATGGTGAGCACCTGGCGTTTTTACAGCTTTAAGGACATTGATTTCCGCTCGCGGCATCCCTTCCGACTCATCCTGTTTCTGGCTGCTCTGATCGCCGCGATTTTTCTGTTCTCACGGCCCATGCTATTCGCGATTGCTTTGCTCTACACATTCTCTGGAGTCCTCTGGCGTTTGCAGTGGATGTTCCGCCGGCGCAGAGATCTGCCGCCGCCCCCGCCCGCCTACAAAGAGGCCTCGCAGACTCCATGAGCGCGCTCACTAAAACGGCTTCCGCTCCGCTTGCCGCGAGCTCGCGCGGATTCTACCGCGCTGCCATCGTTGGGGCCGCTTCGCTGAAGGGCAAAGAAGTTGCCGAGATGCTCAACGAGCGCAATTTCCCCGCGGTCGATGTGCGCCTGCTCGACGACGACGAGTCGCTCGGTCAGCTCGAAGCCATGGGAGACGAAATCAGCTTCATCCAGAGCGTACGGGCCGAGCAGTTCGAGCATGTGGACTTCACGTTCTTCGCATCGGATGAAGAGTGCACCCGCAAGAACTGGAAAAGGGCCCACGATGCCGGCAGCGCGATCATCGATCTTTCTGCCTCGCTGGAGAATGAACCGGGCGCCAGCGTGCGCTCCCTGTGGGCGGAGCGCGAGCGGGGCCAGATTCTGTTTCCGGAACTGCAGCCGGGCCCGTGCGTCGCGGCGCATCCTGTGGCTGTGACTCTGGCTTTGCTGTTGTTGCGGGCACGCAAGCTGGGCGGCGTGCGCCGAGCCGTGGCTACGATTTTCGAGCCGGCCTCCGAACATGGGCAAAAAGGCATGGACGAACTTCATCAGCAATCCGTGAACCTGCTTTCATTCCAGCCTCTGCCTAAGGATGTGTTCGACGCGCAGGTGGCGTTCAACATGATTGCGCGCTACGGACAAAAGGCGGAGCCTGCGCTGGATTCAATTGAGGCTCGAGTGTTGCGCCACTATAAGAAGATTGCCGGAGACGATTCCCCCCAGCCTTCGCTTCTGCTGGTGCAGGCGCCAATCTTCCACGGACACGCGCTGGCGCTCTTCGTTGAGATGGAGCAAGCGGTGGATACGAATGCGTTCGCCGACGCGCTCGCGGGAGACCACGTCGTCATCCCCGGCGCAGAAGAGGATGCGCCGAGCAATGTGAGTGCAGCCGGGCAGGGAGACATTCTGCTTTCGGTGAAGGCGGATGAGAATCAGCCGAATGGCATGTGGCTATGGGCGGCCGCCGACAACGTACGCATCGCCGCCCTGACCGCGGTCGAATGTGCCGAAAGCATGGCGGCAACCAGACCGATGGGGAAGATTCAATGAAGTTTTGGCGAGCCGGATGGGCGCTACTCCTGCTTGCCGCAGGATGTGGCTACCACACGGCCGGCCATGTGGTGCAGATCCCCGAAAACGTCAAGACCATTGCGGTTCCCGCGTTCAAGAACGAAACCAACAGCTATCGCATCGAGCAACTGCTGACGTCCTCGGTGGTGCGCGAGTTCACCACCCGCACGCACTATCACGTGTTGAATGATTCCAGTGATGCCGCGGACGCCACGTTGCGCGGCACCGTGCTCTCTACCGTGACTTCGCCGCTGGCCTACAACACCACCACGGGACAGGCTGCGAGTGTGCTGGTAGTGGTAAGCATGAGAGTCTCGCTCACCGACCGCCAGGGCAAGGTGCTCTACCAGAATCCGTCGTATGTGTTTCGCGAACAATACGAAGTTTCGCAGGACCTCCGCAGTTTTTTTGAGGAAGATTCGCCGGCCTTCCGCCGGCTCTCGCAGGATTTTGCCCGCACCCTGGTCTCTAACATCCTGGAGGGCTTCTAGATGCTAGAGTTTGTGGCAAGAAGTTATCGTCCAGCGGAGGACTTCTGATGCGGGCTTTCGCCCAGGCGGAGCGCTTTGTCAGCGAACTGGAGTCGCGCAAGCTGCGGCCCGCCTACGTGTTCGTGGGTGATGAAGCATTTTTCCGCAAGCGCTTCCGCGACGCGATTCTCGAGCATCTGGTTCCCGTGGATCTGCGGGACTTCAGCCTGTTCGAATTCGATCTCGCGGAGAATGACCTGGCCGAAGTACTCGACCGTGCGCGGACGCCTTCGCTGATGGCGCCGTTTCAGGTTTTTTTCGTGCGAGGTGTGAAGAATCTTTTTGGCCGCGGGTCGAATGAAGAAAAACTCGCCGCCATCGAAGACTACTGCAAGAATCCCAATCCTGATGCACTTGTCGTCTTCGTCGCCG
>Ga0210408_10004478_pt1 | contig 12457 bp, 13 predicted proteins | sample IncBWH4MmetaG_FD_155471 | JGI IMG/M metagenome (GOLD analysis project Ga0210408, IMG submission 155471) | Forest soil microbial communities from Barre Woods Harvard Forest LTER site, Petersham, Massachusetts, United States - Inc-BW-H-4-M | ecosystem: Environmental > Terrestrial > Soil >...
CCGTCCCGCCGCGCTTTTTGATCTCCTCGACCACTTCTTCGGCGGGCGCGGCGCTCGTTCCCGAACCGTCGGCGGCGACGCCGGGATCGTTGACCACCACCTTGGCGCCTTCGGCGGCGCACAATAGCGCGATCTCACGGCCGATGCCGCGGCCGGCGCCGGTGACGATGATGGATTTGCCGTCGAGCGATTTGGCCATTGGAGCTCTCCCTTGTTTTTCCGCGGCTGATGCAAACACCACTCGTCATGCGCGGGCTTGACCCGCGCATCCATCGCTTTTCGTAAGAGGATGGATTGCCGGGTCAAGCCCGGCAATGACAGATAGAGACCGGCTATTTCTATTTCTCGTTCGTAAAGATGATCGTGCCGGATGCCGCAAACATGCCTCCGACACCGTGGCAGACCGAAATTTTCGCGCCCGGCACCTGCGCCGGCGCGATACCACGCATCTGCCGCACGCTCTCCTGCAGCGCGTACATGCCATACATGCCGGAATGCATATAACTCAAACCGCCGCCGTTGGTGTTGAGCGGCAGCTTGCCGCCGGGCCGCGTGTGGCCGGCGGTGATGAATTTTCCCGTCTCTTCATGCGCCATGAAGCCGAGATCGCCGAGCCCATAGAGCGGCAGATGCGCAAAGGCGTCATAGACCATCAGGTGATCGACATCCTTGTGCGTGATGCCGGCCTCCTTGAACGCCAGGGGCCCCGCCACCCTGAAGGCGCGAGAGGAATCGAAGGTCTGCATCTGGCTGACCATCGGCGTTTCCACGCTCTCGCCTGACCCAAGGATATAAACCGGCTTGGTCGGGAAATCCTTGGCGCGGTCGGCCGAGGTCAGGATCAGCGCGCCGCCGCCGTCGGTGACGAGGCAGCATTGCAGGATGCGGAAGGGGTAGGCGATCATCCGCGAGTTCAGCACGTCCGCAACCGTGATCGGCGTCTTCATGGTGGCGCGCGGATTCTTCGCCGCCCATTCGCGCTGCACCACTGCGACCATCGCGATCTCTTCATGCGTGATGCCGTGGGTCTTCATGTAGCGCAGCACGGGAATCGGAAACATGCTCGCCGGTGTCGTGACACCGTAAGGCAGTTCGAACTGTCCGTTCAGGCTGTCGGGGCCGGTCATGCGCGGGGTGCGGCCGATATTCGATTTGCCGCTTTCAGCGTGCGTGATCAGCACGGTCTTGCACAGTCCGGCTTCGATCGCGGCCGCGGCGTGGCGGACATGCAGCATGAAGGAGCAGCCGCCCACCGAAGTACCGTCGACCCAGGTTGGCGTGATGCCGAGATAATGGCAGATCTGCTGCGGCGTCTCGACCGCGGTGGCAAAGCCGTCGATGTCGGACAATTTCAGCCCGGCGTCCGCGATCGCGTTCAGCGCCGCATCCGCATGCAACTGGATTTGCGACGTATTGGGAATGACGCCGAGTTCGGTGGTCTCGGCTGCGCCGACGACGGCAACCTGGTTCCTGCGCATGGTGCTTAACCCTTCGCCGGGCGGAACAAGGGAAGGGTGATGTTGTCGTCGAGCTTCTCGAACGCGACTTCAAGCTTCATGTCGAGTTCGAGCGTCTCGGGCGTCTGCGGACAATCGATGATGTTCGTCATCATCCGCGGGCCTTCGTCCAGTTCCACCACCGCGATGGCATAAGGCGGCGTGAAGCCGGGGGCCGGGCGGTGATGGATGACGTAGCTGTAGAGTTTTGCTTTGCCGCTGGCCTTGAAGACAGCGACCTTGCGGCCGCCGCAGGCGGGACAGAACGGGCGCGGCGGGAAATAGACATTGGCGCAGGCGTCGCAGCGCTGCAACCGCAATTCATTCGCCCGCGTGCCATCCCAGAAATGCTGGGTTTCGGGTGTCGGTTTCGGTCGCGCGCGCATGGCCTCGGCCATATCTCCAATTCCTCCCTTGACGATCCTGACGCGACATTGGACGGTCGGACGTCAACGGTCCAGCCACCTCTTGCGCATGCCGCATATTCCGCCGCACCCGTAAGAGATGAGGCGAGACGCTTGTGTCCCGCCGATCCGGCGCGGTAGAAGGGCCGCCAGACCAAGAAAATTCGGAGGATCAACAACATGTTCAAGGTGATGGGTACAGCGCTGGCCGCGGGCCTCGTTTTCGCTACGCCGGCTATTGCCGCAGACGCACCGTCGGAAATCAAGATCGGCACGCTCTACGCGTCGTCCGGGCGTTTCGCGTCGATCTCGATGCCGGTTCACAGCGCGCTCAAGCTGTGGGCCGACCAGAAGAATGCCGAGGGCGGCGTCTACGTGAAGGCGTTCGACAAGAAAATTCCCGTCAAGCTTGTCGCCTATGACGACCAGAGCAACACCGCGACCGCGTCCACGCTCTACAATCAGCTCGTCACGCAGGACAAGGTCGATCTCCTGGTCGCCGATTCCGGCTCGGTGCTGACTGCACCCGCGGTCGCCATCGCGCGCGACCACAAGATGTTCCTGTTCGACCAGACCGGTACCGGCGCCAGCTTCTTTTCCAAGGACAATCCCTACATCGCGCTGATGGCGGACCCGGTTTCGACCATCTGGCCGAAGCCGGTCGCAGATTTCATCTCGCATGACGGGCCGGGCCTCGGCATCAAGAAAATCGCGATCCTCTACTGCACCAACGAATTCACGGGCACCCAGGCCAATGCGTTCCGCAAGTTCGTCAAGGATTCCGGCGCGCCGATCGAGATCGTCTACGACCAGGGCGTTCCGACCGAAACCGCCAACTACACCGTCATCATCAACAACATCAACAACACCAATCCCGACGCGGTGATCCATTTCGGCTATGCGCCCAACGACATCGCGTTCCTGCGCAACGTTCAGGACGTCGGCATCAAGTTCAAGATGCTGTTCTCGATCTATGCCGGTCTTGAAACCGAGCTACTCGAAAAGAACGTCGGCGAGAAAGGGCTCGAACACGTCTGGACCTACGTGCCGCCGTCCGAACTGGACTATCCCGTCAATTTCGGCATGACCATGAAGGATTACAAAGCCGCCTGGGACAAGAAGTATTCCGACGGCAAGATCGAGTTCGGCTTCAACGCGGTGGCGGGATACACCACCGGCCTCGTGCTCGAGAAGACGCTGTCGGTTGCCACCTCCCTCGACCAGATGGAGCTGCGCCGCGCCGTGTTCAGCCTCTCCGGCGAGCTCAAGACCCTCGACGGCACCTTCGCGCTCGATGAGATGGGCGGCCAGATCGGCGAACTGACCCCGCTCGGGCAACTTGCGCTCGACGAGCACGAACACCTCAAATTCATTTCGATCTATCCGCACGAAACCGCGACCGGCAAGCCGGTCTACCCCGCTCCATGAGGCATTTGCGACCCGACGAAAGAAACGCCCGGGGCAGGGCGTTGAAATGTTGACTTACGCGCTCGTCGCAGGCGTTCTGTTCGGTCTGTACTTCAGCCTGGTCGGTATCGGCCTCAATCTCGTGTTCGGTGTCATGCGCATCGTCAATCTTGCGCATGGCGACATCCTCATGCTCGGCGCGTTCGTCGCCTTCGGCGTCGTGACACTGGCCGGGGTCGATCCGTTATTTGCGGTGCCGCTGGCGTTCGTCGTGTTCGTGCTGGCCGGCGTGCCCTTGTACTGGGTGCTGGTGCCGCGGCTGCAAGGCTCGGTCAATCCGGAGATGCTCTCGATCATCCTGTTCTTCGGACTGTCGCAGGTGATCGAAGCCATCACGACGATTTTCGCCGGCACCAGCGAGCGCTCGATCCAGAGCCGCGCGCTCGGCACCGTCTTTTCGACCATCAAGGTAAAACTGTTCGGCGGCAAGCCCGCCGGCGCCGGTCCGGTCCAGATCTTCGGCCAGGGATTTCCGGCGCCCTGGGTGATTGCGGCCGTCACCAGCCTGATCGCGATCGCGCTGGTCTATCTCTATCTATACCGCACCCGGCTCGGCACCCTGACCCGCGCCGTGATGTCGCGCCGCGACGAGGCCTTCGCAAGCGGCATCGACGTCGACCGCGTCTCGGCCGCCGCCTTCGGCATCGGGCTTGGGCTAGCGGCGGTCGCCGGCGTGTTCGTGCCCTTCATGTTCGGATCGGTCACGCCGGCGTTCGGCGCGGACGCGACCGTCACCTCGTTTGCGATCGTGGTGCTCGGCTCGCTCGGTAACCCCTTGGGCACGGCGCTTGGCGGCGTCGTCTACGGCGTCTGCTACATGCTGGTGCAGACCTATCTCTCTTCATGGGCGGATCTTCTTCCTTACGTGCTTCTGATCCTGATCCTGCTGTTGCGCCCGAGCGGCCTTTTGGGAAGGCGGGTGCGCGTTGCCTAGCGCCTTCAAGCACACGCTGTTCATCCTGGTGCCGTTGATCGCGGTCTTTGCGGTGGCGCCAGGCGTCTACCAAAACCACCTGCTGCTGTTCAACTTCGTGATCTTCCTGATCCTCGCCCAGGGCGTGAACATCATCTACGGGTTCACCGGTTATCTGCCGTTCGGCTATGTCGGTTTCTTCGGCGCCGGCGCCTACGGCTTTGCGATCATGGTGATGCACTACCAATCGCCCGCCGTCGTCGCGGTGCTGGTGGCGGGACTGGTCGGCGTTTTGCTCGGTCTGTTGCTGACGCCGCTGCTCCGGCTTTCCGGCGCTTATTTCGCGATCGCCAATCTGGCGGCCTCGCTCGCGGTGCTGCACTTCGTCGCCAATCCGGCGCTGGAAAATATCACGCGCGGACCTTATGGCGTCTCGCTGACCGGCACCTTCAATCCGACCGACGCTTATTCCGCGGCGCTTGTCATCCTGGCGCTGACCTTGGGCGCGGTGGTTTATCTGAAAAACTCTGGCTTTGGGCTGGCGCTGCAGGCGGTACGCGAGGATGCGGTGAGTGCCTCGATGGCGGGGGTCAACGTCGTCAAGATGCGCGTGATTGCCTGGCTTTTATCCGCGCTGGTGGCGGGCCTCGCCGGCGGCGTCTACGCCTGGTATGTGTCGGTGTTCTATCCCGACAACGTCTTCTCAGGCGAGTTCAGCATTTTTGCCATCGTGTTCGCCCTGTTCGGCGGTGTCGCCACCATCACCGGTCCCATCGTCGGCGTCATCATCTTGTACGGCGTCTACAACCTGATCGGTTTTACCACGCCGCAATATTTCCAGTTGATCTATGGCCTCCTGATCATGGGGCTGGTGTTGTTCCTGCCTGCGGGTCTCGTCTCGCTGGCAACGCGAAGGGGATGGCATGTCCCTTGAAAGCGCGCCCATTCTCAACGTGACAAAACTCGTAAAACGCTTCGGCGGCTTCTACGCGCTCGATGGCCTGAGCTTCCACGTCACCCCGGGCGAGATCTTGGGCTTGGTCGGCCCCAACGGCTCCGGCAAGACCACCGCCATCAACGTCATTTCCGGGCTTTATGCGCCCGACGGCGGCGAGGTGGTGTTCGATGGCACCGCGATCGGCGGCCTCGCCTCGCACCGGCTGGTTCATCGCGGTGTCAACCGGACCTTCCAGATTCCAAAACCGTTTTTGTCGCTGACGGTGCGCCAGAACATCGAGGTGGCGCTGGCCTATGGCCGTGCGGCCGTGGCGCCGCCTTCGATGGCGGACCTGCTTGGCGAATACCGGCTCGTTGAAGTGGCCGATCGCCCCGCCACCGACCTCAACAGTGCCCAGCAAAAGATGCTCGACCTCGTCCGCGCGCTCGCCACCCGTCCGCGGCTGCTGTTGCTTGACGAACTCGCCGCCGGGCTCAATCCGGCCGAGCTCGACTGGTTCGCCGAGCGCATCAAGAAGCTGGCGGCGACCGGCATCGCCGTCATCGTGGTCGAGCATCTGATGGGCTTCATCGAGCACGTCACCGATCGCGTCATCGTGCTCAATGCCGGCAGGGAGATCTTTGAAGGCAAGCTTGCGGCCGCCGTGCAGGAGCCACAGGTGATCGAGGTGTTTCTGGGAGGCGAGCATGCCGCCTGAAGCCGCTTCGCTGCTCGAAGCAACCAGCGTCGACGCCGGCTACGGCACCATGCAGGTGCTGTGGGGCGTCAATCTCGACGTGCGGCCGGGCGAAACCGTGCTGCTGCTTGGCGCCAATGGTGCGGGCAAGACCACGTTCCTCAAATCGCTGGTCGGGCTGATCGAGGCGCGACAGGGCAACATCAAGCTCGGTGGCGAGGACGTCACGCGCATGCGTTCCAGCGACCGCATGCGGCTCGGCATGACCTATATGTCGGAACTTGCGGTTTTTCCGGACCTGTCGATCGAGGAAAACATCCGCGTCGGCGCGCAGGCGCTTGGACACGCCGATCCGACCGCGCGGGTCGAGGAGCTCTATCGTCTATTCCCGGCACTGCGTGAAAAACGCCGAGCGCCGGCGTCCAGTCTCTCCGGCGGCCAGCGCAAGATGCTCGGCATTGCGAAGGCGTTGGCTGCCGAGCCGAGGCTCTTGGTGATGGACGAACCTTCGGCCGGCCTGTCACCGCTGTTCGTCAAGGAAGTGATCCGAATCCTCAGCGATTTGCGCGGCCGAGGGCTGGCGCTCTTGATCGCCGAGCAGAATATCGGTTTCCTTGAAGTGGCAACGCGCGTGTTCGTGCTGGAAGGCGGCCGCATCCGCTTCTCCGGCACGGTTGCGGAGATGACCGACAACGAAGCGTTGCGGCGCGCCTATTTTGGACTGAAATAATGCGGACCATTCGCATAGGCTCTGGCGCTGGCTATTCGGGCGACCGCATCGAGCCCGCGGTCGAGCTCGCCGAACAAGGCGACATCCAGTATCTCGTGTTCGAATGCCTGGGCGAGCGCACCGTCGCGCTGGCGCAGCAGGCGCGCACAAAAAATCCCGATGGCGGCTATGATCCGCTGCTCGAAGAGCGCATCCGCGCGGTGCTGCCGATCTGCGCCGCCAAAGGCATCAAGATCGTCACCAATATGGGCGCGGCGAACCCCGAAGGCGCGGCGAAGAAGACCGCCGAGATCGCGAAGTCGCTCGGGCTTTCATCACTGAAGATTGCCGCCGTTGTCGGCGACGACGTGCTCGACGCCTGCAAGGAAGGCGACCTTGCGATCATGGAATTCGACGGCACGATAAAACAGCTCGGCAATCGGCTGTTGTCGGCCAACGCCTATCTCGGTGCCGAGCCGATGGCGGACGCGTTACGTGGTGGCGCGGATATCGTGATCACTGGGCGGGCATCGGATCCCGCGCTGTTCCTGGCGCCGATGATCCACGCCTTCGGCTGGGCGATGGATGACTGGAATCTGTTGGGGCAGGGCACTGTCGCCGGCCACTTGCTGGAATGCGCCGGGCAAATCACCGGCGGCTATTTCGCCGATCCTCCTTACAAGGACATCCCTGATCTGGCGCGGCTCGGCTTTCCCATTGGCGAAGTCGGCGAGGACGGCTCGCTCGTCATCACCAAGGTTGAAGGCTCCGGCGGCGCGGTGACAGCGCGGACCTGCAAGGAGCAACTGCTCTATGAGGTGCATGATCCCAGACAATATATCCAGCCGGACGTGGTTGCAGACTTTTCGCAAGTGAGGGTCGAGGAGATCTCAGCCAATCGCGTACGGGTGAGCGGCGGCCGCGGCAGCAAGCGAACCGGCACCCTGAAGGTCTCCGTCGGCTACGGCGACAGTTTTATTGGCGAGGGGCAGATTTCCTATGCCGGGCCCGGCGCGTTGGCGCGCGGAAAGCTCGCGCTCGAAATCGTCCGCGAACGGCTGAAGCTCACGGGCGTTGCTGCAAGCGAATTGCGCTTCGATCTGATCGGCGTCGACTCCCTGCACGGGGCGCAGGTTTCCGCCCATGCAAATGAACCCTATGAGGTGCGCGTGCGCGTTACCGGCCGCACCGAAAGCCTGCGTGAGGCGGTTCGTATCGGCAACGAGGTCGAGACGCTCTATACCAATGGTCCTGCAGCCGGCGGTGGCGCGTGGAAATCGGCGCGCGATGTCGTCGCGGTGGCTTCCGTGCTGCTGCCGCGCGAGCTTGCAAAACCGCAGGTCCGATTTTTCGGGAACGTAACGTGAAGCTCCGCGAAATCGCTCATTCCCGGACCGGCGACAAGGGCAATACGTCCAACATTTCCGTGATCGCCTATGACGCGAAACACTTTTCCTTGCTGCTTGCGCAGGTGACCAGCGAACGGGTGAAGGCGCATTTTGCCGGCGTGGTCGAAGGCGCGGTGGTCCGCTATGAGCTGCCCAATATCGCGGCGCTGAATTTCGTCATGACGGGGACGCTCGGCGGCGGCGTGACGCGCTCCCTTGCGCTCGACGCGCATGGCAAATCCCTAAGTTCGGCCTTGCTCGATCTGGAAATCGAGGCATCCTCTGATCCATAAGTCGTCATGCCCGGGCTTGTCCCCGCCATCCACGTCCTTCGTGGACGAAGCTAAAGAAAGACGTGGATGGCCAGGACAAGCCCGGCCATGACTGAGAGAGTGGACGATGGCGATGAAAAACGCCCCAACGCTGGCCTCCCTGGCCGATGACCTCGCTGCCGGTCGAACCTCCGCCCGCAAACTGGTCGAGGAATGCCTGGCAAAAATCGCCGACCCCGCGGGCGAAGGTCAGCGCGCCTTCATCCATGTCGACAAGGCGGCCGCGATCGAAGCCGCTGATGCGATGGACCATCTGCGGAAAGCGCATGCCGCGCCATCGCCGTTTGCCGGCATTCCGGTCTCGATCAAGGATCTGTTCGACATCAGGGGCCAGGTGACGCGCGCCGGCTCGCGGGCACTGGAAGATTCTGCGCCGGCAGAGGCCGATGCGCCTGTGGTAGCGCGGCTGCGCCAGGCCGGCTTTGTCGTGATCGGCCGCACCAACATGACCGAGTTCGCCTATTCCGGCATCGGCATCAATCCGCACTACGGCACGCCGAAGTCCGTCTGGAACCGGAAAGAGGGCCATGTACCCGGCGGCTCGTCGTCGGGTGCGGCGGTGTCAATCGCCGACCGCATGGCCTTTTGCGCGCTCGGCACCGACACCGGCGGCTCCTGCCGGATTCCCGCGGCCTATAACGGCATCGTCGGCTTCAAGCCGACGCAGCGCCGCGTTCCGCTCGACGGCGGCGTGCCGCTGTCATTCTCGCTCGACAGTTTTGGGCCGCTGGCCAATTCGGTCGCATGCTGCGCGGTGCTCGATGCGGTTCTGGCTGCAGAGCCGATCGCGCCGTTGAGGGCGCGCCGGATCAAGGGCATGCGGCTCGCGGTACCGGCCACGGTTGTGCTCGACGATCTCGACGACGCCGTGGCGAAGACTTTTGAGCGCGCGGTGGAGACGCTGTCGCGCCAGGGTGCGCTGATCGAACGCATCGAGGTGCCGGAATTCCACGACGTCGGCGTCATGAACGCCAACGGCGGATTTTCCGCGGCGGAAAGCTATGCCTGGCATCGCTATCTCATCGCCAGCAAGGGCGACATATACGATCCCCGCGTCCGCGTGCGCATCCTGCGCGGCGAAACCCTCAGCGCCGCCGACTATGTCGATCTCGTCATCGCACGTCGCTCGCTGATCGCGCGCACCAATGCGCGGCTTGCGCCCTACAACGCGCTGGTCATGCCGACCACCGCCAACACGCCGCCGCGCATCGCCGATCTCGCCGACGACAAGGCGTTCGCCGTGGCCAACCTGCGGTCCTTGCGCAACTGCCTGCTGATCAACATGGTCGACGGCTGCGCGATTTCGCTGCCCGCCCATCGCGAGGGAGAGGTGCCGGTCGGGTTGATGCTGGCAGCATCGGGCGGATCGGATCGCCGCATCTTCGAGCTCGCCGCCGGAATCGAGGAGGCCATCCGTGTTTGATCTCACCTTCACCATCGACGACAAGGGCACCCCGACGCCGCTGACCCTGCCGATCGATCAGGCCGTCATCGCGGGGTGGACCGGGCGCGATCCCGTGGCGCGCGACAAGCACATCGCCGAACTCGAGGCCATTGGCATCGCGCGCCCCGCGACGACGCCGATCTACTACCGCGTCTCCGCGCGGCGGCTGACCTTGGAGGACAGCATCGAAGTCTGCGGCGGAGATTCCAGCGGCGAGGTCGAGTTCGTGCTGATCGGCTGGCAAGGCCGTATCTTTGTCGGCTGCGGTTCCGACCATACCGATCGCAAGGTCGAAAGCTACAGCGTCACGGTTTCCAAGCAGATGTGCGACAAGTCGATCGCACCGGAGTTATGGGAGCTCGAAGATGTCATCGATCATTGGGACCAGATGATCCTGCGCGCCTTTGCCTGGATCGATGGCAAGCGCGTGCTGTACCAGGAGGGCACGTTAGATGCCATGCTGCCGGTCAAGGAATTGATGGTGCGCGGTTTCAAGGATGGGAAATTGCCGGATGGTTGCGCCATGTACGGCGGCACCTTTGCGGCCAAGGGCGGGATTCGTCCCGCGGACCGGTTCGAATACGAGCTTGAGGATCCTGTCCTGAAGCGCGTCATCCGCCACGGCTACGACATCATCGCGCTGCCGATGCTGGGCTAACCCTGCGTCGTTATTGCAAGCGAAGCGAAGCAATCCATTCTTTTCTTTACGCGGCAGCCATAGATTGCTTCGCTTCGCTCGCAATGACGGGGAAGCCAGAAATCGGGTGGTCTAACTCAGCGTCATTTGCGAAAGTGCATGCCATGAAGACAAACGCAAATACCGCCATCCGCCCTGTTGCTTCACCCGACATCGATGCGATCGACTGGGCGCAGGCGACTGACGATCTCGACGCGCAGGGCTGCGCGGTTCTCAAGGGCCTGCTCGCGCCGGATCAGTGCCGTGCGCTGGCCGCGCTCTATCCCGACGACAAAAACTTTCGCAGCCGGATCGTGATGGGACGCCACGGCTTTGGCCGCGGCGAATACAAATATTTTGCCTATCCGCTTCCGGACTTGATCGCGCAGTTGCGGCCGGCGTTCTACGCACGGCTGCAAGGTACCGCCAATCGCTGGAACGAGACGATGGGGATCGATATTCGCTATCCCGAACGCCACGACGCCTTCCTGAAACGCTGCCATGAAGCGGGCCAGACCCGCCCCACACCCCTGCTGCTGCAATATGAAGCGGGCGACTACAATTGCCTGCATCAGGACCTCTATGGCGAGCACGTGTTCCCGCTGCAGGTCGCGATCCTTTTGTCGGAGCCGGGCCGCGATTTCGAGGGCGGCGAGTTCGTGCTGACCGAGCAGCGCCCGCGCATGCAGTCGCGCCCCGAAGTGGTGCCGCTCGGCCAAGGCGATGCGGTCGCCTTTGCTGTGCATCATCGCCCGGTGCAGGGGACGCGCGGGTCCTACCGCGTTAATCTGCGTCATGGTGTGAGCCGGCTCCGTTCCGGCCACCGTCATACCGTCGGTGTGATTTTTCATGATGCGAAATGACTGCGGATTTGTTCGATAGCTCAAGCGATGTCCGCCCGTCGCGCGAAACCATGGCGGAGGGCGCGGTGTTGCTGCGCGCTTTCGCAAAATCGGTCGAGCGCGATCTGATCGCAGCGCTGCGCGAGATCGCCGCGCAAGCGCCGTTCCGGCACATGGTAACGCCGGGCGGCCATCAGATGTCGGTAGCGATGACCAGTTGCGGCAGCGCCGGCTGGGTCACCGATCGCTCGGGCTATCGCTACGACACTATCGATCCACAGTCGGGAAAGCCTTGGCCCGAAATGCCATCAGTCTTTCGCGCATTGGCCGGACGGGCGGCAGCGGAAGCGGGTTTCGAACGATTTGCGCCGGATGCCTGTCTGATCAACCGCTACCAGGCTGGCGCGCGGATGTCGCTGCATCAGGACAAGGACGAGCGCGATTTCGAAAACCCCATCGTCTCGGTGTCGCTCGGACTACCCGCGATCTTCCTGTTCGGCGGGCCAAAGCGCGCCGACAAGCCGCAGCGCTATCGGCTCGAGCACGGTGACATCGTAGTTTGGGGCGGCCCGTCGCGGCTGTTCTTTCACGGCGTAGCCCCGCTCGCGGATGGCGAGCACAATTTGCTGGGCCGCCAGCGCATCAATCTGACCTTCCGCAAGGCGCATTGACGCTAGTTTACCTTCTTCCCATCCAACTTTTCTCTGGTCTATGCTGTCAGCCATGACCACGACAGAGCTTGACGACGCAGCCGCCGACATCGGCACCGGCGCGAGCACCAATCGCACCGGGCTTTATCTCGCCATTCTGCAACTGGTGTTCACGCTGGGCTGGACCACCTATGTCATCTACCTGCCGAAACTCGCCGCAGACGTAGGGATCGCGCCGTCGGCCGTGATCCTGATCTTGATGCTGGACCAGGCGATCTTCACCATCACCGATACCGCGATGGGTGCCGCCGCCGACAAGATCGCGCCTTACGTCGGCCGGCTCGGCCTGTTCGTCGGCCTGTTGACCGCGGTCTCGTGCGCCGCGTTCGTAGCCCTGCCGTTTGTCGCCGGCGTGGGCAAGAATGCGCAAATCTGGCTCATCGCGCTGATCGGAGTCTGGGCGATCACGTCGTCGGCGCTGCGCGCGCCGCCGCTGACCTTG
>Ga0210408_10004479_pt1 | contig 12456 bp, 11 predicted proteins | sample IncBWH4MmetaG_FD_155471 | JGI IMG/M metagenome (GOLD analysis project Ga0210408, IMG submission 155471) | Forest soil microbial communities from Barre Woods Harvard Forest LTER site, Petersham, Massachusetts, United States - Inc-BW-H-4-M | ecosystem: Environmental > Terrestrial > Soil >...
TCACTTATTTAATCGCCGTGGCGCGTGAGAAAGGCGTGTCGGCCTATGTGGGAGAAGGGCGCAACAGCTGGGCGGCAGCGCACGTTTCGGATGTCGCCCGCCTTTACCGGCTTGCGCTGGAGAAGCATGAAGCAGGCGCGAAGTATCATGCGGTGGCCGAAGAAGGCGTGCTGATGCGGGAGATTGCCGAAACCATAGGTCGAGGCTTGAAGGTTCCGGTGGTTTCTCTGTCGCCGGAAAAGGCTGCGGCACATTTTGGATGGCTGACTATGTTCGCTAGCGCTGACCTTATGGCCTCCAGCGAAAAGACGCGGAAGAATCTGGGCTGGAATCCGACGGGGCCGGGGCTGATCGCCGATCTGCAACGCATGGATTACTCCCAACTTGCCTAAGCGTCACGCACTCGACCGCATTGGAAGCCGGTAAGCATGTGATGTGCGAATGGCCATTGGGGCGCGACATCGGAGAGGCGGAGAAAATGGCCGAGGCGGCACGAACTGCCGGCGCGCGAACCTGTATCGGTCTCCAAGGCCGCATGGCGCTAGCCGCTCAGCGGGCGCGAGAGATGCTTAGCACAGGTGCCATTGGGCGGCCACTGACGGCGTCGATTTATGTGCCGAACACCCATGGCGGCCCACGAGTCCCGGCGTACCTTGCCTATCTCATGGACCCGGCCAATGGAGCAACTATGACCACGATCACGGGCGGTCACAACATCGATCTCGCCCGGTTCGTTCTCGGCCCGGTCCGTGAGCTTGCTGCATGGGGTACGATCATGTTTCCCGATGTTTCGACCATGCGGTGGAACTCACTCGGCTGGTGCGCGCGATAACCGTGGCCGATCAGAGCGGCGTGCGTCAGCGCGAGTAGGCTTGGATACGCTACTGAACACGATCGCCGATGGAGCTCAGCCGCGGTACGCGCCTTGCGCAAAAGGAGGAATGCGACGTGGGTTGTCCCTCCGACCCATCGTCACCGGGTAAGGCGTGCGGTTGCTGAGACGGATACCAGGATCCTGTAATCTTTGGCACCGCCAGCGGCGCCAACGGTGGAGCCGGTGCAACGGGTGGCATGAGCTTCCACTGGTAACTTCAATTTTATTCGCTCATATTCCTATTCAATTTCTCAATCCCCCCAAGAATGGTGAATGGCCAAAAACTTCTTGTCGGTATCATAGCCAATCCTGAATCGGGCTGCGACGTCCGTCGCCTGGTCTCATGCGCTTCAGTATTTCCGACTTCAGAGAAGGTCAGCATGGTCGTCCGGGTCCTTGCAGCCCTGGGATCGTTTGGCGTTGAGGGAGCTCTGATGATGCCGGATAAAAGCGGAATCGCAGCAGGCGTACTGCGCGCAACTCTGTCCCAGGCGGCGACAGCCAGCGAACCTTGGCCGGAAGTTCAGTTCCTAGATCAACAAATTGAACATACCGCAGACGATACGCGTATTGCTGTGCGAGCTATGCTAACTGCCGGAGTCCGGATCATTGTTGTTTTGGGAGGCGACGGAACACATCGCGTTGTGGCTTCTGAATGCGGCGCCACCCCTCTGGTAACGCTCTCGACCGGAACCAATAATACATTTCCCGATCTGCGCGAAGCCACGATTGCCGGGCTTGCAGCAGGGCTATGCGCAACCGGAGAGTTCGGACTTTCTGAAATCTGTCGGCGCAATAAACGTTTGAATGTTCACTTTGCCGATCGTCATGACGTCGCACTGGTCGAAGTCGCCATCTGCCGGAACAGATACATTGGATCCAGAGCCGTTTGGAATCCGGACGACCTATCCGAAATATTTGTGACGTTCGCCGAGTGCGACTCAATCGGCTTGTCATCCATCGCGGGACTTCTCCGTCCTACCAGCCGGGATGCCGCCGAGGGATGCTCGGTCTGGTTTAATCATAAGAATCCGGTCTTCTGGGTATCTGCACCAATTGCACCGGGCTTGATCCGGAATATGCCGATCGGCTCGGTTCGTCCCCTTCCGTTGGGCCAGCAGATCGCGATCGAGGCAGACTATGGGACGATCGCATTGGACGGCGAACGCGAATTCGAATTTACGGCCGCAGACAAAGCCAGCCTATCGCTCGATATGGATGGACCCCTTACTGTCGATGTGCGCAGGACTCTCGAACTGGCAGCCGGCCGCGGATTGTTGGCTTCGCGAATTTCTCGCACCCTCACCAATAAAAAGAGAACAACAGGATGACTACTGAAATTAACAAGGAATTGCTTCTACGGGCATACCGTATGATGCGGCGGATCCGCGAGTTCGAAGAACGGGTCCATGTCGAGTTCGCCACGGGCGAGATCCCAGGATTCGTTCATCTCTACGCAGGTGAAGAAGCGTCGGCAACCGGGGTATGCTTGCACCTTCGAAAAGAAGACTATGTTGCAAGCACTCATCGAGGCCACGGCCATTGTATTGCCAAAGGAATGGCTCTCCGAAGCATGATGGCTGAAATATACGGCAAGAAATCGGGCATTTGCGGAGGCAAGGGAGGCTCGATGCACGTTGCGGATCTGGCCCTTGGCATGATGGGCGCCAACGGGATCGTCGGTGGCGGCGGTCCTTTGATCTGCGGCGCTGCTCTAGCCGCAAAAATCAAGAAGACCGACCACGTCGCGATTTGTTTTTTTGGTGATGGCGGCTCGAATCAAGGCACCATTCTGGAATCGCTGAATCTTGCTTCGGTCTTGCAACTGCCCGCTATTTTCGTCGCAGAAAATAACGGATACGCAGAGTCCACCTCTTCACGATGGGCGGTCGCCACCGGCAATATTGCCGATCGCGGCGCGGCATTTGGAATGCCGGCGGCGATTGTCGATGGACATGACTTTTTTGCCGTTTACGAGGCGGCCGGCGAATCGATTCAGCGCGCGCGTTCGGGCGGGGGTCCTTCGTTGATAGAGGTGAAAGTAAATCGGTACTTTGGGCACTTCGAAGGGGACCAGCAAAGCTATCGGGGCCCCGACGAAGTCAAGAAGCTGAGAGAAACGAAGGATTGCCTCGTATTGTTTCGCGGCAGAGTCACGAAACAGAATCTACTTACGAACAAAGAACTCGACGAAATTGACGCTGAGGTCAGCAACGAAGTCCAGGACGCCGTCGCGTTCGCAAAGCAATCCCCAAAACCTCAAGCATCCGACCTGCTGACGGATGTCTATATAGCCTACGCTTAACCTACGGGGGAAAGTCTAACTATGGCACGAAAAATTAGTTTCAAACAGGCTATCAACGAAGCGATTGCTCAGGAAATGGGTCGCGATGAAACCGTCATCGTAATGGGTGAAGACAACGTCGGCGGCATGGGAGGCGACGGAGAAAGGGATGCTTGGGGCGGCGTACTCGGCGTGACCAAAGGGCTGTATGGAAAGTACGGAGATCGGGTCATGGATACACCCATATCCGAGTCGGCCTTCGTCGGAGCAGCTATTGGCGCAGCGGCATGTGGTCTGCGCCCTGTCGTGGAACTCATGTTCGTCGATTTTATGGGAGTCTGCTTCGATCAGATCTTCAACCAGGCTGCCAAATTTCGCTATATGTTCGGCGGCAAAGCGGTCACTCCTGTTGTAGTACGCACCATGATCGGTGCAGGATTCCGGGCGGCGGCACAGCATTCCCAATGTCTCTACTCGCTATTCACGCACATACCCGGCCTGAAGTGTGTTGTACCTTCTTCGCCGTATGACGCCAAGGGATTGTTGATTCAATCGATCCGTGACAATGACCCGGTCATCTTTTTTGAGCATAAGCTGCTCTACGGATTGGAATCGGAAGTGCCGGAAGAAAGCTACACGATCCCTCTCGGCGAAGCCAACATTGTCAGAGAAGGAGACGACGTTACTATCGTCGCTATCGCCCGCATGGTCCACGTGGCGCAGCAAGCTGCTGAAGAATTGGCCAAGGAAGGCATCCATGTGGAAATTATCGATCCCCGGACGACAAGCCCGCTGGATGAAGAAACGATTCTTGATAGTGTTGCTCGCACAGGCCGGCTCGTCGTTGTCGACGAGTCGCATCCGCGTTGCAACATGGCCACAGATATCGCTGCGCTGGTTGCTCAGAAAGCATTCGGCGACTTGAAGTCTCCGGTCACGATGGTTTCCGGACCGCACGTTCCCGTACCTTTCTCGGATGCGCTCGAGGATCTCTATATCCCGAGCCCGGCGAAGGTAAAGAATGCCGTCAAAGAAGTTCTGGAGTACGCCAAATGAGTCAGATCCGTCCGGTTACAATGCCGAAGTGGGGTCTGTCGATGCAGGAAGGCAGAGTCAACCGGTGGCTCGCGAACTCGGGCGATTTCATCCAGGCCGGTGCGGAACTCGTCGAAGTGGAGAGCGATAAGATCGCGGGCGTCATCGAAGCCGCGGGAGCAGGAGTGTTGCGGCGTCAGATTGCAAAGGAAAATGACATTCTGCCCGTTGGCGCTTTGCTCGGTCTAATTGCGGATAAGGAAGTCGCAGACGGTGAAATCGACGCTTTTGTGGCCGAATTTCAGAGCCGCTTCGTTCCGGGCGAAGCCGCAGAAGCCGAATTAGCCGCGGGGCCGGAAACGGTAACAGTCCGGGGCCGCACGATCAGTTATCTCCGGCGCGGCGATGCTGGAGAGCCTGTATTGCTAATTCATGGCTTCGCAGGAGACAAGAACAACTGGCTCTTCAATCATGAACCGCTAGCGGCGACTAATACCGTCTACGCTTTGGATCTGCCCGGGCACGGCAACTCGGAGAAGGTGATCGATGACCCTAGTCTGGACGGATTTGCCAGGCTGGTTCTCGAATTTGCCGATGTGTTGCAGATCGGACAACTACATCTCGTCGGCCAGTCGCTCGGTGGCGCAATAAGTCTCGCTGCGACCCTGCGAGGGAGGGATCGCATCAAATCAGTAACGGTGATCAGTTCGGCGGCGCTCGGAAAAGAAATTGACGCCGAGTATCTCCGCTGTTTAGCGAAAACAAACAGTCGCAAGGAATTGAAAGTTCTTGCCGGGCGGCTGTTTGCCAACGAAGGACTGGTCACGCGCCAACTTATCGAAGACCTCCTTCGATTTAAGCGGTTGGATGGAGTCCAAGCCGCTCTGGAATCGATTCTGTCCGTATTTCTGGACGGGAATCAGCAACGGGTCGTACTGCGCGAGCAAGTTACCAATCTTGGAATACCGATTCGCGTGATCTGGGGCGAAAAAGATAGGATTATTCCTGCATCGCATGCCGCGTTAGCCGGAGCAGAAGTTCATAGGTTGCCAAACGCCGGTCATATGGTGCATATGGAAGCGGCGAATGAAGTGAATAAACTTCTACAGTTTTAACTTAACAATCACGCAAAAGCCGAGGCAGACGAATAAACGCTATTCCCGTCCTTTCACGTCGGATCGTACTAAGGTGGTGAAACTGCTCGCGTCGCAAGCGGCCATTTCCCTGGAGAATGCTCGATGACCCCTGACCTCCGAACAACGATTCCGGCAATTGGGACAAAAGTGGGCCACCTCGGAAATTGTGCGCTTTTATTACTTCGTACCACTAAATAATGAAATTCAAGCTGTACTGTTTTTTAATCGTCTTAGCGCATCCATGTTGGCCCACTCTTCTTGAACACCCAGCATAATTAGCATTCGGCGATTCCTCAAAGCCTTTCCCGGAGCTTTAAGAACTCCTCCACGCCCAGCAACTCCTTCACCTCGGCAAAACTCATCGCCTGCGCGGCCAGCTTGTCCACACGACCGGTGTTCTTCCACGCGTCGCACAAGTCGCGCATGGCCCGGGCGCAGACCATCAGCGATTCGATGGGGCAAACCACGATCTTGTAGCCAAGTTGCTCCAGCTCCTTTACCGAGAGAATCGGCGTCACCCCCCCGGAAAGCATATTGACGAACAGCGGATGCTTCACCCGACTCGCGATCTCCTCCAGTTCGGCACGCGATTCGGGCGCTTCGATGAAGGCGATGTCCGCGCCACTGTCGCAACATCGATTGACTCGATCGATGGCGTCGTCCAGGCCGTTCATCTGGCGCGCGTCGGTCCGGGCGAAAATGACGAAGTCCGGATCGCTCTTGGCCTTCACGGCCGCTTTGATCTTCAACACCATTTCCTCGCTCGGAATGACCCGCTTGTCGGCAAAATGGCCGCAGCGCTTGGGCATCACTTGGTCCTCGAGCAAAATCCCGCTCGCCCCCGCGGCCTCGAAGGCCTCGACGGTGCGCTGGACGTTATGCAAATCGCCGTACCCGGTATCGGCGTCGGCGATGACCGGGATGCAAACGCGGGCAGACATGCGGCGCACCGCATCGGACATTTCGGACATCGTGAGAAAATTCAGGTCCGGCAGGCCAAGCATTGACGCGCTGGTGCCAAACCCGCCTATAAACACCGTCTCAAAGCCGGCCCGCTCGACAATCAGCGCGGTGAACACATCGTGAGCCCCGAGGCTGCAGATGATGCCGGGCTGCTGCAGCAGCTCTCGGAGTCGTTTTGGACCGGACTTGGGACTCATGCGCCTTCTTGTATCACTTTTCTCGCACTTTGCACCGCGCGAATTTTCGAACCGGTGTATCGGTTGAGATCTGGACAGCCACTCCGACAAGTAGAATCATCATTCTTCTTTTCATTTCTTACTAGCACCGATTCCCAATGACGAATCACCAACCTGCCCGACCTAGTACATCGTCTCATAAGTGGGAGACATACCGTTGGCTTCAAAAGGGTCTGGATCCTAGGCGCGAGTGAGGAGCGTATCCGCTGCGATACGTGACGAACGAGCAACGACGCAGACGGACCCTTTTCAAGCCAATCCGGAGGGCCGATGGCGCTTTGGCCGATTTTCTGCGTTGCTCGCTCCTTACGTACGGATCTCAGTATGCTCGTCGCTCGGCGCCTTGAAAATCGGCCAAATCGCCGACGGCGGTATGTCTCCCACTTATGAGACGATGTACTAGTTCCCGCGCCCTGCTTCCGGAACGAGAGCCGCGGCCACATGCCGCTCGCCGGCGACCGACGGAGGCAAAGGTGTTCCGCGCACATTTTCGCGTATCAACGTCAGGAGCCCCGCAGCTACGATCAGCACGATGCCCAAAACCATAGGCAGGTCGACTCCGTCGCCGAACAAAACATAACCGAGCAAAATCGCCCAGACCATTTGACTATACTGCGTCGGGCCGATATACGCTGCCGGAGCCTGACGTGCAGCCCACATCGTCAACACGTTGGCTACGGCGGCGAGCAACCCGTAGCCAGCCAATTTCGCCCATTGATCCCCATTAGGCGGCGTGAAGCCCGGAAATGTCAACAGACCGCAAACAATGACTCCACCAAGGATTCCCGCCCGTTGATGATCATGAACTGAGGATGGTTCTTGGTGGGTTTGCAAAAAGACCAGTTGGCGCGAGTTCGCGTTCGCTGTTGATAGGCGGTTATGTTAGAGACGGCCTGCGGTCCGAAGCAAGCTAGCTACGATAAACATATTGAACGTCGGTGATTTTCAGCCGTTGGCGTCCAGGGATATAGGCTGCATCTGGCTCCATGCCTGTAGCCCGGCTCAGACCAACTATGGTGCTCGGTTCTGTTTACAACTGGCCGCAAACAGCGGTACTACAGTGGTAGCGGCGGCAGACGAACAATACGACCCATCCTCTTTGGCTACCCTGTTCATGCCGGCAGGTACCATTGATGATTTTGAGGGGCGTGTGTACCAATTCAGCGCCGACGGTTTGAACTACTGGTTGATCAACCCGAATGGAGGGAAGTTCGCCGGCCCTCCCACGGTCTATAGTACTCAGGGCTAGCCCGCTGAATCACGCGTTGTAACAAGCCACGCGCAGATTGCGGACTAGAAGGCCAAATGAACGCTCCCAGTCGTCAGTCACAGTGCCCGGACTACCGAAGGCTCTGCGTAAACAGATCCTCTTTATCTTCGAACTCGGAGTAGAGGCCGGATTTGTTCACCCCGGTCGCTTGTTCCAATTCGTGAAGACTGGTAAGGCTTGATCGTCTCGTTCATCACAGGGATGAAAGCGATGATGTCGCGCAACGGCACGTGCGTCGTCGATTGGACACCGTCCACCTGGTTTTTTTTCAGGCTAGTGCACCGTCTCCTAAATCCCTTGGGTTTCGCCGTAGGTCAGTTGGCTGTTTTTCAAGGCGCGAGCGAAGCGCCGCTATCGGATCATAACGGTCGAGCGAGCAACGCGGAAAAACAGCCAACTGGCCGCGACCCGGAGGGTTGCGTTGAAAATGGGTCGCTCTTCGCATAACGATCGACGAAGTAACTGGCCAGGGCCGAGATGTCTTCTTTTCTGTCGCGCAACGGAGGAAGCGCAAATCGGAAAAACGTTTAGCCGATAAAAAAGGTCGCTTCGAAACGTGCCCGCGGTGATCGCGCCTTGCAGGTCACGATTGGTGGCGGCGATCACTCGCACATCAGCGCGAAGAAGCTCAGTGCCACCGACACGCTCGAATTCAGGCCTGACGGGAGCGCCGGTTACGCCGCTAGCCGGTGGTTTAACGTTCACCTTTCTCTTGGAATAAACCCAGGCACGCCAGTCGCCACGACTGCATTAAATCTTTGCCGCGTCTTGATTCCCTCACTAATCTCTTTCATAGCGTCTTCAGGAAGCGTGGAGATATTGAAGTTCTCCTTGATGCGGCTGGGGGTTTTGGATGTGGTAAGGAGGGCCGTGCCGCGTTGCACCGCCCATGCGAGCAGCACTTGGGCAGGGGTTTTGTTGACTCTCTTGGCGATGGAAGTAATCACAGGATCATCTGTCAACTTAGGTTCTGTACTATGACCCAACGCCGCAAAAGCTTGGAGCACGATACCATTTTTGTTGCAAAACTCGAGCAACTCCCATTCTGGGAGATAGGGATGGGATTCTACATGAACGACGGCAGGCTTTATCCTCGCGGATTCAAAAATCTCTTTCGCCTTTTCCACATTCACGTCCGACAATCCGATGGCCTTACATCTGCCCTCGTCGACAAGGCTCTCCAAAGCTCCCCATGTATCCAGCAACGTCACCCCATCATCATAAATCACTTTGCCGTTCTCGTCCCTCGGGTCTTGCTCGTCTCCAGGTTGAAAGGCAAACGGGGTGTGGATTAAATAGAGGTCGATGTAGTCGAGTTGAAGTCGCTTTAGACTCGCCTCGAAAGCGGGTTTGACACGTTCAGGACGGTGGTTGTTGTTCCAGAGTTTCGTGGCAATAAACACCTCTTCTCGCTGAATCTTCCCCTCCTTGAACACCTCCTGCATGGCTTCGCCTACCTCTTTTTCATTTCGGTATCGTTCTGCGGAATCGAATTGACGAAATCCTGCTTCCAGCGCGACCGTAGTCGCCTTTTTGGTGTCGATGGGGTCGGGAATCAGCGTGCCAAAACCGAGCGCGGGGATCATTCCGGATCCATTCGCGAGGGGTATCTTCGTATAGCGAAGGTTGTCGCGTTCTGCTGTCGTTTCCATATGCGCCAGCCTACTCCGGAATCCTCCCATTTCCAGGCAGCCCCGCGCGCCGTGCGAGATTGCCACCGAGGCGGTCTGACCATTCACAGTTCCATTTGCGCCGACTTGTCAATCTGAATGCGCACGGGAAACCTCTGGGAGCTTTCTAGCCCGCAATGAGCTCGTCGATTCTTAAAACAGGTGATTTTTGCGGGCTAGTCCTTATTATTCACAAAATACTCGAGGACCCTCGGCATACGTCGTGCCCACGACTGTTCATTATGTTCACCGTCCGGATCTTCGTAAACAATGAGGTCATTGTCGATTTTATAGGCATACTCTTGTTGAAGCAATTTGACCATCTCGCGGCCGCGAGCCATGGCTCGCTCTTCGATTGACTCGTTATGAAGCCCCCCAGTTCGAACGAGACCCCAGTCGAGGTAGACCTTTGGACGCCGAGAGGCAGCCGCCAGCGTCTCCTTAACAGCCTCAAGGAGTTGCGAATCCTTGAGTACTCGATCCGGCAACGGTTTAATTAACGGGAAGCTTTCGGCGTCATCCAGTCCGACCCAAAATGACGGCGAAAGAGCGCCCGCGTAGCCAAATGCATCCGGTCTTCGGTTCGCCATATAAAAGGCCGCCAGACCGCCGTGCGAAGAGCCCACGATCATCGTGGTCCTTGACTCCGGCAGAGTACGATAGGACCTGTCAATGAATGGTTTGATACTCTCCGCCACACATTGTGCGTAGGACTCCAACCCGCAACAATCGGAGCCGCTCCAATGCGCGTGCGTATATTCCCGCGCACGATTCACAGGATACATCGCGACGACGATCAATTCGCGGATCAATCGCCGTTCGTAAAGCGCGCCAAGCGTGTTCGCAATGTCCCACGATTGATCGCCAACAGCTGGCTTAAAAAACGCCGTATGCCCGTCGTTCAAGTAAAGGACCGGATACCGGTGATCGTTGCTAGCGTAGTTTCGAGGCAAGAATACATCGATTCTTCTCTCAGGATAAAGGGAACTCTCAGCTCGAAACGGCTCGTATCTGTGAAAATATCCTGCGATATGTCCCTGGTCATTGACGGAGAAATTCCGATTGCTGTCCCTGAAATAGCTGCTTTCGAACATGGCTTAGCAGTGCTTTGAGACCTCTTATATGTCGGACTGGTTTTTTATCCGCGCAAGTTCCGCGACGACCTCGTTTCGTTCGAGTATTGCAGGCGCATATTCAGGACTTCGCTCGAGAACCTGCCCAAGGTACGAAAGAGCCACCGTTAGGTACTGCCTGCCCTGTTCCTTCCGCGAGAGATAGAGTTCAATTTGTGCCAGGTGCTTATGCGCGGCGCCCCAGGCGCAGAGGCTCTCAATTTGGTCCGCCTGATAGCTCGCGGCTTCTTCCACCCAGGTGACAATCCTTTCCGCATTCGCTAAAAAAAAGAGTGAATCTGGATGGTTCGGATCGTAGAATAAGCCGCGTTGAAATATTAGAACGGCCTCCTTGAATTGGCGGGTCGCCGACTCTCGGTCCGAGACATCCAATTCAACTTGCGCCAAATGAAGGTGTGCCATTCCTAACTCACAATAGGCATAGATATAATCAGATTTAAGTTTGATCGCTCGGGTATACGCTTCTACGCCCTTTGTATAGGCAGCATGCGCCTCGCGCGGCTGACCAGCCGATAGGAGCCTATCTCCCTCCCAAAGCCAAAGGTGCCCCCTGCGGAACCATGATTGTGCACAGCCGTCCGGGTATTTTTCTTCATAGCTTTTGTCCCCGTCTTCTTCATAAAATAGCTGTCTCGACCACGTTACGCCTGTTCTTCTGATTTGGGCCGGCGTCCCGGCAATAAGCGCGTTGCATACCAGACGTCCGGATTCGTCTTGAATCGGTTGGTTGATAAGCGACCCATAACCCACAATGCAATTATCTCCTATCTGCGCACCCTTCATGAGTCGCGCGTTCGCCGTGAACCACACATGCCTTCCGGTGACAATTCGTTTCGCGGGATTGATCCGCTCAAATGTGTCCACCTTGAAAACCGGATGACCATCGCCGGTAGAAAAAACGACCATGGGTGAAATCATGCTGTCCTCGCCGATATCGATCGAAGTATCCAGTTCGCTGCACGAAAAAACGGCACTTTGGATTGAGGTTTTATCGCCAATCCGAATGGAACAACCGTATCCCTCGAGAAATAATTCGGCATTCATCAAGACGTAAACTTTCGCGCCAATCTGCAAGGAATTGTCAGAGCCCTTGCATTCGATCATGGTGTTGGCAAAGCTGCCCACCTCTCCGATGTAGACACGGTTCCTGTTCCCTCGAAAGTTCCCTGCCTCCCAATCAGCGTGAATTTGGATCCTGCAGTTTTCAAGTTTGGCGCCTTTGCGCAAAATGATCGCATTATTGTCGCCGTCTATTTCCAATTGGAGGCCCGCGATTGTCACGTCTGTCTCGACCTGAATCGTGTTCCCCCGCCCGCAAACGATTCCGTTGAAGTCGCTTATCGATGATCCCTGTCCAACTCGAAGCGCAGCCTGATTACCAATGATGGCATGGTAACTCTCTGCAAATAACTGATTCGAAACGGTAAATTCCCCATTGGATTTCTGTCCGATCGTACTATTCGTGCTCATCTCCTCCACTGGATATACCACAAATTCCGTGGGATCTGCGAGAGATGCGGTTTCTGTGGTAGAGGAAAGCGGGGTTAGCCTCGGAAAGCTGCCAAGAGATCGGCTCGTTGAAAGGCGTTACAGAGGGGTCATCTTATTTGTTGCACATGGCTAGCGAACCAAAACAAAATACCTCCATCTGGTTGGCGCTCAGAAACCCGGCCTTTGTCGGGTTGTGGTTACCCAGCGTCGTTTCTGGCGTCTGCGTGGCTGCCCACGACACGGCAGCCACGTGGCTCATGAATGCATTGGGCGCTTCACCGTTGCTGCTTTCCCTGATTGCCACCGCCGCTTCACTGCCGTTCTTTCTTTTTACCTTGCCGGCCGGGGCCCTCGCCGACCTGAG
>Ga0210408_10004480_pt1 | contig 12456 bp, 8 predicted proteins | sample IncBWH4MmetaG_FD_155471 | JGI IMG/M metagenome (GOLD analysis project Ga0210408, IMG submission 155471) | Forest soil microbial communities from Barre Woods Harvard Forest LTER site, Petersham, Massachusetts, United States - Inc-BW-H-4-M | ecosystem: Environmental > Terrestrial > Soil >...
TTCGAGGCGCGCGCTGGAATGCTCGGGGCCCTGGCCTTCGAACCCGTGCGGCAGCAGCAGCACCAGGCCGCTGAGCCGCTGCCATTTGTTCTCTGCGCTGGCGATGAACTGGTCCACGATCGGTTGGGCCGCGTTCCAGAAATCCCCATATTGGGCCTCCCACAGGATCAAGCCGTCCGGGTAATCCAGGCTGTAGCCGTATTCAAAACCCAGCACGCCAATCTCCGAAAGGGGGCTATTGAGAATCTCGACCGGCGCCTGGTCCTGAGCCAGGTGCTGTAGCGGGGCGTAGGAGTGGCCATCCTCGTAATCGTGCAGCACCGCGTGGCGCTGGCTGAAAGTGCCTCGCTCGGTATCCTGCCCGGTTAACCGCACGCGAACACCGCCGCACGCGAGGCTGGCGAAGGCCAACAACTCGGCGGCCGACCAATCCAGCGGCTCGGCCCCGGCGGCCATTTGCTGCCGCGTTTGCAGAATTTTTTTAATCTTCGGATGCGAGCGGAAATCGGGCGGCAGCTTCGTCGTCCCTTCCAGCCACGCGGCAAGCTCCTCGCGGGAAGGACCGTGGGGCGCGTCTGTTCTCAACGCGCTGCGGTCGGGCGTGTTCCCCCGAGCGCGCCTTTCCGCAGTTAACTCACTTAACTCATTTAACTTTTTTAACCCTTTTAACTCGTCCTCGACCGGCTCAGGCCCCCCTTTGTATCCTGCCCAAAGGCCCCGGCGCTGCTCCGGCGCGGGCGGCGGTTTGGCGGATTGGGATTCGGACAGCTCCCTCTCCAATAACTCCCGGCGCTTCGCTGCAATCGCGTCCGCCTCCTCGCGCGTCACCTCGCCCAGCTTCAGCAAATGTTCGAGATAACCTTCGCGGACCGATTTGCGTTGTGCAATGGCGCGATACAACACCGGCTGGGTGAAGGCCGGCTCGTCGCCTTCGTTGTGCCCCAGCCGCCGGTAGCCGTACATGTTGACGATGACATCTCGCTTGAACTCATACCTGAAATCCATCGCCAGGCGGATGACCTGTGCCACTGCTTCCGGGTCCTCGCCGTTCACGTGAAAGATCGGTATCTGCAGCATCTTCCCGATATCCGTCGCGTATTGGCTCGATCGCGCCTCCTCGGGGCCGGTCGTAAAGCCGATCTGGTTATTCACGACCACATGCAAGGTGCCGCCGACGGTGTAAGCCTTGAGCTGGCTCAGGTTCAAGGTCTCCTGCACCACCCCTTCCCCGGCGAAGGCCGCGTCGCCATGGATGAGCAGCGTCATGCCCCGGCGCCGTTCCAGGTCGCCGACTCGGTCCTGCTTCGCCCGGGTTCGGCCCAGCGCCACCGGGTTCACGAATTCCAAGTGGCTGGGGTTGAAACAAAGCGAGAGATGGATTTTGGCCCCGCGCAGCGTGGTCCAATCGGTGCTGTGGCCCAGGTGATATTTCACATCGCCATGGCCCGACTCGGATTTCCAACCCGTATCGGCGTACTCGCGAAAAATCTGGCGCGCGCTCTTGCCCATGATGTTGGCGAGCACGTTGAGCCGTCCGCGATGGGCCATGCCCAGCACGATCTCCTGCAAGCCGTGCTCCCCGGCCTTTTCAATCGCCAGGTCCAGCAGCGGGATCAGGCTTTCTGAGCCGTCGAGCGAAAACGTTTTTGCGCCGATGAACTTCTTGCGAATGAACTCCTCGAAAGTCACGGCGTCGGTCAGCCGCGTCAGGATCCGCAACTGCTCTTCGCGCGTGAGTTGGAGCCGGTTCTCGGTCGGTTCCATCCTTCGCTGGAGCCAGCGCCGCACGCTCAGGTCGTCGATGTGCATGTACTGCACACCAATCGAGCGGCAATAAGTGTTGCGGAGGCGCTCCAGCAGTTTGCCCAGGGTCAGCGGCCCGTCGTATTGGAACGTCTCGCTATAGACCGGCATTTCCATGTCCGCCTCCGTGAACCCGAAAAACTCCGGCGTCAGTTCTGCCGGCACCGGCCGGGGCAGGCCTAGCGGATCCACCTGCGCAATGCGGTGCCCGCGCACCCGATACAGGCGGGTGAGCAGATAGACCCGGTCCTGCATGACGGCGATTTCGGGGTCGGCGAGGCGGCCCGGCGCGCGCGCCCGCGGCGGCGTTGGCGGGTTGAAAATGCTGAACGGCTGGAATGACGGCCCGAAGCGCGGCTTGGGAAAGCGGAACTCGCCCTCAGCGATCGTGGAGAAATACCGCTGCCAATCCGGCGGCACCGACGACGGCTCACGCAGGTAATCTTCGTAAAGCCCTTCCACAAACGCCAGATTCACGGCGCCGGGCTGCCCATCCGAATCGTGTCCTTTCCTTTCCACGCGTAATCCTAGCCAAAGATATTTGAAATTTTTCAGTTCCAGTCAGAACCCGGCACCGTTTGAAATATCTGAGAGATAATTTTACCAGATTTTTGGCCTTAGAATCTAATCGTAATCCTAACGGCAATCCTCAAGTAAAACGTAAAACGTGAAACGTGATACGTGAATTCAGAACCCGATTTGGTGCGGCTTCACGCATCACGTTTCACGTTTCATGTTCTCGGCTTGACCTGCAACGTCGAAATCACCTCGCGCACGCCATCGGTCTCCATCGCCAGCAACATCGCTTTGCTAATCGCGTCAGTCGAGGGGACTGTGCCCGACAACGTCACGATTCCATCGGTGGTATTGACCGAAATGCTCAGTACTGACAGGTCGCGATTGGCCAGCAGTTTGCCTTTGATGGCCCCCGTGATCCGCGCATCCGCCGTGGCATCCGCGATGGCCTTGCCGGCCTCGCCCGCTTTGCGCCGAATTACCTGCCCGCCGCGGGCCAGCTCATCCTTGATGTCGTTGGTCCGCAAATCCAGCACGCGCAGCTTGTCTTCGATGGTGTCCCGGGCGGACCTCGCGGCATTCTCGATCTGGTTGGTGGCCGCCTGCAGGCGCGGACTGTTCTGGTGCGTGCTCAAATACCAGACCCCCGCCGCGCCAACGGCAATGCCAACAACCAAAGCCAGGAAAAGTCTCATAATCTTCGACTGCACCTTATTTACCTGGACCGCGAAAGTCAATGCACCCGCGTGACTAAAAAGGCTCTCGGCCCTTGTCAGCCGGCGGTTTGGAGGCAAATTGCCTTTATGGAATCGCACCTATGGACCTGAAACTCGAAAACAAACTGGCGCTGGTCAGCGGCTCCACCGCCGGTATCGGCTTCGCTACTGCCAAAGCGCTCGCGGCCGAGGGCGCTCGCGTCCTCATCAATGGCCGAAGCCGGGAACGCGTCACGAGTGCCATCTCGAGCATACGCGGCGGCCTGCCTGGTGCCAGGCTCGAACCACTGGCCTTGGATCTGTCCCGGCCTGAAGGGGCAGCCCAGGCGGTCAAAAGCTTTCCCGATGTCGAGATCCTGGTGAACAACCTGGGCGTGTATGAGCCCAAACCGTTCGAGGAAATCTCCGATGCCGACTGGCTGGCCATTATCGAAACGAATTTCCTCAGCGGGGTCCGGCTCTCGCGGCATTACTTGGCGCATATGAAGGCGAGGAATTGGGGCCGCATCCTCTTTATTTCCAGCGAGTCGGCGGTGAATATTCCCGTGGAAATGATCCACTACGGGGTGACCAAAACAATGCAGGTGGCCCTGGCGCGCGGCTTGGCCGAAACCACTGCCGGCACCGGCGTGACCGTCAACTCGATTCTCGCCGGTCCGACTCGTTCCGAAGGTGTCGAGGAATTCGTTGCCAACATGGCCAAGACCAGGAACATCTCCCCGGCGCAAGTGGAAAAGGAGTTTTTCCAGACGGTGCGCCCCAGTTCGCTATTGCAGCGGTTTGCGACGACCGACGAAGTAGCCGCGTTGGCGGCTTTCGTCGCCAGCCCGCTCTCCTCAGCCACAAACGGCGCCGCGCTTCGAGCCGAAGGCGGAGTGGTGCGATCGCTTTTTTAGGAAAGGTTGTCAAGGTTTACAAGGTTGACAACCTAGTCAAGCCGTGCCAAACTAGTATGGTTATGCCAGCAACACTTGAGAGACGACGCGGCAAAGTGAAGCTGCCGTCCAACGAGCAGGCGATGGTGGATGAATTCTCCGGTGTGCTCCGCAAACATCGGAATGCAGACCCAACCACCCTCGCGCGGCTGCTGACAGTCGCCTTCGACCGGTCCATTGGGTCGAGAGAATCGCGCGAGGACAAACTTGCGCGGGCGGTCGTGCGCGGGCTCGAAGCCCGCCAAAAACTGGCCGAGGCGGAGGGAGGCAGCCTGTCTTCGGAGGATGTGGCCCGGCTGCTCAGGATGTCTAAAACCGCCGTGCTGAAACGGCTCGAGGCCGGCCGGTTGCTGGCGTGGCGGGAGGAACGGCTGCAGGCGGCGCGGTTCCCGCGCTGGCAATTTGACCCGCACGGCCAGGTGCAGGCCGGTCTGGAGGAAGTGCTGGCCATCCTCAACGAGGATGAACGCCTCGGTGCCTGGGGGAAAATACTATTCTTTTTGCAGGAAAAAGACAGTCTGGGTGGCCGGCGGCCCCTGGACTTGCTGCGCGCGGGCAAGCTGAAGGAAGTACGCCTGGCTGCCCACGCGTATGCCGAGTAATCCCGGCCCGGCGCGGGCGCACTTCAAGCCCGGAGCGGATTTCAATCAACGGGTGATTCCGGTCACCCGCCAACCCAGGCGCATCTGGTTCCGGATCCATAAAACGGGCACTCCCGCGCTTCAGTTCGGGCGGTTCCCGCATCATCGCTTTTCACACCCGCACTGCCCCTTCTCACTGCTTTACCTCGGCGCGACTATTCAAACTTGCCTCTGGGAAGTCTTTGGTGATGGTGTGTTTCAGGGAAAACGGGCGATTCCGTCCGGGAAGTGGAATGGATGCTGCCTGAGCCAAATCGTTGTCCCCGAATTGAAGGTGTGTGCTGTCAGCCTGGAGCGAACTCGGGACGCCATGAGCGTGGACCGGGCCAGCCTGCTGGCGGCGGACCTGAGCATCCCACAAGCATGGAGCCTCGCGGTGCAGGAACACCCCGCGGGTTTCGAAGCGATCAAGTATGCGAGCCGGTTCCTGGACCAGCCGTGCCTGGCACTGTTCAACCGCGGTGGACTGCAATCCAAATTGCGGGTGCAGACCCTAGGCATGCTAAGCGACCTCGATGCCGCCGTGGCCTGGCTCGATGAGCGGAACGCGGCGTTGGTGTGAGGAGCGCTAGGGCAGAGCCATTCTTTCATAACCGTCCCGGACTTTTTCGGATTTCGGGTTTCGGGCTTCTTTCGGGTCTCGGTATTCAGTCTTCGGTCTTCTGCTCACTTTTCCCCTTTCCCCGTGACAACCCGCCTCGCCCGAGCTAACCATCCCAGCATCAAATCGAACCTGACCTGTGAAATCTAGCGGTCCAATATTTGCCATTATTGCCATGCTGACTACTGCCGCTGAAGCCAAGGACCCCGCCCTCGCTCCCGACCTGTTGCTCGTCAACGCCGCCGTGCATACGATGGACCCCGCCCGGCCAACCGCAGAGGCGGTGGCCATTGTAGGCAACCGGATCGCCGCTCTCGGTTCGACTAAACAGCTCCGCGCCCTGGCCGGTCCCGCTACCCGCGTTGTCGATGCGCGCCAAAAGCTCGTTTTGCCCGGCTTCAACGATGCCCACGTCCATTTCCTGATCGGAGGTTTCTCGTTGTCCAACGTGGATTTGCGGGATGCCAAATCGCCCGAGGAAATGGCACGGCGCCTTGGCGAATACGCGCATAAGGCGCCCAAAGGCCGCTGGATTCTCGGCGGCGACTGGGACCACGAGAAATGGCCCGGGGCGCCGCTGCCGACCCGGCAAGACATCGATGCGGCCACACCGGACCACCCGGTCTTTGTCAATCGGCTCGATGGGCACATGGCCCTGGCCAACAGCCGAGCCTTGAAACTTGCCGGCATCACCAAAGAAACCAAAGACCCGCCCGGCGGTCTGATTGTGCGCGACCCGCAGAGCGGTGAGCCGACCGGCATCCTGAAAGATGCCGCTCAGGAGTTGGTCGAACGGGCCATGCCGGAAAAGAGTTTCGAGGAAAAACATGCCGCGGCGATGGCGGGAACCGAACACGCCGCGCGGATGGGCGTCACCAGCCTCACGGACATGTCCGCCGGCGATGATGTCGGCCTCTACCAATACATGCTCGAACGCGGCGAATTGAAGACGCGCATATACGCAATTCGCTCGATTGTTTCCTGGGAAGTGCAGGCCAAAACCGGTATCCGCGCCGCTTTCGGCAGCGAGATGCTGCGCATCGGCGGGCTCAAAGGTTTTGCCGATGGCAGCCTCGGTTCGACCACGGCGCTTTTCTTTGAGCCGTACAATGACGCGCCCAACACGCGGGGCCTGCTCTTCGACCAGATGCTGCCGGAAGGCATCATGCTCAAGCGGGTCGAAGGCGCCGACAAAGCCGGCCTTCAGGTGATGATTCACGCCATCGGTGACGAAGCCAACTGGCGCATCCTCGACATTTACAAAGAGGCAGCCGAAAAGAACGGCGCGCGCGACCGCCGGTTCCGCATCGAGCACGCGCAGCATCTGAGGACAAGCGAAATCCCAAGGTTCGGCCGGCAAAAGGTGATCGCTTCGATGCAGCCGTATCACGAAGCTGACGATGGCCGCTGGTGCGAGAAGCGGATCGGCCCGGAACGCTCCAAGGGGACTTATGCTTTCCGCTCGCTGCTCGACACCGGCGCGGTGCTGGCTTTCGGTTCGGATTGGACGGTCGCTCCCTTGAATCCGCTGCTGGGCCTCAAAGCCGCTGCCACGCGCCAGACCCTCGATGGCAAGCATCCTGAAGGCTGGTTGCCTGAGCAGAAAATCACCCTCGACGAAGCTGTCCGCGCCTACACGTATGGCTCCGCTTATGCCGAGTTCGCGGAGAAGGTGAAAGGGACGCTGACACCGGGCAAAGTGGCCGACCTGGTAGTGTTGGACCGGGATATATACAAGGTTGCACCGGGAGAAGTAGACCAGGCGCGCGTGGTAATGACTATTCTGGACGGGCGGGTGGTGTTTGAAGATCGGGGGGTTAAGTAAAACCGGCCTTGCCCCAAAAACATCCAATTCTGGCACAGCTTATGCCGTCATAATGCCGATGCAATTATTTGCTGAGCGCCGATTTCCTGTGACTTCTGACCCTCTTTCCGCGCGCCCGCTGACCTGCCATCGGCGCTTGAACTGGCACCCAAATCCGCTGCCGTTCACAATAACAATTCCTAATTGTAATGGCTATGCTCTCTGCGATTTGCCGTCTCCACTCTGCCCAACCCCGAACCCCCAATGCGGCGACTCGATCCGAGTTAATCCGAGTTAATCCGACTAAATCCGAGTGGAAAAAAATAAAAAAGGCAATCATAAGTGACTCACTTAGGATTGAGCCAATAATAATCTAATCTGATATATACCCAGGTCCGCGTTGCTCGTTGCGTGGTGGCTTTTGAGGCGCGGTTACGACCCCAGCTCAATCCTGGCCGGCCCGCTCCAACAGCAGCGCCATCTTAACCCGAGTCCCCTGCGCAACGCGGGAACCAGACGCGCTTGCTTCGCGACGCCGCGCCGGGCAACCTGTCTCTCGGCCGGCAGCTTTGCTGGCCGTGATTAACGCTCGGTTATGCCCAAGAACTGTTGGATGCTCGCGGCGATAGTTGGCCTCTGGCTTTGCCTTGGCAGCCGCTCTTCCGCGGGGACGACCAACGTGAATCCCACAGTCGCTGTTTGGACCGAGGAAAACGGTCTGCCACAGAACGTCGTGCTTGCGATGACCCAGACCCGCGATGGTTATCTATGGTTGGGCGCCGGCAGTGTGCTGACGCGGTTCGATGGAACCGACTTTAAAACTTACGAGGAGAAGGATCTTCCCGGGCTGAGCGGCAGCAAGATCATTAAGTTGTTTGAGGATAGCCATCGTAACCTATGGATTGGCACGGAGACCTCGGGCGTGCTGATGATCAATAAGGAGGGCAAGGCAATAACCGCTTTGCCGGCTAAAAGCAACGCCGAAGGACCTCTCAGGTCGATCTGCGAAGATAACGTTGGCGGCGTATGGCTCACGATGTCCAAAGGCCAGCTCTACCGTTACTGGAATGGGAGCTTTCGTTTGCTAGTGACCGTTCGTTCGCCAAACGAGGGATGTCAACAAGTGGCGGTCGACAAGTCCGGCCTGGTCTGGGTCAGCACGTTTGATGGGCGGTTGCTTGGCTTGGGCCCAATTACTGACCCCAGCGGTTCGGCCATTCCGGTCGCCTATGAATCTGTGGTGGGCCGTCTTGATTTCCTGCTGGCCAGCAAGAGCGGCGGCTATTGGCGTCTCGCCGATGGTCGGGTTAAGAAGTGCATGGCGGATCAAGTCCAGCGCGACCTGGGGCCCTACCCGTGGAGTCAAGGAGCGGTGGTTCTGGCTGCCTGCGAAGATCGCGAGGGCAACCTGGTTGTGGGCACCTTCTATGACGGGGTCTATTGGTTTGATCGTGAGGGCCATGCTGTCCAACTCCGGGGCCTCTCGCATAATTCCATTTGGTGTCTGGCGGTTGATCATGAGGGGGAGCTATGGGTGGGTACCAATGGCAGGGGCTTAAACCGGGTCAGGCGGCAGGTGTTCAGCGTGTTGGAGGGAACGCGTGAATCCGTGGTGCAGTCGGTTTGTGAGGACCGGGAGGGCGGACTCTGGATCGGCTACCACGGCGAGCATGTGGACCATTGGAACGGCAGCAGGTTGGATTCATTCAACTCTATCGTTCCGATTGCCCGAGAGCAGTTGGGCCCAGCCGCCGGCCGTGCCGTGAGGGTGCAGACGGTGCTCGCGGATACGAGCGGTCGGGTCTGGATCGGGGCCGCCCCCGACCAACTGGCCGTGCCGATGTGCCTGTTCCAATACCAGAACGGCCGGTTTATTCCTTACGGCATTAATCAGGAGGTCGACGCTTTATTTGAGGACCGGCAGCAACGGATTTGGGCCGGGACCGAAGGTGGTTTGGCCTGTTTGGAAAGTAATAAATGGAAAATCTTCACCACTCGGGATGGTTTGTCCTCCGATAGCGTCCGCGCCCTGGCTCAGGACCAGGAAGGCAATCTCTGGGTAGGCACTCAGAATGGCGGTCTCAATCTATTGCGAGGCGGAAAATTCACCATCTTTCGGCAACAGGGCACCAACAGCCTCCCCAGTGACAATGTGACTTCGCTCTATAGTGATTCGGAGGGAGTGTTGTGGATAGGAACTTCCAGTGGCTTGGCCCGATTCCAGCACGGTCAGTGGACCCGGTTCACGACTCAGGACGGGCTGCACAGCAATGAAATCGGGTACCTGGTCGAAGACCGCCTTGGATATTTCTGGATCGGCTCCAACAACGGCCTGATGCGCGTTGCCAAAAAGGACCTCAACGCCTTCGCCAGCGGAACGCTCGCCTGGGTTCCGTGTCGCGCCTTTGACCGGGCCGATGGCCTGCCGACGCGGCAATGTACAACCGGGTCGCAACCCGGCGCATGCCGGACCGCAACGGGCAATCTTTGGTTTCCAACGATCAGCGGGTTGGTTGGTGTTGACCCCACGGCGCTGCACCCGAACACCGATCCGCCACCGGTGATCATCGAGGCGGTGCGGGTCGACAACCAGTTGCAAACCGGCGAGGCCTTGCGGGCGCCGTTTCCAAAAAGCATCACCGTGCCCGTCGGCAAAGAGGTCCTCGAACTCGAGTTCACCTGCATCAACCTTTCTGCCCCGGATAAAGTCCGCTTCCGGTTCCAGTTGGTGAATTATGAGAAAGCCCCGACCGAACGGCCGGCCAGCTTTCGTTCTGTTCGTTACCCTAAACTGCCCCCCGGTAACTATCGCTTCGAGGTTACGGCCTGCAACGAGGATGGTCTCTGGAACCCGGCGCCGGCCTCCCTGGCGGTTATTGTGCTGCCGGCGTTTTGGCAAACCGGTTGGTTCAAATTCGGCGCAGGTTGCGCGCTTTTGGCGATGCTCGCCGGCTCGGTCTATTTCGTCTCTACCCAGAAATTGCAGCGCCAACTCGCCGCGTTACGCCAGCAGGAGGCGCTCGAAAAAGAACGCTCCCGCATTGCCCGCGACCTCCACGATCAGCTTGGCGCGAACCTTACTCAAGTGGCGCTGCTGGGCGAAATGGCCGAGACCGATAAAGCCCAGCCGGAGGAGGTCGAATCCCATGCCCGGCAGATTTCTCAAACCGCGCGTGACACCACCCGCGCGCTGGATGAAATCGTTTGGACGGTTAACCCCTCGAACGACACCCTCGACGGCCTGATCAATTACGTCTGCAAATATGCGCAGGAATACCTCGCGCTAGCCGGGCTGCGCTATCGGCTGGAAGTCCCGCCCCAGCTTCCCAACACACCCATCTCGCCCGAGCTCAGGCATAACGTCTTTTTGGCGGCGAAGGAGGCGGTCAACAATCTGGTGAAACATGCCAAGGCCACCGCCGCGTGGGTTCGCCTGCGCCTGGAACCGGACCGCTTTGTTCTGGAGATTGAGGACAACGGCCGGGGCCTGGCGGCCGGCGACGCACAGAAGGGCCGGAACGGCTTGAAGAATATGCGGAAACGAATGGAAGACGTCGGCGGCCAATTTGAGTCCGGGCCGGGCGCTGAAGGCGGGACGAAGATTTGTTTGGCGGCGCCGCTGCGGCCGGGGCCGGTGGGCGATGGTAAATGAGTTAAATAGCTACTTGGTGACATCTCAACTCCTGACCCATGTAACCATGCAACCACGTAACGATGTAACCACGTAACGATGTAACCATGTAACCCAAGGGTAACACCCAACTGCAATTGACTCCGCGCTTCCGACGGGTAACAGTGTCCCGCGATGCCAATCACGGTTTCCATTGTCGAAGATAACGAGCAACTGCGCGGCACTTTGGCGCGGGTACTGAACCGCGCCGAAGGTTTCCGCTGCCTCAGCCAGTATGGGACCGCAGAAGCAGCGCTGGAAGGCCTCGTCAAAGACCGCCCCGAGGTGGTGCTGATGGATATCAATTTACCGGGGATGAACGGCGTCGAATGTGTTCGGCGCCTTAAGCAAGTGGTTCCTTCTCTCCTGGTGGTGATGCTCACCGTGTACGAGGACACGGAAAACATTTTCAACGCGCTGGCGGCCGGGGCGGCTGGTTACCTCCTCAAGCGCACCAAAAGCGCCGAATTGCTCGAGGCCCTCCGCGAAGTGCATCGCGGCGGTTCCCCTATGACGACTCACATTGCCCGCAAAGTAACCCAGTCCTTCCAAAGAGCGGGCCCTTCCTCGTCACCGACCGAGAATCTTTCCGAGCGCGAGCAGGAGGTCCTCGACTGCCTGAGCCAGGGTTTTCTTTACAAGGAGATCGCCGAGAAACTGGGCATCAGCTATGAGACCGTGCACACTTACATTCGCCGTATCTACGAGAAACTCCAGGTGCGCACGCGCACCGAAGCGGTCGCTAAGTTCTTGAGGAGATGATATGAAGCCTATCTACGCTCGACTGGGAATACATATTTGGCTGCTGACCGGTTTGCCAATCATCGCTGGGGCCGCAGAGGCCCCGGGTTTTAGCCTTGAATCCGTCGGCGCGCGCATCGGCGGCTCCGGCACCGACCGGGCCCATGACTTCCACCAGGCCGAAGCGTTCGTCAACTGCAACCTGCCGTGGAAATGGGACCTGGGCAAAGACTGGCGGCTGCAATCACGCTTCGATCTCTCCGGCGGGTGGCTGGCCGATCCGGGCCGCGACGCCGCTATTGTCACGGCCGGTCCTTCGCTGTTGCTGGGGAAGGCTCAATTTCCGTTGTCTTTCGAAGGCGGCGCAAGCCCGACGCTTATCAGCCGCCACGAGTTTGAGACTAAGGATTTCGGCACCCCATTCCAATTTACCAGCCATCTCGGTCTGAATCTTGATTGGCGGCATTACCGTGTTGGTTACCGGTTTCAGCACATGTCGAATGCCGGCATCAGCGACCGCAATCCGGGACTCAATTTGCACGTGATCGCACTGAGCTATTTGTTCTGACCGGGGAAAAATGATCTGCAAGGTTGAATAACCCCGCCTTCAACCTATACTGTACTCACTTGGACTTGCATCCGGTAAACTCTTATGAACGACTCAAACGGCACATTTGACACGCTCCAGAACTTTGCTGTCGGCAATGGTCAGCAGGGCCTTTTTTATTCCCTGCCACAATTGGAAAAAGCGGGCATCGGGCCGGTTTCCCGGCTGCCGGTCTCCGTTCGCATCGTGCTGGAATCGGTCCTGCGCAATTGCGACGGCAAGCGCGTCACCGAGCAAAACGTCCGCGAGCTGGCCAATTGGAAACCCAACGCGGGGCGGACGGAAGAGATACCGTTCGTGGTCGCCCGCATCGTGTTGCAGGATTTTACCGGTGTGCCGCTGCTGGTGGACCTGGCGGCGATGCGCTCCGCGGTGGCGCGCCTGGGGAAAAATCCCAAGCTCATCGAGCCCCTCGTGCCCGT
>Ga0210408_10004481_pt1 | contig 12455 bp, 10 predicted proteins | sample IncBWH4MmetaG_FD_155471 | JGI IMG/M metagenome (GOLD analysis project Ga0210408, IMG submission 155471) | Forest soil microbial communities from Barre Woods Harvard Forest LTER site, Petersham, Massachusetts, United States - Inc-BW-H-4-M | ecosystem: Environmental > Terrestrial > Soil >...
TGAGCAGCGTGCGCACCGCCTGCTCGGCTGCGCGCCGTGATGCTTTCGGTCGTGACTTCGCCATCGTCCTCGCTCCCCTCGCGTGGCTCCCGCCGCGCCGTTGCACACGGCAGCGCCCCGGTACGCACCGTGAGTGTAGCGTGCGTTCTGACTCAGGTCAGGAAGTGCACCATCCCACAGGTGAGCAGCAGGCTGCAGCAACCCACGAGTGTCGCGACCACGAAGCCGGCCGCGAGCGGGCGCCACCCTATGCGCCACATGTCGGTGAAGGATACCGACAGGCCCACCGCCGTCATGCCGCAGGTGAGGAACAGGTCGGAGGCGGTATACCCGGTGTTGACGATTGCCGGCCACCACGAGGTTGCGGTGCCATAGAGGGCATCACCCACCGTGCGGACCATGATGAAGCCGATGAACGCGAGCACGAAGAAGGGAATGACCGGCGGCCGCGTCCGCGCCACCGGCGTGGAGGCAGTTGTCTCCCGCGCACCTGCCGCTGGCGTCTCCGCGGCAATTCCCTCCTGACGCTGCGCCCACCAGGCTGCGGCGGGAACGAGCACGGCGATCGAAAGGTTACGCAGCAGCTTGGCGACGCTCGCGGCGGCGAGTGCCGCGGGAGCAGCCGCCTGCTGCGAATAGATGAGCGCCGCACCGATCACCTGCGAGGTGTCGTGGATCGCAGTGCCGAGAAAGATGCCGGCGTGCACGGGCGATGCGGCGAGGAAATGCCCGGCCACCCACGGATAGCACAGCATGGCGATGCAGCCGAAGAGCACCACGCAGGTCACGGCAAAGGCAGTCTCCGCGTGGCGCGCCCGGATGACCGGCGACACGGCTACCACGGCGGTACAGCCGCAAACCGCCGTGCCGATCGCGAGCAGCAGACCCAGTCGATGCGGCACCGTGAGCACGCGCGCGATGGCAACGCCCGCGAGCAGCGCCACCGTCAGGCAGCAGAGGGCGACGGGGACCGCCGTGATGGCGATCGCCGTGGCGCCGGCCAACGTCAGGCGCAGGCCAACGAGCGCGATGCCAACGCGCAGCAGGCGATGCATCGCCCACTCGAGCCCGCGCGTAGCCCAGCCGGGAACGCCTACGCTGTTGCGCCACAGCATGCCGAGGAGCACGGCGCACATCACGGGACTCAGGGGGAACTTCGGCAGGCCGCCGATACCGAGCGCGAGCGCGTGCGCCAGCACACGAGCGAGCGCCGCAAGCCCGACCGCGAGAGCAAGGCCTGGCGCCGCCTGCCGCAGCGCGATCCAGCCGGGAGCCAGCGCCCGCCGCAGCCCCACGGCTACAGCGGCAGCCGTTTCTCGCCCGGGATCTCGTGCAGCCCGACGCGCCGGTTGAGGACCAGGCGGTCGTTCAACTCGGCTATCGCGCGGCTGCCCGTGCGCACGAACAGGAACGGCAGCACGCCGTGCAGCAGGCACGCGACTCCGGCAAACACCATACGCATGCCGAAGCACATGGCCCTGAACAGGTGCTCGGTGTAGCTCTCCCCGACTGAGGCGGGGTGCTCGGTGAAGGCGCGAATCAAATTCACTCCCGTCAGTTTAGCGCTGGCGGGGCGCTACGCGGTTGCAAAGACATGGCAAAGAGGAACGGACTGCGCAACAATGTTGCGCGTCCATGGGTAAGCGCGGATCTTTGTTTCAATGGATAAGCTGGACGCGAAAATCCTGGACCTGCTCCAGCACAACGGCGAGCTGACCGCGGCCGAGATAGCCGACCGCGTAGGACTCTCCAAGGCACCCTGCTGGCGGCGGATACAGAAGCTGCGCGAAGCGGGTGTCATCCGTCAGACCGTGACGCTGCTCGATGCGCGCGCTTTGAATGTCGGCACCACCGTGTTCGTGACGCTGAAGACCGGCAATCACAGCGAGGCGTGGTTCGAGAAGTTTGTGCACGCGGTGCGTGACATCCCGGAAGTGACCGAGATTCACCGCATGAGTGGCGATGTCGACTATCTCATCCGCATCGTGGTACCGGACATCGACGCCTACGATGTGGTGTACAAGCGGCTGATCTCGGCGGTGGATTTCCAGGATGTGAGTGCGAGCTTCGCGCTCGAGACCCTCAAGCACACGACGGCGTTGCCGCTGTGCTACCTCAAGCCTGACTGACCTGCACATCCTCTCGCGCCCGAACTGAGACGGCGCTCCGAGCAGCCATCGGAAGGCCGCTTACGCCGCTCGAAGTCACGGTGTGGACGGCGTGGCGCTTTCGCCGATGTTCTCCCCGATGATCTGCTCGATACGGGTGCGGATCTCGCTGCGATCGATGTCGAAGGCGCGCGTCGCGAGCACCGGCTGTTGACGCGCAGTCTGCGCGAGCTGCGCTCCTGAGGTGTCGCGCAGGTCGACGGTGACGACCGTCGAGAGCCCGATGCGCAGCGGATGTGCGGCGAGCTCGCGCGGCTCGAGTTCGATGCGCACCGGCACCCGCTGAACGACCTTGATCCAGTTGCCCGTGGCGTTCTGCGCCGGCAGCAGCGCAAAGGCTGAGCCCGTGCCCATGCCGAGGCCGGCGATGCGGCCGTGATAGGTCACGTGGCCGCCGTAGAGGTCCGCGACCACGCTCGCCGCCTGGCCGATGCGCATGCGCCGCAGCTGCCCCTCACGGAAGTTGGCCTCGAGCCACAGGCGGCCGAGCGGCACGATGGCGATGAGCGGCGCGCCGGGCGAGATACGCTCGCCGAGCTGCACAGTTCGCCGGGCCACGTAACCGGTCACCGGCGCGTGCACGCTGGTGCGTACCAGCGCGAGCCACGCGCGCTCGACCTGCGTGGCAGCAGCGCGCACGTCGGGATTGTCTGCAACCCCCGTGCGCCCCACGAGTGCGCTGCTGGCCGCGAGATTCTTCTCCGCGGCGATGAGTGCATCGCGAGCAGCCTTGAGTGCGTCCTGCGCGTGACCGAGCTCCTCACCCGAGACCGCACCGCTTGCGGCGAGGTTCTTGCGGCGATTGAAGTCCGACTGCGCACGCGCGAGGTCCGCGCGGCGCTGATCGGCCACGGCGCGCAGCTGATCGCGCGTGGCGAAGACGGTGCGCGTCTGGCGCACGGTGCGCGCGAGCTGCTGCTCGGCGTCCTGCAGCGCAATGCGCGCATCGGTCGCGTCGAGACGCACGAGCTCCTGGCCCGCCTCGACGAGGTCGGTCTCGTCCGCACCGATCGAGACCACGGTGCCGCTCACCTGCGACATGACATTCACCATGTCGCCCGCCACGTAGGCGTCATCGGTGCTCTCGTACAGCCTCGCGTACAGCAGCCACCATCCGAGCCATACCAGTGCTATGAGAGCGATCACAGCGCCGAGCGCCACCAGCCAACGGCGGCGGCGATCCGGCAGCAGACGTGCGGGGGGTGATGGGGCGGTTTTGACCGAGACATCCACGGTTCAGCCCCTGGGGGACAGGTAGCCGCCACCAAGTGCACGCACCAGGTCGACGCTGAAGGTGAGACGTCGCGCCTCGAGCTCGGCGCCCAGCCCCTGGGCGGTGAGCACCTGGTTCTGACTCGAGAGCACGCTCAGGTAGTTGTCGAGCCCGGCGCGGTAGCGCTCGGTGGTGAGATCGTAGGAGCGCTGCGCGTCCTCGAGCGCTATCTGCTGCTCGCGCGTCTCGCGCTCGAGGGCGCGCCAGTTCGTGACCACGTCCGCCACCTCGCGCACCGCATCGAGCAGCGTCTGGTTGTACTGCGCCACCGACTGATCCACCCCCGCCTGGCGTGCGAGCAGTGCGCCGCGCAGGGCGCCGCGGTTGAACACCGGCAGCGACACCGCAGCGCCGGCACCGAGGATGCGGTTGGCTGGCTCGAAGACCTGCGAGAGGTCGATGCTCTGGAAGCCGGCGAATGCCGTGAGATTCACGTTCGGGTAGAAGTCAGCCTCGGCCGCCTTCGCCGCGTAGCCCGCCGACTCGACCTGCGCGCGCGCCGCCGCGACGTCCGGTCGCCGTCCGAGCAGGTCCGCCGGCAACACCGATGGCAGCGCAATCGCAACAGGCCGCGCGAGTTGCGGCCGCCGCAGCTGGGCTCCGCGGTCGGGCCCCGCGCCGGCAAGATCCGCAAGCTGATTGCGCGCCAGCTCGATACCGGCTTCGACATACGCCACCCCGACGCGAGTGAGGGCGACTTGGCCCTCCGACTGTTTCACGCGCGCGCTGTTTTCCAGCCCGGCGCTCACGCGCTGTTGTGTGAGCTCGAGGATGGATTGCTGCTGCTTCAGGTTGTCGTTCGTGACATCGAGCAGCGCGTACTGCAGATCGAGCTGAATGTAGGCCTGCACCACCGCCACGGCGAGCGCCAGGCGCGCCGCCGCGCGGTCGGCCTCCGCCGCCGCGACGCCCGAGCGCGCCGCCGCCAGCAACGCGCGGTTGCGTCCCCAGAAATCCAGATCCCAGCCGAAGTCGAGCGCCGCGCGCCCGTTATTGACATAACCGCCGGCGAATGGCGGCGGGAACAGGTAGTCCTCGGGGTAGCGCTGGCGATCGGCCTGCGCGCTCACCGTGGTCGCCGGCAGGCGGGCGGCGCGCGCGGTAACGGCCTGCGCCTGTGCAGCGCGCAGCCGCGCCTGCGCCGTCGCGAGGCTCGGACTCCCGGCGAGCGCCTCGTCGATGAGTGCATCGAGCTGCGGATCGCCGTAACGCCGCCACCAGCCATCCGCGGGCCAGGCGGAAGGCTCGACTTGCGCATCCGCCACCGTGCGCCCGAGCTCGAGCTTCTGCGACGCGAGCTGTGGAGTCGGCTGCCAGCCGCCGCGATCGACGCAACCCGAGAGCGCCAGCGCCAGCAACGGCGCCAGCAGCAGGAAACGCGTGCTCATGTCCTTCCGCCCGAAGCCGACCGCTGATTGTCCCCCCGCGACTGTCCGTTATCGATCATCCGGTGGAGGTATCCCTTGAAGGCTTCGATCTCGTTTGTGCTGAAGCCAGCCAGATGCGCTTCGACGACGCGCGTTCCGACCGCCATGAGGCGCGGCAGCAGCGTCCTTCCCGCGGGTGCGAGACGCAGGAACACCACGCGGCGATCCTCGCGGCCGCGCTCACGGCGCACCAGGCCCTTTTCCTCGAGCCGATCGACGATGCGCGTCATGGCGCCGGTGTCGTAGCGGTTGAGGCGGCAGAGGTCGCCGGCGGTGCGCGCCGCGCCCTCGCCGAGGTGCTTGAGCACGAGGAAATGCGTGCTGTTGAGCCCGAAGCGCTCGAGCTCTGCATCGAGCGTGTTGAGGAGCGAAGCGCGCGCGCTGCCCATGAGCTGACCGACGCTCAAACCCGCTTCCGCGGGTTGCGCGGCGACATGCGGCTCAGCTCCGCCGAGTGCCCTGCGGCTCATGGGCGCGGCTTGCTATCCTAATGACTGCTGCGGGAATTACTGCCGGCGATAATACTGCCTTGGCAACTATCTGTCCAGTGAAAGGGGCCGCTTGCCACCGCGCCGATCCGTGAGGCTCGCCTCGTGCACGTATCGAGCGCTCGCGTGCGCGTCGCTCCTGCTGCTGCTCGGCGCCTGCGCACGCTCGCAGCCGCCGCCCGCACCGCCACCGGCGCAGGTCGCAGTCGTGGTGGTGCATGCGCAGCCGGTGCCGCTGACGCGCAACCTCGTCGGGCGGCTGTCGGCCACGCGCTCCGCGGACGTGCGCGCGCGCGTCGCTGGCGTGCTGCTGAAGCGAGTGTACGTCGAAGGCTCCGACGTCAGGGCGGGACAGCCGCTGTTCCAGATCGATCCGGCGCCGCTACGTTCGGCGCTCGATGGCGCCCTCGCCGCGCTCGCGCAGGCGCAGGCCAGCGCCACCAACGCGCACATCGCTGCGCAGCGCACGCGCGAGCTCGCGCCGAGCGGCCTGGTATCGCGCTCGGACCTCGACAACGCCGAGGCCACCGAGCGCTCGACCGCCGCGGCGGTGGAACAGGCGAAGGCGGCAGTCGGCACCGCCCGCATCAACCTCGGTTACGCCACGGTGACTGCGCCGATCTCCGGACGCGCCGGACAGCAGGGGGTCACCGAGGGTGCGCTGGTCGGACAGGGCACTGCGACACTGCTCACCACCGTCGAGCAGATCGACCCGATCTACGTCAACTTCGATGAGCCCGCGGTTGACATCGAGCGGCTGCGGCGGGCGCAGGCGGCGGGCAACGTCACGCTCGCGCGCGGCAACCAGGTCAGCGTGCAGCTCACACTCCCTGACGGCACGCCCTATGCGCACCGCGGCACGCTCGACTTCCTCGATGTGAGCGTCGATCCCGCCACCGGCGCGGTCGCGCTGCGCGGCATCATTCCCAACACCGAGCATCAGCTGCTGCCGGGAATGTTCGTCGGCGTGCGGCTCACGTCTGCCGAGGTGAATCGCGCTTTTCTCGTGCCGCAGGCGGGTCTGCAACGCGATGCCAAGGGTCCGTATGCACTCGTCGCCGGTGCCGACGACAAGGTGGTGCAGAAGCGCGTGACCGTCGAGGCCCTCGAGGGAGCGAACTGGATCGTGACCGCGGGGCTCGCCGACGGTGATCGCGTCATCGTCTCCGGCACGCAAAGCGCGCGTCCTGGCGCCACGGTGGCCGCGGTGCCCGCCGTGGGGCTGCCTGCGGATTCCGCCGATGCCGCGGACATCGCCGCGCGTGCCGCTGCCACCGCGCGTTAGTCCTCATGCCGCAGTTCTTCATCGACCGTCCGGTGTTTGCGTGGGTGCTCGCGATCCTGATTGCACTCGGGGGCGTACTCGCGCTGCTGCGGCTACCGAGCGAGGCCTACCCCGCCATCGCTCCGCCGCAGGTCGCGATCACCGCGTCCTACCCGGGTGCGAATGCGGCGACGGTGGAAACGACCGTGACGCAGGTGATCGAGCAGCAGCTCACCGGGATCGACAATCTCCTCTACTTCACTTCTCAATCCGCCTCCGACGGCTCCTCGACCATCACCCTGACCTTCGAAAGCGGCAGCAACCCCGACATCGCGGCCGTGCAGACGCAGAACCGAGTATCGCTCGCCGAGCCGCGCCTGCCAGCGGAGGTGAACCAGCAGGGAATACGCATCGCCAAGGTCGCCGCGGGGTTCCTCGGCGGCATCGGTTTGGTGTCGGCGCCGGGCGGCCCGAGCGCCGAGGAGCTCAACAACATCGTCGCTTCCCGCGTGCTCGATACGATCCAGCGCGTTCCCGGGGTCGGTGCCGCCGTGCAGTTCGGCTCCGAGTACGCCATGCGCATCTGGCTCGATGCCGACAAGCTCAAGGCCTACAGCCTCTCGGCCTCCGCGGTGCTCGCGGCGGTGCAGTCCCAGAATGCGCAGTTCGCCTCCGGCTCCATCGGAGCCTGGCCGGCGCTGCGTGAGCAGACCACCACCGCCACGGTGACCGCGGAGGGACGCTTCACCTCGCCGGAGCAGTTCGAGCAGATTCTGCTGCGCACCGAGTCGAACGGCGCCTCGGTGCGCCTCAAGGACGTGGCGCGCGTCTCACTCGGCGCCGCGCAGTATGGCTTCGAGACCAGTATCGGCACGACGCCGATCGCAGCCTTCGGCATCCAGCTTGCTCCCGAGGCCAATGCACTGGAGGTCTCCAAGGCGGTCACCGAGAGAATGAACGCCATACAGGGGAGCTTTCCGGCGGGAGTGAAGTGGGTCTGGGCGTGGGACTCAACGCCCTTCATCAGGGTCGCGATCCGCGAGGTCCTCATCACGCTCATCGAGGCGGTAGTGCTGGTGTTCCTGGTGATGCTGGTGTTCCTGCAGAATTTCCGCGCGACGCTCATCCCGACGCTGGTGGTGCCTTCGGCGCTGCTCGGCACGCTCATCGGTATGTACGTGGTCGGCTTCTCGATCAACCAGCTGTCGCTGTTCGCGATGGTGCTCGCCATCGGCATCGTCGTCGACGATGCCATCGTCGTGGTGGAGGCGGTCGATCGCATCATGCGCGAGGAGCACCTGCCGCCAAAGGAGGCGACGCGCAAGGCGATGCAGCAGATCACCGGCGCGATCGTGGCGATCACTTCCGTGCTCGCCGCGGTATTCATTCCGAGCGCGCTGCAGAGCGGCAGCACCGGAGTGATCTACCGGCAGTTCGCGCTCACCATCGCGCTGTCGATGGGATTCTCGGCGCTGCTCGCACTGTCGTTCACGCCGGCGTTGTGCGCATCGCTCTTGCGGCCCGAGCACCTGAAAGGCAACGCAGTCTTCAACTGGTTCAATCGCGCGTTCGAGACCACGCGCGCCACCTACGTCCATCGGGTGTACCAGTCCGTCGGCCATGTACCGCGCTGGATGGCGGGCTTCGCGGTAATGCTTGCGGTGGGGACGCTGCTGTTCATCAAGCTCCCGGGGAGCTTCGTGCCCGATGAGGATCAGGGCTACGCGCTCATCGACGTGCAGCTGCCGGCCGGCGCCAACCTGCCGCGCACCCGCGAGGTGATGCAGCACATCAACGCCAGTATCGGGCGCAGCCCGGATATGGACTATGCGTTCCTCATCGTCGGCTCGAGTTTCACCGGTACGGGCGAGAATGCCGGCCGCGCGTTCGTACACCTCAAGCCCTGGGACCACCGTCCGGACAGCGCGGCACAGTTCATCGCCTGGGCGAACTCCACGCTGTCGCGCGAGATCCACGACGCCCGGGTGTACGTGCTCAACCTGCCCACCGTGCGGGGACTCGGCTTTTTCGGCGGCTTCGATTTCTACCTCGAAGATCGCGGCGGGCTCGGGCGCGAGCTGCTGACCTCCGCGCAGGAGACACTGCTCGCGAAGGCCGCCGCCGACAAGGGCACCCTGAGTGGCGTGCGTGCCAACCTGCTGCCGCCTGCCCCGCAGTTGCAGCTGACCGTCGATCGCGTGCAGGCGCAGTCGATGGGACTCTCGGCAAGCGATGTCTACACGGCGCTGCAGCTGATGCTGGCGCCGGTGTATGCCAACGATTTCATCTACCAGGGGCGAGTGCTGCGCGTGCTGTTGCAGGCGGATTCCCCCTGGCGCATGACGCCGGAGGCGCTCGGTCACTTTTACGTGGCGGGCGCCGGCGGCAGCATGATCCCGCTCGCGAACTTCGTGCGCGCCGACTGGGTCATGGGCTCTCCCTCGCTCACCCGCTTCAACGGCTACGCCGCGGTGGAGATCACCGGCAACAACGCCCCGGGCCGCAGCTCCGGGCAGGCCATGCAGGCCATGCAAAAGATCGTCAACCAGAGTCTGCCGCGCGGCATCGGCAATGACTGGGCCGGCCAGTCGCTGCAGGAGCTGATCTCCGGTGCCCAGGCACCGATGCTGTTCGCGCTGTCGATCCTCGTGGTGTACCTGTGCCTCGCGGCGCTCTACGAGAGCTGGAGCGTCCCCGCGGCGGTGCTGATGGCGGTGCCAGTGGGACTCATCGGCACGGCGATCGCGGCGCTGCTGCGTGGGCTGCCGAATGACGTGTTCTTCAAGGTGGGACTCATCACGATCATCGGACTCTCGGCGAAGAATGCGATCCTGATCGTCGAGTTCGCCATCACCGCCCAGCGCGCGGGCAAGAGCCTGCATCAGGGCGTGCTGGAGGCGGCACGGCTGCGCTTCCGTCCGATCCTCATGACCTCGTTTGCGTTCATCCTGGGGGTCTTCCCGATGGTGGTCTCGACCGGCGCGGGCGCCAATGCGCGCCATGCCATCGGCACCGGGGTGGTGGGCGGGATGCTGAGCGCTGCGCTGCTCGGGGTCCTCTTGATCCCGGTGTGTTATGTCGCCGTGCGTCGCCTGATGGGCGAGAAACTCGATGCGCCCGCACCGGCGTCTGGCGCGGGGGCCGTGCCGGGGCCCGCGCAACGGCGCGAGAATTAGCGCGTTACCTGCCTGACACCCGCACCCACTGCGGGGAGCGGCGACTCCCGTGCGCAGACGGCTCAGGGCACTGGCGGCGCGGCGCTGAACACATCCGCGCCGAACACCCGCAGGTTCTTTTCCGCCGCGTAACCGAGATACGGCAGACCGAAGATCGCCTCCACCGTGCGCAGCAGCGAGTAATGGTTGTACGGGACGGCGGACACGGTGCCAGGCTTCACGAACTTCGACAGCACGATCGCCCCGACGCGTCCGCCGCCTGGTCCGCTGAAGCCTGGCTGGAAGCGCGCGCCGGGGAGCGCTCTCTCCGCGCAGCAGGCGCTCGAGCCCTCACCACCCGCCCCGTCCGATTCATCGAAGGTGATGATGAGCACACCGTCGGCCACGAACGCGGGCGCTGCCTCGATGAGTGGCACCCAGTGACGCAGGAACAGGTCGATGGCCGCGAGTCCTCCGGTGCGGCCGTCGATGCAATGCACATCGTGACCATCGCTGCAGAGATTGGGGGTGATGAAGGCGTAGTTCGCAGTCGTCGAGGCGCTGGCGAGGTCCTGCGGCAGGCGCTCGAGATTCACCACATGGCCGTCGCAGCGCGCCTGATCATCGATGATGGAATGGAAGTAGACGAAGGGGTTGTGCTTGGCGGCGTACTGATCCCCGCCGCTCGCCAGGTTGGTGGTCTCCGGTGCGCCGAGCCGCACGTGCCCGCAGGTCGCCGGCTCGCGCGCTGGGTTCTTGCCCATGTCCTCCATGTAGGCCCGCCAGGTGAGTCCGGCGGCCTCGAGCTGATCAGGGAGCGATGTGACGCTGCGCGGGTAGACGCAGCCGGATCCGTGCAACTGGCCATGCCCATCGAGTGCCGGGGCGCTTGCGCGAAAATCTTCGTAGCTCGAGCAGTCGAGCTGCGTCGCGATGTTGGGTGCCTGCCCGCTGATGAGCGCGATGTAGTTTCCGAGGCTCGCGTGCCCGATCGCGTAGTAGTGGGTGAGCAGTGCGCCGCGCGCCGGCAGGGTGCGCGCGAGGTAGGACGCCGGGGAGCGGCTGCCGAAGGTCACGCCGTAGGACTGATTCTCGAGCAGCAGCACGAACACGTGACCGATAGGCGGCAGAGTCTCGCGGGCAACACGCGCTGAGGATGCCGGCTCGGTCAACTGCGGTGCGGCCGCGTGGGCGGCTGCGAAACCCAGCAACACGAGCACGAGCAAGCCGGCGACGGTTCGCGGCGACATTTACACCTCGGATGCGGCGGCTGGGTTGTGTACGGCGAGCGGCTGCGGCGTCAGCCGCAGTGCCCGCAGGAACAGCACCGCGCAGCCAATCGTGAGCACTCCTGCGGCGAGAAAAGCCGCTCCGGGGACGTACACTTTTCCCTTTGGCTCGGAGAAGCGGCTGAGGATCTGAGTCATCAGCGGCGGCCCGATGATGGCGCTCAGGCTGTAGAGCGAGGCGACCGCCCCCTGCAGCTCGCCCTGGGCGTTTGCCGGGATCTGCCGCGAGGCGATCGCATTCATCGAGGGGTAAGTGAGCGCAAACAGGAAGGTGGAGAGTCCCACCACGTACATCATCCAACCCTCGGTCGCGAGCGCGTAGCCGATGTAGGCAAGCAGCGCTGCGCCCATGCCGGCGATCGCCGCGCGCCGCTCGCCGCCCAGCCACGGAATCAACACCCTTGTGAGCGCGCCTTGCGCTACCGCCATCACCAGACCGACGAACGCAAGCGAATAGCCGACCTGCGAGCTCGTCCAGTGGAACTTGGAGATGGTGTAGAAGGCCCACGTGCTCGGCAGAACCTGATGCGCAGTCTGCCACAGGAGGAGCGCCCCCAATGTGAGCAGCACCACCGGGTAGCGACGCATGTGCGTGAGGGTGCCGAGCGGGTTGGCGCGCACCCAGTGGAACGGGCGGCGCTTCTCGGGCGCAAGCGATTCGGGCAGCGCGAAGTAGCCGAGGGTCGCGTTGGCGAGCGCGATGATACCGGCGGTGAAAAACGGCGCGCGCGGACCGAAGGTACCGAGCAATCCGCCGATCGCCGGCCCGAGGATGAAACCGATGCCAAACGCCGCGCCCATGAGACCGAAACTCTGCGCGCGGCGCTCAGGCGGGGTGATGTCCGCAACGTAGGCATAGGCGGGTGTGAAGGACGCGCCCGCAACGCCCGCGAGCGCGCGGCCGATGAACAACCACGCGATGACCGGAGCCATGCCCATGATGAGATAGTCGACGCCCAATACCAGCACCGCGAACAGCAGCACCGGCCGGCGGCCGAGCGCGTCGCTCAGGTTGCCGAGCACCGGCGCGCAGAAGAACTGCATCAGCGCATACACGAACGACAGCCAGCCCCCGTAGCGCGCCGCGCGCTCGATGCCGACCCCGGTGAGCTGCATGATCAGCCGCGGCAGCACCGGCAGAATGATGCCGAAGCCGATCGAGTCGACCAGCACCAGGATGAAAATGAACAGCAGGGCGCCGCCGCCGACCTTGCGCATGCTCGTGGGTCCTTCGCTCGTGGGTCCTTCGTGAGGGCGCGCTATTTTAGCCAATGCGCAGCGCTGGTCACCGCCGCAATCGCCGTGTCAGGCGGCCTTTCTGCTGAAGAGCAGCACGGACGCAACGGTCGTGCACAGTGCGATCTCTAGCAGCCATTCGAGCTCCTGTGTCA
>Ga0210408_10004482_pt1 | contig 12452 bp, 13 predicted proteins | sample IncBWH4MmetaG_FD_155471 | JGI IMG/M metagenome (GOLD analysis project Ga0210408, IMG submission 155471) | Forest soil microbial communities from Barre Woods Harvard Forest LTER site, Petersham, Massachusetts, United States - Inc-BW-H-4-M | ecosystem: Environmental > Terrestrial > Soil >...
CCGCCTTCGCGCACGGCCTCGCGGCGGCGGCGCGCTCGGTCTTCGTCTACGTGCTGTTCGGCACCTATGTCGGCATCGGCGCGCTCTCGCATGATTTGAATTTTTCTCTCGGCTGGGCGATGGCCTCGACCGTGCTGTTATGGGCGGCGCCCAATCAGGTGATTCTGGTTTCGGCGCTGGGCGCCGGCACCGCGCCGGTCGCGGCGGCGATCGCGGTGAGCCTGAGCGGCGTGCGGCTTTTGCCGATGGTGGTCTCGCTATTGCCGCTGCTGCGCACTCCCGGCGTGCGGTCGCGCGCGCTCCTTCTTCCCGCTCACTTCACGGCGATCAGCGTGTGGGTCGAAGGCCTGCGTCTGCTGCCCGAGGTGCCGCGCGAACGTCGCATCGCCTTCTACAACGGCCTCGGCATCGGCCTCCTCGCCGCCGCCTGGGCGGGGACCGGCGCCGGCTTCTACCTCGCCGGTGCGCTGCCGGTGCTGTTCGCGGCGGCGCTGCTTTTTCTCACCCCGGCGTCGTTCCTCGTGTCGGTGTGGGCGAGCAGTCGCCAGCGGCTCGATCGCCTGGCGCTGGCGCTCGGGCTTCCCATCGGTGGGGCGCTGGCGGTCGCCGACGTCGCCTTCGACCTGGTGTGGACCGGCATCGTCGCCGGCACGCTCGCCTATGTCATCGATCGTTGGCGGAAGCCGCGACGATGAGCGCCGATCTCTGGCCTTACGCGCTGCTGCTGCTCGTCGGCTTCCTGCCCAACGAAATCTGGCGCTGGCTCGGCGTCGTGTTCGCGCGCGGGCTCGACGAGAGCGCGCCGGTGGTGGTCTGGGTGCGCGCGGTCGCGACCGCCGTGCTCGGCGGCGTCATCGCGCGGATCGTGCTGCTGCCGCCCGGGGCGCTCGCCAGCCTGCCGATGGCCGTGCGCGTTGGCGCGCTCGCGCTTGGCTTTGCCGGCTTTCTCCTGGTGCGCCGGTCGCCCTTCGCCGGCATCGTCATCGGCGAGGCGGCGCTGCTCGCCGGCGCGTTTTTGTTTGGCGCGTGATTACCCGCCGGCCAGCGCCGTCTTGAGCCGCTCCGCGTGCGCGGCGAGCACGTCGGGCGCTTCCTTGAAGCTTGCCGGCGCCTTGAGCGCGACGCCCGCGTGGCGCGGGATCACGTGGACGTGCAGGTGAAACACCACCTGCCCGCCGGCGCCCTCGTTGAACTGCTGCAGCGTGACGCCTTCCGCGTCGAACGCGGTCATCGCCGCCTTGGCGATCTTCTGCGCGACTTTCATCACATGGGCGAGGTCGTCGGGATCGACGTCGAGGATATTGCGCGCCGGCGCCTTCGGCAGAATGAGCGTGTGGCCGGGCGCGCGCGGCATGATGTCGAGAAAGGCGAATGCCTTGTCGTCCTCATAAACTTTGTAGGACGGCAGCTCGCCGCGCAGAATTTTCGCGAAGATGTTGTTCGGATCGTAGCCCGGCATGTGGTCTCGCTCTCCTCCTTGGCTCCGTCACCCTGAGGAGCGCGCCGGAGGCGCGCGTCTCGAAGGGTCAAACGTCGTCGGCAACCGCCACCTTGCGGAACGGCGCCGCCGCGGCAAGCTCGTGGCCGGCCATCTCCACATAAGCGCGCTCGCGCTTGAGATAATCGGCGATGGCGCGGCGCAGCGCCGGATCGGCGATGTGGTGCGCCGAATGGGTGGTCACCGGCATATAGCCGCGCGCGAGCTTGTGCTCGCCTTGCGCGCCCGCTTCCACGCGCTTGAGCCCGCGCGATATCGCGAACTCGATCGCCTGGTAATAGCACAGCTCGAAGTGCAGGAACGGGTGGTGCTCGATCGCGCCCCAGTGGCGGCCGTAGAGCGCGTCCGAGCCCATGAAGTTGATGGCGCCGGCGATGTAGCGCCCGGCGCGCTTCGCCATCACCAGCGCGATTTTGTCACCCATCGTTTCGCCGACGAGCGAATAGAACGCGCGGGTGAGATACGGCCGGCCCCATTTGCGCGAGCCGGTCTCCATGTAGAAGGCGAAGAAAGCGTCCCACACGCTTTCGGTGAGATCGGCGCCGGTGAGCCATTCGATCTCGACGCCGGCGCAAACCGCGTCGCGCCGCTCGCGCTTGATCGCCTTGCGCTTGCGCGAGGCGAGTTCGGCAAGGAAATCGTCGAACGTGGCGTAGCGGCGGTTCTCCCAATGGAACTGCTGATCGGTGCGCAAGAGAAAGCCGCGTTGGCCGAGCAGGCGCCATTCCTCGATCGGCGCGAAGGTGACGTGCACCGAGGACGCCTCGCGCATCCGGCAGAGTTCGACGAGCCCCGCCGCGAGGCCGCCGCGGATCGCGTCGGCATCCGGACCGGGCCGCACCAGTAGCCGGCGGCTCGACGCCGGCGTGAACGGCACCGACACCTGGAGTTTTGGGTAGTAGCTGCCGCCGGCGTCCTCGTAGGCCTCGGCCCAGCCGCGATCGAACACGTATTCGCCGCGCGAATGGGACTTGAGGTAGCAGGGCACGACGCCGACCACGTCGCCGTCATCGGCCTCGGCGACGAGATGCTGCGGCTGCCAGCCGGAGCGTGCGGTGGCCGAGGCGGAGGCTTCGAGCGCGGCGAGAAAGGTGTGCGAGATGAAGGGGTTGTATGCCTCGGCGAGATGGGCGGAGGGCGCGGCGGCGGGGCAGGGCGATTCCGCCTCGGCGGCAAGCGTCGGACTTTCAGCCGCGGGTGCGGGCGCAGCGGCGCCCGGATTGGCGCACGCGTCCCACGCCGCGGCGGGAACGTCGCGGATCGCCGGAACGACACGAATGCGCAGGTCGGTGGAGGCCATGCGGTCGGGGGATCGGTACCTGTGTGCCGGCCCCTCAGTCTATGGGGTAATCCGTCGCGATCAAATCGGGTCCGGTCACCACGGCGTCATTGCGGCTTAGTCGATCAGCCAGGCCCGCTCATCCGACTTAACAATGGCTGGGCGTATTACTCAGCTGGAACCGGCTGAATTCGGCTGTGGTACGCATAAGTCTTCCAAGTCGGCTTATAGCTTTCGTCCGCCTCATTTCCCCACGTCGTCCAACCTGGGCGCGTGCCGCGCGCAAATAGTTCGAGGTATGGACCCGGGCTGCATGCTTCAATGATTGAGTATTGCTCGTCGGGTTTTCTTGAGTGCTCTCGTTTCCGGGTAGCAAGGAAATTCACCTGCCTCCGGCCGGGCGCGAGCGTCCGTGCATTCTTGCCCTTAACTCCGAATAGAATCAGTTCGGTGACATTCCGAAAATAGAACCCAACCCCCCGGCCATCCGGTCCTCCATCGCGTCTAATCTTGTGCCAAACGAGGTTCGCCTTGTACGCAAATCCCCATGCCGCCATAACGGCAAGGCCTTCCGGCAAGAGGGCGTTTGGAACCCATAAGTATAGGTGTGCGGTTGTGTTCACGAGTTGGCCAACGGGCAGGGCCTTAATTTCCTCAACCCCCATCGTTGAATAGCGTGAAAGGCGCCGATGCTCAGGGGCAACTTTTCCTGTGCGGTTGGCGAACTGCCACGGAGGATCCGCTAGTATCGTCCCGAAGTTTGATCTCGCCAAAGCAGTCAATAATTGTGTGGAAGGCGACTGCATGACTTGACCACGCCGAGCGACTCAGAAAGCCTGTACTGTTCCGCAAAGGCACTAATTTTTACTAAACGGGCGGATAGCCCGAGCCGCAGGGAGCGCGTACCATGAAGATCTACACGCCAGCGAGCTTCACCAAGAATCTGGGATTGGGTTTGGATTATCAAAAGCTTCAAGGCGCTATAGCCCATGGCTTCCAAGGTGAGTTGAAGCCAGTGACCCGGAGAGACTGGCGCCAGAACGCTGGAATGGACGATAGATACCGCGAGCTTATTCCGCTGGATTTCTTTCTTTTCTCGGCCAGAGGCGCGAAAGATGATTATGTGCTGCCTGATGAGCTTGTTCAGCAGTCAATGACCGCTCCGCATAGTAAAACGTTTGACCGTCTGGCTCTGTTTGCCTTTCATTTTGCTCAGTCCGGTACCTGGCGAAACTCCATGTGGGATGATGGTCGGGTCGCCGGTTGGTCAAACGAATTTATTCGAGAAGTCGTCTGGCAAAATAGCGCTTGGCAGCGAGCCGCTCTGACCGATGAGTGCGTCCTTGAATTTATTGCAAGTAGGGTCCAAGGTACAGATAAAACGCACACAAAAATGTTCACCAACTACCGCCACATGCTTAGGATTTCCGGCGTATTCGACGGTTTGATGGCCGACCCGATTGATTTGCAGCCGGAGCAGTGGGGAGCAAAGGCCTGCATGATCGTCTGGGACAGAATGGCGTATGGGGGAAAGCTCGATAAATTTCCTAATCGGGGTAACTTGATTTCCGTTTTTCTTCACGAGGAGGTTTATAAACTTCTCGGATGTAGCAAGAAGTTCGGTTTGGAAATTGCAGGGAAAGCGGCTGACGACTATTTGAACTTGGGTACGATTAATCGGTTTGTGCACTGACTGACCGTACCCCTGGGCTGCCCTGGCCCTTGGGTGTGGGTGCTTGGGCTATCTGATTAGGGCGACAAACCGAACCCAGAGGTGCGACTGGGTGGGGATCGGCTTCGGAATAGCCGAGGATAATATGTTCGCGAGGTAATCGGCAGCCCTTCATCGGGTATGCCTAAGGGGCGGCTCTAGTGTGCGCCCGCTGGGATAAGACTCGCCTCATATCGGTGTTGATCCGCGCACACGACAAGGACGCCATCCCGAGTAGCCGGCCAGGAACGAGGTGGCCCACCCTGTAGTCTTCGCCGGCCGCCAGATTTGACTTGTCCACATGAACGCACCTCCTATCTGCCGCAGGCAAAACCTGCCCCTTTTTACGGAGGTGCTTTGGTAGTAAACTTCTGGTAGTCTCGATTCTCTATCCAGACGCGATGCATGCGTTCCCGAAGAAACCTCAAAATCGGCCCTCAATGCACCGTTGTGCCTTTTTTGAAGTGGGCAGGTGGCAAGCGCTGGTTGACGGCGCAATATTCGCATTTATTTCCTACGACCTTTGATCGCTACATTGAACCATTTCTAGGAAGTGGCGCCGTCTTCTTTTACCTACAGCCCAGAACTGCTGTGCTTTCCGACAATAATGCTGAACTTATTAACACGTATTTGCAGATACGTTCGAATTGGCAAAAGGTCCAACGCTCTCTGCGTCGGCATCAAGCTAACCACGGCGCAAAATATTATTATGATGAGCGTGCTCGGAAACATCAGGTCCTGCATGAAAAAGCCGCGCAATTCATCTATCTTAACCGAACATGCTGGAACGGACTTTACCGAGTAAATCTGAATGGCGAATTTAACGTTCCGAAGGGAACGAAATCAACCGTTTTGCTCTCATCGGATGATTTCGAAACAGTGTCATACCTGCTAAAATCCGTTCGGCTACTCACCGCGGATTTCGAAACGTCGATCGCCCGAGCGCATGCAGGAGATTTTGTGTTCGTCGATCCTCCCTATGTAACACGCCATAATTTCAATGGCTTCTTGAGATACAACGACAAGATATTTTCATGGGACGATCAGGTACGGCTTCATTCAGCGGTTGCGGCAGCTGCACGCAGAGGCGTTATGTTGCTGGTCACCAATGCGGCGAACCGCTCAGTATTGAGATTGTATCGGGGAATTGGAAAAAGCGTAACTTTGCGAAGAAACTCGGTCCTCGCCGCGGACTCAAATGATAGAGGGGCCGTCAATGAGGTAGCATTTATGATCAACTACACCGCTAAGCTAAATTGAGGGGTGCGTCAGTGGCGCAGGGCACAGCAAGACTTCAGCAAGTTAGCCCGGATAAGATTCGACGCAATCCTGATAATCCCCGCATCGTATTCCGAGAGGATGAGATGCAGCGTTTAATGGAGTCGATCAAAGAGGTCGGGGTTAAGGTTCCGATTTCCCTCTACGAAGATGGAGCCAAGTTTGTGTTGCTCGACGGAGAACGGAGATGGCGTTGCGCTAAGCGACTGAATTTATCAATCGTGCCCGCCATTGTTCAGCCAAAGCCTAACCGGCTAGAAAATATTCTTATGATGTTCAACATTCATAATGTGCGGGTCGATTGGGATCCCATGCCGATGGCGCTTAAGCTAAGGGATGTGAGGGAGCTTCTTGCAAAAGAGGGGAAAGATAACAGCCCTAAGGTTCTATCCGCAATTACGGGTGTCCCATTAGGAAGCGTGAGGCGAGCTCTAGATCTACTGGACCTGCCGAAAAAATATCAAACTATGCTGATCAGAGAGGCTGCTAAGCCGCGCGCCCAGCAGAAAATCAAAGCCGATCTGTTCATAGAGGTGTATAAATCGCTTCATACAATCGAGCGCCATACACCCGAAGTATTAGAAAAGATACCGAAGGAGAGATACGTTGAAGCCATGGTTCAAAAGTACCTGGATGGCGTTATCGATAACGTTGTCGGTTACCGCGAAGTTAGCAAAATTGCGCGAGCGGAACGAGCGGGAGTCGATAAGCAGGAAGCCGTGCCGGCGTTGCTCAGGCTTGTTCGGAACAAGACTTACAGCATCAAAGACGCTTATAGAGACACTGTGCAAGCCGCGTACGAGAGGCGAGATCTTGTTGCTCGCATCAGGAGTTTGGCGGAACGTCTCGCTCAGTTCCGATCTGGCGCACGAATTGGCGCAGATGTTCGAGAGGCATTGGAGTTAGTCAGGTCGGAAATTAATCGCCTTCTCGGGCGGTAATGATGAAATTTGAGATAACCCCAGAGGAGGCGCAGCCGCTGGCGGTGGCTATCATTAGATATTTTAAGAAGCTGAAAATGAACGTGCGAATAGAGGAGGCGGCAATGGATGGCGCGCCGTACCGCACCACGCTTGTCGCAGCGAAGACTGGTAGACAGATCCTAATTGAGGTGCAGAGCGTATTGGGCTACGGCCGCAGTCAAAAGGACTTGGCGACATGGCTGGCTGCAAGGCGGTCCTATGCTGAGTTCTACATAGGAACCAGCGCGGAAGCTATTTTAACGGCCGGGGCGCTTCACGAGATGAAGACTGATGGGGTGGGATTGCTAATTGTCGATAATGGAGCAGTAAGCGAATATCAGCGAGCCAGGAATCCAGCTCTTGTTGTCACTCCTGATCCCACGCTGAAGCTAGGTGCGTTGAAGGCTCAGGTGGGGGCGGCGGTCAGAAAATTTAATCACGATGATCGCAGGGATGGGTTGCGCGACATGTGTTTAATAGTGGAGGGCCTAACCACGTATTTAGGAGTGACGGCCTGCAAGCGGGGTCGGTTGAAGATTCCTGAATCAGAGTTCAGGAAGAAGGATTGGTCCACGCAGATTAACGAACTCGCGCGACCAGAGGCGTATAATTCACCATTCAAGCCGATTGTTCGTCCAGCACTGAAAGACGATTTGCACTCGTTCAGGGGTGCCCGAAATCTCGTTGATCATCCCGCTACTTCACGAAGCGAAGGTAAGTTGACTCAGATGCAGTTTGCGGAACGAATGATGCAGGGGCCGCGCTTGGTCGCGGAGCTGCTGTTGCTGAAACGGAACATTTGATGAGAAATAAGCGGTGATACTTTGATCGGCAACATTTTGTCCTTTATTGAGCCGACGAATCCTACGGCCGCCACGCCTCGAAAATCACCTGATCCGCCCATTTCGCCGCCGTGGCGCGATCGGCGTCGGTGCGCACCGTCCAGGTCAGCACCGGCCGCCGCAGCGCGTACCGGGCGAGCAGCGGAGGCAGGGAAGGGAGGTCGGCGACCGAATAGGCGAGGAACTGCGGCCGGGCGCGGACAAGATGGGCAAAATAGCCGGCCGCGCGGCGCCAGCGTGTGCCGAACGCGTCACCCGCGCGTCGGTGCGCCCGCTCCGCGATGAGGCCGCGCGTGCGCAAAGGTGCCGCCTCCCGCACCACCGCCACCTGAAACGGATCGAACGACATCAGGGCCGCCGGGCCGGTGTAGCCGGCGAGCACCTGCGCGGCGCGGCGCGCGAGGCGCGCGTCGCCGTCGCCGAGGCTTTTGAGTTCGATCGCGAGCGTCGCGCGCCCGGCAACCAGATCGAGCAGTTCGCCCAAGGTGATGATCCGATCGGCGGTCTCCTTGAAGGCCACGCGCTTGAGTTCCGCCACGGTCATGGCGGCGAGCGTGCCGGTCCCTTCGGTCAGTCGCCCGAGCTTCGCGTCATGGTGGACGACGGCCTCGCCGTCCGCCGTGATCTGCAGGTCGGTTTCGATGGCATAGCCCGCGGCGATCGCGGCCCTAAACGCGCTCGGCGTGTTCTCGACCGCGCCTGGTCCGTGCAGCCCGCGGTGGGCGATCGGCCGCGCGGTGAGCCAGTCGAGGTCCACCATCGCCGCTCAGAGCATGGTCCCGAAAAGTGGGAACCGGTTTCCCGCCTGCGCGAAGCCCTTGGTACGGTTCATCATATGGCTTGGTGCTTCGGCGGGCGAAGGCAGGTCGGAAAAGATCATGCTCCAATAATACACTTCCTCACGCCACCTCGAACGAGCCCTCGACCTCGACCGCGGCGTTGAGCGGCAGCGCAGAAACGCCGACCGTGGTGCGCGCGTGCTTTCCTTTGTCGCCGAATGCGGTGACCATCAGGTCGGAGGCGCCGTTCATCACCTTCGGTCCGTCCGGAAATCCGGCCGCCGAGTTGATGAAGCCGCCGAGGCGCACCACGCGCACCACCTTGTCGAGGTCGCCGAGCGCGGCCTTGATCTGGCACAGCAGGTTGATGGCGCAGGCGCGCGCGGCCTTCTGGCCGTCCTCGATCGACACGCCGGCACCGAGCTGGCCTTGCGCCACGAGTTGGCCGGCGGCGTCGAAACACAGCTGGCCGGACACGACCATGTAGTTTCCCGTGCGCACGAACGGCACGTAGTTGGCGATCGCCGGCGCTGGCGTGTGCAGGGTAACTCCCAGATCCGCCAGCTTCTTCTCCACCGTTCCGGCCATCGTCGTCTCCTTGTGCAGCCATGTTGCTCAATCGACTCTTCGCCGATCGGGCGCTGTCGCGCAAGAAGCCCACCCTCGCACGGCCGTTGCCGGGCCCGCGCGCGCCCCCTATGTTGGCCCTGCTAGTGTCCCGATTCCGAAGTTCGCCGGACCTTGCAGCACGACCGATGCGAACTTCGGAATCGAAGGACACTAGCCAACTCTATGATTCTAGTGCCGCTTTGAACCCGAAGTTCGCAACCGGACTCGCGGCAATTGAAGTGCGAACTTCGGGTTCGCGGCACTAGTGCGCAAACGGAGTCGCGGCGCATGGCCATTGCCTGCACACGAGTTGCTTCGTCCCTTGCGGTGGCCGTTGCGGTCGGGGCGGCCTTCCTCGGCGCCGCCTCGGCAGCGGGGCCCGCCAAGGTCGACGATCCTTCCGCCTTAATCCCGCTCGCGCCGCATCGGGCGATCTACGATCTCAAGCTCGGCCAATTGCGCGGCAAGCGCTCGCTCGAAGCGGTGCGCGGGCGCATCGTCTATGATTTTAACGGCAACATGTGCGACGGCTACGACCTGCGTTTCCGCCAAGTCACCGAACTCAACTCGGGCGAGGGCAAGTTCGCGCTGTCCGACCTGCGCTCGACCTCTTGGGAGGAGGGCGCGGCGCACTCGCTGCGCTTCGACTCACAGAATTATCTCGACCAGAAGCTGGTCGATTCCGTCGACGGCCACGCCGACAAAGGTCCCGACGGCGTCACGGTGAAGCTCCTCAAGCCGAAGCCGGCGACGATGGACATCGGCACGGCGGTGTTTCCCTCCGAGCACATGCGCCGCATCATCGCGGCCGCGCGCGAAGGCAAGACGGTGCTTGAACTGACCGTCTACGACGGCTCGGAAACCGGCGAGAAGGTCTATCAGTCGCTCACCGTGATCGGCAAAAGGATCGCGCCCAACGAACATGCGCCGACCGATGCGGCGGCCGGTCAGGCGGCGGTCGCCGGGCTCGACCGCTGGCCGGTGACCATCAGCTATTTCGATCGCGCCCAGCAGGGCCAGGGCGAGCAGACGCCGGTCTATGCCATCAGCTTCGAGGCTTATGAGAACGGCGTCGCCCGCGCGCTCCTTCTCGACTACGGCGACTTCACCGTCTCCGGCGACCTCACCTCGCTCGAGATGAAGGACGTCAAACCCTGCGAGAAGTAGGGCGCGCGGGCAACAAACACAACCGTCATCCTGAGGAGGTCGCGCGCGTTTGCGCGCGACCGTCTCGAAGGATGGAAGCACGCTTCGAGTTTGCTGCCATCCTTCGAGACGCTCGCGCGACTTTGGTCGCGCGAGCTCCTCAGGATGACGTTTTTGTTTGTTGCGCGGGTGTCAGCCATCCTCCTCCAGCGCCAGGCCGCGCACCACGGCGGCGCGGCCGAATTTCTCGCGCACGCGGTCGACCGCGCGCTCGGCGAGCGCCTTGCGCCGGCCGGCCTGGTCGAGGAGGTCGCCCGGGTCGGCCTTGTCGGCCTCGACGATGTCGGAGACGCCGATGCCGACGAGACGGAAGCGCGTGCCGTCGGTCTCGCGCGCGAGCAGCTCGCGCCCGGCAGCAAATATTTTCTCCGCCAGCTGGGTCGGATCGGAAAGCCCCCGCGCGCGGGTGCGGATCTTGAACTCGTCGCTTTTGAGCTTGAGCGTGACGGTTCCGCCCGCAAGCCCGCTCGCCTTGAGCCGCGCGGACACCTTCTCGGCGAGCGGCCATAGCCGGCGCTCGAGCGGCCGCAACGCGGAGAGATCGCGGTCGAAGGTCGTCTCCGCCGACACGCTTTTAGCTTCCCGCTCGGGCGTCACCTCGCGTTCGTCGATGCCGCGCGAGAGCCGCGCAAGGCGGAATCCCTCGACGCCGTAGCGGTGCGCGAGGTCTCCCTCAGGCGCGGCGGCGAGATCGCCGACCGTGAAGAAGCCGTCGCGCCTAAGCCGCGCTTCGCTCGCCTTGCCGACGCCCCAGATGAAGCCGACGGGCTTCGGCGCGAGAAAGGCGCGCGCCTCGCCGCCGCCCAGCACGGCAAATCCGCGCGGCTTGTCGAGGTCGGAGGCGATCTTCGCCAGGAATTTGTTGACCGAGAGCCCGATCGACACGGTGATGGCGAGCGTCGTTTCGACGCGAGTTGCAAAATGTGCGAGCGCCTTCGCTGGGATCATGCGGTGCAGCCGGTCGGTGCCGGTCAAGTCCATGAACGCCTCGTCGATCGAGAGCGGCTCGACCTGCGGCGTCAATTCCAGCATCAGCCGGCGCACCTCGCGTCCGACCTTCACGTATTTCTCCATGTCGGGCGGCACGACGACCGCATGCGGGCAGAGCTTGCGCGCGGTGAACATGGGCATGGCCGAACGCACGCCGTAGGTGCGCGCGATGTAGCAGCAGGCCGCCACCACGCCGCGCTTGCCGCCCCCGACGATCACCGGCTGGTCGGCGATGCTCGGATCGTCGCGCTTCTCGATCGTGGCGTAGAAGGCGTCGCAATCGACGTGGGCGATGGCAAGCCGCGCGATTTCATCGTGCACTACCACGCGCGGCGAGCCGCACGCCGCGCAGCGCGCGGGCGCTTGCGCGTCGGCCAGGCAGTCACGGCAGAAACCGGCCATGATCTCCTGCCTTGTAGGATGGGTTGAGCGCAGCGAAACCCATCGATTGCCGCTGATGGGTTTCGCTGCGCTCAACCCATCCTACGCATTGTCCCGTTCCCATTGGCCGCTGCCCAGAAGCCGGCGCGCCTTCTCTACCTCCTCCGGCTTGATCCCCGCCTCCGCCGCGAAGGCCGTCACGAGCGCATCCTCCGAGGCCACGTGGTCGAGGACGCCGGCAAGGAAGCCCGGGCTTGCCGCGGCGGCGCGGATGCGGTCCGGCCCGATGCCGGTGAGCGCGAGGAATCGCGCGAGCCGCTCGGGTTCGCCGGCAAGGAAGCTAAGCGCCTGGACCGCCAGCGATTCCGCGGCGTCGCGGCGCATCGAATCGCGCGTTTGCATGGGCTTGCGTTTGCCTTTCCGTAATATATCGCAACTAGGGTCCCGGCGGTGTCCAAGGACGGGTGTGGGCACGATTCGGTCACGCTCCGATATTACGGAGCGGCGATGACCGGGGCAGTGAAAGTGCTGCCGGCGCATTATCGAAGGTGGGAATTGGGGTGGCAAAGACCGTCCTGATCGTGGAGGACAACGAGCTCAACATGAAGCTCTTCCACGACCTATTGGAGGCGCACGGGTATCACACCGTGGGCACCCGCAACGGCATCGAGGCGCTCGATCTCGCGCGCAAGCACCGGCCCGACCTGATCGTGATGGACATCCAGCTGCCGGAAGTCTCCGGCCTGGAAGTGACCAAGTGGCTCAAGGACGATCCCGAGCTGCAGGCGATCCCGGTGGTCGCGGTCACCGCCTTCGCCATGAAGGGCGATGAGGAGCGCATCCGCGAGGGCGGCTGCGAAGCCTACCTGTCCAAGCCGATCTCGGTCGGAAAATTTCTCGAGACCGTGCGCCATTTC
>Ga0210408_10004483_pt1 | contig 12450 bp, 11 predicted proteins | sample IncBWH4MmetaG_FD_155471 | JGI IMG/M metagenome (GOLD analysis project Ga0210408, IMG submission 155471) | Forest soil microbial communities from Barre Woods Harvard Forest LTER site, Petersham, Massachusetts, United States - Inc-BW-H-4-M | ecosystem: Environmental > Terrestrial > Soil >...
CTTCAGAAGTAACTTATGGGGAAACCCTCCCAATCCTTAAATCTCAACCAGTACTTTGATGGATCTGCGGCTGCATCCTCCTGTAGGACTGGTGCCAGGGACTTCCAGTCGGCGGCGGGATTTTCAGAGACAATCCTCTCGACAGTGTAAGCCTCAAAGCCAGCACCTGGATCGTCTCGCGGGATCACTTGACCTTGATAACCGTAGCGGTCACGCACCACGGTAAGTTTGAGCATCATCGTCGAGGGCGGGATCAATGTGATCCTGTATCGCAAGTGGCTAGCCTTGCCTTCTTTGGATATTGCCGTCAGGTTGAGTGTTCCGCTTTTCTTCTGATGCCAGTGAACCCATAGAAACTCACGCATCTCTGCTTCTTTCTTATGGCGCTCTTCTGCTCGAGTCAGGTTGTCGAGCCTGAAGTCCACAGCGTCTGTGCGGTCCGAACCTTTCCTGTGGCATGCAGGTAGCAACAGTAACAACATGAGGCCTACGCAACTGTGAATGGTTTGCATTTCCCCGTAGGTTCTTACCAATCATAGACTCCGCCTACTCCGACGCGGTTCCTGGAAACTCCCCTACCTGCGGTATCCTTCTTTCTTCGCGATAATGGCTGACAAGCTCCCCAAAGTCTTTGCGGTTGACGCCGACGATGCCAGCAGACGGCTGGATCAATTTCTCGTCACGCACCTGGAGGGCGTAAGTCGCGCGCGCGTACAGGAACTGATCAGCGAAGGGAAAGTTCTGGTCAACGACGCTCCAGCGAAAGCTTCCTTGAAGCTGCGCGGTGGAGAGCAGATCACCGTGCTGGCTCCCGCGGACCGCCCACCCCTGCGCGCCATCGCCGAGCAAATCCCACTCGACATTCGCTACGAAGACGGCGACCTGGCCATCATCAACAAACCCGCCGGAATGAAGGTCCATGCGGGCGCGGGCGCCACCGATGACGACCGCAATCGCGGAACGCTGGTCAATGCGCTGCTCCATCATTTCGCGAGCTTGTCCGGCGTCGGCGGAGAGCTGCGGCCCGGAATCGTGCATCGCCTCGACAAGGAAACAAGCGGGCTGATCGTCGTAGCCAAGAACGATGAGGCACACCGCAAGCTAGCGGCGCAGTTTGCCAAGCGTGAAGTAAAGAAAACTTACCTCGCGCTGGTGCATGGTTCGCTGAAACAGGATCGCGGCACTATCGCCAAGAACATCAGCCGCGACCGCGTGCGCCGCATCCGCATGACCACGCGACAGGCGGACGGCCGAGAAGCGATTTCACACTACCGTGTGGTCCGGCGCATCGATACCCCATTCGGCAAGTTCACTCTGCTCGAAGTGAAAATCGATACTGGCCGGACGCACCAGATTCGCGTGCATCTGGCCTCGCTGGGACATCCCGTGGTCGGGGACACATTGTACGGCGCTCCGCGCGAGATGCAGGTACGCCCCCCGAAGCGCGCTGGCAAAGATGCGCAACCAGAGTCAATTTCGCTCCCACGTAATTTCCTGCACGCGGCGGAATTGGAGTTGCAGCATCCTCGCACGGGAGAGCGAGTCGCCCTCAAGAGCGAGCTGCCCGAAGAATTGGCGAATTTCCTCCACCGAGTGGAAGGAGACGTTGCCAGCAACGTCCCCACGGAACGCCGTTGATGGGGGTACTTCTTGCATGGCGTTGCCGGATATAATGTGGAATCCATGGCCAAGCCCGGGGACAGTATGTTTCTAGCAAGAGCGAGAGAAAGAACGAGAATGAGAATGACTCTTGTGCTGGTGGCGCTTCTCGTCGTGGGAGCGGCGGCCCAGTCTCCCACCCCCGCAGCGGCGCCTCCCGCATCGCAACCGCAATCCTCCTCAACACCAACGCCCGCTGCACCAAGCAATGCATCTGCACCGCAGGCGCAGGACCCGGCAAACCCAGGCTCAGCTGAACCGGATCCCGTCACCACCACCATCATAACCACCACCAACGAAGTGAACGTGGTGTTCACGGTGACTGACAAGCACGGACGACGCATTACCGATCTGAAGCAGAGCGACTTCCGGGTGGTGGATGACAGCAAGCCAGCGGAAGAAATCCGCAGCTTTCACGCCGAGACCAACCTGCCGCTGCAGGTCGGACTGCTCATCGATGCCAGCAACTCGGTACGCGATCGTTTCAAGTTCGAGCAGGAATCGGCGGTCGAGTTTTTGAACCAGACCGTCCGCCCACGCTATGATCGGGCGTTTGTCGTCGGCTTCGACGCTACGCCAGAGGTCACACAAGATTTCACCGACAACACGGAAGCGCTGGCGCACGGCGTTCACGAGTTACGCCCCGGTGGTGGGACCGCCTTGTTCGATGCGCTCTATTTCGCCTGCCGCGACAAGCTGCTCAAGGCTCCGAAGAATACGCCCACGCGGCGCGCCATCATCCTGCTGAGCGATGGCGAGGATAACCTGAGCCACGTCAGCCGCGAAGACGCCATTGAGATGGCGCAGCGCGCGGAAACCATCGTCTACACCATCAGCACCAACGTCAGCGGCAGCAAAGGACCGGGCGACAAAGTGATGGAGCGCATTGCCGACGCCACCGGCGGACGGGCGTTTTTTCCCTTCCAGATTCGCGACGTGGCCAACGCCTTCGCCGAGATTCAAAACGAGCTCCGCAGCCAGTACGCGCTCTCCTACAAACCCGCGGACTTCAAGGCCGACGGCCACTACCGCGCCATCGAAATCGTGGCTAACGACCACAAGAATTTCCGCGTCCGCGCGCGGCGAGGATACTTCGCTCCAGCGCAGTAGACGGAGCTTCGGCTCTCGTGCTTTAGGCTTCGGCTGAATTCGCAAAAACACTGCAGGAAACCAGCTCGGGCGCGAGCTCATCTAGTTGATTCGAGAAAGCTATGCCGGGATATTCGGGCACACCGCTTCCAAAAAAACTGGGAATCAAGGAAGGATTCCGCGTTCTCTTTGTGGATGCGCCAGCAGAGGTGCGCGAGGAATTGCGGGAAACGCTGTCTGGGTGTGAGGTCGCTGAGAAGCGTCGCAGTCCGCTCGACTTCGTCATGGTGTTCACAAAGTCGCGAACGGATTTGAAAAAAGAATTCGGGAAGCTGGCGAATCTGCTGGCGCCTGCCGGCATGCTCTGGGTAAGTTGGCCGAAGAAGAGTTCCGGAGTGGCGACAGACCTGGACGAGAATGTAGTGCGCGAGATTGGCTTGGCCGCTGGCTTGGTGGATGTGAAGGTATGCGCTGTGACCGACATCTGGTCCGGATTGAAATTCGTGCGGCGGGTGAAAGATCGGTAAGACCGCTAAGAATTCCTCTGATTCCCTTCCGCTCCAATAGCGCCTTCCCGTATTCTTTTCGCTACTCATATCTGATTGCGTCGCATGCATGTTCGCGCCGCACGGCAGGATGTTTCTGTATGAAAGGGAGAATCTAATGGTTCGAGTGGGATTGATCGGATTTGGCCTTGCCGGGCAGGCGTTCCACGCGCCGGTGATTATCGGTGCAGGCATGGAACTGGCCTGTGTCCTGGAGCGCCACGGATCGAAGGCTCGGGAGAGGTATCCCGACGTGCGCGTGGCGCGGACTCTGGAGGAATTGCTCGCCGACGAGACGATCCGCCTGGTCGTGGTCGCGACTCCGAACGATTCGCATTTCGCACTCGCCAAAGACTGCCTGCTGGCGGGACGGGACGTGGTGATAGACAAGCCATTCGCGCCGACCATGGCTGAATGTGAGGAACTGGTTCGCCTGGCGGCGGAGTGCGGGCGCCTGCTCACCGTGTATCACGACCGCCGTTATGACGGAGCCTTTCACACCGTGAAGAAAATGATTGATTCCGGGACGCTGGGCACGGTCGTCGAATTCGAGGCGCGCTTTGACCGGTTCCGGCTGGAACCCAAGGCCAATGCCTGGCGGGAGCGCGCTGATCAGCCCGGTGCGGGCGTGCTATTCGATTTGGGGCCACACTTGATCGATCAGGCATTGATCCTGTTTGGCGAACCTAAGACCATCACGGCGTCAGCTTTCTGCCAGCGCGAGACGTCGCAGGTCGACGATGCCTTCGATGTTTGCATGGAGTATCCGCGACTGCGGGCGATGTTGCGGGCGCGGATCATCGCATTTGCGCCGGGGCCGCATTTGCTGATTCATGGGACCAAGGGATCGTTTGTGAAGTATGGGATGGATCCACAAGAGGAGCGGCTGCGTGCTGGTAACTTCCCTCAAGGAACCGATTGGGGTGCGGACTGGGGAGAAGACCAGCCAGAGTTGTGGGGAACGTTGAGCGTCGTTGGCGCGCCAAGTGTGAAGGTAAAGACCGAGCGTGGCGACTATCGCGCGTTTTACGCCAACGTGCGGGATGCGATTGAGAAGGGTGCGGCGCTCGAAGTTACGCCGCAACAGTCGTTGCGCACGATGCGAGCGCTGTTGCTGGCGCACAAGAGCAGCCGTGAGCAACGGACGGTTGGATGGAACGAAGCGCCAGAGTGAGTGTGGCGAGGGCTCGTGTGGCACGGATTTGTGTGGCGCGGGCACTCCTGCCCGCACCACACACGTAGTTCAGCTTGGCAGCGTAGCCAGCTTTCGCTGCGTCTGTGCCGGCACCATCGACACTGCCTTCGCCCCGCTCATCACTTTCTGCAACGCTGCGCGGAACTGCATCATTTCTTCGCTGGTTCCGACCGTGATGCGCACGCAGCTCGGCATCACCGGCCACACACGGCCAATGAACACTTTCTGCTGCGCCATAGCGTCGATGACTTCCCTACCCGGCCGCTTAGTATCGAGCAGGAAGCAGTTCGATTCCGACGCGATGTAGGAGTATCCGTTGCGATCGAGCCACTGAAACGTTTCCTGCCGAACCGCCGTGTTGATGCGCTTGCGTTCGGGCACAAGCTGCGGATCGTTCAGGCTGGCCGTAGCCGCAACTACTGCGGTGACCGGCATGAAGGTGAGGCCTCCATATTCCCTGACCCGCTCCAGCAACTCCGGACGGGCGATGGCGAAGCCGCAGCGCAGTCCAGCCATGCCATAGATCTTCGAAAACGTGCGTAGCACGATTACGTCTTTCCCTGCTTTGACCAGATCGAGCGTGGATGGGGCATCCGAAAAGTGGATGTACGCCTCATCAACCAGAACCACCGACCCCTTGGGCTTGTTTTCGGCGAGGTACTCGATGTCGGAATGTGACGTCAGAGTCCCCGTGGGATTATTCGGCGAGCATACGTAGAAAAGGCCGGCATCGGGAGCCTCAGCCAGCATGGCCTTCACGTCATGGGCATAGTTCTTGGTCAGCGGCACGTTGACCACTCGCGCGCCCGAGGTCTTGGCAGCGTGGTAGCCGGCTTCGTACCCGGGATCGCCGCTGACATAGCTTTTCTGTGGCGAGGTGAAAGCAATCACGGCGCCACGCAGAGGGCTGCTGGAGCCGGGGAACGGCTGTATGTAGTCGGGATTCAGACCTTCCAGCTTCGCAAAAGTGTCGACCATATCGTCGGTCAGATTGTCGGAGTAACGTCCGCCCAGCGGAATAATCGCGGAGACGGCGGCACGGGCCGGCTGGCTGGGGCCGAGCGGATTCTCGTTGGAGTCGATCATGACCGCATCTTTGATGAATGGTCTGTGCTTGCGCGCAGCGGCCGCCGCGGCCAGCATCGGCTCGGTGACCACATGGAACGCCGCTGCTGCGGAGGCTGCCGCTGAGAGATGCAGAAAGGAACGCCTGGAGAACGGCGAGGTTGACGCGCGCGGCATGGAAGCCCCCCAGATGTGCGGCTAAAACAGGATTAATCGCAGGACCTTAACTCGCGTACCCTACGAAGAATAGCATTTTCGCTGGTCGGCAAATCACGACCACTGGAACTCGCGCCACCCGATCATTGCTGGTCGCGAGCTGTCGCATAGTAGCCGGCTCGGGACTGGATCTTGTAACTCTGCTTGTTCTTGATCTCCAGTTTGCGATAGCTCCCGTCGAGCGATGCATTCAACGGCGTGTAGCCAATGTTGTACTGGCTGCGCAGCTCGGCGGCGATCTGCTCATCTTGTAACTCTGCTTGTTCTTGATCTCCAGTTTGCGATAGCTCCCGTCGAGCGATGCATTCAACGGCGTGTAGCCAATGTTGTACTGGCTGCGCAGCTCGGCGGCGATCTGCTCGAAGGCTTCTTTCAGCTTGTCGAACTTGTTCCCCACGTTGATGACGCGGCCTCCGGTCTGCTCCGTAAGCTTTCTCATCTCGCCTTCCCCCGAGTAGCCCATCCCGAAGCTGCCATAGGCTCCTCGATCAGCACACAGCAGAACATAGATGATCGAATCGGCCTTCTGCGCCGCTTCGATGGCGTCGCGAATCTTCAACTTGCTGCCCTCGTCTTGCCCATCGGTGAGCAGGATCATGGCCTTGCGGCCAACTTCCTTGGCCAGCATGTCATGCGCGGAAAGGTAGACCGCGTCGTAGAGCAGTGTGCCCCGATTGCTGTTGACGGTGGGAACCGGGCCACCGTTGATGCCAACGCCGCTATTGATTTTGGCCTTGTTCAGGGCATTCTGCAGGCGATGCACGTCGCGGGTAAAGTCCTGCATCAGGTCGACGTCAACATCGAACCCGATGACGAAGGCCTCGTCCTTGTCGGTGAGAATCTGGCGCAGGAAAGCTCCCCCAACTTCTTTCTCCATGTCCAGCACATTGCGCTGACTGCCGCTGGAGTCGATGAGGATACCCAGAGTCAGCGGCAGATTCGACTCCGCCGTGAAGTACTTGATAGTCTGAGGTTTGCCGTCCTCGTAGACCTCGAAGTCATCCTTAGTGAGGTTCGGGATGAGTGCGCCATGCTTGTCCTTGACGTTGAAGAAAAGCTGCACGATGTTGACGTTGACCTTGAGCGTTTCTGTGGGCTTCTGGTCGTCAGGCTTTTGGGCCGGGGCCTGCTGAGACATTGCAAGGGTGTCCAGGGCCAACAGAGCCGCCAACAGCATGGCGAGTTGCGTTATGGGACGGGCGAATATGACTTTGAACATTTAGGGTCTCTGGGACTTCTTTGTTAGTCTAATCTTGAGGGTTAGATGCACCAAGTGGGCTGGTTTAAGCATCCCAGATTACAAGGGATAGTTTTTTCCATCCTCGAAATAAGGTTCCAAATTAGAGGGCGAATGGAGCTGGTCAGCCGAAGTCGGACATGGCAAAGCGTCAACCGGACGCTATGGACTCGGATTGGGCTGGTTTTGGCAGTGTCGCTAGCCTTGACCGTGCCCGCCGTATTGGCCCAGTCAGGTGGCCAGGCCCCGAATGGCCAAGGGCCGCAGCCGGCTCAGTCCCAGCCAGCACAGGACATTCCAGACGCGCCCTCAGCCGTGCAGCCGCCGCCCCCACCGGTGCTGAACCCGAAGCCCCAGGTCGAAAGACCTTCCGCCCAGCCAGATGCCAACGGCGGGCAAGGCGAGCCGCCCCGCCCCGTACCGAAAGATTCCGCAGGCCAGTTCGGCGAGGCCAAGCAACCGGCACCGTCCATGCCCCCGATTGAGACCGTGCCTGCGGGCGGTGCCCCGAGTCCACGCAGCGCGGGCAAAGAACAGTTGTTCACACTTACTGCAAACGTAAACTTCGTGCAGGTGCCGGTGACCGTGAAGGACGCCGACGGCCGCCTGGTAGACGGGCTGCTGCCGAAAGATTTCAGCGTCCTTGAAAACGGCAAGAAGCAGGAGATGAAATTCTTCACCAGCGACCCGTTCGAGCTCTCCGTCGCCGTCGTGCTCGACCTGGGCATGCCCGACGTCGCGGTGCAAAAGATAAATCAGACCTTCCCTGCTCTGGTCGGGGCGTTCAGCCCCTACGATGAAGTGGCGGTCTACACCTACAGCAGCACGGTCAGCGAAGTGAGCGACTACGCCGGCGTCAGCCAGCACCTGACCGCGATCCTGAACCAGATGAAGACCGAGCGCGGGCACAACAACGGTGTGCAGGTCATGAGCGGGCCCATGGCCTCGGGGCCGACCGTCAACGGCGCTCCCGTAGGCGGTCCGACGATCCAGCCAGTAAATACCCCGCCCAAAGAAGCGCACGTCCTGAATGATGCGATCCTGCGGGCGGCGCTAGATTTAAGCAAGCGTGACCGTACCCGCCGCAAAGTCATCTTCGTCATCAGTGACGGACGAGAACTGGGCAGCAAGGCCAGCTACGGTGACGTGCTCAAGTTATTGCTGGCGCAAGGGATTCAGGTAAAGGCCGTCGCTGTCGAGGGCGCCGCCCTGCCTCTCTACAACAAGCTGGGAAAATTGCATCTGCCCTTCCAGGGCTACACCAACCTCCTGCCGAAATATGCCTCGGCGACCGGCGGTGGGCAGATCTATTCCGAGCTTTCCCGTAACAACATTGAAGACGCTTACGCGCAAATTACCTCGGAAGCTCGCAACCAGTACACCCTCGGCTACACTACCCGTGCCACCGCCAGCACCACCTACCGGAACATCGAAATCCGCGTGGCCCGCTCCGGCCTGAAGATCTACGCCAAGGATGGCTACTACCCGATCGCTCCGGCGAGATAGAGAATTGTTGGGTTTTGATTGTTGATTGAGAATCATCCGGGCTTTTCAATCAACAATCAACAATCACGAAATCAACAATCCCAACCAAAGCCGCACCACCCTCGCACTCTCCCCCGGGGGTCACCTGAGTAACCTGCGGGTCACCGGGGGCGTGTGATATAAATTCCATCAAGCCCCATAGGGATACTTTTGTGCGTGGCGGCGCCCGCAGGGGTGTGCCATCCGCGCGTTCGAGGAAACGCTTGAGTTTCATCAACTTCGCAGCCCGCGAGATTAACTGCAAGATCGTGTACTACGGTGCCGGATTAGGCGGCAAGACCACGAACTTGCAGGTCATCTACCAGAAGACCGCGGACCAGCAGAAGGGCAAGATGATCTCGCTTGCCACCGAAACCGAACGTACTCTGTTCTTCGACTTTTTGCCGCTCGACCTGGGATCGGTGCGCGGCTTCAAGACCCGCATTCACCTGTACACCGTCCCCGGCCAGGTCTTCTACGATGCCAGCCGCAAACTGATTCTGCGCGGCGTGGACGGCATCGTCTTCGTCGCCGACTCGCAGGAGCAACGCCAGGACGCCAACGTCGAAGCGCTCGACAACCTGATGTCAAACCTCAAAGAACACGGCTACGACTTCAACAAGATTCCCTACGTGCTGCAGCTGAACAAGCGCGACCTGCCCAACATTCTGCCCGTCGACCTGCTCTCCACCGAACTGCGCAAGAAGAATGAACCCGTCGTCGAAGCCGTCGCCTTCCAGGGCGTAGGCGTGTTCGAGACCCTGAAGGAAATCGCCAAGCAGGTCCTCACCGAACTAAAAGCCGGCGGATAGAATTGTCCACGGGTTTGAGTGGCGCAGCGCTTTCAGCGCTGCGACTAGGAACTCGTTCAAATGGGGGACCACAAGCGCTAACTTAAGCAGGTCGGGCTAAGAGTTGACCCCTCGGGGCTGGTTTCTGAGCGGTAACTGCCGGTTATCCGACAATCCGTCCACAATGGTCGGATCCGCCACAACGCGCATTCTCCGGACTATAATGGCGCGCACAAATGGCCCTCGCCTCTGGCACGAAACTCGGACCGTATGAAATTGTCGCGCCGCTAGGAGCCGGCGGGATGGGCGAGGTCTATCGCGCCCGTGATACGCGCCTCGACCGCACCGTGGCGATCAAGATTCTGCCGGCACATCTTTCTCACAATCCTGAGGCCAAACAACGCTTTGATCGCGAAGCGCGAGCGATCTCGTCGCTAAACCATCCCAACATCTGCACCCTTCATGACATCGGGCACCAGGACGGGATTGACTACCTGGTTATGGAATATCTGGAAGGGCAGACTCTCGCCGAGCGCCTGATGAAGGGCCCGCTGCCACTGGATCAAGTGCTGAAGTACGGAATTGAAATTTGTGAGGGACTCGAGAAAGCGCATAAGACAAGCGTGACTCACCGGGATCTAAAGCCGGGCAACATCATGCTGACTAAAGCCGGGGCAAAGCTGATGGACTTCGGTTTGGCCAAGGCGGCCACAGCGGGTATGGCGCAGTCGTCAAACTTGGCCCTAACACTGTCGGGACCATCGGCAGACCAACCATTGACGGCACGCGGGACGATAGTGGGTACATTTCAGTACATGGCTCCGGAGCAAGTGGAAGGCAAAGAAGCGGACGCGCGTAGCGACGTTTTTGCGATGGGAGCGGTGCTGTATGAGATGGCAACGGGCAAACGCGCGTTTAACGGAAGGACGCAGGCAAGCATCGTGGCGGCCATACTGGCTGCAGAGCCGCAGCCGATTTCGACCTTGCAGCCTATGACGCCGCCGGCATTGGACCGAGTGGTGGCGACCTGTCTGGCCAAGGATCCCGAGGAGCGGTTTCAAACCGCCCACGATCTAAAACTGCAGCTGAAGTGGATGGCAGAAAGTGGATCGAAGGCAGGAATTCCAGCTCCCCTCGCGGCGCAGAAAAAAATTCGTGAGCGGATGCTTTGGGCAGTGGTGGCGCTGCTCGCGGCGGGATGCGCAGTGCTGGCGGCAATTCTCCGACCCAGCACCCCGGAACGACAGGTGCTGCACGCCTACATTCCGGCCCCCGCGAAAGTGGAGTTTGCCTTTGTGGGTGACCGCACCGCGCCGCTGGCCATCTCTCCCGACGGGACACGCCTGGCCTTCGGAGCTACGGGTGCGGATGGCAAGCAACTACTGTGGGTGCGGGTGTTGCGGGCCGCCTCCAGTCAACCCTTGCCCGGGACGGAAGGGTTGACGCATCCCTTCTGGTCCCCCGACAGTCGTTTCATCGCCTTCTTTGCCGAAGGCAAGCTTAAGAAGATCGAAGCCACAGGTGGCCCGCCCCAGATCATCTGTGATGCTTCCGACGGCCGCGGCGGAGCGTGGAACGGAGATGGTGTCATCGTCTTCAGTCCTGCTTTTAATGGGCCGCTTTTCAAAGTCTCCGCGGCAGGGGGCGCGCCCGTGCAGGTGACAGAACTGGATTCGGCGCTGGGTGAAAGCAGTCATCGCTGGCCACAATTTCTACCCGATGGCCGCCATTTCCTTTATTTCGCCAGGGGGATGGCAGCCCAAGTCTCGACCACGTATGTAGGCTCACTCGACAGCAGGGAGAAGAAGTTGCTGTTTCGCAGCCCGACGAACGTGGTTGCATCCACGGCTGGATATCTGCTCTTCATTCGAAACTCCACCTTGATGGCACAGCCGTTCGACGCGAAGAGCCTAACGGTGCACGGTGACGCCGTTCCCGTGGCCGAGGCGTTCTCGAAAATCCCCCCTATGCCCGCGCGGTTTTTTCCGTGTCTGACACTGGGGTTCTCGCCTATGGCTCAGTGGGCAGCTTGAACAACCTCTCGCTTCTACTCTGGCTGGATCGAACTGGAAAAAAGATTGGTACGGTCGGGGAGCCGGCGCTACACTCTGCCCCTCGGCTCTCGCCGGACGGCAAGAAGCTGGCGGTGGCGATCGGCGATCCCGGTCGAGGCACAACCGATATTTGGATCTACGATCTGAGTCGCGGGGGCAGGACCCGTCTTACGTTCGATCCCTCGCTCAACAGCCAGCCTGTCTGGTCCCCTGACGGCAGTCAAATTGTGTTCTTTACTACTCGAGGAAACGGTTTCCCACAGCTATACCGAAAGGCTTCGAATGGAGTTGGAGCGGAGGAGCCGCTGATGGATTCTCACACGCAGGAGCGTCCCGACGACTGGTCCCCGGACGGGAAATTCCTCATCTATGAACCAAACGCATCGCTGAACTCGCTTTGGCTGTTACCCTTGTCTGGCAACCGCAAGCCTGCGGTATTCCTCGGCGGCGAGTCCGGAACTTACCCCACAGAAGCGCGCTTTGCTCCCAATGGGAAATGGTTGGCCTATGTGGAATACGGGTCAGGAAACCGCGAAATTTACATCACGCCGTTTCCTGGCAAGACCGGTAAATGGCAGGTTTCCGTGGCGGGTGGGCGTTATCCGCGCTGGCGGGCCGACGGCAAAGAACTGTTCTTTCTGGCCAAGAACGATACGGTCCTAATGGCCGTGGACGTGGATCTGAGCGGTTCCGCACCTCGCACCGGCAGCCCAAGGGAACTGTTCCCCGTGCAACCGGTGTATTCGCCTTGGACTCCCGAGTGGGGCGCATATGACGTCGCCGCGGACGGCAAACGGTTCCTGGTGGATTCGCTGGATCAGCCACCCGCGCCAGAACCCATCAATCTGATCCTCAACTGGGACGTGCAGTTGAAGAAGTGAAGTTGTGACTGCCAGATACTACCTATGCCGCAGTGAGGATCTTTTGTGCCCGCCGCGAATATCGCGGGCGAGCTTCGCTCAGCTCTGTAGACTCTGTTTGTGCACGGTTTACGGGCAAACCGGAAGTAATTCTTAAGTTAGCGCTTGTGGTGGTCCGCCCCCCCCCCGCTCACGCCCCCGCCACAAAAAACTTC
>Ga0210408_10004485_pt1 | contig 12448 bp, 8 predicted proteins | sample IncBWH4MmetaG_FD_155471 | JGI IMG/M metagenome (GOLD analysis project Ga0210408, IMG submission 155471) | Forest soil microbial communities from Barre Woods Harvard Forest LTER site, Petersham, Massachusetts, United States - Inc-BW-H-4-M | ecosystem: Environmental > Terrestrial > Soil >...
CGGCGCGAGGAGTGGATCCGCGGCGATGACGCCTATCTGCGGCGCGGCGTGAAAAAGGACTGACAGCGTGGATCTGGGTCTCAAAGGCCGCGTGGCCATCGTGGCCGCCGCCAGCAAAGGGCTCGGCCGGGCCGTCGCCGAAGAATTTGCGCGCGAAGGCTGCCATGTAGCCATATGCGCGCGCAGCGCCGCGGACCTCGAGACGGCCGCGAACGAAATCGGCCGAGCCCACGGCGGCAAGGTTTTCTGGCAGGCCATGGACGTGACCAACGCCGAAGCGGTGTACTCGTTCGTCGAGGCCGTGGACCAGAAATTCGGACGCATCGACATTTGCGTCACGAATGCCGGCGGCCCACCGGCCAAGAAATTCTTGGATATCACCTATGACGAGTGGCGCACCGCAGTAAACCTGACGCTGATGAGCAGCGTTTATTTTGCGCACGAGGTGTTGCCGCGCATGCGGCGCAATCACTGGGGCCGCTTCCTGACCATTACTTCCGTGTCCGTGAAGCAGCCCATCGAAGGGCTGATGCTTTCGAATTCGCTGCGCGCCGCGGTGGCCGGCATGGCCAAGACTCTGGCCAACGAATTCGGCGCCGACGGAATCACGGTGAACAATGTGTGCCCCGGCTACACGCTCACGGAGCGCCTGAATGAACTGGCCGGCAAGCAGGCTGGCTTGACCGGCGCCTCGCGCGACGAAATCTTCCGCAGCTGGACTTCGCAAATCCCCATCGGCCGCCTGGCGCGCCCGGAGGAGTTTGCCGCCCTGGTCGCGTTTCTGGCCTCGGAGCGGGCCGGGTCCATCAATGGGACGACGATTCCTGTGGATGGCGGGTGGGTGAAGGGGTTGCTGTAGTCCCCGACAGGTGGTTGGAGTCGCGATTAGAAAAGGTGAAGTGTTTTGCTTTGAGGTAGTTGCGGGAGATTTTGAATCGGGCAGTGTCGCGATTAGCTTTTTCTTCGCCTTTTTCCTGCCGCATTCCGTGAAGTTTCGTGATGGCCCCCGCTCAGGCACTCTGAGGTCCTGCTTCCAAGATTTTGCCTCGGTTACTTTGACAAGCGGGAGTGCGGATGGCAATAGTACGTCGGCATCAAAATTTGCTTCGCGGGGGGCCGGGAATGGCAGAGATTTAAGTTGCAAGGATCCTTTGCAGTGGGGCAGGTGGCGGAAACGTCGTTACCCGCCGGGAAGGAGAACTGGCATTTCTATCGAACTTTTCAGAGCCCAGACTGCGGGGCCGTTAGGTCTGTTTCGACCTGTCCGGCTAGCGAGTTAATCAGGACATTGGCCGCGATTCGGGGCCAGATTCCCATCCCAAAGTTTGTGGGTGGGCATCCTTCCCAGTAGTTGCGGTGTCCGATATACGTGTTTATAATTTCGCGCCATGTCAGCCATCGACCGTCGCACGCTCCTCTATGCGTTTGGAATCAGCTCCGCCGCTATGATGCTACCTTTTCGGACAACTGCAAGCGGCAAAGTTGCCGTAGCCAAAACTGGCGAAAACCGCTTCGCATTTACAAGCGCCACACAAGCTAAGGCATCTCCCTGCAAGGTAACAAGCGAAGATAGCGGAGGGGTCTGTACGGTTCTGGAACTCAACGCACTGCCACGCTCTGGCCCATTTCTGCATGTTCATCATCGCGAAGACGAGTGGTATTACGTTCTTTCTGGTGAATTCATCTTTAGAGCAAGCAGCGAAGAGTTCAGTCTTCTGCCGGGTGGGAGCATCTGGTTGCCCCGTGGCATCCCGCACGTTTGGGCGAACACCGCCACGACTGAGGGCAAGTTGATTTTGATGTGCCAACCCGGTGGATTTGAGAAGTTTTTTGATGAAATTGGGAACGTGCCGATGAACAAAAAGAACCCTGACACGATGAAGGATTTGATGGCGAAATACGGAATGGAGATGTTAGGTCCGCCGATTTTCGCTTCCTCCTGGATGGAGCAGCACTAGCAATCTGAAAACTCCGAGACTCAAATGCTGACCTGAATTTGCGCTCGCCGAGGTAAGAGTCTTTTTTGTTCGGAGATATCTCAACGCGGCAACCCTGCGAAATTCGCGAAGTCCCGATTAGTCGTGCGGGCAGTAGCTTGGGGGCAACCTCATGGGTGAAATACTTCAGACCATTCCCACTTGGTATCAAGGGGGCTTGAATGTCTTTCCGGTCTCGAGCTGCGTCTTCAGGCGGGAAGAATGCGCGGCCATCCATCGGCGCAGGGACGTACGTATGGTCATCCTCGGCCCACCCGTCGTGCCCGACCGTTAGGGCTGCTTCCACCCTGTGTCTGATTGCTTCCGTCCGCTACCGCGACGTTTTTGTGAAGAGGTGTTCCGGTGTCAGGCCGTGCCGTAGGTCTTAATCCACCTCGCCCGGATGGAACGAAGGAGTGACGGATAGACGACCAGCCTGCGGACCGGGCCGATGAGTGCCATGTAGATGGGCGTGAAGCGGCTGACGCTACGCACGTAAACACCGAAATAGAAGCGGTACGCATTTGCCGTTTCGACCAGGGTGCTCAGCGCCGCAGCGTGGGCGGTACGGTTGATCAGCTCAAGGAGCTGCTCATTTTCGAAGCGGTACACAACGCGGAAATGTCCCTCGCGTGTGCCCGCCAGAGCAAGAGACTTCGCGCGATCGGCGGTTGTCAAACGCGTTGTGAATGATTCCCAGCCGGTAGCGGGCGGGTCGCGATCCCAGCCAAGCAGCCGGCCGACGAAGAAACGGAAGTTCAGGAGCGAGCGCACCATCGGCGGGGGCGTGACTAGACACGTGCCCCCTGTTCGCAAGAACTCATCGAGTGTGATGCCCGAGCGCGCCCGCGGAAGATCCACGGCCCACACATCATGAAGCGGCACGCCGGCAAGAAAGTCGTGAACCCGCAGGAGCAGCCGTTCGAACTCCTGTGTCGAGATCCGCGGCATTGGGCCTCCTGGGTCGCATCGCTGTTATTCATTCCAAGCGTTGGGACATGCGGTCCTGATAAGCCGCCTGGGAAGAGGCTACAACTTAAAGTTGACTTTAAGCCAAGCGGTATTTTTATGAACATCAATTCGAGGCGGGCCAATTCCGCCTGCGCGGAAACTGACCCGCTACCGAACTGTCGGATAGCAATCAGGCAGCAGCGTACATTCGGCGGGCCGTACAGCCGTGGGCGAGGAGGACGCGCGGGTCGCGGAGATTGTTGCCGGTGGGGCCGGTGACGATGGCGTCGCCCAAACGATGGAAGAAATTGTAGGCATCGCTGCGTCCGAGTGTCCCATCTTTCGTCCGCCGCGGCGGAAAAAGTGGGGATTTTGCCCCTAACTCACACGGTTTCCGCCTTCACCCCCCTGTCCTCGCTTCTGGCCATCCGACGAGGTTCATCATCCCAAGCCCCCGAGGGGCTTGCCTCTCTCCTCCGCACTTTGAACCCAACGTACCGTTGACCGCTGCGTCACGTCCTGCCAGAGTACCTCGGGGGAATTGTCGGGTGGGTTGCGGCGGCGAATCAAACAGGAGTCAGTTCCAAATCGGGAAATCTTCTCTGCGCTCTTGGCGTCTCTGCCGCAGGTCCCGAGCTCAGTCGAGGGGTCCCAATCCGGTGAGGATTGCGATCCCGAGCAAGTCCGCCGCGGCGGACGCGCCGAGGGGCGGCGAGGTGTTGCCTTTGTCCCCTCTAGCCACTAACCACTCGCCACTAGCCTCTCGCCGCTAGCCACTGCGTTCCCTAATCGTCACATCCCGGAATTAGAATTCGAGCTAACCCCCTCGATTGTCAGCAACTTGAAATTTTCTAATCGTCACACAATTGCGGTGTTTGTTTCCGGCAGATCAGACGGCGCAAGCCGGACGCTGCCTGACGTCAGGGCACGGCTGAACTTGTCCCGAGCGCAGCCGAGGGAGCCGTGCCGAGAAGAGCCACGCAGAAATCAGGGATTTCAGCCCCTGAGGCCTCAGCGGCTAAAGCCGCGATTTCTCCGCCTGTGGACGGCACGCTTGAAAGCGTGCCCTGACGCAAATCGACGAACGGGCGAGTCCAGCCTCGCGCTAGCAAAGCAGCGCCCCCGCGGCTACGCTCGGGACGCGGAACGCGCGAAAGCCATCGCACTCCATACTTGCCACTCGCTTGTCACTTCCTCTACTAATCGCAACATCCCGAAATTAGAATTCGAGCTAACTCCCTCTATTGTCAGCAACTTGAAAATTTCTAATCGCAATACATTTGCGTTTTGTGCATCTGGGATGAATCTGCGGGAGGAATGTTTCCCTTCGCTTGTACTGAGCGGAACTTGTCCCGCTAGCCCTGCATGCACCGAACTGCCAGGGCCGTTCCAGCATCCAGCCTCTAAGCGCCAGCTTCCAGAATTCTACTCGCAACATCCCGGAAGTAGAATTCGCGCCATCGCTATGAATCAGAATGGCTTAGAAATTTCTACTCGACACACATACGCTCTTGCTCAGGGAAGGCGACAGAAGATCCGCCGCCTGCCGTCCAGCGGGTCCGGCTGTGTCCCCGATCCAAGGGCAAGAAGGTCCGCACAGAAAGGAGTGCCTCTAGCACCCAAACCCTTCGAGAGATTGATAGTTATCATCGCGAGTCGAAAATTTAATAAATCCGGTGGGAGATGGCAGCAACTCGCGGTAACATCCACCGCGAGCGTTTACGCCAATATGCTAGGAGCCCACTCGATGAGGATTGCCAGTGTCGGAAGCGCGTTTCCGAAGCACTACTTCAAACAGGAAGTGATCGTGGAAGCGCTGAAGAAGGAATGGCGCCAGCGCCTGCCGAACGCGGATATCCTTGACCGCCTCGATGAAAGCATGAAAGTGGACGGAAGGTACGCGGTCGAGCCCATTGAATTCTACGAGAACATGCGCACCTGGGGACAGGCGAACAACGCCTGGATTGAACATGCGATCGAGTTGGGTGAGAAGGCGTTGTGCCGGGCGCTGGTGAAGGCGGGCGTTGAGCCAAAGGATTTGAGCGCCATCTTCGTCACTTCGGTCACAGGAATCGCCGCGCCTTCGATTGACGCGCGCCTGGTGAATCGCATGGGGCTTTCCACCAACATTAAGCGCATTCCGATTTTTGGGCTCGGATGCGTGGCCGGCGCCGCGGGCATTTCACGCGCGGCTGATTACGTTCGCGGATATCCCGATCAAGCGGCCGCTTTACTTTCCGTCGAGCTATGCTCGCTGACGTTGCAGCGAGAGGACCTCTCCATGGCGCACCTGATTTCCGCGCTTTTGTTTGGCGATGGTGCGGCCGCGGCCGTGGTGGTAGGCGCGGACCACGATGCGCCCGGGCCTGCAATCGTCGCGACGAAATCCATTTTTTATCCCAATACGGAACGTGTGATGGGTTGGGATATCTCCGAGAAAGGATTCCGCATCGTACTATCACCGGAGGTGCCGGACACGGTGGTCAAGCACCTCGGACATGACGTGGATGAATTTTTGACCGAGCAGGGGCTGAAAAAGTGCGACATCAAAAGCTGGATCATGCACACGGGCGGCCCCAAGGTCCTGGAGGCCACGGGACAGGCTCTGAATCTGACGCAGAAGGATCTGGAACCGTCGTGGACTTGCCTGCGCAAAGTCGGAAACATTTCTTCCACTTCCGTGCTGTTGGTTTTAGAGGATGTTTACACCCACCGGCGCCCAGCGCCGGGATCCTGGAGCATTCTGGCGGCAATGGGTCCGGGTTTCTGTTCCGAGCTCGTTCTGCTGAAGTGGTGAGACGGCCCTGATGCCTCGCGCGCGGACTCATCTTTTCTGGTACGCGCGAGTAGTCCTGACGCTCGTCGCCCTCGGGGGATTCTCAACCACAGCAAGCACTCAAGAAACCCTTGTGGCGCTGGACCCCGCCCAAACAAAGATTACATTCACCGTGGACACCACGCTGCACATGGTTCACGGCACATTCAAAATGAAGCACGGCGAGATTCGCTTCGATCCTGCTACCGGAAAGGCATCCGGCTCGATTGTGGTGGATGCAGTGAGCGGCAATAGTGAAAACGAAGGCCGCGACAAGAAAATGCATAAGGAAGTCCTCGAGAGCGACAAGTTCTCTGAAATCGTTTTCACTCCCGCCGAGGTCCACGGGAAAATAGCTCCTGCCGGAACCTCCGAGCTGGAAGTGCCGGGAACGATCCGCCTGCTTGGCAAGGACCACGAATTCAAGGTGACCTTCTCCGTAGAGTCCGGGAACGGCCGCGAAGTCCGCGCCTCCACGCATTTCACCGTTCCGTACAAAAAGTGGGGGCTGAAGAACCCAGGAACTTTCCTGCTGCACGTGAACGACAATGTCGAGGTCGAAGTCCACGCGGTCGGCCAACTCAGTACCAATCCTGCTCCGAATAGCAGCCGGACGCGGGATTGCACACTGCGTCAGTGCGAATCGCCTGCGATTTTCGGGAACTTCCGGAAGCCGCCAAGGGAATCATTGAGTTGGAGTTTTGGAATTTTAGAATCTTTCATATTTGGGGAGGTCCGAAGTCATCATGGAATGTAAGAACCACCTACGGAATTTAAGATCGATCCGATGGATGATGCCCATACTGGGTGCGATGCTTATCCTCTGCCTGCCTGCTGCGATTCATGCGCAGGCACCCGCAGGGCCGATCAGCGGAACTCCGGATAAGAGCGGGCCGCGGCCGCGGATTGCCGCGAAAGACCCGACCAAGGGCGGCCTCGCGGGCGAATGGCAAATCAACAAATCCATGAGCGACGATCCCAGGCAAAGAATGGAGCAGGCCAATCCGCATTCACACTCTGGCCCTCAAATTGGCATGGGTGGCCCCGGCGGGAGCGGCGGGGGTGGAGGCCATCACGGCGGCCCAAGCTCCGGCGCCAGGGAGGAACGGCAGGCGCACGAGTTGACGGATGACCTCACTTTTCTCACCATTAACCAGAAGGGTACCTCAGTAAAAGTGGTGACGGATGGCGGGCGCGTGCTGGCCCAATATGCCGGCCCTGCGTCCGCGACTTCACAGGAAACGGCAAAGACTTCGGAGAGCGACAACAAGAACTCCTCCATAACGCAGTGGCAAGGTGATGCACTTGTGACAGTCTCGCAACACAACGGCACAAAAATAACGCGCACCCTCGCGTTGTCTCGGGACGGCACCCAGCTTTATCTCACCACGGATCTGGAAGGCGGACACTACAAGCAGCCCGTTTCCTTTCGATTGGTGTACGACCCGGCGAGACCGCAGGGAGATGAAGACCAGTAGCTTGCGATGAGAGTTCCGGTGGCTGGGCCCTCTTGCAAGTCTGTTACAGAAGCGACGGACTGCGACTCTGACCTGTTCGGAACGGGTTCCCCCGGGTACAAACTCAACTCATTTACAAATTCTCTCCGTTTCTCGCGGGATTGGTGCCACGCTCAGATTACTGGGAACGAATCACGGAACGGGCACGTCAAATATCAATCGCGTTCAACGATGAGCCGACCGGCCGAAATTTCGTCGCACATTCCATTCACAGCAGGGCGCATTTCTTTTATCTCCGTTTTGCTCCTCCTCGCGGCCGGCACATGTCTCGCACAAGAGACAACCGCTACATCCACTGAGAAGCATGATCAGAATCAGGAAAGCCAAACTGCTCTATCAACTCCCGTGCAAACGATCGTGGTCCGCGGAGTCGTTAAGACAGGACAAGGAACAGGCGTTCCCGGCGCGACAATCCGAATCACGAATCTCGATTCAAACAAGAGTTGGGTGACCTGGACGGATGAGACGGGGAAATTCGAAATTCCCGGCCTTCCCCCGGCGCACTATCGGGTAGAGGTGACCCAACTCGGATTCACGACAGACACGCAGGAGCTGATTATTTCCGGCCCCCCGGCGCCGGTTGTCCAGTTCTCGTTGCGCGTTGCGACGCTAGCGGAATTAAACCCATCGACCAACGCCCCCACACCAGAAGCTCCGAAATCGACAGACACGTCAACTGCAACAGTGCCGCCCGGACCGAGGCACAGACCTGAAAATCCGCCTGCCAACGGTGCTGCCGATTCTGCCGGTACGCCCGGCCCCGGGGGCGGCGGTCGGCGTGGCCAATTGCCTGCGGGCGTGACGAACGCAATTCGTCAAGGGCTGGGTGGGTTCCAGCAGACGGATTTGGCCGGCGAGTCCACGGCTCAGGGCGAAGAGGCAGTGGCCGCGCAGAGTAACAACAATGGCGCGGGCGAGCCGAGCATTTCTCTAATTGCGGGCGGTGGATCATCTTCGGACGCATTTCTGTTGCAAGGCACCGTGGGTCAGGCGCTTTCACCCAATGGTCCCGGAGGCGGCGGATTCGGCGGACCTGGTGGGCCGGGACAAGCCGGCGGTCCAGGAAACTTTGTCCCGGGTGCACCCGGGGGACAGCAAGGGCCCGGCAGCGGACCGGGAGGCGGAGGTCGCGGGGGCGGTGGCGGGTTTGGTGGCGGGGGAGGATTCGGTGGCGGGGGATTCGGTGGCGGTCCAGGCGGTGGTGGCCCGGCTGGTGGAAGACTCGCGCGCCAGACGGTCAACCGGCTGCGCTTCAGCTTTTTCGACCGTTATGAGAATTCGGCGCTGGACGCGCGGCCCTACTCGATCACCGGTGCAGAGCGGCCGAAGGTGTCGCACTACGATGAGCGATTCGGTGGCGGCCTGGGCGGGCCCTTCCGAATTCCTCACATCTATGATGGCAAGGACAAGACTTTTTTCTTTGTAAATTATCAGCACGAGATTGCGCAGACGGGCATAAATACCTTTTCGACTGTCCCGACTCAGGACGAGCGCAACGGAAATTTCTGCAACACTCCCGGATTCGGAAGCCTGTTCAATCCATTCTCGAATCTGTCCGGCCCGCGAACAGTCTTGGGAAACGGCTGCCAGATTCCCGGCGTAATTCCCGGGGACCCGAGCCCAACAGCGTTAGATCCCGCGGCTCAGGGGCTGCTGAAATTCATTCCTTTGCCAAATCTCCCCGGCACGGTTCAAAATTTTCTGTTGCAGGCCACTACACCGCTCAACACCGACTCCCTGAACCTGCACGTGCTTCACACCATCAATTCGAAATTCAGCGTCAGCGCCGCCTATAACCTGAATTCGCAGCGTCAGGACACGCTGGGCAATTTCCCCGGCATTGGCGGGAACCAGTCCACGCTGAACCAAAGCGTGGATCTGGGGCTGACGCAAACGTGGTCGCCAAAACTGGTGCAGGACACGCACGTGAACTGGAGCCGACGCCGCGCGCGGGTGGTGAGCAACAATTCGTTCGTGAACGACGTGTCCGGAGATTTGGGCATCACGGGTGTTTCCGGCAATCCGCTTGATTTCGGCATTCCGTCGCTCGGGTTCACTAGCTTCGCCGGACCGAACGATCCGATCCCTTCTCTGGTGCGGAATCAGGCGTTGCGCTTCCTCGATGGGCTCACTTATACGCGAAACAAACACACCCTGAGATTCGGTGGAGAAATCCGGCGGATCGAACTGAACTCGCAAACCAGCCCCACGCCACGTGGAGATTTTAGCTTCACCGGGCTGATGACCAGCCAACTCGATCCCAACGGCCAACCAGTGCCGGGAAATTCGACCGGCAGCGACCTGGCCGATTTTCTGATCGGCCTGCCGTTCAGCACGCGCGTGCAATTCGGCCCCAATCTCTACTTTCGGAGCTGGGATTTTATCGCTTACGCGCAGGATGACTGGCGGGTGAGCAAACGCTTCACGCTGCTCTACGGTTTGCGCTATGAGGCTGTCACTCCCCCGATCGAGCTGAACAATCAGATTGCGAACTTGGATTTGAATTCCGCGGTGACCGCGGTAAACGTCGTTACGCCCGGAGCGGCCGGCAATTTTTTCAATGGATCGTATCCGCGTGCGCTGGTTCACGGCGATTATGGCGACTGGGCGCCGCGCCTGGGATTCGCCTGGCAACCGTTTGATTTCAAACCCAAGACTGTGATTCGCGGCGGCTACTCGATTTTCTACAACGTCTCCGCCTATAACACATTAGCGCAGGAGTACCTAGCCTATCAGCCGCCATTCTCCACTTCGCAAAAGCTGACCACCTCTTCGACGCACCTTCTGACCATTGAAAACGGCTTCCCCATTCCTCCTCAGAGATTGGGGCAGACTGCCTGCACTCTGGGAACGCCGTGCACAAACTCCGGTGCGATTTTCCCCTTCTATCACAACGCGTATGCGCAGATTTGGACACTGGGAACGGAGACGTCCTTTACGCAGGACTGGATTCTTGACCTCACCTACACAGGCACCAAGGGGACGAACCTCGATTTGCTCCGCGCCCCCAACCGCGCGCCGCTCGGCACCCCGCCGACGGAGACGCAACAGAAGCTGCAGGTCCCTGGCGCTACCACATTTTTCTTCGATCAATCCGGGGCCAATTCGATTTACAACGCGCTCCAGGCGCGAGTGATCCACCGGTTTGCGAGCGGCTTTACGATGCAGGCCACCTACACTTTCGCGAAGTCGCTCGATAATGCCAGCTCTATCGGCGGTGGAACCCCAGTGGTGGTGCAACAGGATGGAAATTTTGCGGCGGAGCGCGGGCTTTCCTCCTTCGATATACGCCACCAGTTCAGGCTGTTTTCCATGTACGAATTGCCCTTCGGCGAGCATCACCGCTTCGGGACCCACGGCTGGGCCATGCACGCGTTCGGGAATTGGCGGCTGATGAATATTGTCACATGGCGGACGGGCACTCCTTTCACCGCATTGTTGGGGGGCACTGCCGCAGACAACGGGACAGGAGCAAATTTCTCGCTGCGTCCGAATCAAATCGGCGACCCGAACCAGGGAATTTGCGGAGGGTCGTCCTTGAGTTTCTTCAATACCACGGTGTTCAATCGGCCGGCTGCTTCGCCGTACGGCGATGAGCGGCGCGGGTCTATTGAGGGCCCTTGCTCCTTTGCGTGGAATATTTCGCTGGCCAAGGGATTCCGGTTCGGGCCGCAGGAGCGGCATCGCATCGATTTCCGGTGGGAAGTGCAAAACTTGACGAACACGCCCAGCTTCAATGGCCTGGCAACGACTTTGGGTTCGACCCTTTTCGGACGCGTCACCAGCGCCGCTTCCATGCGAACGATGGATGTTCAGGTTCGGTTCAACTTCTGATGAAACACTACGCTCAGAGAATCGTGATTGCGATGCTGGCAGGAAAACTTCTGCTCGCTCCCGTGTGGCCGGAAAGCTGGAAGGACGCGCACGGAGCGCCGCAATCGAGCGATGCTCAGAATCAGGCCGTCCAGCGAGTGCAATCAAAGTCCGGCTCCCCCATGCAGACCGGCCCCATTCGCGCCGCGTCCGACGTGGTTCGAATTGACGCGGAAGTCACGGACAAGAGCGGCAAGCCGGTGAAAGGTCTGACCGCGAACCAATTCACGATCACCGACGATGGGAAGCCGCAGAAGATTTCCACCTTCGCATATTCCGACATCGAGAAAATCGAAATGGCCGAACCAGGTGACGTAAACCCGGTGGTGGTTCCTGTGGACGCTCCTACGACGAGCGCGGGAACAGCGGAGGGCCTGAGCGAGCAAACCCAGGACCGGCGGCTGATGGTGCTTTTTTTCGATCTCACCTCGATGCAGACGGACGATATTAAGCGAGCGCACGATGCCGCGTTGAAATTCGTGCAGCAGCAGATGAAGCCGGCGGATCTGGTGGCCATGGTCACGTTCAGCGTGCGGCTTTCCGTGCTCGTGAATTTCACCAATGACCGTCCGGCTCTCGAAAAAGCGATTGCTCGCCTGGTCCCGGGAGCCCTCGCGACGTTAGGCGATCCGCTCGCCGCCGCGGCCCAAAACGGCGAGGCAGACGTCCAGGACTATACGGGAGCGGCATTCACCGCGGATGAAACGGAATTCAACGTATTTAATACGGATCAAAAGCTCGCGGCCGTCGAGGGGCTTGCGAACGTCCTGGCCGCAATTCCCGGACGGAAAGCAGTAATCGAATTCACCGGCGGCATCACACAGACCGGCGAGGAGAACCGCACCGCATTGCGCGCGGCCACGGATGCGGCAAATCGAGCGGACGTCTCGATCTACTCGATTGACGCGCGCGGCCTGTTCGCCACCGCGCCAGGTGGCGATGTCACCACCAATGCATCTACCGGGACATCCATGTTTTCCGGCGCCTCCGTGTTCCACCAAAGCGACCAGCGCGTGGACACGCGCGACACTCTGGCGACACTCTCTTCCGACACTGGCGGAAAGGCTTTCTTCGACCTGGGCGACTTGAGCGACGCCTTCCCGAAAATTCAGCAGGATAACAGCGGCTACTACTTGATCGGCTACTACTTGCCCACAGGAATCAAACGCGACGGCCGCTGGCACTCCATCCAGGTGAAAGTGAAAACGCCGGGAGTCCGCGTGCGATACCGCAAAGGATATTTCGCGCCGCGAGATTTCCAGCATATGGAAAAGGAAAGCCGCGAGGAGCAACTCGCTGAAGCAATGCGCTCGGAC
>Ga0210408_10004487_pt1 | contig 12445 bp, 10 predicted proteins | sample IncBWH4MmetaG_FD_155471 | JGI IMG/M metagenome (GOLD analysis project Ga0210408, IMG submission 155471) | Forest soil microbial communities from Barre Woods Harvard Forest LTER site, Petersham, Massachusetts, United States - Inc-BW-H-4-M | ecosystem: Environmental > Terrestrial > Soil >...
CGTGATGTTGAACGAGATGATCGAGTTCCCGAACGGGGTCTACGGCCTCGCCTTGAACCTCGAGGAGACCGAAGTGGGCGCGATTTTGCTCGGCGACACGACGAAAGTTGCCGAAGGCTATGAAGCAAAGACTACGGGAAAACTTCTCCAAGTCCCTGTGGGAAAGGCCCTTCTCGGACGCGTTGTAAATACGCTCGGGCAACCTCTCGATGACAAAGGGCCGATAAAGACCGAAACTTTTTATCCGCTGGAAAAAATCGCTCCGGGTGTCATCAAGCGCCGCAGCGTGAGCCAACCAGTCCAAACCGGCATCATGGCTATCGACGCGATGATTCCGATCGGCCGCGGCCAGCGCGAGCTGATCATCGGCGATCGCGCGACCGGCAAAACGACGATCGCCATCGACACGATTATCAGCCAGGCGCGGTTGAATAAAGCTGCCGAGGAACAGGGCGATAAGAATTACCGTCCTCTCTATTGCATCTACGTCGCGGTTGGTCAGAAGAATTCCAATGTTGCGCGCGCACTCGACGTACTCGAACGCGAAGGGGCGATGCCGTACACGACAATCGTTTCCGCGCCTGCGTCCGATACGGCCACGAATCAATATCTCGCGCCGTTTGCCGGCGCCTCAATGGGAGAGTGGTTCATGGATAACGGAATGGACGCGCTCATTATTTACGACGACTTGTCGAAGCACGCGGTGGCGTATCGGCAGGTCTCGCTCGTTTTGAAACGGCCGTCCGGCCGCGAAGCGTATCCCGGCGACGTGTTTTATCTCCATTCGCGTTTGCTCGAGCGCGCTGCGCGCGTGAGCGATGATTTCGGCGGCGGTTCCTTGACCGCGTTGCCGATCATCGAAACGCAAGCGGGCGACGTGTCGGCTTACATTCCGACTAACGTAATCTCGATCACCGACGGCCAGATTTATTTGGAGACCGATCTTTTCTATCAAGGCGTTCGTCCCGCGATCTCAGTTGGTTTGTCGGTGAGCCGCGTCGGTTCGGCCGCGCAGATCAAAGCGATCAAGCAGGTCGCTGGAAAAGTGAAGCTGGACCTCGCGCAGTTCCGTGAGCTCGCGGCGTTTGCCCAGTTTGGCTCAGATTTGGATGCGGGAACGAAAGCGCGACTCGATCGCGGCCAGCGCATTGTCGAGTTGTTCAAGCAGAAGCAATACAACCCGATCCCGGTCGAAGAGCAGGTCGCGATCATGTGGGCGATGCAAAACGGCCACCTCGACAGCGTGCCGGTCGAGCGGGTAAAAGAGTTTCAATTGAAGCTTCAGGATTGGTTGCAGACGCGGAAGGAACCGCTACTGCGCGCCATTCGTGAAAAGAAACAGCTCGACGACGATCTCGGGTCGCAACTGAAGAGCGCGATGGAAGAATTCAAAACGACCTGGCAATAATTCATGGCCAACACGCAGGACATACGGCGCCGGATCAAATCGATCCGCAACACCTCGCAAATCACGAAGGCGATGCAGATGGTCGCCGCGTCGAAGATGCGCAAGGCGCAGCAGCATGCGCTGGCCGGCCGGCCGTACGCGGCGTTGATGAACCGGGTCCTCGTTTCATTGCAGAAGCGGACCGATCCGACATTGCATCCGCTACTCGAGATTCGCGATGTGAAGAAGGAACTAGTGCTAATTATCAGCACGGACAAAGGTTTGGCCGGCGCCTTGAACACGAACTTGTTTCGTGAGGCTTCAAATTTCGAACAAAGCAAGAGCGCGTTCGTCGTGACCGGGAAAAAAGCCCGCCAGTTCGTGGCCCGGACAAAGCGTGAGTTGCTGGCCGACTTCGAATTGAAAGACGCGCCCAGTTTCGTCGAAACCAAGCCGCTCGCGAAATTCTGCCTCGAGAAATTTCTAAATAGCGAAGTGGACGAGGTTTCCGTGCTCCACACCCATTTCATCAACACCATCAATCAAAAGCCGATCGTGCAAACGCTGCTCCCGATCAGCAGTTTTGATCTGCCGAAGAAACATGAGGAATCCAAAGAAGGCGAAGATGTCGATCCAATGATCGGTTATCTGTTCGAGCCGAATGCGCTCGAAGTGCTCGACATCATGCTGCCGTATTACGTCGAGTATCAGGTTTTCCAAATGATTCTGGATGCGCGCGCGTCCGAGCATAGCGCGCGAATGGTCGCGATGAAGAACGCGACCGATAACGCCAAGGAATTCATCAAGGATCTCACTCTCGAATACAACAAGATGCGTCAGGCGAGCATTACCACCGAGTTGTTGGAAATCGCGACCGCGCAAATGGCGCTCGGCGGTTAGTAAGATTTATGAATAAAGGAAATATCGTTCAAGTCATCGGCCCGGTCGTGGACGTCGAGTTCCCCAACGACAAAAGTTTGCCGAAAATTTATAACGCGCTCGAGATCGAGTACGAGGTCAATGGCAACCCGACCAAGCTGACTCTCGAAGTTCAGCAGCATCTCGGCGAAAACTGGGTCCGCTCCATCGCGATGTCGTCCACCGAAGGTTTGAAGCGCGGTATGAGCGTGAACGATACCGGCGCGCCGATCAGTGTGCCCGTCGGCGAAGGCGTTCTCGGCCGTCTGTTTAATATCACCGGCGATGCGGTCGATAATCGCGGGCCGGTGAAATTCACCAAGCGTTATCCAATTCACCGCCCGGCGCCGCTACTGACCGAGCAGGACACTAAGGTGAACATTCTCGAAACCGGAATCAAAGTCATCGATTTGATTTGTCCGTTCTCGAAAGGCGGCAAGGTCGGTGCGTTCGGCGGCGCGGGCGTCGGCAAAACGGTCGTCATCATGGAATTGATCAACAACATCGCCAAGGGTCACGGCGGTGTTTCGATGTTCGCCGGAGTGGGGGAACGCACGCGCGAAGGCAACGATCTCTACAAGGAAATGAGTGAAGCGGGCGTGATCGATCAAAAAGATTTATCGAAATCGAAAGTCGGGATGGTTTTCGGTCAGATGAACGAGCCTCCGGGCGCGCGCTTACGAGTCGCATTGTCCGCGCTCGCGATGACGGAATTTTTCCGGGACGAGCGCAATCAGGACGTGCTTCTTTTCATCGACAATATTTTCCGTTTCTCGCAAGCCGGTTCGGAGGTTTCGGCGTTGTTAGGCCGAACCCCTAGCGCGGTCGGTTATCAACCAACGCTGTCGGCCGAGATGGGCGATTTGCAGGAGCGAATCACTTCGACCAAGAAAGGTTCGATCACTTCTTTCCAGGCGGTTTATGTTCCAGCGGACGATCTGACCGATCCCGCGCCCGCGAACACCTTCGCGCATTTGGATTCGACCATCGTGCTCGAGCGTTCGATCGCGGAGCTCGGAATTTATCCGGCGGTCGATCCGCTGGCATCGACCTCGAAATCGCTTGCGCCAGAAATCGTCGGCGAGGAGCACTACAACACCGCGCGCGGCGTGCAGCGGGTGTTACAACGCTACAAGGATTTGCAGGACATCATCGCGATTCTTGGAATGGACGAGCTCAGTCCGGAAGACAAGCTGACCGTGCATCGCGCGCGCAAGATCCAGCGTTTCCTAAGTCAACCGTTCCACGTCGCCGAAGTTTTCACCGGAACCAAGGGCCAATACGTTTCGATCGCCGAAACGGTGAAGGGCTTCAAAGAAATTCTCGAAGGCAAACATGACGATGTTCCGGAGACGAATTTCTACATGAAGGGCAACATCGACATGATCAAAGAGGAGAATTCCTAAGCCATGGCCGCCACGCTGAAGCTCGAGATCGTGACGCCCGAGGAAAAAATCTATTCCGAGGACGTAGAGATGGTCACGTTGCCCGGATCGGAGGGCGAGCTCGGCGTTTATCCAAATCACGTTCCGGTACTGACGGCGTTGAAGCCGGGCGAACTTCGGATCGTAAAAGACGGGCGTGAAACTGCGATGGCCGTCGGCGAAGGATTTGTCGAAATCAAAACGGACGGCGTTTCGATTTTGACCGACATGGCGCTGCAATCGGAGAAGATCGACATCGCGGCAGCGGAAGCGGCGGTGGCGAGCGCTCAAGCGGCGATGAAGGAAGACACCACGCCGGAACAAGTCGTCGCAATCCAGGCTTCTCTACAGAAGGCGCTCGCGCAATTGCACGTCCGGCGGCGTCATCACGGATAAGCGCCGCCTCGCGATCAGCAGCTTTTTCTGCTAGAGATTGCGCATGCAATCGTCGGAGGTTCTCGGAATTATCGCGGGCAACGGCGTTTATCCAAAAATCCTTGCCACGGCTGCGCGCAAAGCCGGCGTAAAGAAAATCGTCGCTGCCGCGTTCACCGACGAAACCGACCCAGCGATTTCCGACCTCGTAGACGTTGTCGAATGGCTGCGCGTCGGACAATTAGGCCGGCTCCTGAAATTTTTTCAGCATCACAACGTTCATGGCGCGATCATGGCCGGACAAATCGCGCCCAAGAATCTTTTCGACTTGCGACCGGACGTGAAAGCCCTGGTCGTGCTTGCGAAACTCAAGAAGCGCAACGCCGAATCGATTTTCACCGCGATCGCGGATGAGCTGAAGAAAGTCGATGTCGATCTTTTGCCGGCGACGACCTTGTTGGAAGATCAACTTGGCTCAAAGGGTTTGATCGCCGGAGCAGAGTTATCGCGCTCTGAAGAAGAAGATGTCGATCTTGGCTGGAACGTGGCCAAAGAAATTGCGCGGCTCGACATCGGCCAAACCATCATTGTGAAAAACGGGACGGTACTCGCGGTTGAGGCGTTCGAAGGAACCAACGACGCGATCAAGCGCGGCGGCGCGCTCGCGCGCGAAGGCGCCGTCATGATCAAGGTTGCGAAACCAAATCAAGACATGCGCTTCGACGTTCCGGTCGTCGGCATCGAGACCATCAAGGTCGCCAGCGAGGCAAAACTGCGCGTCATCGCTGTCGAATCAGGAAAAACCTTGTTGCTCGAGCGCGACAAAGTTATCGACCTTGCGCAGCGCTCGAAGATTTCAATCGTCGCCCGTTAGTTGAAATTACGGATCGGCAATCTAGAATTTGCAGTTCGCACGGGGTCTTAGCTCAGTTGGTAGAGCGCCTCAATGGCATTGAGGAGGTCAGGGGTTCGAATCCCCTAGGCTCCACAAATTTCGCGAAGCGAAACATTAAACAATGAGGGGATGAGAACTTGTTCGACCGGTGGGGCGCGGAGCGCATGGGTTAAAAGCGAAGCTCTAAAGCTGGAGCCAAAGCTTTTGCTTTGGATAATCCCCTAGGCTCCACAAATTTTGTCGGCACCCATGAGTCAAAATGACGCCAAGTTCCGCGATGGTAAGATCGTGCGCAGCGAAGATCCCCCTAATCTCGAGATGCCGTTTGAGACGCTCGACGGTTTCATCACGCCGACGAAATCATTTTACGTTCGAACGCATTTTCCGGTTCCGAAAATCGACAAGAAGGCGTGGCGTTTGCGAATTGAAGGCGAAGTCGACAAACCATTCGAAATTTTATTCGATGACCTGATCAAACTGGAATCGCGCAAGATTCCAGTCACCCTCGAGTGCGCTGGCAACAATCGCAGTTTTCTCGAGCCGAAGGTCAAAGGCGTCCAATGGGGACTCGGCGCAGTTGGCAATGCCGAATGGACCGGTGTCTCGTTGTCGAACTTGCTCGATCGCGCCGGAGTTAAATCAACCGCGCGTGAAATAATTTTGGAAGGCGCGGATCGTGGGAAACTGGAAGATCCAAAAAGCCCGCCGGGCGAGTTGAACTTCGCGCGCAGCATCCCAATCGAAAAAGCGCAGGACGTTTTGCTCGCTTACAAAATGAACGATGTCGATCTTCCGCCGGAACATGGCTTCCCGTTGCGCGCAATTGTGCCTGGTTGGTACGCGATGGCGTCGATCAAATGGTTGCAACGAATCGTTCTCACGGCGCAGGCGTTCAACGGTTATTATCAAACGCTCGATTACGCGTTTTGGAAAAGGCGAGGGAACAACGCCGAGCTGGTTCCACTTTCCAAAATGGAGATCAAAGCCGAGATCGCGCGGCCGCGCGAAGGCGAGACTGTTCCAGCAAACTCGAGTGTCTGCGTTCATGGCGCCGCCTGGACGGGCGACGGCGAGATCACGAAAGTCGAACTAAGCGTCGACGGCGGAAAAAATTGGAGCCCGGCGACACTGCTCGGCGAATCGAAACCGAATGCGTGGCGCCTTTGGGAATTTAATTGGGAAACGCCAAGTCTCTCCGGAAGCGCGACGCTGATCGCCCGGGCAACCGATTCAAACGGCCGAAGGCAACCGAGCGAACGCGATTGGGACCGCGGTACTTACATGATCAATCATTTACTGCCGATCACGGTCGATGTGGAGTTGTAGCTACGGCGCTCTGTCGCCGTGTAACGCCCCCTACAGAGCGGGGCGGCTACAGTCTAGTTGAACTCCGCGGCGGCTTCGCGTTAACTCTTTGCAATGTCGCTCGTCTTTAAAACGATTCAGACCGAAGGCATCGCAGAGTTGTCTTATCTCTTGGGCGACGATGATGAAGGTGTTGCCGCCGTTTTCGATCCGCGCCCGGACTGCGACGTTTACATCGACATGGCGCGTGAAGCAGGCGTGGCAATTACGCATATTTTCGAAACGCACATCCACGCGGATCTGGTGAGCGGTTCGCGCGAACTGCAATCGCGCCTGGACTCGGCGAACATTTACGTGAGCCACGAAGGTGGCGCGAAATACGAGTTTGAACATGAGAAATTGCAGGAGGGCGACCAGTTCACTTTCGGCGAGACACTGGTGACGGCGCGGCACACACCGGGGCATACACCCGAGCATGTCTCTTACATCTTGGCGGATTTCGAACATCCGGAAACGCCGTGGGGCGTGCTAACGGGTGATTCGCTTTTTGTTTCGTCCGCCGGCCGGCCCGATTTGTTAGGTGTAGATCACACGGACGAATTGGCCGCGCAACAGTTCAAGACGTTGCGCGAGTTCTATCTCAAACTTCCCGATCACGTAATGATTTATCCCAACCATGGCGCGGGTTCGCCGTGCGGTGCGGACATCGGCGAGCGCCTTAGCAGCACGATCGGGTATGAGCGAAAGTTCAATAAATTCCTGCAGTTCCCCGACCTGAAAAGTTTCACCGAGTATGCGAAAGAAACAGCGCCGCCGGTGCCGCATTACTATCCGGTGATGAAGCAACTCAATGCGAAGGGGCCGGAGATTCTTGGTCGCCTTCCGCACGTTCAAGGCCTTCCGCCGAAAGCATTCAAAAAAGCGATTGAGAAAAAAGCGGGAGCGCTGGTGGACACGCGAACGATGCTCGCGTTTGGCGGCGGTCATATTCCAGGCGCACTGAATATCGGAGGATCTCCAGTCCTGTCGATCTGGGCCGGTTGGATGCTCGCTTCGAATGAGCCGGTCCTTCTCGTTCTCGAAAATGAAAACGATCTCGAGGATGTCGTGAGGCTTTTCATTCGCACCGGTTACTCGAAGTTCGCTGGCTATTTGGTTGGTGGAATGAAGGCGTGGGAAGCAGCTGGATTTGAAACCGCCGAAGTGCGGCAGATGGGCGTGCATGAACTCAACAAGCGCAAGGCCGAACTGCAGATTGTCGATGTTCGTTCGCCGCGGGAATGGAAAAAGGGGTATGTTCCCGGTGCGCGGCATATATTTTTGCCAGAACTGCGCAAACGGATCGGCGAACTCGATCGGAAAAAGCCGACGGCCGTTTATTGCGCGAGCGGCTATCGCGCCAGTATCGCGGCGAGCATTTTGAAAGAGGAAGGCTTCAACGAACTGTGGAACGTACCGGGCAGTTGGGAGGCTTGGAAAAAAGCAAAGTTTCCGATTGAAGGAGCCGGCGGCCAATGAATGGATCGACAACTGCAACGCTTCCGCGGCGTTCGTTTGGCCAAACGATGCGTGCCGACACTTGGTGGTTGCAACCGCTGCTCGTTTTTCTCGGATTGTCGACGTTCATCGTTTATTCGACCTGGGCAGCGTTTCAGGGAGCCCATTATTATTTCGGCAACTACATCTCGCCGTTCTATTCCCCGGAACTTTTTGGTGATTCGCCACACAGCTGGTTCGGGCCGAAGCCGCCGTGGTGGCCTGCCTGGTTAATCTTTTCGCCAGCGCTCTTGATTCTCTGGGCGCCCGGCGGTTTTCGGTTGACCTGTTATTACTACCGCGGCGCGTACTACAAAGCCTTTTGGGCCGATCCGCCCGCGTGCACCGTTGGCGAGCCGCGCAAAACTTATCTCGGTGAACGTTCGTTCCCCCTCATCATGCAGAATGTTCATCGCTACTTCTTGTATCTCGCGCTCATTTTCATTTTGATTCTTGCCTACGATGTCTGGAAAGCGCTCTGGTTCGACAATCGATTGGGCATTGGCATGGGCACGATTGTTCTGGCGATCAATGTCGTTCTACTCAGCGGTTACACGTTTGGCTGCCACTCGTTGCGGCATTTGATCGGCGGATTTCGAGATCAACTGGCAGGATCGACATCGACCTTTCAGGCATATCGTTGTGTCACTTGTTTGAATCAACGCCACATGCTTTGGGCGTGGCTGAGTTTATTCTGGGTCGGCTTCAGCGACCTTTACGTGCGGCTCTGCGCGATCGGGATCTGGCACGACTTTCGAATCATTTAACGAATGGCCGATTACGAGACGCACGAACATGATGTGCTAGTGATCGGCGCCGGTGGCGCGGGATTGCGCGCAGCGATTGAAGCGTCGGCGGCTGGAGTTCGCGTCGGACTCGTTTGCAAATCGTTGCTCGGCAAAGCGCACACCGTCATGGCCGAAGGTGGAATCGCCGCGGCATTGGCCAACGTGGACGAGCGCGACAATTGGAAAGTGCATTTCTCCGACACGATGCGCGGTGGCCAGTACGTGAATCAATGGCGGATGGCCGAATTGCATGCGAAGGAGGCGCCGGATCGCGTGCGCGAGCTTGAAGCCTGGGGCGCGGTGTTCGATCGCACCAAGGATGGGCGAATTTTGCAGCGCAATTTCGGCGGCCATCGATACCCGCGACTCGCGCATGTCGGGGATCGCACCGGTTTGGAAATGATTCGCACGTTGCAGGACCACGGCGTGCACCGCGGCATCGAGGTCCACATGGAGCACACCATCTTGTCGATCTTGAAAGACGGCGATCGCGCCGTCGGCGCATTTGGTTACGAACGGGAGCGCGGTCGATTCAAAATTTTCCGCGCGAAAGCGATCGTGCTCGCGACCGGCGGGATTGGCCGCGCGTACAAAATCACCAGCAACAGTTGGGAGTACACCGGCGACGGACATTCACTCGCCTATGACGCGGGAGCGGAATTGATCGACATGGAGTTTATCCAATTTCATCCGACCGGAATGGTTTGGCCGCCGAGTGTGATGGGGATTCTCGTGACTGAAGGCGTGCGCGGCGAAGGCGGAATTCTAACGAACAACGCCGGCCGGCGATTCATGTTCGACGAGATTCCGGAAAATTATCGATCGCAAACCGCGGACGACGCGGAGGAAGGCTGGCGCTATTGCCAGGGCGACAAGAACGCGCGGCGTCCGCCAGAACTTTTGACGCGAGACCACATCGCGCGATGCATCGTGCGCGAGATCAAGGAGGGCAGGGGAAGTCCGCATGGCGGTGTCTATCTCGATATCGCCTGGATTAAAGAACGGTTACCGAACGCGGCCGAGCACATTAAGCGCAAACTGCCGAGCATGTATCATCAGTTCAAACAACTGGCCGACATCGACATTACCGAGCAGCCAATGGAAGTCGGACCGACTACGCATTACATCATGGGTGGCGCGCACGTTGATCCCGACACTCAAATGTCGCGCGTGCCGGGATTGTTCGCCGCCGGCGAATGCGCGGCCGGCATCAACGGGGCGAATCGGCTCGGAGGAAATTCACTTTCCGACCTTCTCGTGTTCGGTAAACGTGCGGGCGAATTCGCGGCCCGCTTCGCCAAAGACAATTCGTTCGGAAAGATCGACCACGATAAGATCGACATCACCGCGCGCCAGGCGCTCGCTCCATTCGAACAAGGCGGCGGCGAAAATCCGTACGAGATCCAAAAGGATTTGCAGGAATTGATGCAGGATAATGTCGGCATTGTTCGCACGGAATCGGAAATGCAACATGCACTTGAACAACTGGTGAAATTGAATGAGCGAGCGACTCGCGCCGGCGTGGTCGGTCATCGTGAATTCAATCCCGGATGGCACACCGCGCTCGACTTGAAAAATTTGCTCACGGTTTCGGAAGCGATCACGCGGGCGGCGATTGAGCGCAAAGAAAGTCGCGGCGCGCAGTTTCGTGAAGATTATCCAAACAAAGAAGAACGGTTCGCCAAAGTAAACACGATGATTTCAAAAGCAGGCGACGGCTCGATGCGCGTGCGACTCGATCCGCTTCCCGAAATACCGGATTATCTAAAACAAGTGATCGAAGAGATAAAATGAGCGACGCGCAAGCAGTCACGTTCAAAGTTTGGCGCGGCGACGCGAGCGGCGGCGCGTTTCAGGATTACACGGCCGAATGTTCCGAAGGAATGGTCGTGCTTGACGCAATCCATCAAATTCAACGAACCCAGGCGAACGATTTGGCCTGTCGCTGGAACTGCAAAGCCGGAAAATGCGGATCCTGCTCGGCCGAAGTAAACGGAATCCCGAAACTCATGTGCATGGCACGCTTGAGCGAGTTGCCGATCGACAAACCGGTCACGATCGAGCCGATGAAAGCGTTTCCGGTCGTTAAAGACTTGATTACCGACGTGTCGTGGAATTTTTCGGTAAAGAAGCGGGTCAAACCGTTCAAGCCGAGACCGCCCGACGCGCCGGACGGCACCTGGCGAATGCAGCAGGCGGACATCGATCGCGTTCAGGAATTTCGCAAATGTATCGAATGTTTTCTCTGCCAGGACGTTTGCCACGTGCTGCGCGATCATCAGCTGCACAACAAATTTATCGGTCCTCGGTTTCTAATTCACGTCGCCGCGCTGGAGATGCATCCACTCGATACTGAGGATCGGATCGAGGAATTGCGAAACACCCAGGGCATCGGGCTTTGTAACATCACCAAGTGCTGCACGAAGGTTTGTCCGGAAAGCATTCAGATCACGGACAACGGAATCATTCCGTTGAAGGAGCGCGTGGTGGACAAATTCTATGATCCGTTCGGCTGGTTTTGGCGTTGGTTGAAACGGCGGCAAGATCGACAATCGCCCAAGCCGGTGTAAGCGTTTGGATCAGATGACCGAACTAAAAGCACTTTCCAAAAAGGCGATTCCGGCGGCGCTGGAAAAAGCAGAGCGATATCGTTTGCTGAACGAACCGGGCGAAGCCGAGAGCATCTGCCTCGATATTTTGAGAGCCGATCCCGAGAACCAGCAGGCGATTATCACGCTGCTGCTCGCGTTGACCGATCGATTCGAAAAAGGCTACGCCGTCGGCGATACTCAAACGAAAGAGCTTCTTTCGCGAATCAAATCAGAATACGACCGCGCTTATTACACCGGGATCGTGGCGGAGAGGCGTGGGAAAGCCAAACTTCGCCAAAACACGCCGGATTGCCGGTTCCAGGCTTACGACCTTTTTCACGAAGCGATGGGTTGGTTCGAGAAAGCGGAAGCGATTCGACCGCCTGATCACGACGACGCGCTTCTCCGTTGGAACACTTGTGCGCGGATCATCGCCCGAAACAATCTCGTCGCTCGCGAACCGGAGGAGCGGATCGAATTTCCACTCGAGTAATTTCGTCGACATAGGGTAACCATGAGCGGACTTCGGTTGGGAGTTAATGTCGATCACATCGCCACTTTGCGGCAGGCGCGGTACGCCAGCATGCCCGATTCAAAAAATGCCGAACCCGACATTATTGCGGCGGCGGCGATTTGTGAACGGGCCGGGGCGCAGGGGATCGTGACGCATTTGCGGACCGATCGTCGCCACATTCAAGATCGCGACATCGATCGCCTCCGGCAGAACATCATGACCAAACTGAACTTGGAAATGGGCAACACCCCGGAGATTGTCGATGTTGCCTTGCGGATCGTACCCGACGAAGTCTGCCTCGTCCCGGAGAAGCGCGAAGAAGTTACAACCGAAGGCGGCCTGGACGTCATTGCCCAACGCAAAGAACTCGAGCCGACGATCAGGCGACTGCAAACGGCGGGGGTCAGAGTGAGTTTATTTGTCGATCCAACACTCGAGCAAGTCGACGCCGCGCACGAGCTCGGGGTCGAGATGGTCGAGCTGCACACTGGCAAATTGGCGAATGCGTATTCGGAAAAGATCGAGAAACAGGAGCTGGAAAATTTGCAGGCGGCGGCCAAAGCGGGGTCGGAGTTGAAACTCCAGGTCAACGCCGGGCACGGCATCAATTACACGAACATCGCGCTCATTCACAAAATTCCGCACCTCACTGAGCTCAACATTGGTCATTCGATCGTTTCGCGTGCGGCATTCGTCGGGCTCGAATCTGCGG
>Ga0210408_10004488_pt1 | contig 12445 bp, 8 predicted proteins | sample IncBWH4MmetaG_FD_155471 | JGI IMG/M metagenome (GOLD analysis project Ga0210408, IMG submission 155471) | Forest soil microbial communities from Barre Woods Harvard Forest LTER site, Petersham, Massachusetts, United States - Inc-BW-H-4-M | ecosystem: Environmental > Terrestrial > Soil >...
CCGCCGCCGCTGGCGTCGGCGAGGCGCACGCGGAACTCATAGCTCTGCCCGTAGCGCAGCGGCACCGCGTCGAGGCCGGTCGCGCTGTAGGGAGAGGCCGCGGTGCCGGGTACCCCGCGCAGCAGCCTGTCGTCGAGGCTCTTGGTCACGAGCGATTCGCCCGTCCAATTCGTCATGTAGGCGGGCAGCCACAGTTCTTCGCCGAGACTGCGCGGATGGGCTTCGCTCTGCAGCTCGCCGTCGAAGGCGCCAAGGTCGAGGCCGCCGAGCGGCACGTGCGCGGCGTGCACGGCCGCCAGTGAGCTCCAGTTGGACGCCCCGGCGGCGCGCGCGTCGACGCGGTAGCCGAGCGTCCCGCAGGGCGCTTCCGCGGGTTCGCTGCCGTCGGGGTTCAGCCCGATCTGGCGGTTCAGCGCTAGCAGCACGTCCTCGTCGTCCCAGCCGAGGAAGACGCCGAGGTCCTGGATCGGTGGCGGGCTTTCTCCGGCCGCGTCGAGGTGCAGCATGGCCTCCTGCTGGGCTGCGTGCACGATCTTCGCGAAGCCGTCGTCGAAGCGGATCGCCTCGGGAAAGACTTCGTCGTAGGCGCCGCCCGCGGTTGCCGCCGCGGTGGCGTCGGGGAATACCGGGAACAGCACGGCGGTGAAGACCGGCCGCTTCGTGCTCGCGCCCAGCGCGGGCACGCGCGTCGCAAAGCTGCGCAGGAAGCCCGGCAGGGGTGCGGAGCTGGCATAGTCGCTGCTGGGATCGAGCGTCAGGAGCAGCCAGCCGCCTTCGGCGTAGAGGTCGGCTTTTGGCAGCACGACTTCGATCGTGTGCAGCAGGCCGGCGGCGCGCAACACCATCGGCTGACGCAACGCGTAGCCGAGCGCGTCGATCCAGCTGTATGTGATTGGGGCCGGTTTGGGCAGGCGTTCCTTGGGCGGGCAGCGCAGCATGCACTTGTACTCCTCCTCGACGCTCGCCAGCTCGGTGCGCGGCGCGACGAACGCGAATGCGTCGCGGTAGCTCGGCGGCAGGTACTTGTGCAGCGTGCGCGCGGCGCTGCGAACCGGAAGCGCGGCGGTCGCGGACGGTTTGAAGATGGCTTCCAGCGCTTCGAACACGCGCGTGCGTTCCGCGGGCATCGTCAGCGGAACGCTGACGCTCGCGCTGATTTCGCCTTCGATCGGCAACTGGGCGACTTCGGATGAGAGGTTGGCGGCGAGCGTCAACTGCGCTTCGCCGATCGGCGGGCCGGTCGTGGGAAAGCCCTCGGTCAGCGGCGCGCGCGGGTCGCCGTCGGGGATCGCGACGACGTTGAGCGTCAGCGTGGAGGTGGCGCCATCCCAGGACTGCAGGTAGGGAATCAGCGTGAGGCGGGGAACGGGGGCCATTGCTTGCTCTCCTTCAGACTTCACTGACCTCGGCGAGTTCGAGGCCGAAGTGAATGCCGATGAAGCAGATCGACACGTTGATTTCCACTGTTCCCCCCCATTCGCACATCGTGTTGGAGCTTTCTTCGAAGAACAGCCCTTTGAATTCACCAGAGACTTCGACTTTGATGATCACCAGGTCGACTTCGGCCTGCAGCAGAACGAGCGGGCCGACCTTCAGCAGTGAGGCTTCGATCACGAACGCCACGCCGATCGCGAGCGAGCCTTCGACGATCCCGGCGCTCATGCCGACGCCGACGTAGGCCTTCACTTCGAGGTCGAACACCAGCGAGGGCTTGTGCGGCGCTTGCACTTCGGTGCCGGCGCCTTCGACTTCGGACTTCTCGCTGATCAGAAACTTCGCCCCGACCTGTATCTGCGCGCCAAGCAGCAGGAAGAAGACGCCGGCGAGGGGGATCTTGCCTTCGATCTGCCCCCACACGAGCACCGCCCCGGAGACGGTCTCCGTGGAGGTCGTCGGCGTGGGCACGTGCGGCGCGTGTTCCCAGCCCAGCTGACCCTTGACCCCGAGCTGGAGCTTGAGGCGTTTGGGGATCGGTTCAAACCACACGCTGATGATCACCGACAGCTGCGTCTCGCTGGCGCCGTTGATCGCGCTGAGGTCCACGGGCGCCAGTGCGGGCGGCGAGGCGAGCGCCTGGAGGAAGCTGAGCGCGCTCTGGAATTCGGGCGCCATCAGCGTGTTGATGTTTTCGATCACCGGCTTGCGGCTCGTGCCGGCGTGCAGGTCAGAGCTCCAGCCAGAGAACTTCTTGATCCCGAGCAGGTCGCTCCAGAGCTGCAGGTCGGTGAGGTCGAAGCTCCAGTTGTCCGCTTCCAGGCTGCTGGTGAGGCGTGCTTTGTCGTAGTCGAGTTGCACGACGTCGCCACCGTTGGTCGCGAGGATCAGCGGCGGTCGTGGACCCGTTACGTCGACCGCTTCGCGCAGGCGCATCGAACCGCTGGCGTGATCGACGAGCAGCGCGTTGGCGGGGAGTTGAATCACGTTGGCGCTTGGCGGGAATACGCCCTTGGCGGTCATACGCGCGTACACGTCGGCGAGGTAGGGAGCGCTGCGGGTGCGCAATTCGGCGACCCCCGCGTCGATGTAGGGGCGTGGGAAGAGGAACGCATGGGCTGGAGAGACCTGCATGAACCCGTACTCGAACTGCGGCGCTTCGGGCTCGTGCAGGTCGGCAGGATCGGCGAAGCGGTACTCGCCGGAGGTGCCGACATTCACTTCGGTAGCGCTTTCGCCTTCGAGCTTGCCCTCGCGCACGACGGGCACGCCGCGGGCGCCGTCGACGCCGACCGCTTCGCCCTCGCCGTGCGGGTTGCCGGAGCCGGGGCGGCGGATCGAGGACCACGCGCCGTCCTGGTGGAAGATCGGCGCGCCGCGGAGCACGCCGACGAGCTCTGGGCGTCCGCTCCCGGTGTCGTTTGCGCTGCCAACCTCGATCCGCGTGGCGCGCAGCCTAAAGCCAGATTTCCCGACCTGAACCGTCCCATCGATCGGCCCGCCGATCGCCCCCTGCTGTTCGATCAGCGCGGCGAGGTCACCCTCGCCGAGGCGTTCTCCGACCGGTTCGACCTGCAGAAACCCGAGCAGGCCGAGGGCGGGCAGCACTTGCAGACCCTCCAGGCCGTCGATGCGCACGTCGGCGTCGAAGTACTTTGGGGTGAGGATGACTTTTTTGCCGCTTTCTTTGGCTGTGAATTCCACGGGCAGCCCGCCGGTGGGGCGGATGTTGCGGACGTTGAATAGGCCCTCCAGCAGACCCGGCTCGACAAGGTACGGTTCGGCTTTGGATTCGCCGGGCGGGAAGTTGAAGACCCCTGGGGAGCTCGCCTGCCAACCGCTGTCGCGGCGGATCACGCCGGCGCCGGCCGTGCGTTCGATCGTGACCGTGCGGGTCAGGCGAATCCCCCACGGGTAGAGGATCGAGGCGACCTTGATCACCTCCAACGCGGTGCGCCCGACGAGCACCTCGAACTGCGCCTTGGCGGTCTCGGCGTAGGCGGCTGAAGGGTGAAGCCACTCGCTGAACGTCGACTCGCCGTAACCGGAGATATCCAGACGGGTGACGGGGACGCGCGGTTTGGCGCCGCCGGGGCCAAACTCGTCGTTGAAGATCCGCTGCACGCTGTCGGTGGGGTCGAGCGGGCTGCCGAGCACGCTGATGTTCAGCGGCGCCCCGCTTTCCAGCGCAACCCCGTTGAGCAGTTGCAGCGCGGCCCCTTCGAAGCTGCTCGATGTCACGCCTTCGCCGGGGCCCGACTCGGCGACGAGCGCGAGTTGCGCGCCGCCCTGCAGTGCCTGCGCTTTGAAGTCGGGCTGGTTGCGGGCGATGCTGTCCGGCGGGCGCCCGGTGGGCGACTCGGCGGGGCTCAGCCGCAGCAGCGCCTTGATCCCGAAGGGCAGCGTCGTGAGCATCCCCAGGCCTCGTCCGCCTTTGAACTCTTCGAGCGCAGCATCGACCGCGATGTCGGGGATCGCGGCAACGAGGCGCGCGGAGCGCACGCCAAAGAGCGTGGCGCCGCCGTCGGTGGCGGACGCCAGCGGCGTGGGGAAGTGCCCAATGTGTACAAGGTCCTGGTCGATGTCGAGCGTCCGCACCGGCTCCCACTGCACCTGGGGTAGGGTGAAAACCCGCAGGTTCGAGGCGGGCGTACGCACGTCCATCCCCTCCAGCACGAACGTGCCCGCGCCCTGCGTTGCGGCAGCGCCAAGCTGCACGGTCCCGTCGGCACCCCGAACGCTACCCGCGCCCGGCGCGGCACCGCTCCCGCCCTGCGCTACCTGCGGCGCCGCGGCGGTGAAGCTCGGCTCTTCGCGGACGCCGGCGCCGAGCTCGACCCCGAGCAGGTCCTTGTTGGTGGAGACGTCGAGCAGGCGAAGCCCCTCCCCCAGGCTGGGGATCGTCTCGCGCGCGAGCGCCCGCAGTGTGGCGAGCTGCTGTTCCTGGATCACGAACTGCTGCTCCTGCGCGCTGCTCGCGGCGAAGCCCTCGGCGTCTTCGAGCAGGCGCCCGAGCGGACGCTCAGCGCCATGCAGCACGCTGCCCTGCTGGGTCTGCGTCGGCACACGCACCTGGCCCTCGCCCTGGGAGAGCGCGCGGGGAGCGCCTTCGGAGGGGGAGATCGGCGCAGCGCCGGGCGCCGGCAGAGCTCCGAGGAAGCTCAGCACGGGATGCGCGGGGTCTTCCCATGCGCTCTGCGCGATCAGAATCCGCGTGGTTGAGCGCTCGCCGAAGGTCTCGCGCAGGACGCGCGCGAAGTTCGAGACGTAGGGGTCGGGCAGCGTCGGCAGCCAACCCTCGCTGCCGAGCACCAGCTCAAGGCGTCCCGCGTCGACGGCACCCGCTTCGCCGAGCGTGCCGCGCAGCAGGAACATCGCGGGGTCGGTGACGGCGAGCAGCGCGTTGCGCAGCGCGAGCACGCGGCGGTGCAGGCCGCCGGGGCTGTGAAGCGCCGCGGCGAGCCCGATCGCGGTGACGCTAGTGACGCCTTCGCGCCGCTCGAAGCCGATCAGCGCAGGGGTGGCCTCACCGAAAACCAGCGGGCGTCCGGCGAGGTCGATCGGCCGGTCGATCCGCAGCTCGGCGGTGCACATCGCGTACAGCGCTTCGCCGTGTGCGGAGTCGCAGATGTACGCGAGCGTGAAGTCCGCGGGGCCGAAGCTCAACTGCAGCGGTAGGCGCGGCGCGGGGGCGGGTGGGCTCGAATCCGCGCGCAGGCCGTAGAGCTCGAGCATCTGCTGCGCTTGCGGGGAGGACGTGGCGTGGCTGCTTGAAAGCGTGAGCTGGCCTTCGCGGAGCGTGAGCGTGGCCTGGGCAAGCTTCACCGGAGCGCTCGCGCCGGGCCAGCTCGCCGTGACGGGTTCCTGCGCGAAGAGCAGGTAGAAGCCGGGGCCGATCGCCTCACCGGGGGCTTCGGGATTGGTCGGCTGGGTGAGGGTGAGCGCCCACCCGCCACTGATCTGTGGTTCCCCTTCGAGGGTTACGAGGTCGTTGGAGAGCGGCCCGAAATCGAGCTTCTTGGGGCTCACCTGATAATCGAACAGCACGGCATCGAGCGCGGGCTGTGCAGAGATCGTGGACTGGAATTTCGTGAACTTGACTGTCTCCCCCGCGAAGGTCGCGCTGCCCGGGCCGGGCTTGACGAGCGGCGGGTGTCCTTTGCGCCAGGTGACTGTTAGTTTGGAGGGAGGGACGATCGAGACGTTCGCCTGGCACTGGCCCGCTCCCGGAGGAGAGGCCGCGGAGGCGAGCTTGACTTCGAGCGTGCCCTCTAGCGGGCCGGCGAGCGTCAAACGCTGTCCGGTCACGGCCGGGGCACTCGCGAACGTGATGCTGCCGGAGGCCGCGGTGAAGCCGATATAGCGATCGGCGGGCAGCGCGGGGTCGAGCGCGGCAGCCAGGATCCACACGCTGCCGCCGGCGATCTCGACGGTGTATGAGCCACCCGCGTGGCCGAGCACGAACCGCGGTAGGCGCCCCTCCGTGAACGCGAGGACCGGCAGGGATCCGCCACCGGCGAAGACCGCCAGGGCCTCGGCCGGCCCGAAGAATTCAAACCAGTGTTCGCCGCCGAAGCCGGGGAATGGGCCGAGAACGCGCTGCGGCTGGACCGCGCTCGCGCCCAAACCGGGGATGCCGAGCTCCAGGGGTACCCGGAACGGCATGCTCCTACGCCTGAGCGTCCCGGGTTCGCCCGCTTCGACCTCGGCCGCTAGATCCGCGGGCAGCGCTGCCGACCAATCATCCTCGACCTGCAGTCCGACCTGCTGGAGGGCGCCTATCCAGGGGGATGCTTGGCTCGTCGGTCCGGGTCCTGAAGAAGACAAAGTCGCTCCCTCTTCGCAGGTCCCCGGTCGCCTCCCTAGCAGGGAGGGAAGCCTCTGAGGTTGGTTGGCGTCTTGCCCTGGCGCATGTCGAAACCTGTGTCCCATCCGATGCCGCCGCACCGCTCTGACAGGGCGCGATCCTCTCATAGGCGGCGCCATCTGTCTGTCGTACGGAGAGTGCCGATCTTGTCGTCCTTAAGGTGTCGAATTGCGATCGCGCGCACGCTCGATTTGGTGAATGGACGACCTGCCGCATGCACCAACATTTGTCTACTTCACTGGAGTCACACTACACATTGGTTAGCGTACCGCGCACCGCGGCTCAGAGCGCGCGTTTTCACACAACGCACTCGATCCACACAACCCACTCGAAAGGGCACCAGGATGCCGACTGTCCACACCCGTTACGTCACCTACAACCGCAAGGGCGGGCGCCGCCTGCACGCGGGAACCGCCACCGACGACATCGTTTCGCCGCTCTCGACGGCCACGCCCGACGGCGGCATGTACCAGGCGTGGGCCTCGCCATCGATCACCTGGAGTGATATGCAGGGCACGCACTCCGCCGACTTCGCGTTCTGGGCCGTGGTGGGCGCCGCCGGCGGCGCGTCGGTGAGCACCAACCAGAGTCTGCAGATCACGGTCGAAGGCGGCGACGTACAAGCGGTCGCGTGGTATCTGCCGACGGGCGGGGGCAACGGCCCCGGAGGTCCGGCCTTTTACATCGACGCGTTCGACGTCAACGAAGGGCGCTTCTTCGACGAGGACTTCGTCACGATCAGTCCCGACGCGAGCCTGTCCGCGAACGCGAACGAAACGGGCGTCGTGCCCACCGGCGCGGCGGAGGACATCCAGGCGGTGGCGGCGATCGAGGGGGTGCCGTTCCTGGACTGGACGGAGTTCGTACAACCCAAACCGCAGGTGATCGGCGGCGAGGACCTGCACGCTGCGGAGGGGGCGACCGCAGTCGCGTTCGCGTTCTACCAAACACCGGCGAGCGTGGTGCCGCGCCGACCCGGCCACTATGAACTCGGCACCTGGGTCTCCTGGGGTGTGACAGTCGACGGCGGAGGGCCCACCGGTCGCGGTCCGGTGGAACCATGGAACCCGTACGTACTTCAGCTCGCCGCGGGCCTCGCGCTGGCGGACGCCGCCCGTCTCGTCGCCCCGGAGCTGCAGGGCGCGGTGAGCGAGTTGGCGGCGCGACAAGTCACGCTGGCCTCCGAGCAGATCGCGGGGCATATTGCGGGCGCCGAGCGCGCGGGGGCGCAGGAGGGGTAGGCGTACCACGTGCAGGCACCGCTTCTCAGGGCAGGGGCTCTGGTGACTCGCGCAACCGTGAAGGAGGCACGTGGAGCGCGCGTCCCCTCTCGGGAACCCCGGGCGTCTCGCGTTGGAGACGCCCGGGGTTCGCGCGCGGCGGGGTCAGTGGTGTGCGATGCCGGGCAGCACCCGTGTGGCTTCGATCTGAACCGCCTGGAGCGCCTACTGGTCCAGCCCGAGCAGGTCGAGGATCGTGGGCGCAATCTGGTCGTCTCGACCCAGGGGTGGTACGTGCCTGGCTCGACGACTCCCGGCGCGTATACGACGATCGGGACGTCGCGGTCGGTGGGGTGTTGGCGCCGCCGTGCTCGGTGACCTTGGTGCCGCCGGTATACACGACACCCGACCTGGACGACACCCCACACGTCGGGGTGCCGCGGGTCGCTCACCGGTACCCCGAAGTACCGCGCGGCGTCAGCCGGCGAATCGGCGGCTGACAGTTCGCCGGGTTCCACCCCGAGCGCGTGCTCGCGCATCTCGAAAGCCTCACCGCTCTACCCCCACCCCCACCCCCGCCACGAGCCAAACCTCGCCAACTTCGTAGCAGCGCCCCGGCCATAAAGAATCAGGCGTCCCACTACTCCCAATTCCGCGGCGCCCCACCTACGAGCCCTCGCAACGGAATCACCATGTCAGTGGTTGTGCCCACCCTGGCTTAACCGGCGACTCGCAGAGCCTTCGCGACCCCGAAAAGAAATTCAGAAGGCAAAGGTCGCGCCAACCCAATCACGGGACCATGACCAGCCTCCGAAGCCCGCCGTAAAAAGAAACCCCCAGCAAATCGAGGGGTCTTCCCACCGACGTCTACGAAGCTGTCAAAATCGGGGCGATCGGTTAGAGTTGGCTTGCTAAAGGGTATTCAGGCGTTCTGCATCCCGTTTGCAGCCCTCCAGACCACTTCGATTCCAGGCTTGCCGCTCGCCAGACCCGGCGTATGCCATGCTAAACGCTCGTATAGCGACGCTTACGCAAAGGCGGGTCCTCCGCTATCGCTCGTATGCCCTGCCGCGTGGGAGGACGTGCCGTACGAGTACGGTCTGTGTGGCGTGATCGTAGTCAAAGATCACTCGCCAGTCGCCGACGCGCAGCCGGAAGTGCTTGCTGCCCGTGAGCCGCCTGACATCGAGCGAGCGATCATCGGCACTGAGACGGTCCAGCGCCCCCAAGACCCGCGCACGGATCGGCGGATCAAGACGCCGCAGCTCCTTCTCTGCGGTGCGCGTGAAGCGAGCGCGCGCTCGTCGCTCACTCGGCTTCGAGGCCTTGCTTCACCTGCGCGTAGGAGACGGTACGACCGGCGGCGATGTCGGCATCGCTAGCGGCGAGCGCTGCGTGCTCCTCGGGGCTCAGCGGCTCGTCGTCCTCGGGACGGGAGTCCAGCCAGTCTCCGAAGCTCTGGCCGCGCGAGGCGATGAACTCAAGGGTCGCCCGGGCTTCCTGCTCGGTCAGGTCTTCGACTCTCTCGCGCAGCTTCTCCTTCGCCGTCATACGCCAAATGGTAGCGGCAGGGTCACGCGCCTCCCGCGCACCAAAGCCCAGGCCGCAGTCCACCAGCATGGGCGCCCAAGTGGCCCCGACCAGTAGTGCCAGGGGCCCAGACCTTCGGGTAGGTCGTCGGTAGGCCACCCGGGTTTACGTGCCCTTCAGCTTCGCCCCACCCGGGATCGCTTGCGCCGGTTCGGTCTGAACTTCCGGTAGCGATGACGATGCTAGAGCCGACACGGGCAGGCCCCACCCCGAGCAGCTCATCGCCGCGAACGCGACGAAACCCACCGTCCGTCTCCCAGCGTGGCGCACGAAGCGATGCGCGCCCATAGCGGTCAGAGGCTATCACTCGTAGCGGGGCGCACGTCTCTCGGCAACTGTCGTCGGCCAGAATGATGGGCGACGCTCTATTCGAGGCCGCACTCTCTACGACCGGCTTCAAGGCTGCGATGCCGCTCATCGGCGTCGCGCTCGGCGCGTCAGAGCAGTCCTTCGTCGGGCCAGTGGCGGTATGGCAGCGAGAGCCCGGCTCGAAGGAGTCGTCCGTTGCTCACGGGGACGCAGGCTTCTCGCTTGATGCGTACCGGATCATCGCTGGCGCGGTGGTAGTGGAAGAAGATCACCTCGGAGCGACCGCCGAATGAAGGGCAGGACGGCGCCGGCTTGCTTGGGAATGGAGGCAGCGCGTTCAACCGTATCGCGACGTGATCCGCGACGACCGCGTTGTGGACGGTCAGCGTCCCTGCGAGGCTCGCTTCGCGGTGTCCTGGATCATTTAGTCCCCAATAGCGGCAGATCAGCGCGCCCGTGGGATGAGCTGGTACAAGCACCGTCGCTGTCGTCAGCTCAGGGCTGGCCTCAGCGCGGGCATCGTTGGTCGGACAACGCCGGTGATGGGCGACCGCCTCCAACGGCGCGTGCGTCGTTGATACCGAGCTCGTCGCGTACGCCTGTCCGCCGCAGCCGCTCGACGCCCCAAGCAGGATCGTAAGCAGGGTGCGTGCCGGCCGCCACGTGAACCGCATGGTGGGTCAATACTGTAGCTGGCCCACTGGCTGAAAGATCAGCTTGTCGTCTGAGAGATCCAGGACGCCATACAGACCTACCCCGGAGTCCCCGTTCATTGCTCTCCCTGTGCTCCGCTCCGATCCGTAGCCGTCGCGGAGGCGATCCGTGGTTCAGTCGCTCAACAAACATAGGCTTGGGCGGACGCTACCCAATGTCAGGCGCAGCAAACTGCCGCAGGAATGAAAAGCCGCCAAATGCGGTCAATCGAGCCATCGGAATCGAACGTCCGTCCAGAAGTTCAGCACGAGATAGGTTTCAAGTGACGGCTGGGGCAGGTCGCATCCGGCCTGCCCCGTTGGTGTCGTCGGAAGGCCGGCGCTCTATACGAGGCGGCGGAGTTCAGTAAGCAGCGCAGGGCCGGAAGGGTTCGATGTTGCGAACCCAGAGGCGGAGCGAACGATCTCTGGGGTGGTCGGCATAATCACAGCTCCTCAAGGAACGCAAGGAGCGTGTCGGGTGGTTGGTATCTGCCCGGCTTGCCGTTCAGTGGCTTGGTTCTCGCGAGCGCGCGTTCCTTGATCGCGAGGTCGGCGTGTAGGTAGATCTGCGTGGTCTCGATCTGCTCGTGGCCGAGCCAGAGCGCGATCACGGTCGTATCGACACCGGCGTGCAGCAGTCGCATGGCGGCGGTGTGGCGCAGTACGTGCGGCGTGACGCGCTTGCTGTGCGGTGACGGGCAGCGCTGGGTCGCAAGCGCGGCGTGCGTTGAGATCCTGCGCTCGAACGCGTCGCGGCTGAGTTGCTGGCCGGTGCTGGTCGGGAACAGGGGGTCCTTCGGTGCGCCTCCGCGCTCGGCGAGCCAGGCGCGAAGCACCGCCACGGTGGCGCAGCGCGGCGTAGCGGTAGAGCGAGTGGATCGCCGCAAGTCGCGCGTTGCGCGTGCGTGTGGTGTTCCCGCGCTCGCGTTCGAGGTGGTCAAGGAAGCGGCCGACCAGGTCGGCGTCGATCTCCTCGATGCCGAGCCTTAAGGGCACTGTGTCAAGGCGCTGTGAGGCGAAGCAGCCTGATCGTGTCGCGGTAGGCGGCGATGGTGTGCGGGCTCGCCTTGCGTTCACGGACGAGCCGGTCGGTGAAGAACGCCTGCAGGGTCGGCGCGAGAAGGCTCATCGTTCGCCTCCTTGCTGGTAGGTGCCGCCGCTGTCAACCGCAACCGATGGAGGGCCACGCGAGAAGGCTCATCGTTCGCCTCCTTGCTGGTAGCGCTCAAGGCGCTCGCCGGCCAAGGCCAACAGCTCCGGCGCGGCCCTGCAATACCAGTAGGTGTTGCCCGGGTCGACGTGCCCGAGGTATGTCGATAGCGCCGCCAGCCGCGACCCGACGTCCTCACCGGAGCGGTAGACGTCGAGCAGTGCCTGCACCGCGAAGGTGTGGCGCAGGCAGTGCAGCCGCGGCCGGCAGCCAGGCGAGCGAGGTTCAAGACTTCCCCGACGCCCGCCTCGCAAAGGCCGTCGTGGACCGCATCACCCACCGAGCACACATCATCGACACAGGCAACGAGTCATGGCGCTTCCGCCACGGCTCGCCCGCACCAAGAAAGGAGCCGCCTGACCCCCACGGGCACGCCGCGCCGGCGATATCTCGCTCCGCTACGCCCTACGGGCTCCGCTACACGAGACATCGCCAAAGTCACAATCAGAGAAGATCAACACACACACAACAACCGACGCGAAGTGGGGCCACTTCAAGCCGCCGCGCCGGGGCCAATGCAAACCGCCGCGCCCAACGCCGTTTCGCCACATCACTCCCAACACATCGACAGCGGACGGAACTTGCGTGAGAGACGCGTCTACGTGCTAGCGGCTGATTGGTCTTCATGGATTCCGACCATCCAGCCACCCGGCCTGCCTAGTCGCCGTCGTTGACCAAATACTTCCACCACAAGATCCGCGCGACGATCAGAGCAAAAAACGGCCCAGGGTTTCCGAGCCAAAGCCACGCCGCGGCGAGAACCACGACGCCCAAAACTGCCTCGATAACGGTGCGGCGCATATCATCTCTAGTCGGCCGCTTGTCCGCCTTCCTCAATTCTGGGCGCGCCACCTCCACGCTTTGATTCCAGACAAGGTGGTTCACGCGGTCGGACGACCGCGGACGCGCGCGAAGGGACGCAGGCGGAGTAGCCGTCAGGCGCGGCTGCCCAGCGACGACTAGTTGCGTCGCTCGTGCTCTGCCATGGATGCGGGCGTGATGCCGACCGCGTCTTGACGACCGCTTCGGACGGAGGTTGTCGCGTAGAGGTCCGGGGGTGGTGTGGGATGGTGGTTGTCGCGCGTGGTGGTTGGTCCAGTGGGTTGGTGTCGATGACGGC
>Ga0210408_10004489_pt1 | contig 12445 bp, 13 predicted proteins | sample IncBWH4MmetaG_FD_155471 | JGI IMG/M metagenome (GOLD analysis project Ga0210408, IMG submission 155471) | Forest soil microbial communities from Barre Woods Harvard Forest LTER site, Petersham, Massachusetts, United States - Inc-BW-H-4-M | ecosystem: Environmental > Terrestrial > Soil >...
GGGAGCACCCTGCCTCGGCGGCAGGGCCGGCCGCGGCTCAGATGGGTATGCCCCAGAGCGGAAACCAGCGCTCGAGTTCGGGCTCCATCGGCAGTTCGGAGCCCATCTGCGCCTTCAGCTGCAGCTCGCGCTCGGTGAGGCGCTGCTGGGAATTGTCCGGATCCGGCACGAATGGGTACCAGAAGCCCCGCTTGTAGTTGTAGATGAAGTAGATGCGGCGCTTCTGCGCGTCGACGAAGGCGAACACCGCGGCCAGCAGGCGCTCGCCGTGGCCGGCCGTCTCGATCGAGCTCGAGACGGCGTTGAGGCCCACGGCGAGGTCTTCGACGCTCGGCGTCCCGGGGGCGTTGTGCAGGATCATCCAGCGGTATCCGTAGCTGTCGTCTTCGGTCTTGACGGTGGTGCCGCTGTCCCCGCAGGTCGCCTTCACGACTTCTTCGGTGTCGCGCAGCGTCGATTCGAACTCGCTCGTCGCGAGCGCCTGGAAGACGATCGCCGCCGTGCCGGCGGGGTCGATCTGATGCTCGGCCTGAAGCGTGACGTAGGCGGTGGCGATCGCGAACAGGCGATCCGGCGCCGGCCCCGTTACCTGATGGCGGCCCGTGAGAATGTCACGAAGACCCACCTCAGACCGCGCTCTGGAGCTGCGACTCCAACCGCTCGAGCGCCGCGAGGCGCTGCTCCAGCGGGGGGTGATCGGCGAACAGGTTGTACAGCGATTTCTTCGCCCTGGCCGGCACGATGAAGAAGGCGCTCAGCGATTCCGCCGAGCGCAGGTCCTGGCTCGGCACGCGCTCCATCGTGCCGGTGACCTTGATCAACGCAGAGGCCAGCGCGCTCGGGCGCCCGGTCAGCACCGCCCCGCCACGGTCGGCCGCGAACTCGCGGTAGCGGGACAGCGCGCGCATCAGCAGGAAGGAGACGGTGTACACGACCGCTGACGCGATCACGACGAGAATGATGTCTTCCTCCCCTTCTTCGCTGTTGGCGCCGCCGCCGAAGAAGAAGGCGAACTGGAGGATCAGCGCGGCGAGCGACGCGAAGAAGCCCGCCAGCGTCATCACCATCACGTCGCGGTTGATCACGTGCGTGAGCTCGTGCGCGAGCACCCCTTCGAGCTCGGGGGGCGAGAGCAGCTCGAGGATCCCGCGCGTGGCGCATACGGTCGTCGACTTGCGTGTGCGGCCCATTGCAAAGGCGTTCGGCATGGAGGTCTCCATCACGCAGACCCTCGGCTTCGGCAGGTCCGCCTGCACGCACAGTCGCTCGATGATCCCGTGCAGCTCGGGCTCCTCGGCGGGCGAGACCTCCTTCACCCCTAGCGTCGCCATCGCGATCTTGTCCGATGCGAACAGCTGTACCAGCAGCAGCACGAGCGCCACTGCGACGATGATGCCGGCGCCGGCGCCGGCCGCGAACAGCACGCCGATGAAGACGACATAGAGCAGCCCGAGCAGGAACAGCGTCAACAGCATTCGCGCCTGCAGGCCCGTGTCTTTCCCAAAGCTGGTTCCGCGAGTTGCCATAGCGTTGATTGTCGCAGACGAAGTTCTCGGTGCCCTAAAGTGCGATCGGCCCCGATGCCCTCGATGCGCACCTCATGAAGCCCGAAATACACCTCCTGGGCATATCGATCAAGACGTTCGGCCTCACGTTCGCGCTCGGTTTCCTCGCTTGTGGCCTGGTCGTCGCGCGCCGGCTTCGCGAGCTCGGCAAGCCCGTCGACTGGGCCTATGAGATCGTGTTCGCCGCGCTGATCGGCGGCGTCGTCGGCGCGCGCGCCTACTACCTGATCGAACACTTCTCGCAGGTCAAAAACGACCTCGTTGGGAGCGTGTTCTCCGGCACTGGCCTCGTCTGGTACGGCGGCGCGATCGGCGGCGCGATTGGCGTGATCGGCTGGATGCGCTGGCGCCACGCGCTCGAACTGAGGATGTTCGACATGTGCGCGACGGCGCTGGCGCTGGGCTATGCGATCGGCCGCATCGGCTGTCAGGTCTCCGGCGACGGCGACTACGGGATCCGCTCCAACCTTCCGTGGGCGATGGGCTACCCGCACGGGACCGTGCCGACGCCGCCGGGCGTCAGGGTTCAGCCGACGCCGATCTATGAGACCGTCTCGATGTGCCTGGTGGCGTACCTGCTCTGGTGGCTGCGCGACCGCGTACGCCCCGGGGTGATCTTCGCCCTCTACTTCCTGCTGAGTGGGCTGGAGCGCTTCCTCGTCGAGTTCATCCGGCGCAACAGCGAAGTGCTCGCCGGGCTGACGGCGCCGCAGCTCGAGAGCCTCGCGTTGATGGTGATCGGCGCCGCCTGGCTTGCCACGCTGCTGCGTGGCGGGGGCGTCCAGGCGCTGCGTCCGAGGCCCGTCTGAGCTGCCCCGTCCGACGAGCTCCTCAGCCGGCACGCGATAATCAGCGACGATGGCGACCGGCACCAGGCTCTCGCATGTGTTTCCCCTCGGCAGCCGCCTGAACGAGCGCGGCCGGCTCGAGGTGGGTGGCTGCGACACGATCGAGCTGGCCAGGGAGTACGGCACGCCCGCCTACGTGGTCGCCGAAGACGATCTCCGAACGCGCGCGCGCGCCTTCATGCAGGCCGGCAGCGAGGCCGGCCACGCCGACTTCCATGTCGTCTTCGCGTCGAAGGCGTTTCCGTGCCTCGCGGTCATGAGGCTGTTCGCGCAGGAGGGCCTCTGGTGCGACGTCGCGTCCGGCGGCGAGTTGCAGCTGGCGCTCGCGGCGGGATTCGAGCCGCAGCGCATCGTGCTCCACGGCAACGCCAAGTCGCAGGCAGAGCTGCGCATGGCGCTGGAAGCGGGGATCGCCCTGATCGTGATCGACAACTTCGACGAGATCGAGCGGCTCGCAGGCCTGCTGGGGAAGACGGCGCAGCCAGATGGCGCCCAGGCGGTGCTCGTGCGCGTCACTCCGGGCGTCACGGGCGAGACGCACGAGAAGATCTCCACGGGACAGGCCGACTCGAAGTTCGGCTTCGCGATGGCCGACGCGGCCGAGGCGTTCGCCCGCATACGGGACCTCGCGGGACTGTCGCTGCAGGGCGTGCACGCGCATATCGGCTCCCAGATCCTCGAACTGGAGCCGTTCCGCAGGCTGGCCGCGGAGCTCTCGACGCTCGGCGAGTTCCCCGTCTGGGATCTCGGCGGCGGGCTCGGCGTGCAATACACCGAGGATCGACCCGCGCCGGCGCTCGAGGACTACGTGGCCGCGATCCTCGGCGCGGCCCGCGAGCACGGGATCGGCGCCGAGGCACGCGTGCTGGTGGAGCCGGGGAGGTCGCTGACCGCCAATTCGTGCGTGACGCTCTACAGCGTCGAGAGCGTCAAGCAGAACGTCTCTCGCTGGGTGGCCGTCGACGGCGGCATGTCCGACAACCTGCGCCCGATGCTCTACGGCGCCCCTTACGAGGCGCATGTTGTCGACCGCTTCGGCGGCCACACGCGGTGCAACCTGGCGGGCAAGCACTGCGAGTCCGGCGACGTGATCGTGCGCGGGGCGCTGCTCGATGATCCGAGGCCCGGCGACGTGATCGTGACCCCGGCCACCGGCGCCTACGGCTTCTCGATGGCGAACAACTACAACGGTGTGCCCCGGCCGCCGGTGATCTTCTGCAGAGATGGTGACGCCCGCGTCGTGGTGCGACGCGAGAGCTTTGAGGACCTCACGGCGCGCGATGTCGCCTGAGCACGCGAGGGCGAAGGCGCCCGCCGAGCCGTTTCGGATCGGCCTGCTCGGGCTCGGCACCGTCGGGGCCGCGTTCGCCGAGCTGCTCGAGGAGCGAGCCGGCGAGATCGAGCGCTTCAACGGCCGGCGTCCGCAGATCTGCGGCGTGCTCACGCGGACGCGCGGAGACTTCGAGGAGATCCTCGCCGAGGCCGACCTGCTCGTCGAGCTGATCGGCGGGATCGAGCCCGCGCGCGAATATCTGCTGACGGCGATGCGCTCGGGCATGGACGTGGTCAGCGCGAACAAGCAGCTGCTCTCTCAGCACGGCGAGGAGCTGTTCGAGACCGCGCGCGAGCACGGCGTGAGGCTGCGCTTCGAGGCGGCCGTGGCGGGGGTCGTGCCGGTCGTCAGGGTGCTCGAGGAATCGCTGTCGGCGACACCGATCGAGCGAGTGCATGGGATCGTGAACGGGACGACGAACTTCATCCTCACGGAGATGGATCACGGCAGCTCATACGCCGAGGCGCTGGCGGCCGCCCAGCGCCGCGGGTTCGCCGAGGCCGACCCCAGCGACGACGTCAGCGGCAGGGACGCGGCCGCGAAGATGGCGATCCTCGCACGGCTCGCCTTCGGCACGCCGGTGCACCTGAACGACGTCCGCTACGAGGGCATCGAGCACCTGCACGTGACCGACCTCGAGTATGCGCGCGAGCTGGGGCTCGGTCTCAAGCTGATCGGGACCGCCGAGCGTCGCGGAGGTGGACTGTCGGTGCGAGTGCACCCCGCGTTTCTCTACTCAGGACATCCGCTCGCCTCGGTCTCGGGAACCTTCAACGCCGTCACGGTCGAGTCCGAGGCGATCACCGAGATCACGATGTCGGGACCGGGCGCCGGCGGGCGCCAGACCGCCAGCGCGGTGCTCGGCGACGTCGTCAGCGTGATGACAGGCGGGGCGCAGGCGCCGGCTGCGCCCCTGGCGTTGCCGCTGATCGAGGACGTCGCCAGCGCGTTCTACCTGCATTTCGACGTCGCCGACCGGCCCGGGGTGCTGGCGGCGATCACCGGGGTCCTGGGGGACCAGGGCGTCTCGATCAAGTCGGTCGTGCAACGCGGCATGGGCGAGAACGCGCGGCTGGTGATGGTCACCCATCCCGTGCTCGAGTCGAGCCTGCGCACGGCGATCGACCGCGTCGCGGAGTTCGAGTTCGTGCGCTCCGCGCCGCGCGCGATCCGGGTGATCGAAGAGGAGTTCATATGAGCGAGGGCGAGCGTCGATGACCGACTGCCACGTGCCCCTGATCGAGCGCTTCCGCGAGCGGCTGCCGTTCGCCGAAGGCGACCCGCTCGTGAGCCTGCAGGAGGGCTCGACCCCGCTGCTGCGGGCGCCGGTGCTCTCGGAGCTGCTCGGCGCCACCGTGCGCCTGAAGCTCGAGGGCGCGAACCCCACGGGATCGTTCAAGGACCGCGGCATGACCTGCGCGGTCTCGGCCGCAGTGCGCGAAGGCGCCAAGGCGGTGATCTGCGCCTCGACGGGCAATACCGCGGCGAGCGCGGCGGCTTATGCGGCGCGTGCGGGAATCACCTGCGCGGTGATCGTTCCCGAGGGCAAGATCGCGCAGGGAAAGATGGCCCAGACGCTGGTCCATGGAGCGCGCGTGATCTCGCTCGCCGGTAACTTCGACCAGGCGCTCACGCTCGTGCGCGAGCTGACCGCCAACCACCCGATCGTGCTCGTCAACTCGGTCAACGAGTACCGAATCGAAGGCCAGAAGACGGCCGCTCTCGAGATCGTCGAAGATCTGGAAGGCGAGCTCGAGGCGCTCTGCATACCGGTCGGCAACGCCGGCAACATCACCGCCTACTGGCGCGGCTTCCGCGAGATGGGCGCCGCGCCCAGGCTGTTCGGCTTCCAGGCCGAGGGCGCCGCGCCGCTGGTGGAGGGCCGGGTGATCGAGCATCCGGAAACGGTGGCCAGCGCGATCCGGATCGGCAATCCCGTGCGCTGGGAGGACGCGATGGCGGCGGCGACGGACTCCCGCGGCTCGATCCGTTCGGTCAGCGACGAGGAGATTCTCGCGGCGTACCGGCTGCTCGCCTCCAAAGAAGGCATGTTCTGCGAGCCGGCCTCGGCGGCCTCGGTCGCCGGCCTGATCAAGTACGGCGCCGAAGGGGCGGAGCAGATCGTGTGCGTGCTCACCGGCCGTGGGCTGAAGGATCCCGAGACCGCGATCGCCCACAACGACGGCATGATCATCCAGTGCGCCGCCGAGACCGGGCCGATCGAGGAAGCGGTGCTTGGTGACCCGTAGGCGGCTCGTGCGGGCGCCGGCCTCCTCCGCGAACCTGGGCCCAGGCTTCGACTGCATGGCAGCAGCGCTCGCGCTGCACCTGGAACTGGAGGTCGTCGAGACAGGCAGCTTCGCGGTCGAGTCAGAGCTGGCAGTCGCGAAGAGCCGCGAGAACCTGTGCGTGCGAGCGTTCGAGCGCCTGCATCCCGCGGATGCATTCACGTTCAAGATCCGCTCACAGATCCCCCTTTCGGGCGGCCTCGGTTCGAGCGCTGCCGCGATCGTCGGCGGGCTGATGGCCGCCGACCACCTCTTCGAGCTCGACGCCGATCTGCTGGCTTGCGCCACCGAGCTCGAGGGCCACCCGGACAACGTCGCCGCCTCGCTGCGCGGCGGATTCGTCATCTGTGCGGACGGCGAGGCCGCCCGATTCGACCCGCCGACTGGGTTGGAGGCACTCGCCGTGGTGCCCGAGGAGGCCGTCCGCACGCGCACCGCGCGCAGCGCCCTGCCCGCCGAGGTGCCGATGCAGGACGCGGTGTTCAACATCGCCCACGGCGCCCTGCTTACGCTCGGGCTCGCGCGCGGCGACTGGGATCTGCTCGCGCGCGGGCTGCAGGATCGCCTGCACCAGGCGCGGCGCGCGCACCTGTTCCCGCGTTCGTTCGCGCTCGCCTCGCGCGCGAGAGAGCTCGGAGCGCTCGGCGCGACGATCTCCGGCGCCGGGCCGACGGTGCTCGTATGGTGCTTCTACGAGCAGACCGGGGCCGTTGCCGAAGCATTGGGGCCCGAGATCGAAGGATGGGCGAAGCTGCTGCGGGCGCCATTCGAGACGCAGGGAGCGTACGTGGGCGAGCTCAGCTGAGCTGGGCCAGCCGCATGCGGGCGTCGGTCAGGCCGGGCAGCCGGGCTAGGATCTCGTCGGCGAGCGCGACGTAGTCCGCGCCGAGGTCTGGACGATGGTCGAGGATCGACCGTGCGCGCTCGGCCGACTCGGCGTAGGCGATCGACGCGCGGATGACAGTGTCGAACACCTGCTCGCCGAAGCGCTCCTTCAGCGACGCGAGTGCCTCGCGCGAGTGCACGGTGCGCATGTCGGCGAGGTTGAGCAGCACGCCGAGCAGCGTCAGCTTCGGATTGAGGCTGTCGCGGGCCAGCTCCACGACCTCCATCGCCTGCTCGACCCCCTGCAACGCGAAGTACTGCGCCTCCGCGGTGATCAGCGCCCAGTCGGCCGCGACGAGGGCGTTGATCGTGAGCAGTCCGAGCGAGGGTGGGCAGTCGATCAGCACGAGCTCGTATTCGTCGGGCAGCGCAGCCAGCGCCCGTCTCAGCGTCAGCTCCCGGCCCATCTTGCCGCCGAGCATCAGCTCGGTCTCGGCGAGGCTGAGATTGGCCGGGATCATCTCCTCGTGCACCGCCTCAGCTGCCGCCGCGCGGCCGGCGAGCACGTCGGCGATCGTCGGCTCGACGTCCGGGGGGAGGTCGAAGTAGTCAGACAGGTTCCCCTGCGGATCGAGATCGACAGCGAGCGTGCGCACACCGCTGCGGCGGAGCGCGTCCGCGAGGGTGCGGACCGCGGTCGTCTTTCCGGTGCCCCCCTTTTGCGAGAGCACGGCGATCGTGTTGCTCATCGTCGGCGCGATACTACGCCAGCGAACCCCTTGGGGCGGCATTCTCTGAAGCGCCTGCGCGACAGGGCGTCAGTCGGCGTCGTGGAGCGAGGCCGCATCGGCGGCGGACGCGTGCCCGGCCTGCTCCGGCGCGACGCTGATCATCGTCAGGCGGTAGCGGCCGATGATGATCTCATCGCCATCCTTCAGGATCCGGCTCTCTACGCGTGCATCGTTCACGAACACGCCGTTGAGGCTGCGGTCGTCGAGCAGGCGCACGCCTTCGGGGTGGCGCACGATCAGCGCGTGACGACGCGACACTGTCGGGTCGTCCAAGCGCACGTCGGCTGCAAGGCTGCGCCCGATCCGTGTCCACTCGCGCGTCAGCGCGATCGTCTGCACCTCGCCGTTCTCTTCGAAGCACAGGTACTCGCCCGGCTGCTCGATCCGGTGTCTCGCGTCGGCCAGCAGCCGCCCGTAGGCGGCGTTCGGCGGCTTCGCAAGCGTCGCGCCCGGCTGCTCGAGCCAGCGGTCGGTGCTCATGCGCTCAGCGCTGAACAGCGAGGCGCGGACGAAGCTCCGACCCGAGCATCCCGGACAGTCACTGAGGGTGTCCGAGCCGACCAGCGTCTGTACGTATCCGCAGCGGCTGCATCGAAAGGACCCCGCGCCGACGAAGGTGCCCGAAGTAAGTGAGTCCATGGCCCTGCTCCGCCCTTTCTCGACTGCGCTCCAGGGTGGCGTCGTTGCCTCGGAGGAATCTCGTGGCGATCATAACAACCCTGTCAATTCGGCCCATAAATCCCGAGTATCGGAATTTGGCGGTGCCCGGTCCTCGGTCAGGGCCACCCTCTCCCGCTGCGCGTCTACCCGCCGTGCGGGCGCCCCAAACGGGATCGACGGATTGTCGGGGCGCAGGCAGGAGGCGGCCGGGGGGCGCCGAACTCCGAGTGGATGTCCTCCACAGCCACCCACGTCGAGCAGCTCGAACGGGTCCTCCTGCGCCGGGGCGTGGGAGCGCTCGAGGCCGACCGCCACAGCTGCGCGGACTGCGGGCGCACGCCGCTGACCGGCGAGCACGTGCACGTCTACGGCGGCCGCGACGAGCGCATCGTCTGCGCGCTCTGCCGCCCGGGACGCCGCGACGCGCCGCTGGCCACCGAGCTCGTGCGCCACTGCGAGCACGGATACACGGTCCGGCTCACCGCCAGCGCCGCCTGATCTCGCCCGGGAACCTGGCCTCTCGCCCGGGAACCTGGCCTCTCGCCCGGGGAAGCCGGGCCTTAGACTCTCGGGCGCCGTGGATCCCGTGACCGTCTCGATCGTCGTCTCCGCTCCGCGCGAGCAGGTCTTTGACTATCTCCAGGACATCGCCAACCACTCCGAGTTCACGGACCACTACCTGGTCGACTGGCACCTGACGCGGATCGACTCGGTCGGCCTCGGGGCGGGAGCGCGCTTTCGGCTGAAGGCGCCCGGCGTACGGTTCAACTGGGCGGACGCGACCTTCGTCGAGGTCGAGCGGCCCCAGCGCATCGTCGAGGCGGGGCGCGCCGGCAAGTACAACCGCATTCGTACGCTCGGCGTCTATGACCTGCAGCCGGCGGCGCTCGGCGCCACGCGCGTGCAGTTCACGCTGCAGACGGTCCCCGCGACGCTCTCCGATCGCCTGATGGAGAGCCTCGGCGCCGGTTCATGGACGAGGCGCAAGACCGCCCGCGCGATGCGGCGGCTGCGGGCGATCCTCGAGCAGGGGGAGGCTCGCGGGCGGCGCGTCACCGTCGCCGCCGGATAGACTGCCGCGTCGCATGTCAAGCCGCCCGCTCGCCGCGCTAGCCTTGCTCGCCGCCCTCGCGCTCGGCGCCTGCGGCAGCAGCCACACAAGGGTGACGACCGGAACCTATGCCGGCGTCGGCGGCGCGAACGCGCCGTATCTCAACGTCGGGCCACTCGTCTACCAGGTCCAGATCTCCCGTCAGCTGAACCCCAGCGACACCGAGGACGCGGCGTATCTCGAGGGGCTCACACCGCACCAGCTGCAACTGCTGCCGGGTCAGGAGTGGTTCGCGGTCTTCATGCAGGTCTACAACACCACCCCTCACCCCCACCTGGCAGCGACGAACATGACGATCTCCGACACGCAGAACAACACCTACACCCCAATCGTGCCCGACCAGACGAACCCGTTCGCGTACCGCGCGGGAGTCGTGCCGGCGGGGTCCCGGCTGCCGGTGCCGGACTCGGTGCCCTCCTTCGGACCGACCCAGGGGGCGCTCGTGCTCTACAAGATCCGGGTCGCCTCTCTCGACAACCGCCCGTTCGAGTTCAAGATCGTCGACCCCGCCAACCCGTCGCTCACCGCCTCGGCCGAACTCGACGTCTAGTGCGCGCGGGCCTGCAGGCCGGCTTCGAGCACCTGGCGGGCCACGGGCGCCGCAGTTTCGCCACCGGCGCCGTCCTTGACGAGCAGCACCGCGACGACGATGCGGGGGCGCAGGGCCGGCGCGAAGGCGGCGAACCATGCGTCCGTGTTGCTGGCCTGATGGCTTGAGGAGCCGCATCCTTCGGCGCCTGAAGCGGAGCCGTTTTCTTCCCGGGAGGCCGTTTCCGAGCCGGTGCTCGAGCACTCGGTCTTCAGTTCGGCCGTGCCGGTCTTGCCGGCGACCGTCACCCCCGGGATCGCTGCTGAGGTACCCGTGCCGGCGCGGACGACCGCGATCATCAGGCGCCGCACGGTGCGCGCGACCGTCGCCATGATCGCCGGCACGGCCGCTGCGTGCGTGCCGTCCTCGAAAGTCGGCGTCGGGCGCCGGCCCCCGTCGGCGATCGTGGCGGCCACGGTCGCCATCTGAAGTGGAGTCGCCAGCACCTGCCCCTGGCCGATCGCGGTCGAGCCGACGGCGAGTTCGCCCTGGATCGCAGGCGCGGCCGGCAGCGTGCTCTGCGCCGCGCCCGGCAGGCCCGTGTCGTGGTTGAAGCCGAACCGTTCGGCCATCGACACGAGGCGGGTCGCGCCGAGCTTGACGCCGAGGGGGGTGAACACGGAGTTGCACGACACCGCGAATGCAAGTTCGAGCGTCCCGCCGCAGTTCTCGCCGTTCGCGTTGTTGAGCCTGACCCCGTCCAGGGTCGCGTAGGAGGCGTAGGGGAAGACCGTGTGCGGATTGGCGATGCCGGCCTCGAGGGCGCCGCTCAGCGTGATCATCTTGAACGTCGACCCCGGCGGCTGAAGCCCGTCGAGGCCGATCCCCGCCACGGCCACGATCCGTCCGCTCGAGGGGTCCATGGCGACGATCCCGCCGAGCTGGCCCCCGAGCGCGATCACGGCGGCGCGCTGTATCGAGGGGGAGACGCTGCTGCGAAAGGCCGGCGCTGGACGCGACACGGCCGATGCCAGCACGCGTCTCGTGCCCCCGGCCTGCGGGCTCTCGGCGAGCAGCTGGCCCCCGGGGGTCCCGCGGAGACGGTCGTCGAGCGCCAGCTCGAGCCCGGTCAGGCCCACGGTTGCGTCTGCGGGCACCCCCTGCGCTTCCAGCGACCGGCGGCGGGCTGCGGGGATCGGCCCGACTGCTCCGAGCACGGCGCTCGCCACTTCCCCGAGCGGCGAGCTGCGGGTTTGTTCACCGGCGAGCACGCGCGGCGAGCCTTCGGCCAGGACCGACCCGTCCCGGGCCAGCACCGCGGCTCGACGCGGCAGCGTCGTCGCGCGGGTGAGCTGCTCGCCCGCGAAGAGGCCGGGAAACAGCATCGAGCGCGACCATGCGACCCGCTCTCCTTCACCGCTCTTCCCCCTGACGATCTTGAGCATGAAGCTGAGCCGCAGCGTCCCGAACAGGTTCGTGCGGGCGAGCGCGGGCACCGCCACGATTCCTTCCCCGCGACCGCTCGGCTTCCCTGCGAGCTGCACGCTCGTGGCGGTCGCCGTCGTCAGCGCCTGCCGATAGGCGGCGGCGAAGGCCGCGGGCCTGATCGCGCGCTGCGAGGAGGTGTCGAGGTATGAGTACATCGCCGGGTAATCGCCGCGCGCCCAGGCGGCGACGAACTGCGAGGCGAGCTTGTGCGAAGCGGGGACCGAGTGACCGCCGCCGACGATCGCCCCGACCGCGAATGACACGCCGGCGAGCGCGAGCATCGGCAGGGCCCGGCGCAGGCGCGTGGGGCTCTCAGTCACGGGAACGGTAGAACATGGCCGTTGACAACATTGGACTGGATCATCGTCGCCTTCGCAGCCATCTTGGCCTCTTTCGGCTTTCGCCGGGGGTTCATCGTCGGCGTGCTCTCGTTCGCGGGCTTCGCTGCGGGTGCCTTCCTCGGGACGCGCGTCGGTCCGCTGCTGCTGCCGAAGGGCTCCGCCTCGCCGTATGCACCCGCGTTCGGCCTGGTCGGAGCGGTGCTGGGCGGGGCGATCCTTGCGAGCGGCCTCGAGGGCGTGGGGTTCATGCTCCGCCGCACGCTCGTGGTGCCCGGCGTCGGGCTGCTCGACGGCGTGCTCGGCGCCGCGCTTGGCGCCGCGCTTGCACTCGGAATCGTCTGGATCGCGGCGGCGGTCGCCGCGCAGGCGCCCGGTGAGGCGCAGCTGCGAGCCGACATCCAGCGCTCGGCGATCCTCAGCAGGCTCAACGAACTGCTGCCGCCGTCGGGCGCGATCCTGAACGCCCTGGCGCGGCTCGATCGGCTGCCGTCGATCACCGGGCCCTCGCCGGGCGTCGCCGCGCCGGAACCGCGACTCGCGAACGTGGCGGGTGTGCGCGTGGCCTCGCGCAGCGTGGTCCGCGTGATCGGCACCGCCTGCGGGCTGGCGATCGAGGGCTCCGGCTGGGTGGCGGCGCCCGGCCTGGTGGTGACCAACGCGCATGTG
>Ga0210408_10004490_pt1 | contig 12443 bp, 8 predicted proteins | sample IncBWH4MmetaG_FD_155471 | JGI IMG/M metagenome (GOLD analysis project Ga0210408, IMG submission 155471) | Forest soil microbial communities from Barre Woods Harvard Forest LTER site, Petersham, Massachusetts, United States - Inc-BW-H-4-M | ecosystem: Environmental > Terrestrial > Soil >...
AAGCACAGAACGAGAGCGCGTCTTTATATTCCGAGCCCGGGGTGCCGTATTCCATGATTCCATTGACGAGCCCGCGTATGCACGATTCTTGATAGCTTCCCGAAATTTTTTTACACGCAGCGACGGCATCGCTCATTGAAACGTAGGTTTGCTGTGAATACACCACACCCGCAAGGGCTTGGACCGCGATTGCGCGATACGCCGGCTCTGCAATGAGAGTGGTGAATGAGAGCGCGCGGGCAAAGTTATTGTGCGCGACAAAAAATGCGAGCCCGTTCCCCTGGTCGTAGCATGCTTTCTTTTCATTCGCCGTATACGAAGGATTCGCGCAGATTGCATAAGGATCATTGTGCGCATCAAGGTGGTAGCGCGGATCCATATACATGATCGCGATCGCATTGAAAACTCCTGAGGCGCAGCGCATTTTCATTTCATCGCTCGTCGCGACTTTACGACAGAGCGCAAGGCCGGGAGCGGCCATCCGCGTCGCATCTCCCCAAAGTGTGGGGTCACTCCCGTCGGTGACACCATGTCCGATGCCGTGGTAGCAGGAACCTTTGGCATATTGCTGATTGCCGCCTAGGGTTTTTCCGACATATGAACAAAATGCGCGCGCTTCACTCAAAGATCCGGTTTGGACAAGCATTTCTTCCATGAATCCGTGATAGAAACCGAACCCGCAGTACGACGCTTCGGGTGTGAGATCTACTTTGCCTGTTGCATGGAATATCTGATACGCAGCCCTTCCGAGCTCATGTGTATCGGAATGACATGACGCGAGATATTGAGGATCCGCTTTGTAGGCAGCAGCGAGAAGATCAAACGCAGGAATGAGACCTTTGTGCGTGAGCACATCTTTGATGTGATTGGTGTAGCAGAGGGCTTTCGTACTTCCGGCTTTTTTGCACGCCGTAACGATGGCATCGGATGAAAAACGCTGATGGTACGAATAGGCTCCGAGTCCCGTGCTGATGCAGGCGAGCGCGAGAAGTATGAGAGCACTCCACTGCAGGAGATATCGCCGACTGAATACTTCGGTGATCGAAAAAACTCGCGGAGCGTGGTTTTTCTTCATGATGAGGCAGGAGAATTTTTCCCGCATGTTGCTCGAAAATCGACTGGCAATTCGGCGCATAACTGCGACTCACGCGTGCCGGAGGTGAAGGTAGTGATTGCGCCTGCGAGTTCGCGGTAACAGCTCGATCGCATACCATCGTCGGAAACGAGCGAGCACAATCTAAAGGATGCCTGCGAATCACTCTCCCCTCCCCAGAAAACCGATTCGAGCGCCTGGCCAATGCACGCGTGTTTGGCATTTTGGTTGTCGGCGAGCCCGCACCACGAGATCGCGTTTTCATATTCGTCGTCGGAATACTGATCGACGGCACGGATATCGTGCGCGGCGGCAAGCGGTATGAATTCTTTTCCAAATGCGCCGTAGCAAGTAGTTTTCAAGAGACTCTCTGAGTCGGAAATCGCGTCGCAGTAGGAAAACGCTTTTGAAAAATAAGTGGGGGACGGGTCCGCGAGGTCGGCACCAGCTGCTTCAAAAAGCCGCGGCGTGATGTATTCGATGCAGACTACTTTCGCTTCAGCAGGAACGACATCGCTCAAACAGGGTGAGAGCGGATCAGCGGTAAAATATTTTGCGCGGCTCGCGACCCAGTCGCTGTGATCATGACCGCCGCCGTCGACCAGCTCCATGATCGCGCCCCCCACGCACTCCACGTATTCACGATTGCCATATTCAGGCGTGCCCATTTGTTTGCAGTACTTGATCGCATCCCTGAGGTTATAGCCGAAATACGCAAGGACCCCATGACCCAAACCATGAAAACACATCGTGTAGGCGCCGGGGCCACCCGGCGCTTTTGCGCATGCATCTTTGATAAGCGGAATTGCTTTTTGCGTACCGAATTCATTCAGCGCACCAATCACGATCGCGTGTGAGCACGCATTTCTAAAATCCGGCGTGCAATCGGCGATGCCTGCAACACCTTTTTGCCGGTAGAGTTCGTCGCCGACGACGTGCCCCAAAAGATGCGTGTCGGTGCCCGACGGCAACGGCGCAACGTTTAAAACGTGGAACGCATAGTCGGCTCCTTTGGCTTTGGCAAGCGCGGCAAATCGATCAGAGAGTTCCTGAAACGAAGAAACATTTTGCCCGATCGTCGCGGCTTCGTGATACGGCGCAAGCGAAGCGGCGACATGCGGAAACGCTTCGATGCCGACAAAGACAAGCGCAAGGAGAATCATCTCCGCGAGGAACCATCGTGAGTACATGCCTGCCATTATCAATCAGGCCCCCTTACTTCACAAACAAACCCTTCACCGCGTCATATAGAGAGGTTATCGGAGAAAAAAGGGCCGAAAGAGAATGCGATGCGTAGCCCTGCGGGAAGAGATACTGACCCCGCTTGACCAGTTGCCCCGGACCTTTCTCGACTTCGGGAACGATGGGATTCGCGAGGATGAACGGATCATGGCGAGTCCCGGTGACCTGCCAGGAAATGGTGCCTCCGGCTACGCCGCCTGCTACCGTGAACTGATTATTCGCAACTTCCGTTTTCACATATAAATTCGGCATCGGTTTGTCGATCGGCTTAATCTGATAGCGAAAATCTTTGTTGAGCGCTTGAAAATAATCGGGGAGCTTGATGAGCGCTTCCCCGTTCTTGTCGATTGTCGTCGTGCCGTCGTAAATATTTTTTACATCGGGCGATTCGACGAACGAGTGAAAGAGGAGCTTGTTGCCTGGATCAATTGGATCGTCGATCACGAACGAACCGGAACCCTTTGAAATGGAGCCGGTCACATTGAAGTTTACCGATTCAGTGGCATTTTTAGTGAAGGTCAATTGATACGTACCTTCGTAGTAGCCTTGATAGTAGCCTTGGTAATAACCCTGATAGTAGCCTTGGTAATAACCCTGATAGTAACTTTGGTAGTAACTCTGATAGTAGCTTTGAGCGTATGAACACCCGCCGGAGGAGCAGCCGCCGGAGGAGCAGCCGCCGCTGCCGCCGGCGACTTTATTCCCCGGTTGAGATTTTGTCGCAGCTGCATCCTGAAAAACCTTCGATACGGTCTCGCTGTTGACGACCGTATCCGAAGTGGCGGCGCCGGCAACCCGCGCAAATATGACGCCACAGAGGAGCGCGCCGATCGACAACACTCTCGCAACCGTCATGCGATACGTGCGCCGGATCACCACCATCATGCGACAATAGTATCACAAAAGAGTTCTGATTTAGGGCTCTTGGCAGAGACCCCAACGCCTCAAAACAGCGCGTGATATACTCCCCGTCATGAGTAGGTGGCTGATGAGTCGAAACATCATCATCCACGTATGCATTCTCGGCGCCATTGGTATTGCCGGTGCGACACTCCTTATTATTCCCGCATACAAAAAGTACACTGAGGAGCGCGCGGTGCGCAGCTTTGACGCGCAGATGAAAGCGAGCACGTCATTCCCCGGACAGGTTTCTCTGTACGCGACGCTTTTGAAAACAGTCGGGCCGTCGCGCGCGCAAGATGAACTCTTCGCCGTGATGCCGAGCAATCCACGCACACACATGATCAATCATGAGAGTGGGACATTCCTCTATCAAACGGAGGGTCTCACCGGCATACAGCAGTGCAAGAATTATTTTAACGGCGGCTGCTACCACGGCTTCGTCGAAGCGTATTTGCTCGACCACGGCCTCGGCGCGATGGGTATTCTGATGGCGGCCTGCAGAGACGGTCGTACGCTTGCGCAATCACGTGAATGCAATCACGGCTTGGGGCATGCGTTTCTTGCGATGGCGGGGTACGACAAACTTCCCACAGCAATTCATATGTGCGAAGAGACGCTTGCGAGCAGCACGGAGGCGATTTCCGATTGTTTCGACGGCATATTTATGGAAAATAATTTTGGCGGTTTCAACGTGCCACCGCTGGGGCGCTGGTACAAAGCGAGCGATCCCCTGTATCCATGCGATGATCCGCGGGTTGCATCCGACAAACTGGCCCACGATTCGTGCTGGTTCATGCAGAGTCAGGCGACGCTGAACGTGCACATGTATCCGCAATTCGGTGGCGATCTCACCAAAGCGTCCGCGTATTGTGCGACGATACCGGCAGGCGGTGATCGCATTACCTGCGTCGAAGGACTCTACCGGCAAATACAGTCGATCGCGGGCGGCGATGTGGCAAAAGCGAAAACGCTCTGTGCGCAGGTTGATCCGAATACTGTGAGCGCGTGCCTTTCGACGATCGCGGAGAGCTCGTACGCATTCGGTGATCAGAGTATGGCGCTGTCGATTTGCGGCAATCTTACGTCGTTGAAGGATGAATGCTACCAGAGCCTCTTTGAGCGTATCACTTCGACAGCCTACTGGCACAAATCAGAACAATTGGCTGCGTGTGGGAACATTACTGATTCAACCTATCGCCAAAAGTGTACGACCTACGTCGAAAACGACACATCGCCGAATTGAGAGATCATTGGGTATACTCAGCGCATCGCACCGTATGGAATCTTTTGAAACTGATAACGCGCCGGAGGGATTGCGTCTTGCGCTCGTGAAAAACCGAGGCTCCCTAGAATCAGCCGCAGGGCTTCGCGGCTTCTTTGCTCGTATATTCGGTACGTGCCTAAGAAAAACCGGCAGGGGAAACGAAGCGACTGTGATTCCGAATTTCTCGAGCGCAGATGCGGAATTCGCCGAAGCGATCGCGCTCGCCGACAAGGTGCAGCGGCTCGGCTTTGATATCGGATTCAATTTTTTGTCGAGATTCCCCGACAGTCCGCACTTATATCTATGCGCCGCACGATTTGAAGAACAAGCGTGGCACGCGAGTGGATTTGATTTCTTTTCCCGATCACACGCGTTCGTGAAAGCACTCGGCGAGAGCGTCGAGCGTATGCTCTGGGACACGAATGCGGCGTACTGGAAAAAGGAACGCATGCAACGTTCCCCCAAAAAAATCGGTGCGGCAGGGATGGACATTGGTTCAATCGCCGGGTTCTCTCAGAAACAGCGAAAAAACGCTCCGCAGCTTCTCTACAGCAACGATACGAAATTTCTCTGGACGAAAGCTCTTCGGCTCTCGGATCGCGTGGACGCGTGGGTTCCTACACAGCTCATCAGTGGAGTATACGCTCGTGACATGAACGACGAGCCGCTTCTGCGCATCCCCAACAGCAACGGCCTCGCCACGCATCGCACATTTGAGCAGGCCGCATACTACGGGCTTCTGGAACTCATCGAGCGCGATGCGTTCATGATCATGTTCTTCAATAAACTACGCTCCGCGCGAATTGATCCCGCTTCAATCGGCAACAAAAAAATACAGGACGTGCTGAAATCCTTCGCACGCTTCAATCTTTCGTGCGACATCCTCAAATTGCCGACCGACGCACCAACGACGGTGATCTGTTGCATGCTGCGTGATGAAAGCGGCGAAGGACCCGCACTCGCTGTGGGAGCAAAAGCGCACCATGATCCCGCAGTAGCGATCCTCGGCGCGCTCACCGAAAGCTACGGCGTGTGGTTTCTCGCGCGCTCGTACGGACTTTATAAAAAGGAACTCCCCTCGCCGCCTTGGAATGCACTGCAGCGCATCGCGTTTTGGGGAAAGAAAGAACATGCAGAGAAATTATCGTGGATGCGGGAAGGTCCTATTATTGAAATGCCGAGTGGCGCCCAGAACGCACGAGGAACTGCAGCGCTTGCACGCGCACTTCAAAAAAAAGGCGTGAGTGCATACGCGGTACCGATGAGCACACCGACGCTCCAAAAGCTCGGTTTGCATGCAGTGTGCGTCGTTTCGGCCGAATTGCAGCCGCTGAGCCTCGATTCGGAACCAAATTATCTCGGTGGTGCGCGCCTGAACGATGTGCCGCTCTCGCTCGGCTACGAAGTGGCAAATGAACCACCGGCCTACCCGCACCCTTTTCCATAGTATGTTGTTCCGCATCTTTCATCGGCAAACAGGAGTGGACGCGTTGCACGAGACGCGCGAGCTGTTGGATCAGATGCCACCACCATTCAAAGAATACCCGCGCTTTCCCGCAACGGCGCTCCCCACTCCCCGATCTCTTGGGGCTGCATTCGGTACGCTCATTACAGAGCGCGCTTCAGAGAGAAATTTCGATCCGACGCAGAAGATATCGCTCGCCAATCTGTCCGACATTTTATTCGCAGGTTTGGGCATTAATGAAAAACGCTCGCTCGAAAACGGCCTCCCAACGCGCCACCACCCATCAGGCGGTGGCCTCTATCCGCTCGAGGGGTACCTTGCCGTGTACCGCGTGGAGTCGCTTGAAGTGGGAATCTATCACTATGAAGCGCGTACGCACTCGCTCGCGCGACTCATCATGGCACCACCGTCACAGGCCGTTCGCGATGCAAGCGCGGGCCTTGTCCCCGAACAAAATCCTGCAGCGATACTCATCCTCACCTCCGTGTGGGGCCGCAACTATCCGAAGTATGGTGAATTTGCCTATCGACTCTCGCTCATGGAAGCGGGGCATGCGATGCAGGATGTACTGCTGGCGGCAACGGCGTGCGATGTGAAAGCCGCGCCGATGGCAGGATTTCGCGCATATGAACTATCAAAAATTCTCGATATCGAGAGCGACGACGAAGACCCGCTCTACCTCGCCTATCTCGGCGCATAAAACGCTTCCCGGGTGATATATACTGGTTCGCACGATATGAAGGTGCGCACCGGAAAAAAATTCTATCTGGCGGTAGCAATCATCATCATAATCGCCGCAGCGCTGAGTATTCCCAAGATCATTTCCTCGCTGCGCTCAGAAGCGGCGATCGCGGCGTGGCACACTGAGATCACCACAGCAACTCCCAATTTTCCCAATCAGATCGAGGCGTATCATCGACTCCTCCAAGCGGTGGGGCCTTCGGAGGGCCAAGACATTCTTCTTTCGACAATGCCCAACGATTCGCGCACGCATATGATCCAACACGAAGCGGGAAAATATTTATATGAGACGCAGGGGCTGAGCGGCATCGGATTCTGCAAAAATTATTTTGCCGGCGGCTGCTACCACGGCTTTATTTCAGCGGTCATTGCTGATCGCGGTATTGCGGACGTGAAAAATATCGTGAGCGCATGCGAGCAGGCACTCTCAAGCGACCAGCAGATGCAGTGCGCGCACGGAGTCGGACACGGATTGCTCGCGGAAGTCGTAGGATATGCGAATCTGCCGAAGGCGCTTGATCTGTGTCAGCAAATTTTCTCCAACGATCATAAAAAAGCGGTCAATTGTTATGACGGAGTTTTCATGGAAAACAATTTCGGCGCGTTCAATGTGCCTCCGCCCGGGCGTTTCTATAACGTGAGCGATCCTATGTATCCGTGCAACATTCCGAGTGTGCTCGATAAGCCGGGCGCGCACGATTACTGCTGGGGCATGCAGAGCCAACTCACACTGCACAAAGACGCTTACCCGCAATTCAGCGGCGACATCAAAAAAGTCGAAGCGTATTGTCAAGGCTTCCCTGCGGGCAGCGACAAACAGTATTGTTTTGAAGGAATCGCGCGCCAAATCCAGCTCGTGAATGGAGACGACTTCGCGAAGATACGGGCAATGTGCGCACAGTTGAATGCTGCCGACGCTCCACAGTGCGTGTGGTCGGCGGCCGAAGCTGCGTACATCTATGGCGACCATTCATCGGCTGTGCTCGATGTGTGCGAGAGCGAGATGAGGACGCAAAAGAGTGCCTGCTACGATACGCTCAATCAAGGGATCGCAATCTCTTATTCGCTCACGCAAAATAGAGTCGCCGCCTGCGAAAAAGATATTCCCGAAGCAGCGTACCAGAAATCCTGTGCGGCGTGGATGCAAAGCCCAGGGGGAATGAATTTCTAAAAATTATTTACTGTGTCATCGGTGCGTATTTTTGGTAGTCGGGAAAAATATATTGGCCTTTCTTAACCAATTGATCTGGGCCTTTTTCGACTTCGGGAACGATGGGGTTCGCGAGAATATACGGGTCGTGTCGAATGCCGGTGATCTGCCAGGATACCTGTCCACCCGGAACGCCGCCTCCGATCGTGAATTGATTATTCTTCTCCTGCTCCTTTATATAGAGATTCGGCATTGCTTGATCAATCGGGAAAAACTGGTAGCGGACACTGTTGTTGAGGGCATCGAAATATTTCGGCAACGATATGACAATCTCGCCGTTTGCATCAAGCGTTGCGATGCCGTCGTAGATGTTCAACACATCAGGTGATTCGACGAACGAGTGGAAAAGTATTTTGTTGGCGGGATCTGCGGGATCGTCGATCTCGAAGGTGCCCGAACCTTTCGTAATAGAACCCGTTATCGCCAGGTTCCCAAGAAATTTCGTGTTGGCGTTGATGGTGATCGTCGCGAACGCTGCAAGTGGCCCAATGAGTGTCGCGAGTGCGACGATAAAAATGATTCGTCTATTTATTTTCATAATATTGCGGGAAAAGATATTCCCCTTTATTGACCAATTGATTCGGGCCTTTTTCGACTTCGGGAACGATGGGCGTCGCTTTGATAAATGGATCGTGGCGAACGCCGGTAACTTGCCAGGAAATTTCTCCACCGGGAACTCCACCTGCGATCACGATGACTGGTGAGCCAAAAAGGCCAAAAAATCTACGTTGCACCCCTTCTGAAAGATGGAGGTTGGGCATCGATTCGCCCATGGGTGTCGCGAGATACTTGAAGTCTTCGTTGAGTGCAAGAAAATAGCCAGGCAGTACGATCGTCGCGGTACCGTTCGTATCGAGTGTCGTGGTGCCATCGTAAAAATCCATCGCGTCGGGCGATTCGACGAACGAGTGGAAAAGGAGTTTGTTTGCAGGATCAAGCGGATCATCGATGAGGAAGGTGCCGGAGCCTTTTGAGAGTGCGCCGATGACCGAAACGCTTCCATTCACCGCGGTGGTTTGCGTAAGCGTCGCTGCATACACGTGTGCCGTAGCACTCACGCTGACGAAGATACAAAGAGCGATGACGCATATGCCAGGAGAAAAAATGTGCTTGCTCTTCATAACGATTCGATTATACATGACTCATTCTGCCGCAGCCGCACCAGCGCTCTCGCTTGCCGCGCTCGTTTTCCCGGGAAGGACGAAGCCCTGGTAACTCTTGTCGTTCTGATCGGTACGGAGATTCTGCCAGTGGCTGAAGTCGAAGCGGTTGCCCGAAAGCCGCATCGACACCTCGCCCGGCTGATCGGCCTCGATCAAGAGTTCGTGTTTGTCGGGAATTTTCCGATAGAAGGCCGTGCCATCGAATGCGGGCGTCAGCGAGACGACCAAGCCTTTCCACTGATCGCCGAAATCGGTGATCTGCCAGAAGAGCCAGAGATCACTTCCCTTTTGCTGATCGTCAAAGTTGATCGTGTAGACATATTTCCCTGTCGCGGGATCTTTGTCACTCAGTTCGATCGTTTGCAATGTCTCTTCGTGCTCGCCGGTCGAGGATTCGCCGTAGGTCGCGTATTTCGTACCGCCAATCGTATACACCGGGTCGATCGTCGGAACGTCGAGCTTACCCAAGATTTTGATGTCGCCGGCGAACGTTGAGGTCGCCTTGCCCAGAGCGGTCGGATATCCGTCGGCAACATAGAGATTGTTCTGCACGGTGAGCTGTTGTTGCACGGATGTGGTGCCGATCAAGACGTTCCCCGCGTTGTTGATGCGCATCGCTTCCGAAAGCACTCCTCCATTTAATACCGAGAAGGCAAGATCGCCTTTTCCTGTCACGAAGTTTTGCTGCAAGATCGAGCTGATCGCGCTTGTGGTCGTTCCCGCGCCAGTCACATCGAGCGTACGGAAGTTGATACGAGTAGCGGTTGAGGTCGCGGAGTTGGGGTTGGTGAAGTACGCGTTGTCAGCGGTCGCGCCGGAACTTGATTTGTATACATCGAGAACTGCTCCTGGCGAAGTGGTGCCGATGCCGATCGAGTTCTGCACAATGATGTTGCCGGTCGAAGCGGGGTTCGGCGACAGACAACCGTTGCTTGTGATGCCGCCGCTGTTACAGACGAAGAGATTGTCATTGTTGAGATAAATTTCACCCGCAGAAGCGTGGATGTTGAGCCCGCCGAGGTTGTCGACGCGCATTTCCGCATCGTGGGTCGTGTCGTACGCAATTGCAACTTGTGGGTTACTCGTCGTCTGGCTGACCGAGAATCTGGTGTATGGGGTCGAGGTTCCGACACCGAGGTTGCCGACGTTACTAAGTCGCATTGCTTCGGTGAGAAGACCGGTGTTGAGCGTCGAGAACGCAAGATCACCTTTTGCGGTGGTGAAGTTTTGTTGCAAGATCGAAGAAATCGCGCCCGTGGTGGTGCCGAGACCAGTCACATCGAGCGCGCGAAAACTAAGACGCGCGGCGGTTGAGGTCGCGGAGTTGGGATTGGTGAGATACAGCTGATCTGCGGTGCCGCCGGAGAGTGAATTGTACACGTCGAGTTTGGTGCCCGGTGTCGTCGTTCCGACGCCCACGTTGCCGCCGCTTAGGATACGCATCGCCTCGGCGTTGTTGGTGCCGAAGACGAGTGGCTTTGCCCCTCCCGTTCCGATAACCATTCCGTTATTCGTTCCTGTATTGTTGAATGCAGAAATTTCTGTCCAGCCGCCGAGCGTCAAGCCATAGCGGCTGACCGTGCGTGCGCTTGCGTGTGATGCGATAAAGAAATTACTTGAATCGCTATTGAGATTCAGCTGCGCTACAGAGCTGGTCGTGATGTCCGTCGTGCTTGCAGTAATGTTTGGCGTAAGGCCCGTTCCTGAGACCGTCAGAAGCGATGAAGGGTTCGCCGTGCCAATGCCAACATTGCCCGAAGAATTCCAAATGCCAGATCCGGGGAAGTTAATACTGCCCGTAAACGTTGGAGATGCCGAGAGCACCATGTTCCCTGTTCCCGTGACCGCATTGGAGAGTGTCACGCCGCCGTAGGTGAGGGCGGCAACGAGCGTCAGCGCCCCCGTCGTCGAGAACGAACTGGTCGCACTCCCCCCGAAGTACGCCGCGTACGCGGAGAGGTTGGTCGAAGATGCATTCGTCACGATCACCAACGACGGCAACGAGAGCGTCGGGTTCGCCGCAACACCGTCACCATTAGCAACAGTGATCTGGTTGGCAGTACCGGTGATGGTGCGACTCGCGTACGTACCTGCTGCGGTTCTCGCGAGGATGCCGTTGGTGGAGAAGACACCGTCGAGCTGGGTGCCGGAGAGCGTGCCGGAGATGGTGGCAAGGGTGGTGGTGGCGACCCATCCCGGTATGCCATTGACCACACCGAGCACGAAGCCGCCGGTGCCGATGCCCAGACGTGTCCCGGCGCCGGAAGCGCCACCGTACAGAATGTCGCCCGAGGTGGTGAGCGGAGAGAGCGCGTTGAATGCAGCTGCTGCACTCGTTTGTCCTGTACCACCCGAGCCGATCGCAAGCGCCGTCCCCAGCGTGAGCACTCCCGTGTTGCTAAAGGATGAAGTGCCGCTGCCGCCGAAGTATGCCGGACCGTATGAGGAGAAAAGGGTGGTGGAAGCTGCGCCGAGCGTGGTGAGACCGCCAGTGACGCTCAGTGTTCCTCCGATCGTCGCATTCCCACTCGTCTGCAACGTTCCCGCACTCGTATTGATGACGCCCACACCGAGTCCGCCCGTGAGGTATCCATTGCCGGCAACGGAGAGTGCGGTTGCGGGAGTAGACGAGCCGATGCCGAAGAATCCACCGGAGGTGAGGCGGAGGCCTTCGGTGAGGAGGCCGCTGTTGAGCGTGGAGAAGGCAAGATCGCCTTTGCCGCCGTTGAAATTCTGTTGGAGGATGGAGGTGATTGCGGCACTCGTCGTTCCAGCAGCAACATCATTCTGCTGGAACTTGAGTTGCGTGGAGGAAGTGGTGGCGGAGTTCGGATTGATGAGCGCGAGTGGTGTACCCGTCGCCGCAGATTGCGAGTGCGAGAACGTGTACGTGCCCGATCCTGCAAACGTCCCCGGCGCCGTCGTGATCGTGAGGGCGCTGCCGCCGACAAGTGCACCTGGTGTTCCCGTGAGGGAGATCACGGAGCCATTGGTCACCGACGACGTTGCGACATTTTGCAGCGCACCTGCTGCTGCACCGTACAGAAGATTTCCTGCCGTGAAGGAGACCTGCCCCGTACCACCATTGGGCACCGTGAGTTGGGTGGCGAGTGAGAGGGCGCCGGTGGAGCTGAATGAGGAGGTAGCTGATCCGCCGAAGTACGCCGTGTACGCGGAGAGGTTGGTCGTGGAGGCTGTCCCAAGGGTTGTTTTTCCAGTCACTGATGCGGTACCGGCCACCGAGAGATTGCCCGCGCTGTCAATCGTGGTCGTTGCGGTGCCGCCGAAGTATGCATTGGCAAAGTTCGAGAAGTTGGTCGAGGAAGCATTGGCAAAATTCGCCGTCCCCGTAAATGTCGGCG
>Ga0210408_10004494_pt1 | contig 12437 bp, 8 predicted proteins | sample IncBWH4MmetaG_FD_155471 | JGI IMG/M metagenome (GOLD analysis project Ga0210408, IMG submission 155471) | Forest soil microbial communities from Barre Woods Harvard Forest LTER site, Petersham, Massachusetts, United States - Inc-BW-H-4-M | ecosystem: Environmental > Terrestrial > Soil >...
GCCCGCGGTGGCTCCGAGCGCGAAATTGAAGGGCGCGATCCCCATGTCAGGGTTGAGCTCGATCAGAGCTGTGAGCCGCTCGAACATCCCGGGAGATGGCTCGAACGCATATGCCCTCTCACCGGTCAGCGCACAGAACGCCGCCGAGAAAATGCCGGCGCCGGCCCCGATGTCCAGGAACGTGGCGTGACCCACCGCCATGCGCTTGAATGCGCGCAGCTCCTTGATGCCCTGGCCGCTCGCCACCCAGTGGGATGTGACTCCATGCACGGTGGACTCGTGCAGCACGATCGGAACGGGGGCGCCGATGTCAAACGGGGCGTTGGCCCGCGGTGCGGGCTTGCGACGGTGCGTCCGCTCCAACCACCTGTACTGCGTGTACGTCGTCGGTCCGAGGCGCCTCACCTCGAAGAGCTCGGCGCGCAACCGCAGCGGCAGCAGCCTCCTGAGGCGCGATCGTTCGGCCGTGTGGGGCGGCATCGGCGAAAGACTAGTACAAGCGGCCGTTGGTGCGGTGTGTTTTGGCACGAATTCCCCACCGAACTTCCGGCCGCGTGCACTACCAATGCCCCCACGCAAGGACGGCCGCACCGATCTCGAACCGGTGCGGCCGTCTTGGACGATGCGGGCCTGCTTCCGGGCGACGCCCGGACAGCCTAGATCCGGGCTATTCTTTGAGCCAAGTGAAGTTGCCGTTGGTCACGGTTTCTTCGACCTTGCCGCTGAACTTGCCTTCGGTGCCGGTTTCTTCCGCTTCTTTGCCTTCCACCACTTCCGTCGGGGTTTTCGGCCCGATGCACGGCCAGCCGACCGCTGTGTATTCCATTCCCTGCAGCGCACTTTCGACCTGAAGTTTCTTCTGGCCTTCAGGAAATTTTTTGTTGCCAAACGCGGTCACGTCGCTGAAGAACACGGATTCTTTGCTAAAGCCCGCCTGTGGCGGGATTTCGTAATGGCACTTCAACACGGTGGCGGTGATTTTGATCGGTTCAAGGATCGCCACGGTGCCATTTGCGTTGTATTCGAAATGACCCGGCGTCACGGCCATTTTGAGCTGACCGGAAAACGAGGTGCACCCGGCGTATTTGACTTCATCGGTGAAGGTTTCGGATTTGCCGGTGGCCACCGTCCCTTTGGTTTCCGCCTTGGCGCAGGTGACGGTCATCGGATACACATGGAACACTTCGGCTTTGGACACGCTCACGCCGTGTGTCCCAGGGCCGCTGGCTTCGAATTCGGCGGCCGAAGCCGACACCGCGCCGACGCCAAGCGCGCACAGCGCCGCGGCGAGCCCCATCACCATCCTGAGATATCTCATCTTTTCTGAAATCCTCCAGTTCGTCCCTTTGAGAGTTGATCGACGTCGATCGGTTCGACGTCGAATGCCGCCAGATGTCAACGTCCTGTTACCAACCCGTGGGCAGCTCGGGCCGGTTCGGACCGAGCTGCTTGGCCTAACCTTCCCGCCCGGCCGGCCACCATCGGACCAGCAGGGCATTCGCGCACTGAGGCATCCAGCCGTCGAACCCATAGGCTATCGCCTGGCGAGGACAGATCCGCCATCGAGCGTCGGGATTCGCATCGCGCGATGCTCCCTACCAACATTTCCGATGGTGTGAACAAGCAGTGAAGCAAGCCCGGTCGAGCCGCTATTTGCCCGGGATTTCGCCCGGGACTTTCACTCTTCCTTCACCCGCATTTCACTCATACTTCACCCGCGGTTCACCAACGTAAGGCGTGGTCCGGCGTGGTGTGGCCGTGGACGAACAAGCTTGACAACGTAGGTCCGCGCACTCGAGGGTTGGGGGACCGCGACGTGAATCGCCAGGCTCGCGTACAGCCCCCCGCGTGCGGCGTTCAGGTCCGTGCGGCCAACGGCGCTCAGCCGGAGCCCAGTGGTGGCCGTCCGCTCGCGCGAGATCGAGAAGGGCGCACCGGCGATCGCGATCGCCTTCGCTCGCCGCGCGGCCCTCGCCCGCGGCGCGATCGTGAGTACGAGACGGCCGCGGCAGGCGACCGGGGCGGCGCACCGAAGCCGAACGGTCGCCCGCCCGCTCCGCACCGATAGAGACCGGCTCACGAGCACCACCGCACCCCCCACGGCTTTGAAGGCCTCCACGCCACCTTGTGCGCTGGGCGAGCTCGTGCCCGGGGTGGCGCTCCCGGCTGGGGGCGACGTCTGGGTGGCCGTCGAGGTTCCGCCGCCGAGCGGGGGCGCGGGCGCGGCCGACCCGAGACCGAACACCCACGCCGCTCCCGCCCGTCCGTCATCCCCGATGCCCCCGATCAGCGCGGTGGCGCCGTCGGCCGCCAGCGCCACGCTCGACCCAAACCAGCTCTTGCCCGCCTCTTCGCCGCCCGTGAGCTTTTCGCCCTGCTGCGCCCACGTGGAGCCCGAGCGCGAGAACAGCCACGCCGCCCCCGCGTAGCCTTCGTCGCGACGCCCCCCGATCAGAGCGGTTTCGCCGTCGGCGGACAGCGCCACGCTCCAGCCGAATTCACCCGTGCCCACCTCTCCGTTCGCCGCGAGCTTGGCGCCCCGCTGCGCCCATGTGGAGCCCGAGCGTTCGAACAGCCACGCGGCGCCGGCTTTGCCGTCGTCGTTGCGGCCGCCCACCAGGGCCGTGGCGCCATCCGCGGAGAGCGCCACGCTTTCGCCGAGGTCGGCCGCTCCGCTCTCTTCACCGCCCGTGAGCTTTTCGCCCTGCGGCGTCCACGTGGAGCCCGAGCGCGCGAACACCCAGGCCGCGCCGAGATCGCCGCCGTCGGCTGGGGCACCGACCAGCGCGGTCTCGCCATCCGCGGACAACGCCACCCCAGCTCCGAAACGACCCGCCCCCGACTCCCCCCCACCGGTGAGCTTTTCGCCCTGCGGCGTCCACGTGGAGCCGGCACGAGTGAAGACCCACGCCGCGCCGAGATCGCCGCCGTCGGCTGGGGCACCGACGAGCGCGGTCTCGCCATCCGCGGACAACGCCACCCCAGCTCCGAAACGACCCGCCCCCGACTCCCCCGCTCCGGTGAGCTTCGCCTGCAACGTCCAGGTCGAGCCCGAGCGGGTGAACACCCACGCGGCGCCGCTGCGGTCGTCGAAGGTGGGGGCTCCGATCACGGCTGTTTCGCCGTCGGCGGACAGCGCCACGCTGTGGCCGAAGTGACTCACGCCTGCTTCCCCGCTTATGAGCTGCGCCTGCTGTGTCCAGGTCGAGCCCGAGCGGGTGAGCACCAGCGCCGCACCGGCTTCGCCGTCGTCGTGGGGGGCCCCGATCAGGGCAGTGTCGCCATCCGCGGACAGCGCCACGGCGCGGCCGAAATAACCTTTGCCGCCATCTTCTCCAGCCGGGAGCTTGGAGCCCTCCTGAACGAGCGCAGTTGGGACGAGCGCGTGCGAGACCGGCTCATAGGCCACAGTCGAGGTCAAGACGACCACGATCGCCAGCGATGCCGACGCCAGCCCTCGGCGGTGCCCGCGCTGCCTCACGGCGCCGTCGCCCGCATTGTCTGTACCGGATCCTTTCATCGCTCCGCTTCCTTGCCGCCCGCGTTGCTCCCGCTTCCCTCTCCCACTCCAGGACGCGAGGCGAGTCGGCAAGCTAACCGATCACGCGCACGAGGCTGTGAACAGCTTGTAATCGCATTTGATCCCAACCTCGGAACCCAAGCGCTTTCAAATATCGGTCGAACAGCGTTAGGGAAGCGCCCAGCTGTGAACAGCTTGTCACCGCCCGTGCTTGTCATCGCACGTGCCTGTCACCACACGGGCTTCTCATCGTCCGGCACGAGCGGCCGCCAGCGACTCGAGCAGCAGGGCTTCCACGCGCTCGCAGATGACTGGCCAGGCGAAGCCGCGCGCGCGCTCCGCGCCCGCCGCGCCCAGCGCTCGCGCCAACTCGCGGTCGAGCAGCAGCCTGGTGATCGCGCTCGCCACCGCCTGCGGGTCGGTGGGGTCGACGAGCAGCCCGCTCTCGCCGTCGGCGACCGCGTCGAGCGCCCCGGCGACGTTGCCGGCAAGCACCGGCTTGCCATAGGCGGCGGCCTCCAGATAGACAATGCCAAAGCCCTCGCCGGCAAGCCCCCCACCGGGCAGGCGGCTGGGCATCGCGAACAGATCGGCGCGCCGCAGCCAGAGGTCGCGCTGCGCGTCGGAGAGCGATCCGAGAAACCGCACCGCATCCGCCACACCCGTGGAGCGCGCAAGCACTTCCAACTCGGCGCGCAACGGCCCGTCTCCGATCACCACCCACTCGACTCCGGGCACCTGCGCGCGCACCGTCGCAAGCGCCTCGATCAGCACGTCGTGGCCCTTGTAACGGTCCTGCAGGCGGGCGATCGTCAGGATGGTGGGACGCGCGGCGGATCGATCTTCGGAGCTCGGGCGCACAGCAGGATCATCAGAGCTCGGGCGCCCGGCGGGATCCTCGTTCGGACCCTCCAGGACGGGGGACTGGACGGATTCGGAGCTGTGGTTGGCGGGCAGATCGACCCCCGGAGGGATCAGGCTCACGCGCGCGGGGGGCGCCCCTCGCGCGGCCAGCAGGCTCGCGGTGTAGGAGCTGATCGCGATCGCCCTGCTCGCCCGGCGCGCCGCGAACGCCGCAAGCCTTGGTTTGTTGGGGATCTCGTTGGCGTAGAAGTACTGCACCGTCGGTGCGCCGAGCAGGCGCTGCACGGCGGCCGCCGCGGGGCTTGTGACGATGTGCGCGCTGAGCGTCACGTCGGGCCGGAACCGCACCGCCTCCAACAGGGCGCACGCGTTGAGCGCGACGTTGCGCGCCGCTCCCAGTTGGCCGCCCACCGGCACGCGCCGCGTGGTCACCCCGCTCGTGTCGTCATACCGCCGCGCACCCTCGGAGTCGAGCGCGAGGACCCGGGTCTCGAATCCCTGCAGGCCGATCGCCAGCCGATGTACCAAAACCTGAATACCTCCGCGGGCTGGCGGGAAGTCTGGGGTTATGAGCAACAGCCGAGGTTTGTTGGAACGACCGCCAGTCGGATCGGGGGGCCCGGGTGCGACGTCGTTGTGCGCCCGGGGGGACATCCGGCGGAAGCATACGTACGTCCGCCGTGGCGGACTCCGGTCAAGCGACCTGGACGGACGGTCGATCGATCGCGTGGAGGGCTCCGCTCCCGCTCCTCTTGCGCACATGCCGATCGCACCGTCCACACGCCCTCTCCGATCAACCCGACCCGCCTCGTTCCTCGGTGCCGCGGCGCTCGCCCTCGGCCTCCTCGCACCAGCCCCCGCGCAGGCCGCGCGCACCGGTCATGCGCACTCCCCCGTCCCGACGACCAGGCCCGCCATGGATGGGCCCCCCGGGCAGGCCACACAAGCCAGTCATGCGCACCCTGTCGCACACGGCATCCCCGTCGCACACGGCATCCCAGTCGCACACGGCATCCCAGTCGCACACGGCATCCCCGTCGCACACGGCAGCGCTACGCGCGAGGGGTGCGGACACAGGCGCGGCAAGACCACGTCCAGCCACGGTCGCGCGACGCGAGGGTGCTCGAACGTAAGAGCCGTCAAACGCACAGCCGCGCACCCCAGGCGGCCCACCGGGAGATCCTCGGGCGCTACCCCCACCGGTGGATCGCACGCAGCGGGCGGGCTGTTCTACGCTCCGCCGGAAGTCTCGCTTGGCACGCCCGGCGGAGGCCCACGCGCGGGCCCCGCCGTGCCGGCGCCCTCCAGTGAAGGTGGCTCTCCGAATGAGCCGGGTCCGGAGGGCGAAGCGGGCGGCAATCTGCCCAGCGAATCAGGCGAAGTCGTGACCGACCCGATCGACCCCAGGTTCCTCACCGAGGTGCCGTTCGGAAAGAGCTCATTCTGGATCCAGCCCTGGCGGGCATACCTGGACACGTGGCCCGCGTCGCGTCTGCTCGACGCGCTGGGCATCAACTTCAACGTCGGCCCCGCGAAGGCCGAAGCGACGGCGCAGCTGCTGCAGGACAGCGGCTTCACACTGGCGCGCCGGGAAATCGGCTGGAACTCGCTCTCCTACAGCCAGCCGACCAAGTTCACCGCCGAAGCCAGCCTACGCACGGTGCTTGACGCGCTGCACAACCACGGACTGCGACCGCTGATCCTGCTGAACGCCAACAGCGGGGACCCCGGGCCATCCAAGCACCTCTCCCTCGAAACCACCTCCCCCGCGCAGGCGGGCGCCCAGACCGTCAAGCTCACCCCGGCCAGCGCTGCCGCGGTCGTACCCGGCAAGAGCGGTTTCAACGGCCTCTCCTTCGGCGGAGACCCCGACATCCTCATCACGGCGGTCGGCGCCGGCGACGTGGCGACCCTCTCCAGGCCACTGCCCAGCGCCCTGGCGGCGGGCACGCACCCGGGCACGACGCTGCTGTACGCCCCCTTCGAACGTCCCACTCTGCCCGACGGGCGGCCCAACCCGACGTTCCAGGCTACGCTCGGGGGGTGGCTGAGCTACGTGGCGAGCGTGTGCAGGCTGGCGTCGAGCATCGTGGGACCCGGAGGGTATGACCTGGAGATCTGGAATGAGCTCGGCTTCGGCTCGCAGTTCCTGAATGCCGAACACTACTACTCGCCAGGCGGTGAACCGGCACGAGCGGAGAGCGGCTCGACCTCCGAAAACAGCTCCACTTCGGAAGGCACCTCGACTTCGGAAAGCACGTCCGATTCGGAAAGCAGCCCCGAAGGGGAAGTGAACTCCAAACCAGAATATGGCTCGCAGGCCGAAGGCGTCGAAGACGAAACGGCGGACTCCGAAGCAATGACCAAAAGCCAGGTCACCCAGGCGATTCGCAAAGCGCTGATCGATGAAACCGTGGCCTATGTGCGCAATCCCATCAACGGAGTCTCCCCGGACGTCGGCATCACCAACGGCTTCGCCAGTCAGACCCCGTTTCCCTCGGGCGCCAACGCACCGGTGGGACTCACCGCGCTCAGCAAGCACCCCTATGTCAGCGGGCAGAGCTTCCCCGCGGACTACTCGTTCAAGAACATAATCCCCCTCAACTCGCTCGGCGGACGGGACATCGAAAAAGGCTCGGAAACGCCGCTGTTCATACCTACCTACGAGTCGCTGTTCCCCGAGGTCACGCTCACCGCGACGCACACTGAGACGCTGATTCGTGACATCGCACCGTTCACCACCTACATCTACGGCTTCCCGCACGGTCGCGAAGTCGGGCCGGAAGGGGGCAGCCCGCTGCAGAAGTGGGTCACCGAGTACAACCTCGGCATCGGCCGTTTACCGATCATGGGTCCCGACGGGACAACTCCCCAGACGGGCCCCTCCGCGGCGCTCACGCCCGCCGACAGGGCGCACTTCCACGCCAAGGTGGCACTGCGCAGCCTCGTGGCGGATGTCAGCAAGGGCATCGGCCGCGAGTACTTCTACGCCGCCGCCCCCGGCGGGCTGAGCCTGATCGGCGAAGAATTCTTCTCCGCATTGGAAGCCCACCCCGGCGCCTACCCCGGCGATGCGCTGGGGGGTGAAACGATGACCGGCCTGCGCAACATGCTTGCACGGTTTAAGAGCCCACCCACCCCCGGCCCGGCGAGGCCCACCCGGCAACTGACGCTTCGCGCGATCGCCCAGGAAGGCAACCATGCGCAGTTCACCGGCGACGGCACCGCCGCGCACCCCGACCTCTACGACCGCGACGTGCTCGCCGCCCTCCCCTTCCAATCTTCACCCACCCGCTTCCTCATCCCCGTCTACGTCATGACCCGCGACCTGCTCACCCTCTATGAACCCAACGAGCCCGCCACCGACATCCACCGCTTCGACCTCCCCGACGAGACCTTCCGCATCACACTCGGCAACCTCCCCACAACCACGACGCCACCCACGATTAGCGCCTACGACCCACTCCGCAACGAAACCACACCGGCTCACCTCACATCGCAGTCCGGTGACACCGCCACCATCGAAATCGCCGCCACCGACTACCCCCGCATCCTCACCATCGAATATCCGGGTGAATAGATCACTCCCCGATAGCCATTCGCAGTGTGACGGGCGCGACTTCACGCGGGGATAACAACCTCCCTGGCGGATCGCCAGTCTACGCCTATGATGCGGCGATGGGATCCGCTTCGCGGGGCCGCGGCGGCCCCCATCGCCACGCCCCGCCGGTGCCCGGCGTCTCGGTCGTCATCCCCGCCTACAACCAGCCCGGGATGCTCGGCGAAGCGCTGGCCAGCGTGGGAGCGCAGACGGCGCCCCCCGTCGAGATCGTCGTGATCGACGACTGCTCGGCGAGCCCGCTCGAGCTCGAAACTCCCCATTCACCGGAGCTGCCGTTGCGCTTCGTGCGCCATCCGCGGAATCTTGGGCCCGCGGCCAGCGTGGTGCACGGGATCAGCGAGGCGCGCTGCGCGCTGATCGCGACGTTGAATCATGACGATGCGTGGGAGCCCGAGTTCCTGGAGCGTCTGACGGGCGCGCTCGACGCTCACCCCGAGGCCTGCCTGGCGTTCTGCGATCACGGGATCATGCGCGCCGACGGCCACCACGACGAGCGTCTCTCCGAGGCGCAGAGCGCGCGCTACGCTCGCGCCCACCTCGATGCGGGCCTGCTGGCGGGCGCTGCGCTGCACAGAGCCGCGATCGTGCAGAAGGCGCTCGCCGGCTCGTCGTTCGCGCTCGTGCGGCGGGCGGCGCTCGACCTCGAGCTGATCCGCGCGGGCAGCGACATGTGGGACTACTTTCTCGCCGTCGGCGCCTGCCGCTCCGGCCGGCCCGCCGTCTACGTCGCGGAGCGCCTGGGGTGGTACCGCGTCTCGCCCACGATGCTCTCCGCGACGCACGCCGACCCCCGCAGGCAGATCGAGCTGGCGCGACCGCAGAGCGCGATCCTGATGGTGATCCTGCGCTCGCGGGGGCTGCGCTCGATTCACCGCGCGATCGGCAGGCGCCTGCTCGGCAGTGTCGGCCGCTCGCTGGGGGTGGCGTTGCGCACGGGCGATCCCCGCAACCTCGCGCGGGCGATCGCCGGAGTCCTCGCCGGAGCGGCCGATGCGAGGCGGCTGACGGCCGGCGGTGCGCCTATGCGCCCGGGTCGCCCACCGCAAGCGGTGGAGGAGCATGCTGGATCGACGCCGTAGAACGGTCCGCCGCCCTCACGCGCGGCGTCGCCAGCCAGTTGACGACCTCGCCCGCCGCGACGAACGCCGCGCGGGTGAACGGCCCGTCGCCGGTCACCGAGAAGATCTCATAGTCGAGCTCGCTGAGCAGTTCCCACGGCGCCTCGGGTGCGGAGCCATACAGCGCCGACGCCTCGGCGACGTGCTCGAATACGATCACCGGTCGCGCCTCGCGCAGCACCGACATACCGCCTTCGAGCACGGCGAGCTCGGCGCCCTCGACGTCGATCTTGACGACGCTCGGCCTCAGATCGCCGATCTCTGCGTCGAGCGTCGAAACCTCCACTGTGATCCGCTCGGGGCGGCCACGCTCGTCGCTGATCTCGGGGCGCTCGCGCAGGCCGCTCCAGCCATCCAGCTTGGTGTAGTGACAGAACCGCGCCGTGTCGGCGCGGGCGCCGAGCGCCTTGCGCCGGCAGTCGACCTCCGGGAAGGCGCGCGCGACCTCCTCGGCCAGGCTTGGAATCGGCTCAAACGCGATGTGGCGCCCCCGCGGCGCGACCCGCACGGCCACCCGCAGCACCTGGCCCCGGTTGGTGCCGATGTCGATGTAACTGTCCCCGCCGCGCAGCGAGACGGCGAGTATCGCGGCGATCCCGACCTCCTCGCGCTGCGCCTGCCTGGTCGTCGCGTCGATCGCCGCCAGCAGCTCCGGGCGGTTCAGACGCCGGGACGCTGTCCCGACAGCTCGGCTGGCGAATCTCACGCGAGCATTCTCGCAACAAATCGCAGTGGGCGGCCACACCCCCGTGTGAAGATTTGACCTCGGTGCGCGCTATCGATCCGATCGCCGAGGAGCCACCGCCAACGGTGCTGCTGGTGGCGCAGCTGTGGGGCAGAGATGGCGGCGTGGCCGCCCACGTCATGGCGAGCGCGACGCTGCTCGCCCAGCATGGCGTGGACGTACAGGTGCTGGTCGCCGAAGTCCAGCCCGACGAAGGGACTCCCGGAGTGACCGTGCATCGCCGCCCCGAGCTGTTCGACGCGCGCGCCCCCATGCAAGCGAGGCTCGGAGAGTCCCTGGCAGCCAATCCAACCGTGATTCACTTCCACCGGCGCGCCGACGCCGGGCTGGTCGATGCCCTGCGCAGACATGCGCCGGTCGTGTTCAGCGCCCACGGGTACGCCGCGTGCACGTCGGGCACCTACTTCTTCGCCCCCGGCCAAGAATGCACGCGTGCGCACGGATTGGGGTGCGCCTTCAACCTGACCGTGCGCGGCTGCGCCCACACCCACCACCTCAAACCGTTCCCCGCAAAGTATCGGGAGGCGACGCAGGGACTGCAGACCCTCGGACGCGCCGATCTGGTGCTCGCCTACTCCAGCTCGATCGACCGGCACCTGGCCGCCAACGGCCTCGAGCGGCGGAGGGTGATTCCGCTGTTTGCCACAATGGCGCCAAAGGTCGGCTCGGGGCACGCGGCGCGGCGCCGGGTCGTCTTCGCGGGCAGGGTCGCGGGGCCGAAGGGTCCGGGGGTGCTGATCCACGCCGCCCGCGAAGTGGACGCCGAGTTCGTGATCTGCGGAGAGGGGCGCCAGCTCGAGATGATGCGCGCTCTGGCCCGTCGCCTGGGGGTCGAACGGCGCGTTCGCTTCAAGGGCTGGCTCAACCCCGACGCACTCGCGCAGGAGCTGGCGGACGCATCGGTGGTGGCGATGCCCTCGCGCTGGCCCGAGCCGTTCGGCCTGGTCGGAATCGAGGCGCTGGCCGCCGGCCGACCGGTGGTCGCGAGCGCCACCGGAGGGATCCTCGACTGGCTGCAGGACGGCGTCAACGGGTTGAGCGTGCGACCGGGAGACGCGCGCGATCTGGCGCGCGCGCTCAACGAGCTGCTGGCCGATCCACAGCGCCAGAGCGCCATGGGGACCGCCGGCAGGGAGATGGTCGGCGCCCGGTTCTCCCCCGAGCGCCATCTCGCAGCGTTGCTCGAGGCCTACCGAACGGCCCGCTCGACGTGGCGGTCCTCCGCTCCCGGCCAGCTGCCCACCGCCGTCTGAGTGGACGCATGACGGTCCGAGCCAAGGACGTTGTCCAACAGCTCCCTCACGACCCGCGCAGCACGCCCCGCGCTCATGCTCTGCTCGGCGAACGCGCGCCCCCGTGCGCCAAGCGCTTTGCGCGCGCCCTCATCGGCGAGCATGTCCTGAATGGCGCCGGCCAGCGCCTGTGACGTCGGCTGCACGATCTGGGCCGCTCGCGCACGAGCGAGCTCCCACCAGCTGCGGGGACCGTCGATGGCGAGCACGGGTCTGCCGGACGCAAGCGAGGCCGCCAGTGTCGTCTTGCGTGAGGTCGGACCGTCGGTTTCGGCGAACAGCAGGACATCGCATCCCGCGAGCTCACTCGCCAACTCCTCGCGCGCGAGGATTCCCGAGAAGGACACCCGATCCGCGATCCGGCGAGCCCGTGCACCGCTGAGCCACATCTCCCCGGCGGCCGACTGAGGGCCGGGCGCCCCGAGCAACCTCAGCTGCGCAGGGACACCTCGATCCTCGAGGAGGCGCAGAGCGTCGAGCGTGATGGACGCCGCCGCTCCCTCGGAGGAGTAGCCGAACAGCCCCACCGCCGCAGGAGGCCCGGCGTCGACCGGCCCGGCGGCACCATTGGCCGCGGCGACCGACGGCAGGTTCGAGAACACCGGCGCGATCGCCCTGCTCCGCCGGGGCAGCCATAGTCGCGACGCGACCCACTTGGCCTGAAAGTCGACGGTGAGGAGGACCGCCGAGGAGGCGCTTACGACGTCGATCAGCGCCGCGCGCTGAGTGAGCGCCCACGCCGTACCACGCCAGCCCCGGCGCCTCCAGGGATAGGCGAGCTCGTGGAGCAGGGTGACCAGCGGCCTCCCCGAGCTACGCAGAGCCGACAGCACCGGATGGATGAACAGCGGAACCCCCCGATACGAGTAGGCGAACACCGAGTAGTGCAGCAGGACGACATCCGGTGGGTCACGATGTAGCTCCGTGTCGAGGTTTCTCGTCCAGTCTCGAACCTCCTGCCATGTCGCGCGCGGGGAGGTCTGACTGCGCGAGAGCCAGTGCAGGCGGCACGAGACGGCCTCCTCCTCCAGCGCATTGGCGAGCAACTCTGCGTGGTCGCGCACCCCGCAGATCGAGCTCAGCGAGACGCCCACGACCGCGAGCCGGACCGCTCGCCTGCCCTCAGACCGGGCTCGATCCATCTCACTGTGAGCCCGCACTGGACCCATCTCCATGCGAGCCCGCACAGGGTCCATCTCCATGCGAGCCCGCACTGGACCCATCTCCATGCGAGCCCGCCCTGGACCCATCTCCGCCCGGCATCACGACCGCCTCT
>Ga0210408_10004496_pt1 | contig 12432 bp, 6 predicted proteins | sample IncBWH4MmetaG_FD_155471 | JGI IMG/M metagenome (GOLD analysis project Ga0210408, IMG submission 155471) | Forest soil microbial communities from Barre Woods Harvard Forest LTER site, Petersham, Massachusetts, United States - Inc-BW-H-4-M | ecosystem: Environmental > Terrestrial > Soil >...
GGGCCGTTGAACTGGCCGTTACCCGAGCCAGGCGCGCCGAATTGCGAGATCGCACCACCGGGCGTGGCTGCCCCGGCCGATGCGGCGATGAGAGCGAAGGCGATGAAGATGGACAGGACGCAAGCGAGACGGGGGAGCATCGTGCGAGGTTCGCGTGAGGTTCGCATCGGTTAGTTCCTTGCGTGGCGGTGGCTGGACCTGTCGGCCTTCCTTCGTTTGGCCTGCTTGGCCTTGGCCCGTGGGCAGCCGGTGACCCCGATCTTCGTGCTCTGCCTGATCTGGACGCCGTTCTGGGCGGTGATGGTGGTCGGCATTGCAAGGGGCCGCCGGCAGAGGTCCCCGTACGCGCCGAGCGCGGAGCTCGGCCCCTCCGGAAGCTTCAGCTCGAATGAGCTGATGGGCGCGTCGGGCACCGTCTCGAAGCGCGAGTAGGTGATCCCCTTTTTGATGTCGGTGTTGCCGGTCAGCTCGATCGTGATGCCTTCGCCCTGCAGCACGATGACGAGATCCGGGAACGCGTCGCCGCCATGGGAGACGAGGAACGCGGGTCCCGTCAACGGGTGCGCGAGCAGCGGCGTGACGGCGGTCGCGGTCCCCACGTCCGAGGCCTGCGGGCAGCCAGCCGGGTTGCTCGCAAACTGCGCCGCGGTGCACGCGCGCTGGAGGCTGCTCAGGCGCGACGGGAGCGCCTCGGGCAGCTGCACCTCCACCTTGTGGATGTTCGCCTGGCCGGGTTTCTCGGCGATTCTGACGTCGAGGCTTGCCCCGTCTCGTTTGGAGGTACGGCCCGCGGCGTACACGGTGAAGCTCGGCGAGAAGCCGAGGACGCCGCAGTCGGCGAGCTGGAACGGTGAGGAGACGCCCGATGGCTGGCCCTGGGTGGATGTGACCGTCGCGGTCACGCTCATGCGCTCGCACGAGGTCGGGTTGACCATGAACCCGGGGCGGTCGACACTCAGCGCGATCTGGCGGATGCGCAGCGGGACGCCCTGCAGGATCGTCGGCAGGGGGTCGCTCGTCGCGGTGATGCTGCCGTCGCTGTCGACGCGGACATCCGCCCCGACGATCACCTCCCCGAAGTTGTACGGTCCGGCGACGGCAGGCACGACGACAGACAGGCTGGCCGGCGAGCCGGGCAGCCGCGGGCGCGCGAGATACACGCGGCCCGGGAGCGTGAACGGCGTCGCGCCGACGCCGGCGCTCGCGCTCACGGTGCCTACCTGGCTCGAGGCGTCACACGTGCCGGCGGAGGCGCGCGCCGTGGAGCAGAGCGGCACGCTCGCGAGACGGCCGAGCAGGCCGGGCGGAAGATGCACGCTCAAGCCCCCGAGGTACTGCATGCGGTCGGACCTCGCGAGCGTCAAGGACAAGCCGGTGTCGGCGCCTGCCACGAGCGCGCTCGAACCGGCCGAGAACGAGGGCGCGAACGGCAACGACGGCGGGCACGCCGCCCCGTGACCGTCGAAATCTGTGGTGAGCACGGCTCGCGGTGTCGCATCGGGGTTGCCCGACCAGGGGGTCAGGGCGGTCGTCGTGGTGCCCTGACCGCACGCCGGGGGACTCGCCAGCGGCGCTGTGTCTCCGCCCTTCAGGTGCAGCTTGAAGTGCTCGAACGGGGCCTGTGGCAGGTTGCGGAAGGTCGCAGTGATCTGCCCAGTGACGGGGTCGGGAGTCACCGTTCCCTCCAGCTTGACGTCGAGGCTGTCGCCCTGGACGTCGAGGAAGATGCGGTAGGCGTTACCGGGCAGCGGCTGCCCGACGTACGCGTGGCCGAAAAGCGGCGCGGGCAGCACCGGGGTGTCGACCTCCGTCGTCCCCAGCACGGAGGCGTCGGGGCAGGACTGGGGCGTCGCGGCGCCCATCCCGAACTGTTCGTCGGTGCAGCCTTGCAGGCCGCTAGCGACACTCGGGTCGAGGGTGACGCCGGGCGGCAGCGTGATGACAGCCTTCCGTAGGTGGGCGACGGCGCGGCCGTTGGGGTCGCCGTCCTGGGGGACCGACAGGTCGAAGTCATAACCCGAAGGGGAGTCCGCGCGCGTGGTTTCCGGGGACACGGCGATAGACGGGTTAAATGCGAGTTGGGCGCAACCCGTAGGCGGTGGCGACTGCGCGGTCCCGGTGAGGTATTCGCCCGGCTGCTCGTAGGTGTCGACGCTCAGCGTCGTGGCCAGCGGCACGCCGGGGCAGGTGGTCGGGTTGGTGAGCAGCGGCTTCAGAGGCGGACCGCTGGACGCGCCGAACGGACAGACTTCGCGGCTCGTGCAGGGCGAGCGACGTTCCGCGTTGTGGCGCGGATCGGCCGGCACCCCCCACAGCGTGACCGACGCGGCGTAGAAGCCGCCGCCTTCCGGAATGCTTGAGGTGGTGGCCGTGAGCCCGTAGTCGCCGCCGGTCCGTACGGTGACATCGATATAGGTCACCTGTTCGGCCAGGTCAAAGCCAAGCCGCGCGACCTCGCCGGCCCGCGGCACGATGTTGTAGATCGGGCGCGGGAGGGTTTTCCCGAAAACCGAGACCAACACCCTGGCGATCCCGGCTTGGCTGTCCGGCAGGCAACCCCCGGGCAGATCTTCAACGCTCCTGGCAAACGCGTCGGGCGAGCACCGCGGCAGCGCGGTGGCGTCACCGAGGACGCCTGCCGGAAGACGCACGATGATGTCCCGGGGCTCTCCCGCAACTCCAAGCTGTTGAGATGGGTCGAGCGGGAACTGGAAGCTGGTCGTCGCGTCGGGGTGGGCCCCGGCGAGCGAGGTGGAGACGCGCGCGGTGAACTGCTCGATCGTGAACGGGACCTGAGCGGACGCGCTCGGGGCTGCTGCCAAGAGGCCGACGAGCGCGAAGGCCGTGGGGAGCGAGCCTTTGCGCGTGGGCATCATCGCCCCCTCCTCTCGGTGTTTGCTGCTCTGGACCGGCGGGCGTATCGCGCGCGTGCGCGCCTGGCGCACGATGGTCGCAGTCGCCTGGGCCCTCTCGCGCACTCACGGAGGACCGCGGCAAGCCTCTGCATGCGGGTCAGCAACCTGGCCTTCGCGGGAGCTTGCTCGGCGGTGGCAGGGGAACTTGGGGCGGGGTTCCCCGGGAGGGTGAACAGTGCCGAGACGGGTTCGGCCAGCGTCGCGAGCGGCGCTGCGGGGCAGGTGTTTTCCTGCGCGCACCCTGCGGCCGCCGGCGGAGCTTGCGGGAAGCCTCCGGCGACGCGCGCGTCGTAGACGTCGGTGGCGCCGCCGTCGTCGTCGCCGGGAGTAAGGCTCTGGCGAGTGGTGAAGAACACGTCGCTTCCGTCGGCGGAGCTGTCCTCGTAGAACGCGTCCGTCGCGGCGGGGCCCGCGGGCGAGACGAGCGTCGTGCTGCCGCTCTCGTACTCGTAGATGTTGCGCACCCCCTCTGTCGCATACGGCGTGAGCGCGTTGCGGGTGGAGAAGAAGACCCTGCTGCCGTCATCGGAGATGACGCGGCCGAAGTTATTCGCTCTGAACGCGTAGTCACGCAGGGGCTGTCCGTCGCTCGGGACAGGGCTGCCGATGGTGGCGTCGTAGGCAGCCGGCCCGGTGCTGTTGATGGGACCCCGCGAGACGCGCACGAGGCCGCCCGCGTGCGACCACTCGTAGACGTCCTCGGTGTTGTTCGTGTCATCCGGGCTCAGGGCTGCATGGGACTCGAAGACCAAGTGGCTCCCGTCGGGCGTGGTGCGCGCCGCGCGGTTCGCCTGCACGCCCGAGGTCAACGGGGCGAAATAGAAGTGACTGCCTGTCGTCGATTCGTATCCGTTGACATCGTCGGGCGACAGCGTCGCAATATAGGTGGTGCCGGATGGCGTCCACCCGTATAGCAGCGGGCCGCTGGAGTCACCGGCGGGGGCCTGGGCGGTCAACTGGTCGGGGGTGACGAAGTAGACGTGCGAGCCGTCCGCCGAGATCGCGACGACACCGCCGCCGTTGTCCACGTCAACGCCCGTTGAGTTGTCATTGAACCCCGGGTTGCCGCCGGTGACACGGGTGAGCGCGCCCGTCGCCGTGGTGTATCTGTACACGTCGGGGACGGCGTTCTGGTCGTCGGTGGTGAGCGGGTCCGCGGTCGAGAAGAAGACCTGCGACCCGTCGGCGGCGGCGCCCTCAAACCTCGCCGGGCTGGTGGCCAGCGTCGCGGTCTTCGACGCCGAGACGAGCGTCGTCACCCCGTTACGGCGCATAAAAAGCTTCCTGACGCCGTCGTCGGGGACCGACGGGTCGAACTGCAGGGCGGAGGTGAAGAACACCGTCGATCCGTCTGCAGAGACCGCGCCGGCGCGGTTGTTCTGGCCACCGCCGAGTTCCGCGCCGCCCGCGTAGTTTTCGCGGTTGGCCGGGGCGCCACCGGCCGTGGTCTGCGAGACCAGCGACAGGTTGCCTGTGCTGTCGGCCTCATAGATGTTCTGCTGGCCTTCCACGGCGCCAGCCGTCACCTGGAGGCTCGATTGGAAGAACACGTGCTTGCCGTCGGGCGTCACGACGTACGCCTGGTCGTGCGGGGTGCCCAAGTTTCCGAGAGCCTGCCCGGATGGTTCGTGGGAGAGCAGGGTGACGTGGCCGCCGACGGCTTGGTAGAGATCCGGGAAGGCGTTCGTGTCCTGCGGGACCAGCGGCCCGTTCGTTATGAAGGCGACCCTGGACGGATCTTCCGAGCCCGGGATGAAGTAGAAGCGAGCGGGAGAGGACGGCTGATCGAACGGAGTAAGGGCGAGCGAGGACCAGCCAGAGGACGCGCGAGTCGCCCCGAAGACATGGGAGTTGGTGCTCTCGGCCGTGCCGAGAAGCCCGCCCGGTGCATCGAAGAACAAATGGCTGCCGTCGGCGGTCGCCCCCTCGAACACCGCGTCGTAAGCGCTTTTGTGCGCCGGCGTCACGTCCTCGAAGGCGCGGCAATCGCGAAGGTAGGTGACCCCCTGCCGTTCGCGGATCGCTTCGTTGGGACACGGTTCGGTGGCGCGGGCGGGGACGGTGGACATGAGCACTCCGGTGGTCAAGACGGCAGAGCAGAACGCGAATACTGAGCGGCGCGGCGGTCTCGCCGGCCTTCGATCACCAAGCAATGCCGATCCTTCCCATAGCCCCTCGCGATCTCGTGACACCTGGATGTGCCGGCCGCGCGGTGAAACCACGCCGCAGACATTGCCCAGGGTGTCAAGGCGCGACCGGCGCCGCTAGATCCTGTGTTCAATCGCAACGCGGACAGAGCTCGCTCGAGTGCTGAGGAGAATGGCCGGCTCAGTTGGAAAGGCTCTGGGGGCCGCGAGCGGTCGCGGCCCCCAGCCGGCTTAATGATCTACCGGATTCGCTGCGTCCTTGGCCTATTCGTAGACGACCCGCTCGCTGTCGAACGCAGTGTTTTCAGGGTCGGTCTGGGTGAAGGTCTCGGCGCCGAACGTCGCGGTCAATTTGCCGATTTTGGGGCAAATGCCTCCGCTTTTGCTTTCCAGTTCGACTCCGGAGAGAGCAATCGTCGATCCCAAGCCCTCCTCGGCGGTCGCGACCGCGTTGGTCCATGTGCCTTTGACCCCCGTTTCGGGCGTTTCGAACACGCAGTTGGCCGCCCCAACCGAGACCAGGAACTTCAGTCCTTTGACGGTGAATTTATTGCCGGTTTCTTCGAACACGGCCGTCGCCGTCGACGGGGTGGCGAGGAACGTCGGATTCGCGCACTCGAACTGACCCGCAACGAGGCTCGCTTCGACGGCTTTACCCGCGACGGCCGTGTTGTGGTTGAGGTACGTGTCGATCTCGCCCTCCGCGCAGGGGTTTGAGAACCCCGTCGCTTCGAGTTTTAGTTCGCTCGAGTTGACGAACTCGATCGGATAGCCGTAGCCCGCGATCCCGTTGTTGCTAGCGGCGTCTGGCAACAGTTTCGTTGTCGGTTTTTCCTGGTAGAACGCGGTGCGCGCGAGCGCCGACGTCGCGGTAAGCGCGAACAGGCATACGATTGAGACGGCCAGCAGGCCGATACGCGTTGAACCTCGCATGAGGTTGCCTCCTATAATGCTTGCTGTTGGACCCGGCGCCTGGGCGCTCATCTTCGCGAGAGGACGCGCTCGGGTGCCGGCTTAGATCTTCTGCTCCCCCGATCTGGCATGCAGAAGTGCGGCTGAGTGGTGAGGGGCCCGTGCGTGTGAGGCGACGGGCTGCCTTAAGGGCTTGTGGGATGTTGCCTAGTGGGCTCCTCCCCGTGGTCTTGGGACCGGCCTTGGGAACCGTGCTCGTCCCAAACCGGAGGGACGCAAGAAGGTCTAGCACATATCCTGTTCACCGTGTAGTTGGATCAATTCGAGTCATCGGTATTTCGCCGTCGCAAACTGAGGCCCTTTCGTCTGAGCCGTGCGTCGAAATCCCTGCATAGATCGAAAATCCATATCGCCGAATCTGTCGGCGGAGTCGCAAGATAAAAATTGCATAAAGAGGTCGCTCTCGAGCGTCGCCGTTGGTCGGGGCCTAGCAGCGTGGGGCGGCGGCGTCAGGCCCGGCCGCGGAGAATGACCTCGACCGCGGGTGCATGGCCGATCACCGGCGCGAGCGCGAGATAGGTGGCGTCGTCGGCCAGGCCCGGGAGCTGACCGAGCTCACCCCGGACGATGTGGTGGTGGACGAGCCCCCAGATCGCGCCGACGATCGCCTCCGCCTGGAGCGTCGACGGTCGCTGCGAGTCGGGGATGCCCCTGCGCAACAGCTCCGTGAACCTCCGCAGCAGCCTCGAGCGCTGCTCGATCGCCGCGGGCCAGACGGAGAAGACCTCGACGAACGCGATGCGGGCGAGGATCCGATCAGTCGCGAGCCGGTCCATCAGCGCGACGATCCCGCGGCGCACCCCGTCAGACCATCCGCAGCGCTCGCGCGAGGCATTGGCGACGCACACCAGAGCTTCCAGGCCGGTCAGATCGAGGGCCGACAGGAAGCACTCCTCGATCGCCCCCGCACCGTCGTAGAGGCGGGCGAAGTCCGCTTCGCTGACGCCCGCGAGCCGGCTTATCCGTGTCGCGCTGAGGTGGGCGTAGCCCTCGGCGGCCGCGATCGCGGCGGCGGCACGCAGGATCCGCAGGCCGTCGTTCCGGCACTCGCCTCGTCTCGGCTGTCGGCGCGTGGGGGGCACCGCGATTGAGCTGGCGGCAAGCACTGACGCGGAGCGGGGGTCGTAGCTGCGGGCCCAGCGAGAAAGCTCCTCGGCCGCCGCGCGGAAGTTCTCGATGCTCCCGCTCAACAGATGCACGCCGGCGACACGCTCGACGCCGCCGACGATTCCCCTCGCGACGCTCGGAGGGAGGGTCGCACCGCTGGACCTGTCAACCATGCTCGCCGAGATCATCTGCTCGAACATACGGCGGGCCCGCTCGATGCCAGCCAACGCCGCGGGTCCGGCGCCCAGCGCCTCCACGAGTGCGACGCGAGCCATCCCGGGCTCGTTCTCCAACTCCCGCGCGAACTGCTCGAACGCGCGGCAGAGGCGGCGCTGCGGATCGGGCTCGTGGCGGTAGGCGAGCTTGATGCGCTCGACTGCGCGAGCGACCATGAAGTCCAGGGCGGCGAGGAAGCACGCCTCCTTGGGGTTGCGCCGGCTCGTTCCGAACAGGTCGTAGAACGTGCGCCGCGACACTCCGGCCAGGGCGCACACCGACTTGACGCTGGTGGCGCCGTAGCCCTCGGCCGCTATGACCTCCACCATCGCTTGATAAACGCGGGCGCGCTGATGCGCCATGACCTGGTCTGAGCTGAGCCCGTTCCCGCCGCGCGCTCCACGCGGGAGCTTCTCGTATCGCGACCCGCTGCCGCGCTCTGTGGTTCCCAACTGCCCGCAGCTCCTTGTCCACCTGCGCGACGGCGCCGGCATCACGTCGCGGCTGTCGGCATTCGTCGTTCCTAATAAATGTGGCGACGTAGATTATCGCGGCGTTGTGATAGCCCACAACTGTCAAGAATGCCACGGAGATAGCGCAGGATAAATGCGACTACGGTCTTTGATTTAGAACATTCGGCCCCCTCGCACGATTCGGCGGCTCCCCGGCGCTCGGGCGGCTGGGCGGCGTGACACCGATCGGTGGGCATTTCCCAGCGACCGAGCGGCTCCTCGGCTAGGGTCTAGCGCCTCGTGGCCCCCCGCCCAACAACCAAGCAGTCGATAAACGCCGCGTTACAAGAGCGGCGCGAGGGCACCCAGCGGGAACGGCTACTCGCCGGGATGATCCTCGCCGCCAACCGCTACGGCTATGCCGGCGCGACGGTCTCGGCGGTGATCGGCGAGGCGGGCGTGTCGAGCGTCACGTTCTACGAGATCTTCGACGACAAGGACGACTGCTTCCTCGCCGCGGCGGCCCTCGCGCATGAGCGGCTGCTTGCCAGCGTCGCCGCCGCCGTCGAGGCGCACTCACCCGAGCGCGCCGCCGCCGCGAGCATCGAAGCACTCCTCGCCTTCGCCGCGGAGGAGCCCGCGCTGGCGCGGTTCTCGATGAATGAGATCCTCGCCGGCAGGTCGCGCGCGCTTGACGCACGCGACGCCGGGATCGACGAGCTCGCCCAGACCGTCGAGCGTGCGTTCGAGCGGGTCCCTTCGCTCGGCGTGATCCCCGAGCTGCCGGTTGGCGTGATGCTCGGCGCCGTGTGCCGGCTACTCGCCGCCCGCCTGCGCCGCGGCGAGCGCGGGCTGCGTGCCATGAGCGGCGATCTGCTCGGCTGGAGCAAGAGCTACGCGCGGCCGGCCGGCAAGCATCGCTGGCGAGCGTTCACGCCGGCGTCGTCACCTGCACGCTCGCCCCATCTGCCGGCCACGGCACTGCGCCCGCCGCCGGCGCTCGGACCGGGGCGACCGCGGATCCCGGCGGACGAGGTTGCCGAGAACCAGCGGCAGCGGATTCTGTTCGCCACCGCCAAGGTTGTCGCTCAGCGCGGCTTCAACGCGACCACGATTGGCGAGATCGCAAAGCTGGCCGGACTCGATGCACGCGTCTTCTCGCGTCTTTTCGCCGACCCGCAGGAGGCATTCGCCGCGATCCACCAGCTCGGCTTCCAGGAGCTCGTGGCGAGCTGCGCCGGTGCGTACTCCGCGGGCTCGATCTGGCCCGAGCGGGTGTGGGAGGCGCTTCGCGCGGTGACCCAGAGCGTGCAGGGCGACCCGACCCTCGCCCGCGTTGCGTTCGTCGAGGCTCACGCCGCCGGCGCCGGTGCGATCCAGCGCGTCGAGGACACCCGCACCGCCTTCACGATCTTCCTCTACGAGGGCTACCGCCACGCACAGCAGCACGCCGGGCCGCCCCGCCTGGCGCTGGAGGCGATCGTGACCGCCGTCTTCGAGGTTATCTATCGTCAGGTCCGTGCTGCCCCCGCGCCCGAGATCGATCGCCTGCTCCCCCACCTGACCCATCTCTGCCTGACGCCGTTCATCGGGCCCGACGAGTCCGAACGCTTCATCGAGGAGAAGCTGCGCCGGCGTTAGAAACGAGCCAAGAATAAATGCCGCACCGCACCGTAATGTGTGCCCGCGATGAGGGTCTCATTTGGGCCACTTGACGGCCAGAATCTGCGCAATACAGGGGGCGACGCGGCGGCCCCCACCGCGCCGGCCCTCGCGGATAAACGTCGCCATGCACTCCTGTGCGCCATGGTCGAGCTCGCCGGACAACGCGGATACGCGAGCGTGACGGTCGCCCGGGTGCTCGCCCGCGCCAACGTCTCGCGGAGCGCCTTCTACAAGCACTTCGCGGGCAGGGACGACTGCTTCCTGGCGGCGTTGACCGCCCTCCAGCAGACGCTGCTCGCCCAGCTCGAGCAGGCCGTAGCGAGCCAGGCCCCAGAGCACGCCGCCAGAGCGGCCGTCGGAGCACTGCTCGCGTTCGCGGACTCGCGGCCGGCAGCGGCTCGCTTTCTGATGAGTGAGGCGCTTGCCGGCGGACGCGCTGCACTCGACGCGCGCGATCAGGGCGTCGATGAGATCGGGCGGCTCGTGGCGGATAGGTACCAGCGGATCCCCACGACCACGATCGTCCCCGATCTGCCGCCCGCGATCGTGATCGGGGCCGTGCAGCGGCTGCTTGGAGCGCGACTGCGCCGTGGCGTGCGCGAGCACGGCGCGCTTCTCGATGATCTGGTCGGCTGGATCGACAGCTATGGCATGCCTCTGCAAGAGCTCCGGTGGAGCACGCGCGCACTCGGGCCGAAGCCCGCCCGCTCGCCCTTGCAGCCGCGGGTCCCGTTGGCCGCACCAGCCCGAACGCGAGTACAGCTCTCGGCGACACGGAGGGCCGAAGACCAACGCCAGCGGATCGTGCTGGCCACGGCCGAGGTCGTCAGGCGTGAGGGCTACAGGGCCGCGACGGTTGCCCGGATCGTCGAGCTCGCGGGTCTCCACCGCCGCGCTTTCTACGAGCTGTTCGCCGACAAGGAGCAGGCACTGATGGCCGTGCAGGAACTCAGCTTCAGACGGGCGATGGCCGCCACCGCCGGCGCGTTCTTCTCCGCCGGCAGCTGGCCCGAGCGCGTCTGGCGGGCGGGACGCACGTTCACCCGCTTCCTCGAGCAGAACCCCACGCTGGCCCGCGCCTCCCTGATCGAGTCTCACGCGGCCGGCCACGCGGCCGTGAAGGGGCTCGAGGATCGGAACCTCGCGTTCACGATCTTCCTTCAGGAGGGCTACCAGCATGAGCCCCGCCTCAACGAGCCGCCAGAGCTGGCGCTCGTGGCGATCGCGGCGACGAACTTGGAGACCGTCTACCGGCAAACTCGTAGCTGCGGCAATGCGGCGATCACGCGCCTGCTACCGCACCTCACCTATATCTGCCTGGGGCCGTTTCTCGGGTCGGCGAAAGCCAACTCGCTGATCGACTCGCAGCTGGAGGGCGAAGACGAATTCGCGCAGAGAATCAAAGCGTAGAACGTTCTAAGCCGTAACTTACTGCGGGCGCCCCGGTCGAGAAATATCCGAGGCTTGCACACACCGATGCTGAAAGTGTCCCCGCGGGCACCGACGCACATGGAGCTCGTGTGGTTGGGATCGGGCGTCGGCGGCGAGACATCCTGACGTTCCTCGCTGCCAATCCGGACTCGAGCAACCGTGAGATCGCGACCAGCGTAGGCATCAGGCACGAGTCCCAGATCTCGCGGCTGCTGTCGGCACTTGCGCAGAACGACCTTGTGGCGAAGCGGGCTGAAGGTGCCGGCCTACCGAACGCGTGGCGACTAACGCCGCAGGGCGAGGAGACAGCCCGGGCGCTCTGGGGTAAAGCATTCTGCGGATCGGCGGCCAAGGCGAGCCCGGATGGCAGCCACTTTGGGCCTCGCACGGCGGGCGGGCGCGTGCAGGCGGTGGCGCAGCAGCGCCCGCGGCTGATCGGGGCGATGCTCGAGACCGTCAGGCAGAAGGGCTGCCGTGCGGGGACCGTCGCCGACGTGATCGCTCTCGCGGGGGTCTCCAGCAAGACCTTCTACCACCACTTCCCGAACAAGGGGGAGGGCTTCCTCGCCGCGTCTGATCTGATCTCAGAGCGAGCGACGGACACCCTCAACCGGGCCCACAGCGAGGCGGAGAGCTGGCCCGAGCGTCTGGAAGCAGCGATTCGGACGTTGTTCGAGGAAGCGATCGAGAACCCCGGAGCCGTGCGCTTGACGCTGCTCGAGCTCGCCGCGCTCGGACCGGCCGGAATCGAGCGCCGCGAGCGCTTCTTGCTTGGTTACGAGCGCTTCATCCGCGACGCAATGGAGCTCGCCGTAGGTGAGGGAACCATGTCGGAGACGACCCTCAAGGCGGTCGTGGGCGGGCTGACGAAGGTCCTGATCCGGCGAATGCTGCGCGGCGAGCACGAGCAGCTGCTCGCGCTCGTCCCCGATCTCGTTTCCTGGGCCACGTCCTACTACCCGACTCCGCGCGAGATCGTCTCCGAGCCCCTCGAGGGTGCCGCCGACGACGTTGGCCGCCGGCTCGGGCCACAATGCGGTCGGGCGCCGGGCACGCTCGCCCCTCGCGTCCGCCTGGCCGCTCGCCATGACCTGCGGCGCGGAGACCAGAACTTCTCGCACAGCTTCGTCGTGCACAGCCAGCGCGAGCGGATCCTCGACGCGGTGGCAAACCTCACCGCCGCCGAGGGCTACTCGGCGTTGAAAGTTGATGACATCGCCGATCGCGCCGCCGTGTCCCTCGGCGCGTTCTACGAGCACTTTTCCGGCAAGGAAGACGCTTTCCTCGTCGCCTACGAGGTGGGCCACGGCAAGGGCCTCGCGATCCTCGAGCATGCCTACACCGCCGAGTCCGACTGGCGCCTCGGGGTGCGTGCGGGAATCGCGGCTCTCTTTGACTTCCTGTCGGCGGAGTGGGCGTTCGCGCACATGGCCCTGGTTGACGTCATGACCGCGACGACCCGTAGCGCGGAGCGCTCGCCGATCGACGTCGACGCCTTTTCCCATATGCTCGCACCCGGCCTGAGGG
>Ga0210408_10004497_pt1 | contig 12431 bp, 14 predicted proteins | sample IncBWH4MmetaG_FD_155471 | JGI IMG/M metagenome (GOLD analysis project Ga0210408, IMG submission 155471) | Forest soil microbial communities from Barre Woods Harvard Forest LTER site, Petersham, Massachusetts, United States - Inc-BW-H-4-M | ecosystem: Environmental > Terrestrial > Soil >...
TCGCCGGAGTCGCGTGACGTGTGGGCACAGGCTTGCGCTGGCTTAAGATCTATGCCCGATGTCCATGACCTCAACATCGACGTTTCTGTTCTGGCCGTCGCGCTTGACCTGCAAAGTCACCTTTTTTCCCACTCCGACGCGCTCAAGCTCATCGGTCAAGTCTGGCAGTCTGCGAACCGGCTTGCCTTCGACCGCCACGATCACGTCCCCTAGCCGCCCCGCATTGACGTCGACGCCGTGCAGACCAGCGCGCTCGGCCGGTGAGCCCGGAACTGTCCTCACGATGACGAGTCCCTCCACCCCCGCTCGGGTAGCGACCGCCTCATTGGCTGCGACAATTCCTATCCCAGGCGTCGGCACATAGCCCTTGCTGATGATCTCGGGCACCACACGATTGACCACGTCAATCGGAATAGCGAAGCCGATTCCAGCGCTTGTCCCGGAGGGGGAGAGAATGGCTGTATTCACGCCGATCACGCGACCTGCCGAATCCAGCAGCGGCCCCCCGGAATTGCCCGGATTGATCGCGGCATCGGTCTGGATCACATTCGCGATCTCACGGCCGTTGCTGGTCGGCAGATGCCGCTTGAGCGCACTGATGATGCCCGTGGTCAACGACTGATCAAGACCGAACGGGTTGCCGATCGCGAAAACGGATTGACCGACCTTGAGGTCGTTGGAAGTGCCGACACTCACGGGCGCCGGCAGGTCTCTTGGCGCATCGACCCGCAAGACCGCAATATCATAGTTCGGGGCGGTTCCTACGGTCTGCGCTCGCAACACCTGGCCGGTTGCAAGCCGCACGACGAGTCCATTGGTCCCTTCCACCACGTGATTATTAGTGACGATGTGGCCCGCCCGATCCCACACGAACCCGGTGCCGGTCTGGGCCGCCACTTCTCCCGCGTCGGCTTGCGACGGCTCGACCGCCCCAGTCGTTCCGACGACTTGCACGACGGAGGGAGACACCTGCTCGAACAGCTGGATTGTCGAGCGTTCGAGCTCGGACAAGCTTCCCCGCGGCTCGATCGCGCGCGGCGTCGAGGCGGAGTATAAGAACCGGTCCAGATAGGGCTGCGCGATATAAACGCCCAAGACAACCAAGATCGCAACGATAAGAAGCTTGGCGAGACGGTGGTTCACCGCGCGCTCTCCTGTGCTATTTCCTTCTGCGCCGCAGCGGCCCGCTCAGCGCAAGTCGCGGATCGCTCGGCATACTGGCTTGATGAAATATAATGCACAATGGCAGGGTAAGGCAGCCCCGCAGCTTCCACTCGCAGTCAGGTCGTCATGACAGTCGTGAGTTCACCTGCTCCCAAAGAATTAGTCACCGCCGGCCTGGTCGTAATCGGTGATGAGATCCTGTCGGGACGCACCAAGGACAAGAACATAGGGTACATCGCGGAGTATCTCACCGCGCTTGGCATCGACCTCATGGAAGTGCGGGTGGTTGGCGACGAGGAGTCGGCGGTCATTGATGCGCTCAATGCGCTGCGTCATCGCTACACGTATGTGTTCACCACAGGGGGCATTGGGCCGACCCACGACGATATCACGGCGGACTGTGTCGCGAAGGCCTTCGGGGTCTCGATCGACATCGATCCGCGGGCACTCGCCATCATGCAGGAGCGTCTTGCCTCGACGGGTACCGAGATGAATGACGCGCGCCTGCGGATGACGCGTATCCCCAAAGGCGCCGACCTCGTCCTCAACAAGGTATCGGGTGCCCCAGGGATGTGGATCGGGAACGTCATCGTCATGGCTGGGGTGCCATCCATCATGCAAGCCATGCTCGACGAGGTGGCACCCAAGCTCAAGACCGGCGTCCGGATGCTGGCTGAGACTATCCGTGCTGACGCGCGCGAGGGGGATATCGGCACCCAGCTTGGGGAAATCGCCAAGGCTAATCCGCAGGTCGCAATTGGCAGCTATCCCTTCTTCGACCCACAGCGCGGTGCCAACACCAATGTCGTGCTGCGCGCACGCGACGCGGAAAAGCTAGCTCTGGCCAAAGCATCTGTTGAAGAGATGCTGCAGCGGGTGCGAGGGGCGCAGACCGGCAAGGCGTGATGAAGGAAAATCGCGTGACGGTTCAGCAAGTTCAGCCGCAACAGTTGCAGCCGCAAAAGGCCTTTCCGGTCTCATGGGACCAATTTCATCGCGATGCCCGCGCGCTTGCCTGGCGCCTCGCGGGTGCAGGGCCTTTTCTCGCGATTGTCTGTGTTACCCGCGGCGGCCTCGTACCGGCGGCCATTGTTGCGCGCGAACTCGGGATTCGACTGATCGAGACGGTGTGCGTCGCCAGCTACAGTTACCTTACCCAAGGCGAGCTCAAGGTGCTCAAGGATGTGGCCGCGAGCATTGTCGGGATCGGTGGAGGCCGGGGCAAGGGCGTGCTGATCGTGGACGACCTCGTCGATACGGGAAAAACCGCCACGGTCGTTCGCGACATCCTGCCCGATGCGCATTTTGCGACCGTCTACGCCAAGCCCATGGGTCGGCCCATGGTCGATACGTTTATCACCGAGGTGTCCCAGGATACCTGGATCTTTTTCCCCTGGGATACCGGCCTTGCGTTCCAGCCGCCTATCCGGGACGCCGATGTATGAATGGGCACCGGCGAGGTGTTCCAGCTCTACCTAGCACCCCGATGGTCGTGAGTTTCTTTATCGTTGCTGCAACAACCTGATCAGTTGGCGCTTACCGGCAACATCCGCCATGCGAGGAAACCGGCTCGTGGCCGCGGCCGGACTCGAACCGGCACTCCGGTTTCCCAGAAGCAGATTTTAAGTCTGCTGTGTCTACCGTTCCACCACGCGGCCGCGGATTAATATGTATCACTTAACGGCGATAAACCGAAACCGCATAGCACAACGCAACACCCTGACCTCGTTTTCTCCGTCCAGCGCCCGTAAGCTGGAGCATCCGCAAGCGATAGGGGAAACAGCCATGCGTCTGAAGGAAAAGATCGCTATCGTGGTGGGCGCCGGACAATCGCCGGGTGAAGGAATGGGAAATGGGCGCGCCACGGTGCTGCGCTTCGCTGAGGAAGGGGCCAAGGTGCTCGCGGTCGACAACAACATTCGCTCCGCCGAGGAAACGGTGGCAATGGCGCAGGCGCGGGGAGGGGAATGCGCGGCGTTCGAAGCCGACGTTTGCAACGAAAAGACGCTGGCCGCAATGGCGGATGCGGTCCGGAGGCGATGGGGCCGGATCGATATCCTGCACTACAATGTTGGAGTGAGCATCGCCGGGGGCGACGCCCCGCTGGACGAGATCACCGAGGCAGCTTTCGACCGCATCGCCGCGATCAACCTGCGAGGTGCCATCATGGCCTGCAAGCATGTCTTGCCGAGCATGCGGGCGCAGCGTTCAGGCGTGATCACGATGATCTCGTCGGTTGCGGCCTGGGAGCAGTATCCAAACGTGGTCTACAAGGCCACGAAAGCGGGTATGATCGCGTTTACCCAACAGATCGCGATTCAGAATGCGGAGTTTGGAGTGCGGGCAAATGTCATTCTTCCAGGGCTGATGGACACGCCGATGGCGGTGGACACCCGCGCTCGCGCCAGCGGAAAGCCCCGGGCGGAGGTCGCGGCCGCGCGCAATGCGCGAGTGCCGCTGCGACACAGGATGGGAACCGCGTGGGATGTTGCGAACGCAGCCTTGTTTCTCGCCTCCGATGAAGCCGATTTCATTACCGGGGTCGCTCTTCCAGTCGATGGTGGCGCCCTGGTCCACATCAATTGAGAGGGCCGGATCTGGAGGTCGATACCACGATTAGGGCTTATTCCGCGCTCATTAGACCGGCACCTGCAGTGCCGTTGCTGCTCAGGGCAGGTTTGCGTCGGGTGGTACCCGCATATGCCGCACAGGATCGCTGAGCGAAGGTCGATCGCGACCATTTTTGCACGGAGTGCCGGCGCTCTTGCGGGTGTTGCATTGCTGTCGGGTTGCGCAACACCCGGAGATAGCTCTCTGACGCTTTTGGCCGATCCCGGCAAATACCAATACTCCAGCTGCGAGCAACTGGCTCTACAGCGGAAAACCTGGACAACCCGCGAGCAGGAGCTCAAGCAGCTGATGGACCGGACAGAACAAGGGACCGGGGGGACAGTCGTGAACGTGCTTGCCTACAAGGCGGATTATGTGGCGGCGACCGAAGAGCTCAAGGTGCTGGAACGTGCTGCGCGGTCGAAGCGTTGCGCTTCACCGGAAAATTGGGGCAGCAGCTCCGCAATCAGGTGAAATCCAGGAAGCGCGGTTGCGGGTTTGACGCGCGTGCCAGGTTGGCACCGCGAAATCTTAGCCCAACAGCTTGCGTGCCAGTGCCGCTCCATTGGCAAGTGCTTCGAGCTTGGCGACCGCGATGTCGCGCTGCATGGGCGCCATTCCGCAATTCGTGCTCGCGACGATGTTTTCCGCGGGCACATACTCTGCCGCCTCCGTAATGGTGGCGGCCACCTGCTCCGGGGTTTCGATTGCATCAGTCGCCACATCGATGGCGCCAACTTGAACGCGCTTGCCTTCGAGAAGCTTGAGCAACTCTAGAGGTACACGAGAATTTCTGCACTCGATCGAGACCTCATCTATGCGGCTCCTGGCGAGCGCCGGAAAGATCTCCTGATATTGTCGCCATTGCTGTCCAAGCGTTGCCTTCCAGTCAATATTCGCCTTGATTCCGTAGCCGTAGCAGATGTGAACAGCCGTGGCGCAGCTAAGCCCTTCCATCGCGAGATGCAGCGCCTCAATGCCCCATTCTCCCACCTCGCGCATATACACATTGAATGCAGGCTCATCGAATTGAATGAGGTCGATGCCCTCCGCTTGCAGCGCCCGCGCCTCGATATTGAGCAGCCGGGCGACGGCCATGGCCATCTTGACCCGATCGCCATAGTAGGCATCCGCGATTGTATCCACGATCGTCATCGGACCTGGAAGCGTGAATTTGAGTTTCCGATTGGTGTGAGCACGCGCAAGCCGCGCTTCCGATGCGTGCACACGCCCGTTGAGCCGCAGCGTGCTCGTCACGGTGGGGACCATCGCCTTGTACCGGTCTGCGCGAATCCCGATCTCGACTCGACGCGAGAAATCGATGCCGTCAACGCATTCGAGAAAGCCATGGACAAAATGCTGCCGTGACTGCTCGCCATCGCTGACGATATCGATGCCGGAATCCTCCTGGAGCTTGAGCGCCAGGAGCGTCGCATCGCGCTTGGCTTCTGCGAGTGCGGGCCCGGAGAGTTGCCAGGCCGGCCATAACCGGTTTGGCTCGGCGAGCCAGGGCGGCTTTGGCAGACTGCCGGCAATGGTGGTCGGAAACAATGACATCTTCGAGCACTATCAGAGCATCAGGTTGGTTTCCACTTATAGAGCCAGTCGTATCGCGCGAGCAGCCCTCTTCCGCGCATTGCAACAAGCGCCAAAGCGTGCAGAAGTGCCTCGGCACCGCCCATGTGGTAGATCATCCCGTTACGGCGTGCGGCACGCTGGATGCGTGCCGTGCGCCTGTAGCGCTCGTTCTCGTAGAGCCGCAGCGCGCGCTCCGGCTCGGCGGGTGTGTCCGAGAGCCGCCGCGCCAGGACTGCGGCGTCCTCGATCGCTGTCGCCGCACCTTGGGCAAGGTAAGGCAGCATTGGATGGGCGGCATCGCCCAATAAGGTGACAGCACCCTTCCCCCAGGAAGCGAGTGGCGCGCGATCGAACAGTGCCCATTTGCGCCAATTTTCTGCGGCCGCAAGAACGGCGCGGACTGATGCCGGCCACACTCCGGCGGGGTAACGGGCAAGGATTTCAGACCGCTCGCCGGGTGCGCTCCAACCGGCTTCGCACCAATCATCACGGATGATTGCAACGACATTGACCAGGCTACCTCCCCTGACCGGGTAGTGCACGACGTGGGCATGACGCCCCAGCCACAGCTGGATCCGGGGCGCGGCAGCATCCGGGCCAAGCGCGCCGGCGGCCACCAATGCGCGCCACGCTGTATACCGGGCAAACCGGGGCTCGCCGCGATGTCCGAGACGCCGTCTGAGGTTCGACCACAGGCCGTCGGCGCAGATCAGTGCCAAGCCCCGCTCCTCAGCGGCGCCCAGTGAGGAAGCTGTCGCGACGGTGACCCCATGCCTGTGCGAGGCAAAATCCTCGACTGTGGTACCGAGATGCAGGGAAATATCCGGAGTGCCGGCGACGAGATCGACAAGCACCGACTGCAGGTCGCCGCGATGGATGACCCAATAAGGCGAGCCGTAGCGCTTCTCTGCCACGTCGCCCAGCCGAGCGCGGGCAAGCACGCGAGCCGTGCGTGCGTGCATCACCATGAGCTCCGCAGGCGTGACTATGAATGGGCGCAGCAGCGGCTCCAATCCCAGGGACATCAGGATGCGTGACGCATTCGGCGAAAGCTGAATGCCCGCGCCGACCTCCTCCAGCCGTTGCGCCTGCTCGAACAGGACTACGCGCAAGCCATGCTGGACGAGCGCGAGGGCCGCCACGAGTCCGCCAATCCCGGCGCCAGCAATGATAACCGTGCGGGAAGCAGCCACTGATGGGTCGCTCCGCGTCAGACGATCACGTTCTCAGGCAGCATGCATTCCGCTGGACGGGCAACGCGAGGAGGCAGGCTCGGGTCATAACGAAACAGGGTGGAGCAATACGGACAGATGATCTCGGCAGCGTCGCCCATATCGAGGAACACGTGCGGATGATCGAAGGGCGGCAGCTCGCCAATGCACATGAACTCGCGCGCGCCAATCTCGATGACCGAAACGCCGGGCGTGTTGTGAAAGTGTGGAACGACGGCTTCCGTCAATGGTGTGTCTCGGCTGGTAAATTGGAGGGACACTGCTGCAATCGATACCGCATGTTTTCCTGCGGTTGACCGAGCTCGCGGCTGCGGCTCGGCTGCACCTTACCACGAACGCGATTTGCCATAGGGTTAAAGGGGTTAATACTCCGATGAGACATTTCTAGCCGCTTGTATATTACGAGCCGATCCTGCATATCCACCCTCGGATGCGAGATTACAGCTTTCCGTCTCCTGAACGAATGCTCGCCGAACCGCTTTTTGCTTCCCCCTGCGCTTCCGGTGGAGCAAGGAGGGGTAGAATGACAGGAGCTCGGATTGCGGTGCCGCTCGGGCTTGCCGTAGTGCTGGCCGTGGCTGCGCTCGCCGTTCTGCCGCGCGCCTACGAGGCCGAGCGGCTGCTCTCCTCCCGGGATGATCCCGTGGCGCTCGCGGACCGTGCGGTCGCACGCTCTCTGAATTTGAGCGTCGCTGAGCGGGAAATCAATGCGGCGCTCGCCGCCAATGATGCCGACCTGGCACAGAGCTTTGTAGATCTCGCGCGCGACAACCACCTGCCGATTGATCCTGCTCTTTCCGAAAGGGTGAGGCAGGCAAGCGCTGAAGCTGGGACGATCTCGCACTCCATGGACAGCTTTGCGCGCGGACTGTTCACGGGCGAGCCCGACGATCTGGTAGGGCTTGCAGGGACGGCGATAGGAGATCTGTTTGTCTTTGGCGACATACGCGATGCGATTCGGGAAGGCACGCGGCTTGCAACGGGCCAGCAGGCGGACGAGCTCATTTTGGGTCTGGCCGGGGTCGGTCTCGCTGTCACAGCCGGAACCTACGTCACCGTCGGTCTTGCTGCCCCGGCGCGGCTTGGTCTCACTGTGCTCAAGGCCGCAGGGAAAACCGGCCGGATTGGTGGCCGGATGGCGGCTTGGATCGGTCGATCGCTGCGGGAAGTGGTTGATTGGGGTGCGCTTTCCCGCGCAGTTCGAGGCGCCAGCATAACTGAGCCGGCGACAGCCGCGCGCGCCACGCGCGAGGCGGTGAAGGTCGAGAAAGCACGCGATCTCGTTCGCCTCGCTGGCGATGTGGGTCGTGTGCAGATGCGAGCAGGAACACAGGCCGCCCTGGACGGACTGCGGCTCGCGGAAGGCCCGCGCGACATGTCGCGCATAGCACGGCTCGCCGCCGCGAAAGGCGGTAAGACCCGGGCGATCCTAAAGCTTGCCGGGCGCGGTGCCATTCTGCTCGCGTTGGGCACCTTCAATCTGGCAACGTGGATCTTGTGGGCGTTGCTCACCTTGCTTGGCCTCGCAGCTTCCCTCAAGCGCATGACAGAAAGGATGACCGAGCGCTATTGCATGTACCGAAGATGGGGGCGCACTCGCGCGCGGGCGCGGCATGCGGCGGCACAGGATACATCTGCAAGCAGGCAGTGCGGTGCATCACTGGCTAAACCGCTCCCGTTATCGCCCCCGCACCAATATTCCACTGCACCGGCGCTGGTTCCAACGCTTGATGCGGCCGACCGTCTGCCTGTAAGGCCACCCCCATGGCCCGGCCTGATGCGTCCCCGATCAGGTGCAAATGGCGTCCACATGGATGCCATCGACAAAGCCTTGGCATGCTTGCGCGCGGTCGCCCCGCAAGCCGCCTGAGCGTTCTTCCGGAGGGCATCCGTCGGGTCGGAATCGTGCCGGCGCCGCACCCATGACCCGAGAAGGCGGCGGCGCAAGCAGTTTTAGCCACGATGCGGTGGAGATTGCCTTCCTTGACGAAGGTCGAGGCGAGCCGATTGTTCTGGTCCATGGTTTTGCCTCGACCGCGCAGGTGAACTGGGTTCATCCCGGCTGGGTGGCGACCTTGACCAGGGCGGGCCGGCGGGTGATCGCTCTCGACAACCGTGGGCACGGTGCCTCAACCAAGCTCTACGATCCTGCCGCCTACCACAGTGCTCGAATGGCGGAAGATATCCGCGCCCTGCTGGATCACCTGGAGCTCGGCCGTGCGGATGTGATGGGCTACTCCATGGGTGCGCGCATCTCGGCCTTCTTCGCATTGGCCCATCCGCAACGCCTCCGCCGCCTGATCTTCGGCGGACTGGGCATTCACCTCGTGCGAGGAGTTGGTCTTCCGGAGAGCATCGCGGCGGCGCTTGAGGCGCCGTCGCTCGCGGATGTTCACGACCCGGTCGGGCGCATGTTTCGCTCCTTTGCGGAGCAAACAAAATCGGATCTCGCGGCTCTCGCTGCTTGCCTGCGGGGTTCCCGGCAGACGCTGACGGCCACCCAGGTTGCCTTGATCCAGGCGCCGGTGCTGGTTGCGGTCGGCACCAAGGATGGGATCGCCGGCTCAGCGCACGACCTCGCAAGCTTGATGCCGCGCGCCCGCGCAATCGACATCCCGGAACGCGATCACATGCTCTCCGTGGGAGACAAAGTATACAAGCAGGCGGTGCTACGTTTTCTGGCCGACGAATATTGAGATGCGTAGGCTCAGCATTGCTTCCGCGCCCGCAATGAGGCGGGAAGTGCAGCAAGCGGTCCTGGCTCGATGGCCCATTGTTCCTATATGTTTGTTCATGGGCAAGTGTGCTATGGTTGAGCAAAACGGCGGGAGATCATAATGGCTCGGCAGCAGGTACGAGCGTCCGATTCCTTCGAGAAGGTAGACCCGGTGTGGAACCGGATTCGAGGGGAAGCCGAGGAGGTCGTGCGGAAAGAGCCCGAGCTGGCAACGTTCATCTATTCGACCATTCTGCATCATGACACCTTGGAAGGGGCTGTCGTGCACCGCGTCGCGGAGCGTCTTGATCACTCCGACCTGCCGGCCGAGCTGATCCGCCAAGCCTTTACGGGGGCGCTCGAAGACGCTCCCTCGTTCGGGAGCGCGTTTCGTGCCGACGCCGTGGCCACTCTCGACCGCGATCCGGCAACCAACCGCCTGCTCGAGCCGGTGTTGTATTACAAGGGTTTCCACGCCATCCAGACTCATCGACTGGCGCACTGGTTATGGACGAAGGGACGGCGGGATTTCGCCTTGTATCTGCAAAGCCGTTCCTCGGCAGTCTTCCAGTGCGACATTCATCCCAATGCCCAGATCGGGCGCGGCATCTTCGTCGACCACGCTACGGGTCTCGTCATCGGCGAGACGGCGGTGATCGAAGACGACGTTTCGATGCTGCACAGCGTAACGCTCGGTGGCACCGGGAAAGAGGCGGGTGATCGGCATCCAAAAATTCGGCATGGGGTATTGATAGGTGCGGGTGCGAAAATCCTCGGAAACATCGAGATTGGTCATTGCGCCCGGATCGCCTCGGGTTCCGTCGTGCTCAAGCCGGTGCCTCACAACAAGACCGTCGCGGGCGTGCCGGCCAAGGTCATTGGAGAGGCCGGCTGCCCGGAGCCGTCGCGTTCGATGGATCATCTTTTCTTCGAGGTGTGAGTACAGGAGCGAGACCTTGGACGTTCAGGAAGTCAGAAAGCTCGACGCATATCTCAAGCAGCTTTTTGGGAACGCGCGTATCCGGGTTGTGCCGAAACAGAATGAATCCGCCGACGTGTTCGTTGGCGAAGAACGCATCGGCGCACTTGTTCTCGATGACGACGAGGATGACGATGAACGCTCTTACAATTTCGAGATGAAAATAACCCTGGGAGAGTCTGCCAACGGCGTGCCGGATATCAAGAAGTTGGACGCCTATCTCAAGCGGAAGTTCGACAATGAAAATATCCGGGTGATTCCGCGGTCCAAGAAGAAAGACTCGGCCGAAGTCTATGTCGGCAAGGAATACATCGGCGTGTTGTTCTTCGACGAGAAGGATGCGCGCTCATCCTATTTCGAGCTGCCAATCCTCGCGCTCGATCTGGATGAGCCGGGCTTGCTCAAGAGCTGATATGCAGGCATCAGAGCTGCCTGCGATCCGCTCCTCAAGGCATCAGCGGTGGGACGTCCGCAAATTTTCTATCAGTCGCTCGCTATTGGCCGCAACCGTCCGCCAGTCCGCGAGCCAGTCGCGGGGAAAGCGAAGCACCACTTTGGCTGTTTCGATCCAACGCTCGTAGAGGCAGGTGCCGGGAGTTGAGCCGACCTGGCGAGTGCAGCGGACCAGGAAACCGGGCGCATTGCCATCGTAAACAAGATCTTCGCCCTGATACGGAGTACCCTGGCGAAACGGGAGGACAGTAAGCCCGCCCGGCCCTAGTGAAGCTTCGCCGGCAGTGAAGTGGGGATAGATGGTCAGCACGCGGTCAGCCGGAGAGATCGAGGTTTCTGCGGCTGCGATCGTGACGAAGATTCGTTCCAAGGGTTCGGGTGGTGTGGCGGCCGCGCTCTGAATGGTCGCCTCTGCATTCACGTCGGGTGGATCAAGGGAAGGCCATACGAAGAACAAGTCGACTCGGTCCTGCGCCCCCGGACGGCGCTGCATTGGAACGCGAATAGCGGCTGGGGGCAGGTTAAAGGTCACCCCGCCCACGGTGATCGGGAGGGCGGGAGCATTTGCAGCGATGGCCGACTCGGGCCAGCGAGGCCACAGCAAATAAGCGACATAGGCCATTGTGGCCATTGCCGAAGCCCCAAGCACCATGACGACGAGCAGCAGCCGCAGGTCTCGGCGCCTTGACGGTCGGCGCGACACTGGTTCCCGCGCTCCCGCGCGATGGAGGCTCGGCATTGCAAATGCTCCACGAATCGCTGCCGGAGTATGCCATGCAATCGGAGAGGGACTGAGGAGGAGACAGGGGTGACAGGATTCCCACGGGCAGGGTTGCCGTGGCAAGGTGGCGCGTGTTTGCGGCAGGAGGTGCGCGGGAAATGGCGGTTTTTGAGCTGGACGGGACGTCGCCCGACCTTCCGGGAAACGGGCGTTATTGGATCGCCGAAAACGCCTGCGTTATCGGTCGCGTGCGCCTGAAAGCCGACACCAGCGTTTGGTTCGGGTCGGTCCTGCGCGGGGATAATGAGTGGATCGAATTGGGTGAGCGCTCCCAGATACAGGACAACGCCACCCTCCATACGGACCCCGGCTTTCCGATCACCGTCGGGGGGAATTGCGTCATCGGGCATAACGTAGTGTTGCACGGCTGTGTGATTGGCTCGAACAGTCTCGTTGGGATGGGAGCAATTCTGCTCAATGGCTCGAAAATCGGATGCAACTGCCTGGTCGGTGCGGGCGCGCTGGTCACCGAGGGCCAGGAGTTCCCCGACAACTCTTTGATTGTGGGAACCCCCGCTCGTGTGCTGCGGAGTCTCGACGGCAAAGCTGCCGAGATGATCAGGCAGGGCGCCGATATCTACGTGGAGCGTTGGCGCCAGTACTCGAAAGGGTTGAAACGGATAGGCTGATGAAGCCGGCGCGCTCACCAACTTGGCCGAGCGGTACAGCGGGATGCCTTCATCGCCGAAGCGTCATCCCGCTTCCATTCGGCGGCTTTCCACAAATCTCGTCCTATGCGGACCACTGATTAGTAGATGGGTTCCATGATCTGGAACGGCAGATACGGGCTCGGCATGACGACGTAATTCGCCAATCCGGCCTTGGGTCGAACATCGTCGGCGCCGGTTGCGACCACGCTGGACTTGATCCAGAACATTGTGGATAGGCCTAGAACCATCGCGGCCACTGCAAAACTGG
>Ga0210408_10004498_pt1 | contig 12429 bp, 10 predicted proteins | sample IncBWH4MmetaG_FD_155471 | JGI IMG/M metagenome (GOLD analysis project Ga0210408, IMG submission 155471) | Forest soil microbial communities from Barre Woods Harvard Forest LTER site, Petersham, Massachusetts, United States - Inc-BW-H-4-M | ecosystem: Environmental > Terrestrial > Soil >...
ACCTCGCCTCGCGGCGATAGCCCTTGCGTTGTCGCTAACCCTTCACCTCCATCAGGTTGGGTAGAGGACTTTCACCTCCAAGCTACTGAACATGCCCAGCACACGACTAAACCGCTCGCGCGGTAGGGCACTGCGGCCGGCGGCTGGGCCGTGTCAGCAATGGATGGAACGATGGGAGCGTCTTGCCTGACGATGATGGGCCAGAAGCATGTCCCCAGAACCGATGATCGTTCAGCATGATGATTGCGCGATCTATCATCGACGGCGTTGGGAGCGCACCGAACGTAGTGAGACGACATCTGCACCGCGGACAGTTTCGAATGCCCGAACCGATGCGATTGGAGATGCAGTGATGATGGCGAGGGGTGTATAAGGCGCGCGCGAAACAATTCCGTTGGACGCTGTCACGTGGAAATATTTGTTCGACCGATGCGGTACAAAGGCTGCCATCAGGCACATAACGCGCAAGTTGTAATATGTGCCTTTTTTACAACGCCTAACTCTCTGAAATTACAGGAGCGGCGAAAGGCGTTTTCACCCATAAGCGGTCGATCCAGGATTGTGTCTGGGAGGGCCTGACGGCTCATTTGATTATCGGCTCGTTTCGGTTTTCCCTGGCAAGGTCATCCAAAAGTCTGTCCAGCGCTTTTTTGCCGGCATCGTGCGCCGCCCGATATGAACGATAACCCGAGCCGGAAACCTTGACGCCCATGGCATGGCGTCGGCGTCGAATCTCCCAGCAGAAGGGATCGGCACCATCTCCGCTACGGCTCACCACGATATAATAGGTTCTGTTCCGATTGTCGGGATGCATGCTCAAACTAACCGCCGAGGCGGTCCGCTCCCGATAGGCGATCTGTACGTAGTCCAGGCGACTGTCGATAGCGATTCTAGTTGGCCTCGAGGGCGGCCGAACTGCGACGGCCGCCCGCTTGTTGGTCGGTGTTGGACTCCAGTTACTTCATCGCGTCGTAGACGGCGAAGGTGTAGGCGCCTTCCGGCTTCTTGGTGATGACGGGATCCGATCCGCCCGACATCAGGGTCGCAACCGTCCGGTCGTAATCCTTGACGTCCAGCTTGCCGTCGGCGGCACCCAGCAGCTTGGCGATTTCGCCCATCATCCGCTTCTGGTCTTTCTCGGTTTTGGCGCCGGTCGAATCGCCGGCCAGGATGATCTTCACGGCCTCATCCGGATGGGTCTTCGCATAGTCCCAGCCCTTCATCGAAGCCTTGACGAATTTCGCCATCTTGGTCACGAATGCCGGGTCCTTGAGGTTCTTCTCCAGCACCCAGAGACCATCCTCCAGCGTCGCGACGCCCTCGTCTTCGTATTTGAAGACGACGAGCTGGCTCGGCTTGTAGCCGCCGTCGATCACCTGCCAATACTCGTTGTAGGCCATGGTCGAAACGCAGTCGGCCTGCTTCTGCAGGATCGGATCGACGTTAAAGCCCTGCTTGATGATCTTGATGCCGCCGGCCGAGCCGTCGGTCTTGTAGCCAAGCTTCGACATCCAGGACAGGAACGGATACTCGTTGCCGCCGTACCAGATCCCGATGGTCTTGCCCTTGAAGTCGACGGGCTTCTTGATGCCGGTATCGGCACGGCAGGTCAGCTCCAGCCCGGACTTCTTGAAGGTCTGCGAGATGTTGACCAGCGGCACGCCCTTCTCGCGCGACGCCAGCGCCGACGGCATCCAGTCGACCACGACGTCGGCGCCGCCGCCGGCGATCACCTGCGGAGGCGCGACGTCCGGGCCGCCCGGCTTGATCGTGACGTCGAGGGCGGCCTCCTTATAGAAGCCCTTCTCCTTGGCGACGAAGTAGCCAGCGAACTGGGCCTGCGCGACCCATTTCAGCTGGATGGTGACGGGGTCCGCCGCCTGCGCCGCCGTGAGTGACAATCCGATTGTCATGCCCGCTGCGAGTGCCACTATCTTCTTCATTCGATACTCCGAAGCTCTTAAGAACCCGCCGAGTCAGGTTCGATAGGATGGATGCCAAAAAGTGGTCGCGCGCTCGGCAAGCGCGACTAGTCCGTAGAAAGCCATTCCCGCGATCGCGGCGAGCGCGATTTCCGCCCACACCATGTCGATTGCCATTCGTCCTGCTTCCGTCGAGATACGAAAGCCAATGCCCTGCGTCGGCGTCCCGAAGAATTCGGCGACGATGGCGCCGATCAACGCCAGCGTGGCGTTGATCTTCAATGCGTTGAAAATGAACGGCAGCGCCGCCGGCAAATAGAGCTTCATCAGCGTCTGCCGGTGATCGGCGCCGTAGGAGCGCATCAGGTCGCGCTCCATATGCCCGGACGCGGACAATCCGGCGAGCGTATTCACCAGCATCGGGAAGAAGGTGACAAGCGCCACCACCGCGGCCTTCGACGGCCAGTCGAAGCCGAACCACATCACCATGATCGGCGCCACGCCGACCAGCGGCAGCGCCGAAAAGAAATTGCCGAGCGGAAGCAGGCCACGGCCGAGAAACGCAAAGCGCTGCGCGATGATTGCGACCACAAGCCCCGCGCCGCAGCCGATCACGTATCCGATCAACACGCCGCGAACGAAGGTCTGGACAAAATCCACCCCCAGGGTTGGCAATGAGGCGAAGAACTTCGCCGCCGCCGCACTCGGCGCCGGCATGATCACCGGGGATACGCCGAAGCCGCGCACCAATACTTCCCAGAGATAGAACACCACCGCCCCGAACAGCAGCGGAACCGCCAGGCCGAGCATGCGCCGCGATGCGTCATCGTGCGGACGCCGAGACGCAAGCTCGACCACGCAGAGCGCGGCGCCGAGCCAGACCGCCAGCACCATCGCCCAAAACCCCGCCGCAGCCGCGCCGGCGATTCCTGGATCGCGCAACAAGACAAGCGTTGTCATAGCCCCGCACAGACCGCCCGCAAGGCCAAGCGCGATGGCCCGCGATCCGCCGGCCCAGGCGCTGGCCGCGAACAGCGCGATTGCCGCGAGCGTCAATGCCAACAGGATCGGCCGCGCCGAAAGAGCGGTAACCGCCTCGCTCGACAGCGGCAACACCAACGCCGCCAGCGCGCCCGCCGCGGCGAAGATGAATCCCAATCTGAGCCTGCGCGGGTTCATGGCCGCGCTCCCATGCGCAAGCCGACCATTTTTTCCGCCAGGTCCATCAATCCGATCAGGCCGGAGGCAAGGATCGCCGACGCCAGCAGCGCCGACCAGATCTGGATGGTCTGGCCATAATAAGAGCCCGCCAACAGCCGCGCACCGATGCCGGCTTCGGCGCCGGTCGGCAGTTCGGACACGATGGCGCCGATCAGCGAGATGGTGATCGCGACCTTCAGGCTGGCGAACAGGTAGGGCACTGCCGACGGCCAGCGCAGTCTTGAAAGCACCTGCCGCGGTGTCGCCGACCATGTCCGCATCAGTTCGAGCTGCATCGGATCGGGTGAGGTAAACCCCTTCACCATCCCGATCGTGATCGGGAAGAAACACAGATAGGCCGAAATGATCGATTTCGGCAGCAAGCCCTGCAATCCCATCGCGCCGAGCACCACCACGAAAATCGGTGCCAGCGCCAGGATCGGAACCATTTGCGAGCAGATGATCCACGGCAACAGGCTCTTCTCCAGCACACGGCTGTGCACGATCATCAGCGCCAGCGCGATGCCGAGCAGCGCGCCGAGCGCGAAGCCAAGCAGCGTCGCCGACAACGTCACTCCCGAATGATAGACTAGACTGCGCGGCGCTGTCGGCGCATAGCCGAAAACCGAATCGGTGAAGGCGGCGATCACCTGGTGCGGTGCCGGCAACAGCGGTCGCTCGGCACTCATGGTGCCCGCGATCAGGTCCGACACGGTGTAGGGCGTCTCCTCGCGCTCGAAGCCGTCGCGCACCAGCGACAGGTTCATCAGCACGACAGCGACGTACCAGATCGCGATCAACGCCAGAACGATCGTTGCGATCGGCGCGTAGCGTTCGATCAACGGATGGCGCCGCCACGCACGGGCATCCGGCGCAGGGAGACTGAGCGCGCTACTCGTCATAAGAGTGCCCCGCCCGCAGACCGACCCGCACGCGCTGCGCGATTCTGAGGAATTCCGGCGTCTCGCGAATCTCCAGGGTACGGTCGCGCGGAAAGTTGCAATCGATGATATCGATGATCCGGCCCGGGCGCGGCGACATCACCACGATCTTGCTCGACAGGAACACGGCTTCGGGAATCGAATGGGTGACGAACAGCACCGTCTTTCCGGTCTTGTCCCACAATTGCAGCAACTGCTCGTTGAGGTGATCGCGGACGATCTCGTCCAGCGCGCCGAACGGCTCGTCCATCAATAGCAGCGCCGGATCGAACGACAGCGCGCGGGCAATCGAGACCCGTTGCTGCATGCCGCCGGACAATTGCCAGGGAAACTTGCGCTCGAAGCCGGTGAGATTGACCAGCGCCAGATAGCGCGCGGCGCGCTGCCGCTGCTCGCTATCGGAAAAACCCATGATCTCCAGTGGCAGCTTCAGGTTCTTCTCGATCGTGCGCCACGGAAACAGCGCCGGCGCCTGGAACACGTAGCCATAGCGGCGCTCCAGCCGCGCCTGTTCCGCGCTCACGCCATTGACGAGCAGTGTGCCGGCGGTCGGCTGCTGCAGATCGGCAATCACCCGCAGCATCGTGGTCTTGCCGCAACCGGAGGGGCCGATGAAGGAAACGAATTCGCCGTCGGCGATCTGCAAGGACACACTCGACAGTGCATCGACCTTGCCATCGGATGTCTCGAAGGTCAGTGAAACATCGCGAACATCGACGGCCAGGCGCTGCGGCGTCGATCCCGGTTCGGTCGTGGCCATCGCGACGCTGTCCATGCGTACCGCTTCGATCGGAGTGACGAACGATTCTCGGCCGTCCGGTCGCAGCGTAACGCGCGAATTATCTGGCTTCAACGACTTCGACATCTGCAACGCCATAGGCAAATACTGACAAAGCCAGCCGCAAATGGCGCGCTCAATGTTTACGCATGCGGGGATATTAATGGGCAAGAACAACCATCGGGGTCAAACATGCCCTTATCGGATTTTCAGATGGCTCAAAACCGGCCCGACTTTTGACTTGCGCGGGGGGCCGTCTCATACTTTGAGCGCGGCATCCGGCGTATGGGCGCATGGCCGCGTTTCGGTTATCCACACGCGAGCGCCATGAAGCCTGCTCCCTTCAAATATATCGCCGCTTCCTCGCTCGGGGACGCGCTTGCGCTCAAGGCGGAACATGGCGATGACGCGAAGTTTCTCGCCGGTGGGCAGAGCCTGATACCCACGATGAATTTTCGCCTGGCGCGGCCGACAATCCTGATCGACATCAACAAGATTGACGGACTCGCCGGCATTCGCGCATCCAGCGGAGCGACACGGATTGGCGCGCTGACGCGTTACCGGGCCCTGCAGCGCGACGCAGCCTTTGCGATGGCGTTTCCGCTGATCGGCGAAGCGCTGCCGCACATCGCGCATCCGCAGATCCGAAACCGCGGCACCATCGGCGGGAATCTGTCGCACGCCGATCCAGCCTCGGAACTGCCGGCGATCGCCGTGGCGCTAGGCGCCCGGTTTCGCGTTCAGGCGGCAAAACAAGAACGATGGGTGGAAGCGCCGGATTTTTTCGTCGGCGCGCTCACCACCGGTCTCAAGCCAGACGAAATGCTGGTCGAGATCGAATTGCCGCTGGCAAAGCCGCGGACCGGCTCCTGCTTCATGGAGATTGCGCGCCGGCGCGGCGATTTTGCCATTGCCGGCACGGCCGTCATAGTGACGCTGGACGAACGCGATGAATGCATCGAGGTTCGGCTAGCGTTTTGCGGCGTGGGCGAAACCCCCATCGATGCAAGTTCGGCCGCCGATGCGCTTGTCGGAAACAAGCCGACCGAAACAGCGATCATCGACGTCGCCAAATCCGTGCAGGCCATGATCGATCCCGGTGGCAGCGTTCACGCCACCGCGGATTATCAGCGCCATATCGCCGGCGTTCTCACCGAGCGCGCCCTACAAACGGCCTGCCAGCGGGCGCGTGATGGACATTGACCACCACGACATCACGGTTTCGGTGAACGGCAAACAATATCGGCGCCGCGTCGAATCGCGCATGCTGCTCAGCGACTTCCTGCGCCACGACCTGGCGCTGGCCGGCACCCATGTCGGCTGCGAACACGGCGTCTGCGGCGCCTGTACCATTCTGCTCGATGGACAGCCCATCCGTTCATGCCTGATGCTGGCGGTACAGGCCAATCATCATGAACTTTCGACCGTCGAGGGCCTTACCAACCCGGCAGGGGAATATCACCCGCTGCAGCAGGCGATGCACGATCATCACGGCCTGCAATGCGGCTACTGTACGCCCGGCATCCTCATGACCATGACGGCCTTTCTAGACGAAAACGCATGCCCCAGCGAAGACGAAGTTCGCGAGGCGCTGTCGGGTAATTTGTGCCGCTGCACCGGATATCAGAGCATCGTCGATGCCGTGCTGGCGGCCGCGATGCGGATGCGGAGCTGACACCGGATGTCGACCCGCACTTTCGGCGAGCCGATCAAACGTAACGAAGACCGCAGGCTTCTCACCGGGCAGGCACTGTTCATCGACGACGTCGAGCTGCCGGGCATGCTGCACGCCGCGTTTCTGCGCAGCCAGGTGGCGCATGCGCGAATTCGCAAGATCGACGTTTCCAGGGCGTTGCAGCGTCCCGGCGTGGTGGCCGCCTATGTCGCCGGCGATCTCGGCGATTACTGGCAGCCGGGTCCCATCCTGGTGCCGCCGCCCCCGATCGAAGGCATCGTCTTCCACGAGCGAACCCAGGTTCCTTTGGCAAAAGACAAGGTCCGCCATGTCGGCGAGCCGCTGGTGATCGTGATCGCGGAAAGCCGCTATATCGCCGAGGACGCGCTCGACGATATCGATGTCGAACTCGAGCAGCTTGCCGCCGTGGTCGATCTGGAAAAGGCCTTAAGCGCCGGATCGGCGCTGGTCCACGAGGACGTCGGCTCCAATGTGTCGGCCTATGTCCGCCAGACCAAGGGCAATTACGCCTCAGCCGCGGCCAGAGCCGATCATATCATCAAACGGCGCTTCTGGTACGAACACGGCATTTCGTCACCGATCGAAACCCGCGGCGTGGTCGCGCAATGGGATACGCGCGCCAACCAGATGACGATCTGGGATACCACGCAGGCGCCGGTGTTCGTCCGCAACGGCTTGGCCGGAATGCTCGGGCTCAACGAACGGCAGGTTCGCGTCATCGCACCGTTCGTCGGCGGCGGCTTTGGACCGAAGATCATGATGTTTTATCCGGAAGAAGTGCTGCTGCCCTGGGTGTCGATGAAGCTCAACAAGCCGATCAAATGGATCGAGGACCGGCTGGAGCATTTCTTCGCCACCACCCATGAGCGCGGACAGATTCACGACGCCGAGATCGCCCTGACCAGCGATGGCCGAATCCTCGGCATCAGGGACGTCTTCCTGCACGACGGCGGCGCCTATGATCCCTATGGGCTAACGGTGCCGATCAACAGCCAGTGCACCCTGCTCGGCCCTTATGTGGTGCCGGACTACGACAGCACGTTCACGCAAGTATTCACCAACCTGCCGATCGTGACGCCCTATCGCGGTGCCGGGCGGCAGCATGGCGTGTTCGTCATGGAGCGCCTGCTCGACTTCGCCGCGTATGAACTGAACATCGATCCGACAGAAATCCGGCGGCGCAATCTGATTCCGCCCGATGCGTTCCCGTACAGCAATGAGATCATCTATCAGGATTTCGAGGTGTTGGAATACGACAGCGGCAACTACGAGCCGGTACTCGACATGGCGCTGGAGGCGATCGGCTACAAAACGTTCAGGGAAGAACAAGCGGCCGCGCGCGGGCAAGGCCGCCATCTCGGCATCGGCGTGGCCTGCTATGTCGAGGGCACCGGCATCGGCCCCTATGAAGGGGCAAAAGTTCAGGTGCAGTCCAACGGCAAGGTCAGCGTCGCCACCGGGATCGGCACGCAAGGGCAGGGACATTTTACGGTGTTCGCCCAGATCGCCGCCGACGAGCTCGGTGTCGGCGTCACCGATGTCGATGTCGTCACCGGCGATACCGACCAGTTTTATTGGGGCGCCGGCACCTTTGCCAGCCGCGGCGCGGTAGTCGCCGGCAATGCCGTCAACGAGGCCGCCAAGGTGGTGCGCAAGAAGGCCCTAAAACTTGCCAGCGACCTGTTCGAATGCTCCGAAGACGATCTTGTGATCGAGGGCGGCAAGGTTTCGATCGTCGGAATCCCCGAGAAATTCGTCAAGCTTGGCGATCTCGCCAACCAGGCCAATCCGATGCGCGGGGCGGTCGAGCCGGGCACCGAACCGGGTCTCGAATCGACGCAGTATTTCGGCCCCAGAATGGGCGCGACGGCGAACGGCGTCCACGCCGTGATCATCGAGATGGACCCGCGAACGTTCGAGCTGAAGATTTTGAAATACGTCGTGGTACATGACTGCGGTACCGTGATCAATCCGATGATCCTGGCCGGACAAATCCACGGCGGCGTCGCACAAGGCATCGGTAACGCGTTCTACGAAAAACTGGTGTTCGACGATCAGGGGCAACTCCTGAATGCTTCACTGGCGGACTATCTGCTGCCGACGGCGTTGGAGGTGCCGCGCATGGAACTCGCCCACACCGTGACAAAGTCGCCGCTCAATCCGATGGGAATCAAGGGTGCCGGTGAAGCCGGCGCCATTCCCGGGGGTCCGCTGTTCGCGCAGGCGATCGAAGACGCGCTTGACCTGAAAGGCCGCGGCGTTGAACTCTTGGAAATTCCGCTGAGCCCGAGCCGGCTGTTCGAGCTGACTCGGAACGCGAAGCGCTAGCGTGATCCTGGTCACGGGTGCCGGCGGCAAGACCGGAAAAGCCGTTATCAAGGCGCTCGTCTCCCGTGGCGCGCCGGTGCGCGCCTTCGTCCGGGGTTCCGCATACGAAGCCGCCCTGCAAGCCGTGGGTGTCAGCGAAATCGGTGCCGGCGCGATGGACGACGCGCATGCACTCTCCCGGCCGGTGAAGGGGGCGGGTGCAATCTATCACATCTGTCCGAACGTTAGCCCGAACGAAATCGCGTTCGCAAAGGGTCTTATCGCGGCCGCGACAGCGTCCGGCGTCCCACGGCTGGTCTATCATTCGGTGCTGCATCCGCAGATCGAGGCGATGCCGCACCACTGGGCCAAGCTACGGGTCGAGGAGATGCTGTTCAGCTCCGCGCTGGACGTCACCATCCTGCAGCCGACCGCCTACATGCAAAACAGCTTCGCCGAATGGGACCGCATGGTCAGTGACGGCATTTATCGGGTGCCCTATCCGGTCGCAACGAAGCTTTGTCTGGTCGATCTCGACGATGTCGCCGAAGCCGCAGCCCTGGTGCTCACGAACGCTGGCCATTCCGGCGCCACCTACGAACTGGTCGGCACGCCCCCGCTCAGCCAGGTCGAGATCGCCGAGACATTTGGCGAGGCGCTGAACAAAACCGTCTGCGCCGAAGCCGAAACCGTCGAGACCTGGGACCAGCACGCCCGCAGCGCCGGCATGGACGACCATTCACGCGAGGCACTGGCAAAAATGTTTCGCGCCTATGCGCGCGACGGTCTTCTGGGCAATCCCAACGTGCTCGGCTGGCTGCTCGGGCGTCCGCCGACCTCGCTCGCCGCCTTTGCCGCGGGCATCGCCGCGGCTCAGGCGTGAGGCGGCCAGCCTACGGGACAGGTCTGCTGCACGATTTTCATGACCGATAGAATCAGCGGTTCCTCGAAACGCGGGCCGACGACCTGGATTCCGACCGGCAATCCGTCACTGGTCTGGCCGGCCGGCACGCTGCCGCCGGGCAGGCTCATCAGCGTGATCAGGAACGAGCCGGCGATCCAGTCGGTGTAGTTTTCCAGTTTCCTGCCGTTAATCAATGTCGGAAAATTCATCTCCACCGGAAACTGCTTTACCGGCGATTGCGGGGTGATCAGCAGGTCATACTGTTCGAAGAATTTTGCAAAGCGCTGAAACAGCTGCGCGCGCTTCTGCTCGCAGGCGGCAAAATCCAACGGGCTAACCTTGAGACCGGCCTTGACGTTGCCCTTGAGATTGACCCCGAATTCCTCGAGCCGGTCGAGATTAGCAAATTGCTGCCCGACCATCCAAAGCCCGCGCCACGCCTGGTAGGGCGATTTGCCATCGGAGATGTCGAAGGCGATCTCGTCCACGATGGCGCCGGCGTCGCGTAGCGACATGGCGGCGGCCCGGCAGATGGCATCGATTTCAGGCTCGAGGCCGATGCCGGCAATGTCGGACACATAGGCGATGCGCAGGCCTTTTGCGTCGTTGGCTTTCGCGACGATGGCCCGCGCGCTGGCCCAGGGCGGCGCGACTGAAATCGGCGAGATCCGGCTGAAGCCGACAATGGCATCGAGCATCAACGCGGCATCTTCGGCGGTGCGCGCCAGCGTGCCGTGAACCTGGCCCGGATCCCAGGCCAGCGGCATCGGCCAGTTCGGCGTCAGTCCCGGCGTCGGCCTGATGCCGACAATGCCGCAGAACGACGCCGGCATCCGGATCGAGCAGCCGAAATCGGTACCTTGCGCCAGCGGCGCCATTCCGGTGGCCACGGCAACCGCCGATCCGCCGGACGAACCGGCCGGGCTCAGCGCCGGATTCCAGGGATTGCGGGTGACGCCGAACACCTCGTTGAAAGTATTGGCGCCGGCGCCGAACTCCGGCGTATTCGTCTTGCCGAGCACGATGGCGCCAGCCGCCTTCAGCCGCCGCACCACTTCGGCATCCTCTGATGGCACATTGTCCTTGAACAACGGCGAACCGTAGGTGGTGCGGATTCCCTTAGTCGGCGTGATGTCCTTGATCACGACCGGCAGACCATGCAGCGCGCCCAGCTTGTCGCCGCGCAGCACCGCGGCTTCCGCTTCCCTTGCCTGTTCGCGCGCGGCATCGGCCACCAGCGTGACGATGGCGTTGAGCTTGGGATTCACGCGCGAGATTGCGGCAAGATGCGAGTCCAGCACCTCGACCGGGCCGACCTCCTTGCGCGCAATCAGCGACGCCAGTTCGACAGCCGTCTTGCAGCTCAGACTCTCGGTCATGTCCAATTCCGTTACTTCCCCGCCCAGTGCACGAAGCGACGTTCGATCGTGAGGAACAGGAGATTGAGCCCGTAGCCGAGCGCGCCGGCGGCGAAGATCGCGGCATACATGTCGGGCATGTCGAACAGTTGTTGCGCCTCGAACACGCGCTGGCCAAGGCCATCGGTCGAGCCGATGAACATCTCGGCCACGACCACGATCACCAGCGCCAGCGACACCCCGTTGCGGAGGCCGACAAAGGTCTGCGGCAGCGATTCCAGCAGCATCACATCCCAGAGCACCCTGAGGCGCGATGCGCCCATTACCCGCGCGGCGAGAATGCGCGTCTTGCGCGCGTTCATGACGCCGTAGGCGACGTTGAACAGGATCACCAGTGCCGCACCAAAGGCCGCGACGGATATCTTGGTGCGGTCGCCGACCCCGAACAGCACCAGGAACAACGGAAACATCGCCGACGCCGGTGTCGAGCGAAAGAAGTCGATCAGGAATTCGACCGAACGATAGACCTTTTCCGACGAGCCCAGCAGGATGCCAAGCGGTATCGCAATCACGGCAGCGATGACGATCGAATAGGTCGTGCGCTCCACCGTCTTGAGAAAATCAACGCCAAGCTTGCCGCTGGTCATCCCGACCCACATTGCGCGGAAGGTCGCAACCGGCGACGGCAGCAGGACCGGATCGACCACCCGCGCCCAGACCGTCAGCGACCACACCGCCAGCAGCACCGCGACGCCGACAAACGGCAGCAAGCCCTCGAAGCGCTTCATCGCTGGCTCATCCTTTGCGCACCTCGCGTTGGAACACCTCGAGGCAATGCGCCTTGGTACTGATGAAGTCCGCGTCCGACATGGTTTTCAGCGTGCGCGGACGCGGTGCGTCATAATGCACGAATTCGACCGCGCGGGCCGGACGGCGCGACAGCAGCAGGATGCGATCGGACAGGTACACGGCCTCTTCCAAATCGTGCGACACCAGCACCGTGGTCGTCGCCGTCTCGACAAAGATGCGCTGCAATTGCTCGCGCATGAACAGCGTCATTTCATAATCGAGCGCGGAAAACGGCTCGTCCAGGAACAGGATTTCCGGCTCCACGATCAGCGCCCGCATGATCGAGACCAGCTGCTGCTGGCCGCCGGACATCTGGTAGGGGTAAAGGTTCAAGTCGATCTTGACGTTGAGATTGGCCACGATCTTTTCGACGCGAACGGTGCGCTCGGGCTTCGGCACCCCCATCACCTTCAGCGGATAGGCGATATTGTCGAACGCGCGCAGCCAGGGGAACATCGCCTCGCGATAGTTCTG
>Ga0210408_10004499_pt1 | contig 12428 bp, 15 predicted proteins | sample IncBWH4MmetaG_FD_155471 | JGI IMG/M metagenome (GOLD analysis project Ga0210408, IMG submission 155471) | Forest soil microbial communities from Barre Woods Harvard Forest LTER site, Petersham, Massachusetts, United States - Inc-BW-H-4-M | ecosystem: Environmental > Terrestrial > Soil >...
CATTTACATTTGCCCTCGCACTTCTTTTGAATACTCGAATGGAACAAGCGAATGTCGCGTCATTCCGGCAACGCCTTGCCTTTGGTTTCAGGCAGAAAGCAGACTACAATAAGGGACACAAGGAAGAGCAAGCTTAGGGTCGTCACCGATCTCGCAGGTCCTCCGAGAACGGTGAACAGCCAGGCAGCATAGATCGGGGCTGGGAACGCAATCAGTCGCGCCAAGTTGAACACAAAACCTGAGGCCGTGGATCGAACGTTGGTCGCGAACAGTTCTGGAAGGTAAATCGGCATCCAGGAGAAAGCACCGAGTGTGAAGAACCCCAGAACAGCAGAGGCACCAAGAGCGCTCGTTAGCACGGGCGGAATCAAGAACATGATCGGGCCTGTGAGAAGGCCACCAGTGAAGAGAAAAAGCATATACGGTTTGCGTCCGATGGCATCGGCGATGAAACCGGCTGAGATATAGCCGGCGATTGCGCCGACGTTGTAGACTACCGCTGTCATACTCGCCCAGTATCTCCCATCTAGGCCGGCTTTGGTTGCTATCGAACCCACATAAGGCGGTATGAGGGAGCTCGTTCCGTAGAACACCGCCACGGTGATGCAGGTGATCACCAGCGTCTTGAGAATCCGGCTCCGTGACAGTGGGTCTGACATGATTTGCCTGAGAGTGAACGGCCGCTTGTCGGTGAGGGACGGCTGTGCACCTTTGTGCTCAGTGGTTGTCCACTGACGTCTCCGAATCGCATCCAGCCAAACTTGGGACTCGGGTAGCTCTCTGCGAATGAACATAAGGAAGAGTGCAGGCAGCACACCAAAAGCAAACATCCAGCGCCAGCCTTCAGATCCGAGTAGAGGCTGCAAAATCAGCCACATGCCCGAAGCTAGAAGGAATCCGAAGCCGAACCCAGACTGCATGATCCCGAGCGCTTTGGCGCGAGCCGACGCGGGCCAGGTTTCTGCGATCATGGCTGTTCCAGTGCTCCATTCGGAGCCCAAGAACAAACCAGTCAAGAACCGAAGGGCGATCAACGAATGGAGATTTGGGCTCAGAGCAGTCAGCGCGGTGAAGGCTGAGTACCCAGCGATCGAAATGATGAGCATGGGCTTGCGGCCCACGTAGTCGGCAAAGACGCTGCCAATGACGCCACCGAGAGCCCAACCGAGGAGAGTGCTCCCGATCGACAGCCCCACGCCCCATTGCACGCTCGCGGGATCTGGAGCGGGCAACAGCGATATCATCGCCGCTGCTCCCACGAGAATAAGGGTGCTGGTCTCGTAACCGTCAAACATCCAGCCGATGAAGCTGCTGAAAAGGGCTTGCTTTTGAACTCTACCGATCCCGCGCGCCTCAGGGAGGTCGGGGTGGCCGTCGGTGCGGCTGCACTCGCGGGAAACAAGAATTGGCATGGTCTCCTCCCATCATGTTTGCAGTGGTTTGTTGCCGACCGATGCGGTCGGAGGTCTCTGCCTAAGCGTTCTTCTGCGCTTAGTTAGCGGAGCTTTGCTGGGCGATTTGGAATGAATAGCCCGCGTACATCGCGGCGGTGCGATCCAGGGCAGCCTTGGACAAGCGGATACCCTTCATCACAACATCACTTACGCCAGGAACCTCTAGCAATCGGAGCCGGATCCCAATGGCGTAGGTAACGCTGTGCAATGCACATCCTCGACATGCTCCCTGGAATTCCAGGTGCACTTCGCCATCTGCGGTAACGCTTATCAGGTCGACCCCGCCGCCATGTATCTTGAGAAGCGGACGTATTTCTGCTTCCAAAACGTCGACGACCTGGTCCAGGAGGGTGAAGTCCTTGCCGCTAATGCAACCACTAGATCGGCTCACGCTGCCCTGGCCCAGGCTTGCGCCTTTAACTTGGCATCTTCAACATTCACGCCAAAAAGCCGGGCCTGGTTTTCACCTAAGATCTTTCTCTTATCGCACTCCGTTATCTCCGGGTAGCCGTAGCGATCCTGCAGTTCAGGATCGATCTGCATGTTCCAGAACCATTCGATGACCGGCTGTGGATTGCCGAACAGAGGAGCCTCCGACCCCCAGATTATTCTGTCGGAGCCGACATCGCGTAGCAGACGGCCCATATAGTCCTGGAATTGCCAAGGCGCGATCATTGGCAAGTGCATAGTCCCTGAGAGAACAAGAACAACATTGGGGAAGCGCGCCGCGATGTAGACGGTCTCCTCGAAGTAGGGCAGCGCGAGGTGATGGATTGCGAACGTCAGGTCGGGAAAGTCGACGGCTGCCTGCTGTATGTCGAGTGGGCTGAGATCCTCAAGCTTTGCCCGGGTGATCGGGAAACCTTTGTGGAACTGCACGACGCGTATCCCGAGTTTCTGAGCTTTCTCGAACATCGGATAGGCGATCGCCGGATCATCGGTGCGCCAGGCTTTGCCGATGTGAGCGTTGTAGAACTTGAAGGAGCGCGCACCGAGCTCGTTGACCTGACGGTCCATCTCGTCAAGTGCCCCCTGCAAGCTCGGATAGAGCGGGTCAACTCCACCGCAAAACATGACTCTGTCTGGGAAAGCGCGAGCAAATTCATACTGGGCCTGGACTGGCGCGAAACCGTCCTTGTAGACGTCATAAAGTGGCACGGCCTGCGCCATTGCCATGTCAGTGTCAGAGTCCTGAAAAAGAAGCCTCCCCAGGTCAGCTGTATTCCAACGTCGCGCGAAGCTGGAGAACATGTCTCCGTTCCCGTATGTGGCCTCCTGGCCAGCCGTCCGGCGCACATCGCCAAGGCGCAGGTGGTAGGCGCGGTCGAGACCACTATCCTTTCTCGCCAGATTGTTGTCCGAGAGGTCATACATGTGGACTGCATTGTCGAACACGAACACATCATTTCCGAGCACGGCTTCTCTCCAATCGATGCAATTGAGCTTTCCAAAGGGCGTTTTGAAATCAGCTACTCGCCAAACAGCTTTGATGCCTTCGAAAAATGGGACACAGTTTCCGAATTTTGCGATGCTGATCAGGCTTGTCCCTGCTCGCGGCAGGTTTTCTCGCGAGAAGCCAGGACTCGTTGATTGAACGGCACCAACGGCGTAATGTGCCATCTCGCTAGAGGCACGCTCATGAGGCGCGCGATCAGGACGAGCCGAGATGCATCTTGAGCTTGGACAAGTGCAGCGAAGTTAGAAAAGGAGGTTGTCGTGGCTTCGTCACTGTCACATACCGTATTCGCACCGGATCACTTTGCGAATCTGGCTGAGCGGTTTGGGCACCGGCCTCTGTTTACAGTCGCTTGGGATGGCTTCTGTCTGCAGCAATATGAGTGCCGAGCCGGCGGGTGGCAGCATGAGCCTATTGGTGCCTGCCGCATTGCTGTCCAGGAGACCGGTCAACCACGGGTGGAGCGCGCCATCGACGGCAGGGCTGAACGTCAGCTCAGGCCAAGCGGACTGGTATCGATCAGCCCTCCAGATTCCAGCCAGCGTTGGTCTTGGAATTGCGCTATGCGACTCTCTTTGTTCTTCATTGACGGCGCTGTCTTAGATGAGCTTAGCATAGCGAACGGGCTTTCTTCAGGCGTCAGGCTTCGAACTCCGTTGGTCGAAGACGATAAAGTAATTAGATTCACTGTGGCCGCGCTTGTCGAACACTACGGCGCCCAAAATGGCATACCTCATCTCCTCCTAAGCGCCGCAGGGCGGCACGTGGCCGCCCACTTGTTAGCGCGCTATTCCACGGATCGGCACGGGGAACTTTCCCCCCGCCGCATGGCGGACTGGCAGATCAAGCGCGTTCTCGACTATATGGAAAGTCGTCTGGAAGACGACATTGGACTAGGGGAGCTTGCCGCCGTCGCAGGAATGAGACCGCATTATTTCTGTCGGGCTTTTCGCCTGAGCCTTGGAGTTCCTCCATACCGCTTCTTAATTAATCGCCGCATCGAACGAGCGAAACTGCTGCTCTCATCGACAGACACTAGCATTACCGGGATTGCGTTGAGTCTAGGCTTCGCCAACCACGCTCACTTTAGTACGACATTTCGAAGAACAGTAGGCCGTAGCCCAGCGGCTTATCGAAAACTCTCACTCTGATTTCGCTTGCGGCCACTCAACTTCGGTCAAAACGGGGCAGTGGCGGAAGATCCATCCTCCGAACTCACGGTCAAAAACTACGGTTTGGCGCGGGTGAGTACGGGCAACATCGCAGAAGTGGCGGCAAAAGCGTACTCGTTGGTTTTGCTTTTGCGTCGAACAATCGGATACGCAGGAGTACTGTAGCGTGGCGGAGAGAGTGTCAGTCAATCCCCATTGAAAGACAAAGTATTTTCGACCTTTCTAGATCAAAACCCACCGTTCGAGCTACGGCCGGAAAAGGGGCTCGCCTCATCGCCGCGAAAGCATCCGCGAGTCCGTCCCTCTTGAGCTCATCGGCACTTGCGATCTCGCCGGAGGCGCGGGCCAGACTCCCGCGTCCCATACGAACGGTCTCCTCTCGTTCGCCTTCGGCGAATCATTGTCCGTTTGGCGACATCAGCGTTCACCACCCGAATGGACAACCTCCTGAAAGTTCACGGCTAGTGCAAGGCTAGTCTGTTCGGAACTGCTTGAGAGCTTCAAAGTCAAAGGGAACGTGGACGCTAACAGCCCCTCAAAGGCCGACCGCTGTTCAAGCAGACGTTTCTCAATCATTTCTCGCTCAGCATCGGGCAGATCAATTTGGAGCAGTTTCCGGCAACGCCAAATGTCGTTCCGCACGGATCTGATCTCACTCAAGCTGTCGTCGATCGTAGTCATCGCTGACCCCAACGTGGTTCAAAGCCGATCCCGATGACTGATCAACCGCGCAATTCTTCGGCGAGCCGTCGCTCTATGAAGTTGCGTTCGATGTGGGTCAGTCGCGTGTTGAGGAGCTTGCGATATCGCCGTACATTTGCCTCGCGGGTCCAACGCGAAGGACTTGGTGGGCACGAGGCTTGAACCGACCGATGCCGCCTCGTCGACGCGTGTCTGCCGATGAAACGCTGCGGCTCGCCGGAAGCGGCGCAGTCAAGCTTGCTGAAACGAGACAGCCGCATGGCTAATCCACCGCGTGGCGGCGGATCATTTTCGTCATCAAGCTGCTTCAGCGACGCCAGGATGTTGTCCAGGCACAGTCTATGCGGGATACCCGGGATCTCGCGAAGGGCCGGGTGGGATTCGACGACGTACATATCCGACGCCCAGGACGAGAGAATTGCTCGCTTCTCGTCTATCGAAAGCCTGGCATCATTCAAGACATCGTCCGGCGAATCGTAGTGGGAAACCGGGTGGAAAGAGGCCTCAACATTGTTGGCGGTACGATCTGCGTTGCTCATGTCGTGTCTCCTTTTGCTCCTTTCGTCGAGAGACGGGTTGATATGAGACTGGGACGAAGGCGGCGGCTGTGACACCGCCGCCTTGAAGCTTCAGTTGGTGTTGATCGCGATACGTTTGACGTTCCGGTTCGACTGCTCGGACTTCGGAACAGTCACGGTCAGGACACCATTTTTGAAGTCCGCCTGGGCCTTGTCTTCCTCGACGCCGTCAAGCGGAATCTGGCGCTCGAACGACCCGTAATAGCGCTCGCTGACGAATTTCGATTCGTCGCTGCGTTCGGCCTTCTTCTCGCCGCGGATCGATAGAACGCCGTTGTCGATTTCCACCTGGACGTCCTTTTCGCTGAGACCCGGAAGTTCGGCGGAAACCGTCACCGTCTTGTCGGTCTCGCTGAGTTCGATCCGTGGCCAGCCCAGTTGGCCTTCCATCAGCGGGCTGCCCACCCGGCCGAGCGGACCGAAACCGCGGAAGACGTCGTCGAAAAGGCGGTTCATCTCGCGATGAAGCGTGTAAAACGGATCGAAAGGCTCCTGCTGGGTCGAGAGCTGCTGGCCTTTCGTCCGCGGGACAAGATCACGAATACCCATGATATCCTCCTTGACATGAAGCTTTATATCCTCCTTGACATGAAGCTTTCGACGCGCGGACGATTGCGGTCGGCGCGCCACGTGATCAGGCGTAAGGCGGCTTAGGCTGCCTTCTGCGTGATTTGCCCGCTAGAAGCGCCACCGCCGATTGCGATGCGCCGGGGCTTCATGGCCTCGGGGATTTCGCGAATGAGTTCGACCCGGAGCAGTCCGTTGTCGAACGTCGCATTCTTCACCTGGACGTAATCGGCAAGGTTGAACTGCCGCTTGAACGGGCGAGCCGAGATGCCCTGGTAGAGATATTCGTGCTGGTCCTTGTCATTCTTGCGGCCTTCCACCGTCAGCACGTTTTGCTCGGCCGTCACGGCGATCTCGTCTGGGCTGAAGCCCGCGAGCGCCAGAGAGATCTGGTAGCGATCTTCGCCGAGCCGCTCGATGTTGTAGGGCGGGTAGTTATCCTCGGTCCTGTGTTGGGTTTCGTCCAGTAGATCGAAAAGGCGATCGAAGCCGATGGTCGAACGCCACAGGGGATTTAGATCGTAAGTCCTCATAGCCAGGTCCTCCTAAGAGCAAGATGGATACGAAGGAGCGCAAGACACCAGTGCAAGACACCTGTCCGGCGCCCGGTTCAGTCTGCCGGACCCACAGCTGGCGCCCGGCACCGCCAAAAGCGGCAAAAATCGAATTAGAAAAACCAGAATCAATTTCAAGGGCCCCGCAAAAAAAATTTTGGCGGGATTTCCCTTGGCTAATTTTGGGTTGCTGTTCATGAAAGCGAAGCCTTGCAGCCGGGCTTCGGCCTCGCCGAGCAGGCGCGTCAGCGGGCCAAGGTCTTCGCCGGCAGGTTCTGATGGCAAGCAGTTTTTGCAATGCAAAATGGCCCGTCGTTCGCTCTCGATCAGGAAACGACGAACCTGATCGACCGCAGACGGGGCGGACCATCAGATGTTCTGTGCTTCTTATCGAAGCGCTGCGCGCGCCACCGTCAAGTATTGCAAAATTGGAGTGGTAGATGAGAAATCCGTGAGCGTTCTCGTACAAGATCGTACTCCAGCGTGGAAAATCGTAGAATTGGTGCCCAGGGAGGGACTCATACGCAACCACTGACACGACGAACCGCTGTTTGTCCTTAGCATGGTGGCGTGAGTGCTTGGCACGGTGCCGGAGGTTCGCTACATCGCGAAACCACTATCGCGGGAGCCCTGTTTTGTTATTGGCGGACGGCCTAGCTCGCTGGGAAGCATCTTTATGGCCTGCCGGAAGCCACCGCTTGCCGCCTGCTCGCACCGATTGGCTCCTTCGCACCGGCAGCTCGCCCGAGCGAACGCCACAACTACCGTGAGAGGCCTGCTCTTAAGGCGGATCCGGTTTGGACAATAGCGTCGAGCCTAGCCGGCGAACATCCAGAGTTGCTCGCTGGCCATGTAACCCGCCAGCAGCAGCAAACCAAACGCGACGATAAGCGCGGCTGCGCCGACCTCGATCGCTCGCATCGCGAGCATACCTAGCCCCGCCCGCGTTCCCGCGATGCGACTTGCGAGTCCGCGCGCGCTGACCGCGAGCGTTGCGATTGCCGCGACTGTCAGAGCCGTGCCCAATCCCATGAGCATCGTCGCGCCAACTCCGGTCCAGAGCAGGTCCTGGGACAGCGCGAAGATCAACACGATGATCGCGCCGGAGCAGGGCCGCAATCCGACCGCGACGACCGCGGCGAGCCCTCGGCGCCAGCCGCCCGCGCCGGCGAGCTCAGCGGGCTCCGGCCCATGGGCGTGTCCCCAGGCCGACTCGTGATGGTCGTCGTGGCAATGAAAGCCGTGCGCGCTGCATCCATCGACCATGCATTGCCCGCCGCGCATGGCCATCGCACCAGGCTGCGCCTCGGACAACCGAAAGGCGGAGGCACTTAAGCTCTTAGCGGCTGGAGCTGACGCGAAAACAAGATCGGGCGCCTGGCGCCACGTCAGGTCGCGGCAGGCGATCAGGAAGCCGCGGCCTTTGACATAGAGAAGCCGCAGGCCGATCAGGATGACGAGGCCATAGCTTGTGATCTCGACCAGATGGACGGTCAGTCCGATCGCCTTGGCGGTTGCGCCAAGCAGAACCGCGGCGATGGCCACGACGACAATGGCAACGACGGACTGGATGCCCGCGGACGCAAATGACAGGATCACGCCACGACGCCAGGTCTCTTCATTGGCGATGACGTAGGACGAGATCACGGCTTTGCCATGACCCGGCCCGACGGCATGGAAAATGCCGTAGACAAAGGAGATGCCGAACAGCTCCCACATCGCGGCCCCCTCCTCCTTGCTCGCCCGGATGAAGCCCGACAGCGAACGGTAGAAGGCGGCCTGCTCGGCAAAAATCCAGCCCGTGAGCCCCGATGCGGACATGCCGGCTGCGGGATGCGGCGCACCAAACGGTGCACTCCATGCCGACACGACACCAGTCGCACAGGCGATCAGGATCGCCATCAGGAAGCTCAAGGTGACTTTACGCGATCTGGTCATGGGCACTTCACCAGGATCTTGTTGGCGAAGATTTCTCCATAGGCGCTGGAGGGATCGAGCGGCACGGCGTCGAGCTGGCTGAGCCGCGCCTGCTCGGCCGCCGTCGGCTGGTGCGGCAGATCGTAAGTCAAGAGGCATTGCGGCGCGCCGCTCAAGGAAACCGCCTTGTCCTTGGCGAATTCGAAATCCACGAAGATCGAGGGGTCGTAGATCTCGATCTTGATGGCCTTGGCAGCGGCGGCCGCTTTCAAAGGCAAGGTGAAATACAGGGTCAGCGCGGCGTCCTTGTAGTCGAGCCAATAGTCGACCGCGTCGGCGAATTTCAGCTTCTTAGTTTCGGTGCGTGCGTAGGTGAAATAGCCGTACTCCTTCAGCGAATCCACATTGGTCTGGGCGAGTGAAGCCAGCTCTTCTCGCGAGTACTGGCCCTTTTTGGCATGAGGGATGCCCTGAAGGGCATAGGCCGAAAACATGTCGTCGAAGGTCCAAGCGTGACGGACGCCGGTCATGCTGCCATCGGCGGCATAGAGCACTTCGCTGTGGAACGTGACCCAGACATGGGGATGCGCCGCTGCGCGGTTGATAGATACCAACAAGAGAAGGATCGTGCAGGAGCAACATGCGCGTTTGATCATGGTCTATCTGCCGAATCAAGGAATGAGGGCACCCGCAATAGGCGGGGACGGCGGTCTCAAATGCGCTCAGAGCGTGATAACGCACCAGCTGAGGCATGCGCCTTGCATCGCGCCACGCAAGACATGTCCTGCGGCAAGCACGGAAGCGGCAGCAAGGCTTCAGACGGCGGGGGGCGCTCGTGACCGGAATGCCGCGTTACGCGGTCTAACCATCTGATCGGAAACTGGATTGAACGCGCGATCAATCTCGGCGAATTGCAGTGGATTCAGACTTGAAGGCGCATCCGGTAGTGAAGAGTTCGACAGCAGGAAACCCGAAAAGCAGATTGGGCAGTTTTCATCATCATCGATGAGTCGCGCCGGAAGCCGCTCCGCGAAATGCAGTCCTGGTCGGGCGTGCGTGACGCCGACGATATCGGTGTGGCCTGTCCTCGGCACAGCAAGATCATGCTCGTGGATATGCGAGAATGACAGCACGAGCTGCAGCGCAAGTGCCGCCAGCGCGAGATAGGCTCCGCATCGCCGAGTGAAGGCCCGTGCCGACATCGTTTTCGCCCCTGCCAAGGAGCCATTTCCCTTCTGACTTCCCTAGCCCCGCGATCGGCCAAACGCGCGCAATAGCCGCGCGGTATTGGCGATCATTCTGCAATTGACGAGGAAAATATGGCGGATCGAAGGGCTATGAGCACCCATCACCCAGACGCTTCCTTTCCAGGGAGCGGACCCTTTCAGCCCCGGTTGTGTCACCCTTGCCGGGTGTGCCATGCGGCCGCTCACCGACCGCGTCGGTCGGTGGAAAGATGCTGTCATATATCGCCCGAGCTTCGCGAATTAACCGAAGCCGTTCGCGCTCGGATTTCGAAACAAATCCTACGATGTCGCCCATATGCGCACCGTCAAGCACAGCAAGCCTCAAAGCCTTGCCTGAGCAGGTCCTTTGGCAGGTCACGCCCGATGAAAACAAGCCGAGTCTGGCGCGCCTCCTGCTCCTTCCACGGACGTCGACTTCCACCCTCAAGGAGCATGTGCACGCTCTGAACGGCGAACTGCCGATCGTCATCCTCTATCGAGGCGATGCCCTTCATACGCAGGATGTCCGTCCCATAGCGTTGGGTGACATCCTGAATCCAGGAAACGAACCTGTTGGGCTTCATCGGCCGGTCGGCCACCAGGGACAGGCTGCCGATCCTATCGTCGTGTTCGTGGTTGTGTTCTTCCGTGAGAAATCCCGGCTCGACTTCGAGGATGCGCCCGAGATTAAAGGCGTGTCGTCCCATTACCTGGGCGAGATCGATATCACAGCGCTCGGTTCTGTGAACCTTTGCATATGGGTTGATGTTTCGTATACGACGTTCGAGTGTTGCGAGGCTGGCTTCATCGACAAGATCGACCTTGTTGACGAGAACGACGTCGGCGAACGCGAGCTGTTCCTGTGCTTCCGGCGCCCGGTCGATCTGTTCGAGGAGATGCTTGGCATCCGCGACGGTGACGATGGCGTCGAGCTTTGTCTTGCGGCGGACGTCTTCATCGACAAAGAACGTCTGCGCCACCGGCGCGGGATCCGCGAGCCCTGTTGTCTCGACAACAATGCCGTCGAAGGCTCGGCTACGCCCCATCAGCCCGGCGATAATACGAACAAGGTCGCCGCGGACCGTGCAGCAGATGCAGCCGTTGTTCATCTCGAAAATCTCTTCGTCCGCGTCGACGATGAGATCGTTGTCGATGCCGACCTCTCCGAATTCGTTCACGATCACGGCAAACCGCTTGCCGTGCGTCTCGGAGAGAATGCGGTTCAGCAGCGTCGTCTTCCCGGAGCCAAGATAGCCGGTCAGAACCGTGACGGGAATCTGGGGTGCAGCATCGGCCATGGTGATGTTTTCTCCTCGCGCTTCGTGGGCGGCGCTTTTCGCCATATCAGCGCGATCGCTGATCTACGCATGGTGGGCTTCGGGTCCGGATCGAGCAGAAGACGCCTCAGCAACTTGATGTGAAATGCCACCCCGACTTCGTTGCGACCTCTTATGTAATGTTATAACATTACATGCAAAGGGAAAAGACGCAAGGGACCATCAAATCAAGTAATTCGGAGAGGCGGTCTTGTTCCATCTGTGTCGTGACACCCCATTACATGCCAACCCGCGACGGCGGTTTCATTTCGACTTGGCCCGTCGATCGGCACACGACATCTCCGTGTGGCAGAAGGTCTGCTTTCTACGGTTTCTGCTGATCTTGGTTGGCCTTGCGGCGGCCGCGTCGATCCTGCCCGCTTCGGCACAGCAAGAGGCAACGAAGTTAAAGGTGGTGGCAACATTTTCGATGCTCGGTGATTTCGCCAGGAACGTTGGGGGTGATCGGGTCGACGTCACGACGCTGGTCCGTCCCAACGGGGACGTCCACGTCTACACGCCGACGACCGCCGATGCGGAGGCGATCAGGAATGCCGGACTTGTAATCGTCAATGGCCTTGGCCTGGAGGGCTGGCTGCCGCGCCTTGTCGAATCGTCGGGCGGCCACGCGACCACCGTCGTCGCAACGCACGGCATCGTGCCGCGAAAGGTCGCTGCCGGCGAGATACTGAGTCGTGATCTTGGCGCAGGGTCGCTGGATCCGCACGCCTGGCAATCCGTTGCGGACGCCGAGATCTACGTCGTCAATATCCGCGATGCCATGGTGGCCGCCGATCGCGCCAACGCTGCGACATACAAAGCTAATACATCGGCCTATCTGGCCAAGCTGGAAACGCTCGATCGCGACGTTCGCAAGGCGCTCGCGCTGATCCCTGTCGAGCGGCGCAGGGTGATTTCAACTCACAATGCATTTGGCTATTTCGCCGCCGCCTATGACGTCACGTTCGTGGCGCCGCAGGGCGTTTCAACCGAACCCGAGCCGAGCGCGCGGGATATCGCAACCATCATCACACAGATCAGGAAAGAGAAGATTCCAGCGGTCTTCCTGGAAAACATCAGCGACCCAAGACTGATGCGCCAGATTGCCTCCGAGACTGGAGCGGCAATCGGCGGAACGCTCTATTCGGATAGTCTGACGGCGAAGGATGGCGAGGCTCCGAGCTACATCGAGATGGTCAGGCACAATATCAGAACGATTGCGAGCGCCCTTATGGAGTAGCTTGCTTGTCCGGCCGCGAGATCCCTGCGATCCTTGAACTTGCGGGCAAAACGGTTCGAAATAGGAGAATTGATCCGGTGCGGTTAAGGTCCATCCTTCTGATCTGCGGCCTGTTCATTATCACCATCGCTTCATTGGCGTCGCCAAGGGCTTTTGCCGCGCAGCAATCGTCGGATGTTCCGGCTTGGCTGAGAGCCCATGTCGGCGAAGGCGAAGGTCAAATCGCAAAAGTGGTTTTGCAGAGGG
>Ga0210408_10004500_pt1 | contig 12425 bp, 18 predicted proteins | sample IncBWH4MmetaG_FD_155471 | JGI IMG/M metagenome (GOLD analysis project Ga0210408, IMG submission 155471) | Forest soil microbial communities from Barre Woods Harvard Forest LTER site, Petersham, Massachusetts, United States - Inc-BW-H-4-M | ecosystem: Environmental > Terrestrial > Soil >...
GCCCGCCGATGATCACCGCGAACGCCATGTAGGCCGTCCACTGCACGCTGAACACCGCGCTGGGCTGCACGATGAGCTGGCTGACGGCCAGCAGCGCGCCGGCCGCGCCGCACCCGATCCCGGCCACTACGAAGACCAGCATCCGGGCCACGCCCACTCGCGCGCCCGAGCTGCGCGCGGCCACCTCGTCGTCGCGAACCGCGGTGAGCACCAGGCCCAGCCTGCTGCGCAGCAGCAGGTACACGGCGAGCACCGTGACGGCCAGCCCGATCCAGTACGTGTAGGCCTCCAGCACCGCCGAGCTGAGGCTGGGCGTGTGCGGCAGCGACAGGCCGGTCCCGCCGCCGATGGAGGGGAACTTCTCGATGATCAGCAAGACGGTCGTCGCGAGCACCCAGGTGGCGATCGCGAAGTTCCCGGCGCGACCTGACAGCAGGGCACGATTCCGCTGGGACGTAAGCCTTGACGAAACCGGGTCGCGTGAACGACGCTCACAAGAGCGCAACATTCCGCAACTGTCAGGACAAGGAGACAGCGATGCACCTAACGTTCATCGGCAAAGACCCGGACTCCAACCCGACCGGATCACCCACGGTGTACCGGACCGACCGGGAAACCTGGGTCGTCCAAGGGTGGATGGTCACCGATTCTGACGCCCTGACCCAGATGAACATCCCGGACGGGGAGACAGCGGTAGAGATCCCGGACCGGATGATCAAGTTCTTCAGGCAGGAGGACCGTGACACCGGTAACGGATGAGGAGTTCGACGAACTGCTGCACCGCGGCTTCGAGCGAGAGGCCCTTCACCTTGAGATGCGCGATGCGTACGGGACAGCGGTGGAGCTGCCGCATATGGCCAAGTGGGCCAGCGGCGAGCCCGATAACCTGGAGTGGCTGCAAGGCTGGTGCGCCACGCTGCGCGAGCACGTGAAGGCTAGCAAGTGCGTCCGCCGGGCACGAGTCGTATCCGAGCCGCTCAGCGACTATCAGCGTTGGTCCTACAGCATCGCGTATCCAATGGTGGAGGCTGGGGAGGATATCCGGTGGGTGCCCCGCAGGCTCGTCTCATCGGTCGCGCTGCCGGGGAACGATTTCTACCTGTTCGATGACCGCCTTGCGCTATTCCTGCTGTACTCGGGAAACGGCCTCTCTGTAGGAATGCTCAGCTCATCCGACCCTGCCGATCTCCAGTTGTGCCGCTCTGCGTTCGAAGCCGCCTGGAAACTGTCGATACCGCACCGTGAGTACGCCCCCGTCTAGCTCGGCCAGGGAGGCCCAGAAGGCACTGGGCGCCCGTCTGCGGGAGATCCGCAAAGACGCGGGCCTTTCGGGGCGTGCGCTTGCGGCGGCGACTTGTCAGCATTTCACCCGGGTCAGCAAGATCGAGCATGGTGTCCAAGCACCTTCAGATCAGGACATCCGAGACTGGTGCCGTGCCTGTGGCGTTGAGGAGCAAATCCCCGACCTGATCGCTACCGCCCGCGCTGTGGAGTCCGCGTACCTGGAATTCCGGCGGCAGGCTCGTGCCGGGATGAAACGGGTCCTGGGTGCGCACACTCTCCCACTGTATGAACGGACCACCCTGTTCCAGATCTATGAGCACAACGTCATACCGGGCCTATTCCAGACCGCCGCTTACTGCACTGCCATGCTGTCGTTCTGGATTGGCTTCCTTAGCGCGCCGGACGATCTTGACACTGCGGTCACGGCCCGGATGGAGCGGCAACGTGTCATCTACAGCGCCGGCAAGCGGTTCGAAGTCGTGCTGGAGGAACAGGCATTGCGGACCTGGTTCGGCACCGCCGAGATCCAGGCCGGGCAACTGGGCCGACTGCTGGAGGTGATGTCGGTACCGACGGTATCGCTCGGCATCATCCCGATGATGGCCGAACGGACCGCAGTCGCCTCAGCCGGATTCTGGATCTTCGACGACTCCCTGGTCGCCCTGGAAACGCCCACCGCGAGTATCGAGGTCACACGGCCGCAGGAAATTGACTTGTACACGAGGATGTTTGAGCATCTCAAGGCGTCCGCCTTCTACGGAGCAGCTGCACGGGCTTTGATCATCAGGACGCTGGGCGAACTGAGTTAGCGCAACATCTCGCAACATCGTGGACTGCGCGTCGATGCTGTTCCTACCATCGCGAAATGGGCAACTTGAGTGCCTCCGCCAGTTGTGTTGATGTCGCGCCGCTCGGCGCCGCTCGCATTCAGGACCAGTACGTACTGGCTGTTCAGGGAGCGGGGAGGGAGGTGAGACGTGCCGACAGTCATGGCGTGCCCGGCGTGCCGCACAGGTTTGATCGCCCGGCGGGGTGACCCGTTGTGCCTGACCTGCATGAAGGCGTCGCGGGAGATGCCCTCTCGGCCGTTGTGGCTCTTTGACTCGCCGCTGCTGCGCCAGGCCCTGGCGCAGGTGGACCTGCCTGCGGTCCCGGCGATCGTGCGGGCGGCGTGCGGCCTGTCGCAGCGGGACCTTGCCGCGATAGTTGGCTGGAGCCCGGCCGCTCTCAGCTATTACGAGCGCGGTGTGCGCGACGGCATGTTCGACATCCGTACCGCGCTCCAGTTCGCTGACGCGGTGGGCATGCCGCGTGCTGCGCTGCTGCCGCTGGTGTGCGCCGACCCGGATGCCAGCCTGGCGGCCGACGCGGAGGACGGGACGGGCGTGGAACTGAGCCGGCGTGATTTCAGCGGCCTGGCCGTCGCGGCCGGAGTGGCTGCCGTGATGCCGCCGGTGAGCGTTCCGCGGGGAGTGACCAGCTCACACGTCCGGTACTGGCAGGCGTGCACGGATGTGCTGTATGCCCGTGATCGTGCTGTCGGCGGGACCGTCTTGCTCTCCTCGGCGCTGCAGCAGTGGCAGCGCGTCCGGCTGGCGCTGAAGGACGGCACTGCCGGTCAGACCGGCCGCCAGTTCCTCGCGGTGGCCGGGGAACTGGCGCTGTGCACGGGGTGGATCGCGCTGGACAGCGGGTGCATGTCGCTGGCGCGGCCGTTGTATGAGGAAGCGCGGGAGTTGGCAGCCGACGCTGCGGATGTGGTGCTGACGGTGCATGGGCTGACAAACCGGTCGATGCTGTATGCGGAGATGGCGCGCACTGGCCCGAGCCGGGAGCCGGCCCGGCAGGCGCTCCGGCTGGCTTTCCAGGCGCAGGAGGAAGGCCGGTACATCCCCGTGGCCCGGCTGCACGCCCTGATCGCTCTCCGGCACGCCAGTGCGGCCTCGCTGCTGGGAGATAAGGCCGCATTCCAGGCGGCCATTGTCCAGGCGCGCCGCGAACTGGACCGCGGCCCCCGGGATGATGACCGGCCCGAATGGCTCCGGTTCGTCGATGAGACTGAGGTCACTGGGGTGGAGGCCAGGGGGTGGCTGAACCTGGGCGACGCGCACCGTAGCGAACGGCTGTACCGGCAGGTGCTGGCGGCTGGGCTGAGTACACGCAACCGGGTCAGCTACGGCGCAGGGTTGGCCGACGCGCTGCTCAAGCAGGGCAGCCGCCAGGGCGCGGTTGCCGCTGCGATGGACATCCTGCCCGCGCTCGCAGGCGGGGTGACGTCGATGCGGTGCTTGAACCGGCTCCGCATTGTCCGCCAGGCGGCCGGGAACACGACCGGGGCGCGGGAGTTCTGCGACCGCTTCGATGCTATTGAGCGTGCCCTGGTCGCCTCGCACAACCTCCCAAGCCAGCGCACAGGGGACGCCAGGGCCGACATCCCCGCATTATGACGCAACGGGTTCTCGACCTGGCCAGGAACCGGTTCGTACGCGCTCAGCTGCCGTAAGCGCCGTGTTTGATGTCACCGGTGAATGCGACCCATGCCTTCGGCCTGACTGCCAGGCGGGCACCATCGGGGTTCTTCGAATCGCGTACCAGGCAACTCGTTCCGGCCTGGGCAACCTCGACGCAGTCGTTGCCTCCGGTGCTGTTGCTGGACTTGCGCCATGGCCTGGTCAGTGTCGTGGGCTGCGCGGTGGTCATTGCTGCTCCTTGACTAGCGTGCTGATCATGGCGGCGGATCCGGCCGGGTCGAGGGCCTGGGTGACCAGATGGGTCCAGGCCAGGGTGAACCGGTCGACTTCTTCGGCGGCTTCGACGTACACGTCGCCCATCAGCCCCTCGACGTAGGCGACTGGCGGGTCCTCGGAGTCGGGGAAGGCAAGGATGACGAAGTGGCCGTCCATGCCCGCGTTGGCGCCAGCTGTAAACGGGAGCACCTGGACGGTCACGTTCGGCCAGGTGCTCGTCTCGGCTAGGGCGGTGAGCTGCTGGCCGGTCACGGCGGGGCCGCCGACCTGGCGATGCAGTACCGCTTCGTCCAAGATCACGTGGATCTGCGGTGGCTGCGGCCTGCTGGTTAGGGCGTCTTGCCGGGCGGTGCGTGCCGCTACCCGTCGTTCGGCGTCTTCGGCGCTGATCGCCGGGCGGGTCTGCCGGATTATCTCGTGCGCGTAGCCGGGTGTCTGGAAGATCCCGGGCATCAGGTGGGCGTTGATGCGGATGCTGGCCGCCTCGGCTTCCATGGCGATGTAGCTGCCGGTGAACACGTCGCTGTAGGCGGTCCACCAGCCCCGCCGACGGGCGTCCCGGCCGAGCTGGATGAGCGCCTCGCGCTGCAGGGAGCGGACGCCGTACAGGTCGAGCATGTCCGCCAGGTCGTCGGTGGTGATCCGGGACCGGCCGTTCTCCAGCCGGTACAGCTTGCTCGTGCTCCACCCCAGCCGCTGCGCTGCGACCTCCATCGACAGGCCGCTGCCGTGGCGCAGCCGCTCGATCTCGCGGATCAGGCGCCGTCCCCGGACGGTCGGGCTGTACTCCACGCATCCCTCACATCTAGCCGCTCGTGTTCCCAGGCCAGCGTGGGCCTTCCCGGTCCTGGCCTGCAACACGTCGCCGCAACACTTTGTTGTCAGTGACCGGCCGTCCAGCTTGCACATCGTCGCTGGTGAGCCCTTCCTGCGCCCGGAAGCCGCCAGGCACGATGACCTGTACCCGGCTCAGCATCTAAGAGCGGCACGACCGCTGACCGGCTTTTTCTCACCTGCCTGCCGAAGGTTTCTTGCAGGCAAGGGCAGGACCCAGGGAGGCAGCAGTGCTCATCGGCAGATGGCGCGGACCTGGCTGGCAGGTCTTCGACTCTGATCTCCGGCTCAGCAGCCCGATCCGGGACTGGATCAGCTCCGCCATCAGCGGGCATGGCTGCCCGGTTGATGCTGCCGACGCCGCCTTGGTGGTGACCGAGCTATTCGGCAATGCGGTGCAGCACGGCCCAGCCGGAGGCCGGGTACTGGTCGGCTACTGCTTGTGGCGGGACGGCGCGCGGCTGGTCATCTGCGATGCCGGCGGGCCCGGCACGCCACGGCTGGTGCACGGCGGCGAGTTCGCCGAAGGCGGCCGTGGCTTGCGCGTGGTGGACTCGCTCGCGGCCCGGTGGGGCAGCTTCCGCCTGGCCGGCGCCCAGGCGGTGTGGTGCGACTTCGGGCAGCCGCTGCACGCGGCCGCCAGCGACGCCTGGGCCTGGCTGCATCTGGTGTTGTCCGTGTGCGACCTGTCCGCCCCCGGTCACCCGGTGGCCGCCGTGATGCCGGACCGCCTGACCGCCGTGGGGACATCATGAGCCCGGAGCTGAGCGGAACTGGAGTGCTCCTTCGCCGACGGCAGCTCGGCGGTGCGTCCCGGGGCAGCAGAAGGCTTCGTGATCGGTACCAGCGGACGGAGGGGTCCGGGAAAGGCCGGGCCGGTCCGGAGGGGGCCGTGGGATCCGGTGGACGTCGCCAGCAGCGCGGGAGAACGGCCAGATGACCAGGGGCGGCTCGCGCAGGCCGAATGTAGCCCGCATCCATAACTTCCTGCTGGGCGGGAAGGACAACTACTCAGAGGACCGGCAGGTCGCTGAGTGCCTGCTCGCCGTGGTACCTGGTGCGCGGGCCGCGGCGCGGGCGAACCGGCGTTTCCTGGTCCGCGCCGTCCGGTTTCTCGCTGCCGAGGCGGGCATCGGGCAGTTCATTGATATCGGCACGGGGTTTCCGGCGGCCGGCCATGTCCATCAGGTGGCGCATGAGCTGGAGCCGCGGTCCCGGGTGGTGTATGTCGATAACGACCCCGTGGTGGTATCGCACGCGCGGGCGCTGTTGTGCAGGGGTCCCGGGGTGCGGGCGATCGAGGGGGATGTGCGGGATCCGGCGGGCATCCTGGATCACCCGGATGTGCAGTCCGTGGTTGATCTGGGTGAGCCGGTCGCGGTGGTGCTGTCGGCGGTGCTGCATTTCCTGCCGGATGAGGACAGCCCGTACAAGCTGGTGGAGATGCTCCAGGCTGCCGTGGTGCCGGGGAGTTACCTAGTGATGTCCCATGCCACCGGGGAGGACATCGGCCCGGAGGCGGCCGGGCAGGTGCAGGAGCTGTATGCGGGGACGACTGCGCCGATTGTTTTGCGGTCCCGCGCTGTTATCGCCCGGTTCTTCGAGGGCCTGGAGCTGGTACCGCCCGGCCTCGGCGATGTCGCCGCCTGGCGCGCCGACGTATCGCCGGCCGAACCTGGCCGGGCGATCGTCCTTGGCGGAGTCGGGAGAAAACCATGAGCAGCCTGGCCGCCGTCCCGCACGCTGCGGCACGGCCCGCAGTGTCCTGCACGAGACGCGAGGGTCGGGCGATAGCCCGGCGCACCGGGCCTGGCCCGTCGATTCCGGGCAGGGACCTCGCCGTCCACGCTCCGCATTCGCGGTGCGTGCACGTCAGCGGGGGAACGCTGGGAGGCTCACATGGCTGCGGGCAGTTACGGGTTAACGCCCATGGCCGGCCAGGCGCCGCCTGCCGTGGCGGCGGGGGGCGTGGCGTGGCCGGTCCGGTCCGGCCTGGTGCCGCCGCTGGCGGAGGGGTTTATCACGAGGACCGAGACGGTGCCCGGCCTGGAGGAGGCGCTGGTTCCCGGCGCCGTGGTGGCCCTGGTCCCTGGCAAGACCGCCGGGGGCGTGCGGGATTTGGCCGGGGTCGTGCGGTAAGACCCAGCTCGCCGTGTATCTGGCCGAGTCGTTGTGGCAATCGCGCGACGTGGACCTGCTGACCTGGGTGAACGCGGCGAGCCGGGCATCGGTGCTGTCTGGCTACGGGCAGGCCGCCGCGAAGCTGGGCCTAGATCACGCCGGTGATGCCGAGGCGGTGGTGGCCCGGTTCCTGGCCTGGCTGGCGGGGACCAGCCGGCCGTGGCTGGTGGTGCTCGATGACCTGCGGGAGGCGGCGGACCTGGACGGGCTGATGCCGGCCGGGCCGGCCGGGCGGGTGCTGATCACGACCGCGGATGCCGCGACGGTCACCGGTGAGCCCGGGGCGCTGGTCGTCGCGGTGCCCGCGTTCAGCATCCGGGAGGCGCTGGGCTACCTGTCGGGCCGGCTGACCACGGACCCGGACCAGCGCAGCGGCGCGATCGACCTGGCCGGCGAGCTGGGCTGCGAGCCGGCGGCGCTGGCCCAGGCTGCCGCGGTGATCATCAGCACGGGCATCCGCTGCCGCGGGTACCGGGACTACGTCATCGACCGGCGGTCGCAGCCCGCAGCGGGCGGCGAGCCGGCCGCCGCAGCCGGGCTGACCTGGACGGTGTCGGCCAGTCATGCCGAGCAGCTGGCGCCCGGTACCGCCTGGCGGCTGCTGGTGCTCGCCGCGCTGCTGGACGGGCACGGCGTCCCCGGCATGGTGTTCACCGCGCCGGCCACCTGCCAGTACCTCGTCGGCCAGGACGCTGGAGGTCGGCTGGATCCCCAGCGGGCCTGGTCGGCGCTGCTGGCCTTGCATTAGCTACGCTGTGCTCACCCGGCAGGGTCGTTCGGTCGCTCGTTGCGCGCCCGTTCCCGCGACCCTGCCGGGCGATCATGACTGCGGCGCCCACGCAAGGGACTGCGCTCTCAGTGCCGGGCGCATTCGAAGGAGCCCGCCGATGAGCTATGGCACCAGCAACCCCGTCCGATACTTCGGCCAGCAAGTGCGCCGGGCCCGGCGCGCGGCCGGGTGGACGCTCACGGAGTTCGGACAGCGGATCGGCTACGACCCGGGGCAGATATCCCGCATCGAGAACGGCAAGCGCCCGCCCACCGAACTGTTCGCGCAGATGTGCGAACGGGCGTTCCCCGACCGGGACGGGTGGTTCGGCGAGTTCTACGCCGAGTCCCGCACCTGGATCGCCACCCCGCCGTAGTTCCGCAGCTGGGTCGAGCACGAACAGCAGGCCGCGACCCTGCGCATCTGGCAGCTCGGCGTCCTATCCGGACTGCTCCAGACCGAGGACTACGCCCGCGCGATCCTCACCGTCGAACCGGGTGTGACCGAGGACCAGGTGAGCGAGCGTCTGGCCGCGCGGCTGGCACGCCAGGGTGTCCTGGTCCGGGACGATCCCCCGGCCGCCTGGTTCCTGGTGGACGAAGCCGTGCTACATCGCTGCGTCGGCTCGCCGGACGTCATGGCCGCGCAACTGCGCCACCTTCTCGGCTTGGCACGCTTGCCGAACGTCACGATCCAGGTGGTGCCGAGCATCGCGCACGCCGGACTGCTCGGCGGTTTCGCGGCCGGCGAACGCGCCGCCTACGTCGAGACCGCGGTCGCGGGTCAGGTATTCGAGGACGCCGACATCATTGCCGGGCTGCTCACCCGTTTCGATACGCTCAGGAACGAGGCGCTCCGGGGGTCGGAGTCCCTGGCCTTGATAGAGCGGATGTGCAAAGAATGGACAGCAACTGGCGCAAGAGCAGCTACTCAGGCTCCAACGGCGGCGAATGCGTAGAAGTCGCCACGACCGGGGCCGTGCTCGTCCGCGACACGGCCGATCACAGCGGCCCGGTACTCACATTCACCGCTGAGGCATGGCGGGCGTTCACCGCGTCGATCAGGTAACGGCCGCCACCAGCTATCGGCAAACGGGGCACCCTCGGATTCCGAGGGTGCCCCGTCGTATAGCAGGCCGGGTTTGCCAAGCCTGCTGGCCGTTTGCCATCTGCCATGCAATGACTACCAGCCGCAGGTTCCGGACATACAGGCTGCCACTATGCAGCCCACGAAGGGACCCGAGGTCATGGCCCGGACAGCAACCGAAGCCAGCACGCAGCTGCTCGCACTCGCCTTGCCGAGCATCCCGGAATCAGTGCCGGTAGCGCGGTTGCAAGTCCGCGGTACGCTTGGCTCCCACAAGCTGGGCGAGTATGCGGACGACGCCGAGATCATCACGTCCGAACTAGTCACCAACGCGGTCCAGCACGCCTGCGCTAACGGAACCCAGACGATCGGGGTCACACTCACCCAGGCCGGGAGCCCGGCAGCGGTGACCGTCGCCGTGTCGGACTCCTCCCCGTACGGCCCTATCAGGCGCGATACGCCAACCGGCAGCGAGCAGGGCCGGGGGCTGCAGATCGTGGAGGCCCTGTCCGCTCACTGGGGCTGGCGCCACCAAGACGGCGGAAAAGCGGTCTTCGCGGTACTGGCCCGGGAGGCATGACCGGCCATGGCAGACATCACAGACCTGCCGATGCTCCACGACCTCGACGCCGACTACTCACCCCAGTACGTCAAGCTCGCCCGGGTCCTCCGCGACAAGATCGAATCCGGCCAGTATCACCGGGGCGATAGCCTGCCAGCCGCCGATCTCGCCAGCCAGTACAAGGTGTCCGTCCGGGTGACCTGCAACGCCCTCGCGATGCTGGCCGCGAACCTTTACCTCAGCCTCCCCGGACCGTTCAGGTCACATGCCGTCATCTGGCAGGCAGGTGCATGATGACCGGACGGCGCCGCCGCGTCGATGAGATTCCGCAGAGCCAGGCTGCTGTCGTCGGCGCGAACATCCGGGTACTTCGCCAGCAGCATGGCTGGAACCAGGCAAAGCTCGGCGAGCTGATGGGCTGGCCCAGTAACTCCACCGTGTGCGCCGCCGAAGGCCGCCGCAACGGCAGGCAACGGGATTCACCACCCAGGAGGTCAAGCGGCTAGCCGCCATCTTCGGTCTCTCCCCATCTCAGCTCACGATTGAGTGCGCGAACTGCGGCGGGCACCCGCCGACCGGGTTCGCCTGTCTGGTCTGCGGAGCCCGGCCCCAGACAAGAAGCCCAAGTTCACCGGCCGGGCCATGACAGCCGGACGGCGCCGACGCTCGCCGAAGTGCTTCGACAAGGCTGTGGTTGTCATATGCAGCGGGAATAAGAATAGGCAGCATGGACGCCGGGGTGGGGCGCGAGCCTCAGTACGACGTATTCGCTGATGAGTTTCTCGGCCATGCCCAGGGCGGGTTCTACAACGCCTGCTATGACCGGCCAGCCTGCCTGGCGCTGCTGGGCGACATGACGGGCAAGCGGGTCCTGGACGCAGCGTGCGGCCCGGGCCTTTATGCCGCCGAACTGATCGGTCGCGGGGCGCAGGTGGTGGGGTTCGACCACAGCCCGCGGATGGTGGAGATCTGCCGGGCCCGGGTCAGCCAGGGCGAGTTCCGCGTGCACGACCTGGGCGATCGGATCGGCTGGCTGCCCGATGACAGTGTCGACCTGGCCTTGTGCGCGCTGGCGATCGAATACGTCGATGACCGGGTGGCTGCCCTGAGCGAGCTGCGCCGGGTGCTGCGGCCGGATGGCGCGCTGGTGCTGTCCCGCCTGCATCCCACCGGGGACTGGCTGCGTCACGGGGGCAGCTATTTCGACGTCCGGACCATCCAGGAGAGGTGGAGCAGGGGCTGGACGGTGCGGTACTGGCTGGCGCCGCTGGAAACGACCTGCGAGGAGATCTTCGCCGCCGGGTTCCTGATCGAGCGGCTAGTCGAACCGCGCCCGGTGCCAGGGGCCGCCGCCATCGATCCCGCCGAGTATGAGCGGCTTGCCCGCGAGCCTACGGGATTCATCGCCTTCCGGCTCCGGCCACGCACATGAGCCCCCGGCCCCCGCGGCTGACGATGGCATAACCAGTTTGCAAGGAGAGAGCGCCCACAGCGGCAGATGCGTGCGTTCCGTGGCTGGAAAACTCTGTATGAACATGCAGGCTCGGTCAATCTACCGTCAGCGCGCGTAGCTCTAGCTCGGCCAGCTGCGAGGCCAGGTCATCCAGAATCTTTCCAGTCCTCCCGCAGGGTGTAAGTCTGCTCCAAGTAGTCGGCGCCGCGATGCCGGAGCGCCTCCTGGGTGAACGGCGCCGGGTCGGCGTCCCGGTCGGCCGGTTGCCCGGCTGGGAGGCGGCTAAGTGCGTAGTCACGATCGACCGGGTGCAGGTAGTAGCGTCCGGCCTCGCGGCGGACGAACTGCATGTTCACCAGCTGACCCAGCACGGGGGCGGCGTCAATGTCTGGCCGGTAGCGCTGCAGCAGATAGTCCACTGCCACCGGTGGGACCGGAACCGGATAGATGGCCAACGCCTGCATCACCTGCTGGGCTAGCGCATCGAGCCGATTGAACGCCTCCCCGACCAGCACCTCCACCACGTTTTCCGGCAGCCTGGCCGTTTCGGCCAGCAACTCGGGCAAGGTGGTGTTTCGGTCAGCAGCCAAGGTCGCCGCCAGCGCCTCCTTCTACGAGCTAGGGGACGGTGCCTGCCAGTAAGATCCAGCGACTGGCGTCCTGGCCTGCTGACCGGTCCGGCTGCTCCCCTCGAGGATCAGCCGGACGGCTTTCCTGGCATGCACTACGCGGCAAATGAGTGCGGGCGAACAGGGCCAGTTGAGAACGTGCAGGGGCACGGGTGGGCCGTCGTGATCTGCGGTCCTTCGCCGGTATCAACGCGCAAAGGGATCAGCTGATTCATGCTTGGAACACTCCGGGTGTCCCGGACTGCAGATGCCAGCCTGCCAGGCTCTGTGGCGCAGGAGAACCCATCGGTGGCGACGGAACTCGCCGTAGATACGGCGGATGCCGTTCTTGTGTATTTTTCCGGGCTGGATGGCTCTTAGCAGAAATGATCCCCGCAGTTGATTGTCAGTTGCCCAGAGTTACGAGGAAACTTTTGCCCTGCAGGTGCTGTCGCATCTTGAACTTTTTAACTTTGAGCTGCACGCAATCGTATTGTTGTTACTTGACGATATGGGCTGCCAGGCGGCAGGGCCGAGTCGCCCGATAGGGGAGTCCTGCGTGGCCGGGAATGGCCCCTACCTCGGCCACCCCGCGGGGCCCCCGGGCCCAACGGGGGCCCGTGGTCATAGAACAGGCTGCATTGCGCTGCTGGCTCTCCCGTTGCTGCCCTAGATCTTGGCGGGTTCAGAGCGCGATGGGAAGAGACGCTGTACGGTCATCCCGGTGTGGCCAGATGGAAGCGGGCAGGCAGGTCGGTCGGCCATCTGGACCGGCACCCCGGCAACCGTCACGCTGAAGCCAGGGGAACCGCACGCGGTGCCAGCGCCCGGCCAGCTTGGGCGGTGTGGCGGAGCGGTCGGGGTGCCTGTGCTACTAGTGTTCCGTGAGCGAGTTATCTTG
>Ga0210408_10004501_pt1 | contig 12422 bp, 6 predicted proteins | sample IncBWH4MmetaG_FD_155471 | JGI IMG/M metagenome (GOLD analysis project Ga0210408, IMG submission 155471) | Forest soil microbial communities from Barre Woods Harvard Forest LTER site, Petersham, Massachusetts, United States - Inc-BW-H-4-M | ecosystem: Environmental > Terrestrial > Soil >...
CATCCGCACGCCCCGCGATTTCTGTGGTTCGTTTTCTTGTGGGGGCCGCGGAAGCCGGCTTTTTCCCCGCAATTATCGTCTACATCTCTCACTGGTTCAGGGTAGCGGACCGTGCGAAGGCGGTGGCGAGCTTTTACGCTGCGAATCCGCTGTCCTACGTCATCGGCTCTCCACTTGCCGGCTTGCTGTTGGGCATCTCGTGGTGGGGCCTACGAGGGTGGCGATGGCTGTTCATACTCGAGGGAATTCCTGCGATCGTGTTTGGCGTGATTACAATGTTCTATCTGACGGACTGGCCGCGGCAAGCCAGATGGCTGCCGGAGGACGAGCGCGATTGGATCACTGCCGTGCTGGAGCAGGAAAAGCAGGCGAAACAAAGGATTCGTTCGTACACAATCTGGCAGGGGCTAGTCCAGCGTGACGTCATTTTGCTGACCTGCTGTTACTTTTTCGCAACGACCGGAGGGTACGGGATCGCATTTTGGCTTCCAACGATCCTGAAGCGGCTTTCCGGGCAAAGCGATGTTCGCGTGACCTTGTTTGCAGCCCTCCCCTATCTCGCTGGATTTCTGTTGCAGCAGGTCAACGGATGGCACTCGGACCGAAAGCTAGAGCGCCGGTGGCACGCGGCAGCCGCCGTCTTTCTTTCCGGGATAAGTTTACTGCTCGCGGTGGTTTTTGGATCCACAAACACGACCGTGGCGGTGATTTTGTTTACGCTCGTAGGAGGCTGCTATTTTTCCTTTCATCCGTGTTTCTGGGCGGTTCCAACGGCCTTCCTCACGGAGTCGGCGGCCGCGGCATCCATCGGACTCATCAATTCGTTGGGAAACCTTGGTGGGTTTGTGGGTCCTTTAATGATGGGATACCTGGTCCACCGAACCCATTCTTTTCATGCAGGACTGCTTTACCTGGTAGGGAGTCTGTGCCTTTCGGGAATCCTGATGCTGGCCATTGGAGCCGGACGTCGTCACGTTTCGGGGATTGGAGTTCAATGAATCTCAGGTTCAGGGATAGGCGCGGTTCCTTCCAGGAAGTCGAAATCACATCCCTTGTCAGCCTGGGTGATGTGCTGCATAAATAATTTTCCGTACCCTCGCGGATAGATTCCTTCCTTCGGCCGCCAAGCCGCGCGGCGAGCGGCGAGTTCATCGTCACTGACGCGCATGTTCAGTTGACGCGCGGCCACGTCGAGCTCGATAAGGTCTCCCTCTCTTAGCAAAGCCAGTGGCCCACCCACAAAGGATTCGGGTGAGACGTGGAGGACGCAGGCACCGTAGCTGGTACCGCTCATTCGCGCATCGGAAATGCGCACCATGTCGCGAATTCCGGCTTTCAGCAGTTTTTGCGGAATCGGAAGATTGCCCCATTCCGGCATACCCGGAGCGCCCTTCGGACCGGCGTTGCGCAGCACCAGCACACTGCTTTCATCGACAGCCAGAGCAGGATCATCGATGCGCGCATTCATTTGGTCGTAGCTATCGAATACGATGGCGCGGCCGGTATGCTTCAAAAGCCTGGGCTCGGCGGCGGAAGCTTTGATCACCGCGCCATTGGGCGCAAGATTTCCGTGAAGAATGGCGAGTCCTCCCGACGGAAGAATGGGATTGTCCGTAGTACGGATGACATCCTTGTTAAATGTTTCAGCCCCCGCAATGTTCTCTCCAAGCGCTTTCCCAGTGATCGTCAGGCAATTCAGGTCAAGGTGCGAGGCAAGAGCGCGTAACAACGCCGGTAATCCGCCTGCGTAGTAGAAATCTTCCATCAAATACTTCCCGCTGGGACGCAGATTGGCCAACATGGGCGTCTTTCGGGAAAATTGATCGAAGCGATCGAGCGTGAGCTTGATTCCCGCGCGTCCGGCCAATGCCACCAGATGGATCACGGCGTTCGTCGACCCCCCAAGGGCAAAGACCGCAGCAATCGCGTTGTTAAAAGAACTGTCGGATAAAATGTTTCGTGGCTTAAGACCTTCCCAAACCATTTCGACGATGCGCCTTCCGGAACAGTTGGCCATCTTGGGGTGGTTGGAATCAACGGCGGGTATCGAACTCGCGCCCGGAAGGCTGAAGCCCAACACTTCTGTGATACTGGTCATCGTGGAGGCGGTGCCCATGGTCATGCATGTTCCAGCTGAGCGCGCGATGCCGTCTTCGATCTGCGTCCAAGCTTGCGAATCGATGTTCCCTGCGCGGCGCTCCGCCCAATATTTCGAGACATCGGATCCGCTTCCCAGAATTTCACCACGCCAATTGCCGCGAAGCATTGGTCCTGCGGGAACGTAGATCGCAGGGAGATTCATACTGATGGCGCCCATCAACAGTGCCGGCGTGGTCTTGTCGCAACCACCCATGAGCACGCAGCCATCCGCCGGGTAGGAGCGCAACAACTCCTCAGTCTCCATCGCCAGGAGATTGCGATACATCATGGTGGTTGGCTTTTGAAAGGTTTCTCCCAGGGTGAACGCCGGCATCTCCACCGGGAACCCTCCGGCCTGCCATATACCCTTCTTGACATCTTGCGCGCGTTCGCGAAGATGGCTGTGGCATGGATTGATGTCACCCCAAGTGTTGATGATTGCGATCACGGGTTTGCCTGCGTAATCCGCCTGCGTACAGCCCATCGAAGCCGCCCGGGAACGATGGCCGAACGACCGAAGATCATCGGGACCATACCAGCGATTACTCCTCAAGGACTTGGGGTCTCGTGACGGCATGGGCTTCCTTCCGCGGCGCAGTGCGTCGATTGGAAAATCGTAGAAGTTTGAAGTCAAGCCGTCAATGGTGTCAAATTCTCAGCACTAAAGAGGTGGTTTGAATTTTCTAAAGCGCGATTTGCTGTGACTATTGGTCTTATTGTGGTGAAATGTTTAGCGGTTTGACGCTGCACCTATGAAAAACGACACCATCATTGTTCTCGCTGATCCGGCAGAACCACAGCTCGCGAGATTGCGCGAGTCGTTGCCCGAGGTAAAAATCATCGTCGGGAACTCCGTGGACGTATTTAAACAGGGCGCTGCGGAAGCGCGAGTGCTCTTCAATTGGTCAGGCTCTCTCGACTTGATAAAGCAAGTTTTTGGAATTTGCCCCAATTTGTTTTGGGTGCATTCTCGCTCCGTCGGGCTGGAGCGCACTCTATTTCCGGAGTTTGTAGAGAGCCCGGTGATACTGACCAACGGACTCGGAGTCTTTAGCCCGGCGCTCGGCGAGTTTGTGCTCGCGGCCATTTTGTATTTCGCCAAAGGTTTTCGGCGAATGATTCGCAATCAGGATGCCGGAGTTTGGGAACCGTTTGACGTGCAGCCGGTTGCGGGCAGTACCGTCGGGATTATCGGATATGGAGACATCGGCCGCGCGGTTGCCGCGAGAGTGCAAACCCTGGGAATGAAAGTCCTGGCCGTGAAGCGACATGTACCGGCGCAGGGCGCCGCCCCGGACCCTCTGGTCGAACAAGTTTTTCCTCCGGAGCATCGCGTCGAGATGATTTCTCGCTGCGACTACATCGTTGTAGCTACGCCGCTAACCTCAGAAACCCGCGGGATGATCCGTGCACCGGAGTTTGCCGCGATGAAGCCCACTGCGGTTGTAATCAACGTCGGGCGCGGGCCGGTAATCCATGAACAAGAGTTGATCGGCGCGCTGTCCAGTAAGCGAATCAAGGGCGCCGCGCTGGACGTCTTCGATCAGGAACCATTGCCGCAAGGCCACGCCTTCTACAAGCTGGACAACGTCTTGCTTTCACCCCACTGCGCCGACAATACGCCTGACTGGCTCGAGCAATCGATGGAGCTGTTCCTTACCCAGTTTGAGCGGTTTCGGAAAGGCCAGGCGCTGCTCAACGTCGTGGACAAAAAGCTAGGTTATTGAGAAGCGAAGCTCGATTCCGGACCTGCAACCGACGCCGCTTTCTACAAAATTGCAGTCAGAGATTCGCCTGCGGCGCGGCCGATGCGCTGAGCAATGTCCGCGCTAGGCCCAGCTGAAGCCGTGCTTTGAGAGCGGCAGGGAACGAATCCGCTTGCCGGTGACCGTGAAGATCGCGTTACACACTGCCGGTAGAACCGGCGGAAGTGCGGGCTCGCCCAATCCAGTCGGTGGGTAATTCGTTTTCAGGAAATGCACGTCGATTTCAGGCGGAGCCTGCGTCAGGCGTACCGGCGGATATTCGTGGAAGTTGCTCTGAACGGCGCGGCCGCGCTCGATGGTGATTTCATAGCCCATCATGTGACTCAGCCCTTCAATCACCGCGCCCTGGCATTCGTTGAGAGCGGAACTGGGATGAATGATCTGGCTCCCCACGTCACCCACGACCCACACCTTGTTCACCGTTATTTTGTTTTGGGGAGTAACCCGCACTTCCGCCACCTCGGCGAAGTGGCCGCGATGACTGAAGTGGAACGCGACGCCCATCGCGGTATCCTTCGGAAGTTTGCGAGCACCCCAAGCGGACCGCTCCGCGACAACTTTCAGTACGCCGCGCATGCGTTCTGCGTCAAACATTGGCGGGGGCGGCGAGCCAGCCGGCGTTCCGGCTGCAGAGGTGGCGGCCAGCGGCGGATTGTCAAGGATCCCTAGGCGAAACTCCACGGGATCTTTGCCGGCGGCGTGCGCGAGTTCGTCGATGAACGATTGCATAACGAAGGCGATGCCGTTGCTGCCGGGAGCGCGCATGGCGCCGGTGGGAATTCCCGTAGCCATTACGGAACTGTCGAAAGCAAGATTAGGAACGAAACGCGCAGGAAATTCATCCGGAGAGATTCCCGCAGCAGATGCGAAACGGTCGCCTTCGCCGAAACTCACGAAGTGATTGCGCCAGGCGACAAGCTTCCCGGAATTGTCGACGCCGGCTTTCAGATAGTGGTAACCGGCGGGCCGATAGAAGTCGTGGTGCATGTCATCTTCGCGGGTCCAGAGAACCTTGACCGGTTCACCGGCGACTTTGGCGATCCAAGCGCCCTCGATCATGTAGTCGTTGGTGAGGCGCCGGCCGAATCCTCCGCCCATGCGCGTCAGATGAATGGTGATATCGCTTTCACGAATGCCGAGCGTTTTCGCGACCTGCTGTAACCCGCGCTGGGGGGTCTGACTTGGCACCCACATTTCAAGTTTCCCATCTTGGTAGTGCGCGGTGCAGTTTTGCGGCTCCAGGGGAGCGTGTGCGATGAAGGGATAGGAGTAAGACGCTTCGACAACTTTTGCGCTGCGCAGCGCGCCGTCGGCGTCGCCGTCTTTGCGCAGGGAGCGGCCAGCCGGCTGCTTCGAAAGCTCGTCAGCGCGGCGAGCAAAGCCTTCGCTGCTCTGCTCCGCAGTCTTGCCTTCATCCCAGGTGACGCGAAGTTTCTGGCGGGCAGTCCGAGCGGTCCACCAACTGTCGGCGACGATGGCGACTCCGCAGAGCAAGCCCGTCAAATCGGACCCACCTTCCACAATGAAGGCGTGTCGAACGCCGGAAATTGTCTTGATTTCGTCAATATTGGCACTGACAACTTTACCCGCGAAGACAGGGCACTTCTCGAAAACGGCCCAGCGCATCCCGGGAACGGTGAAATCGATTCCGAACAGGGGCTTGCCGGTGAGGATCGCCGGTAGATCAACGTTCGGCATCGACTCGCCAATGATTCTGAAGTCTTTCGGATCTCGCAGCGTCACCGTAGCCAAATCGGGTGGCGCAATTGTCGCCGCTTTGGCCGCGAGTTCGCCATAGCTGAGGACGCGCTTCGTAGGATCGTGGTGCACCTGGCCCGGAGTAGTCGTGCATTCGGACGCCGGCACATCCCAGGTTTGCGCAGCGGCAGCGATGAGCATCCAGCGTCCAGCTGCACCGACTTGCCGCATAGGAAGCCAATTGGTAGGAGTGGCCGTGCTTCCGCCCGCCACTTGTGGTCCATACTTTGCGTAGTCCACATCGCCCTGCTCGATACGCACATTCTTCCAGTCAACGTCGAGTTCTTCGGCAATCAACATGGGCAGCATTACCTTGATGCCCTGCCCAATCTCGGGATTCTTGGCGGTGATGGTGACGATGCCGCCGGGCGCGATGCGAAGGAAAGCGTTTGGCGTCAGTACGGGCGGCGGAGCCGCTTGCTGCGCAGCGAAAAGCTTTTCACCCGGATCGATGTAAACAGCCAGGAGCATGCCGCCGCCCGCGAGCGCCGTGGCGCGAAGGAAGGAACGCCGCCCGATGGGAGCTGTCATCGTTGCCGTAGCCATAGCGACTCTCCTTAGGATCGGTGCGCCCCGTTGCGATTGTGGGACGATTGTGCCGAACGACTAGCCGTGAGTGCAGCGGCTTTATGGATCGCCTTGCGAATGCGGATATACGTGCCACAGCGGCAGATGTTGCCGTTCATGGCGGCATCGATGTCCTGATCTGTGGGCTTGGAAGTTTTGGCGAGCAACGCCGCCGCCGACATCATCTGGCCCGCCTGGCAGTAACCGCACTGTGGCACGTCCAATTCAGCCCACGCAAGCTGCACAGGGTGTGAACCGTCAAGCGAAAGTCCCTCAACGGTAGTAATATGCGCGTCGGCCGCGGCGGCAATTGGCGTTTGACACGAACGGACGGCACGACCTCCGAAATGCACCGTGCAGGCACCGCATTGACCAATTCCGCATCCGTATTTTGTGCCACGCAGGTTGAGGACATCGCGGAGAACCCACAAAAGGGGCATGTCTTCCGGAACGTCGACCGTGAACTGCTTCCCATTTACCGTAAGTTTGTAGGACATGACGCAATCCGAAAATTAAAGATTTTAGAGACCCGATCGGTCCTGGCCGAGCGCAATGACCGACTTCCTCGAAAGATAGGCTGCGCGCGGCCCGAATGTCAACGCGGAAAAACTGAATCAACAATTTGGCGCGGCCAAAGACGAGAAACGTAACGAATACCTGACTGAGACCAGGCATTCGCGCCGAAGCCTGAGAGAGCGCTCAACGGGCGCCCACAAATTCACTTTAGTCCGGCTAAACTACCGCTTCAGATTTTTCAGATTGACATCATTGCGGTATCGCTCCTACTGTGCGGACAACGACACCCATTTAAGTAATCGATAGCGATTAGCAAGGAAAGTAATCGTTGGCTGTGGGCTCAGCGTCGAGGTTGAGTTGATCCCCGTTGCCAGGACGCCGTCGTGTGTCTGCGTTACAGACCATAGAGGCGGCTGATCCGGTCCGGCAACGTCGAGGCTGCGGATCAGCCCGGAAAAGGAAAGCGGAAATGAAAGCGAAATTTGCCAAGCTGTTTTTCGCACTTCTCTTAGGCCCATTGCTTTCCCACGCTCAAGGCCTGGGAAGCATAGCGGGGCGGGTGCTCGACCCAAATGGGGCGCCGGTAACTTCCGCTCGAGTCGTGGTCATGCAAGAAGGAACGGGATTTTCACGCACGGCGACCGCGGATACGGACGGGTTGTACGTACTACCGTCACTGGAACCCGCGACCTACATCATCTCCGTTGACGCTCCCGGATTCAGCACATCCAAGCAGAACGGGATCGTCTTGCTTGCGGACCAGACGTTGACGGTGAACATAGGCCTGAAGCTGGGCTCCACGACGGAAGTGGTGACGGTGACGAGCAACGCGCTTCAAGTGGACACGTCCACTTCAACGTTGAAACAGGTGATTGAGCAGGAACGGATTTCGGAATTGCCCTTGAATGGGCGTAACGCAGCGCAATTGACACTGCTGGTGCCTGGCGCGGTAAATGCGCCGAACGGGGGGGCAGACCAAGGAGCAACGAAGACGTTTCCGTCCGCGGTAACCTATTCCGCCAATGGATCGCGGCAAAACACCATTAGCTATCAACTCGACGGCGGAAACTACGTCGACGAATACACGAACGTGAATCAGCCGTTTCCGTTTCCGGACGCGCTGCAGGAATTCAGCGTGCAGACCAGCAACTACAGCGCGGAGTATGGAGAGAATGCGGGTGGAGTGGTGAACGTAATCACGAAATCTGGCACCAACAGTTTTCACGGCGACGCATTTGAGTTTGTGCGCAACCCCTATTTCAACGCGCAGAATTTTTTCGCGACCCCGACGACGCCAGACCGAGTGAAACGCAATCAATATGGAGGAACGTTTGGGGGGCCGGTTATCCGCGACAAGACGTTCTTCTTCCTGGGGTACCAACGAACGGCGTTTCGCAACCTGGTGCTCGGCAGTTCCAAAACGGTTGGACAAAGCGATATCAGCAAATTCCTTGCGGGGGGCGGAAAGATCGATCCCGCGGTAGCGACGGTGCTGGGGATTGACCCGACGACTGGCGCATACTTGGGCTCGAGTGCGAAATTCAGCTTGGCGGGACCAATACCAGCAGGGTCGAACCCGACAATACCCTTCTCGAAGCCAGATATCGAAAACTACGACTCGGGAATGGGCCGACTGGACCACGCCATCGGACAAAGGGACAGAATCACCGGGCGGTACGAGTTTGACCGCTTCACTAAGGCTGCGGTCTTCGAGCCATTGGAACTCGTGGCATACACGGACGCCACCTTTTCTATCGTGGCGCAAAACGCGCTGGTGCACGAGACGCACATTTTCTCGCCCAGACTGGTCAACGATTTTCGGATGAGCTATTCGCGTGAGGTGTCCACACGTGGACCTTCACCGCAAGCCGTGGATCTGACGGGTTTCGGCGTCGCGCTGCCGTTCGAACCCACACCAAGCGCGATTCAAGGAATCGGGGTGCAGGGTGGATTCAATATCGGAGACAACCCGAGCGGTGTGTTCACACGCAATAATTTTACATATGCCGATGATGTGAGCTGGGAAAGAGGAAAGCACGACTTCCATTTCGGCGGAATCATCGAGTGGAGCCAAGTAGACCTGAACAACCAGTTCAACCAGCCGGGGATTGTCAATTTCTGCACGCAAGACACCTACCTGAAACAAGCGCCCGGATTGCCGACCTACCAGAATTTCCTTGCAGGCAATATGTGCGACGGTGGCCCGGCGGGCAACGGGTATGCGTTCCAGCAGGGCGCGGGGGAATTCAAGGCCAACCGTGACAAGTTTCCAGGCGTATACGTCCAGGACAACTATCGTGTGAATAGGCGGCTGACGCTGAATCTCGGACTGCGCTACGAGCCGGCGCTTCCGTGGAGCGACAACGGACATCGCTGGGCGCAAGTGAACTTGGCGGCGATGGCGGCGGATGTGCGGTCCAACGTTTACCCAAATGCGCCTCCAGGCATCCTCTACTCGGGTCAGAACGGCATTCCGAGCGACCCGGGAATGCCGAACAACGCGCTGAATCCAAACTGGAAGGGCGTCATGCCACGGCTGGGTTTCGCGTACGATGTATTCGGCGACGGCAAGACGAGCTTGCGGGGTGGAGGGGGAATTTTCTATGACTCGCGAGCGATGGGCATGTTGAGCAACCGCTTTGTGGATGAGTGGCCGTTCAGCCCACAATTCATTTTGTCCACGGCGGGGAACAGCGCCCCAACGCCTGCGTCAACCGCGGGGTCATTTAGTGATCCGCTCTGCACGCTGCCGTCGACACAGGCGGCGCTGAATTGTACGGGGGCACAAGCGGCTTCCTATCCCAAGTTTCCGAGTCCTTTCCCGGCGCCCAACAACTTTGCGTATAGCCCCCCGTTCAATCAGATCGCGGTGACGTACGATCCGAGTGGTACGTACCACGTGCCCACGGTGTATGAGTGGAACCTGACCGTCGAACGGGAACTTCCGTCAAGTATTTTGTTGCGCGTGGCGTACGTCGGCTCGCGAAGCCTGCGCATTCTGGAAACGCAGGACTACAACGCCGGAGCTTGCTGCACTACGACAGGCAAGGCCAATACCGGGGCCGCGAATCTTCTGGTAGCGGCAGCAAGCGGCGGAGCATTTAAGACCAACACGTTCTCAACCGTGCAGGCGGACATCACCGACATCAACGCCAACTACCATTCGCTGCAAGTGTCCGGAGAGAAGCGAATGTCTCACGGGCTGACGGTCCTGGCGAATTACACGTACTCCAAGAGCATGGATGATGTGCCGTTTGGAGAGGGGGTCGCCGGCTTTGACACAGGATATTCGGCGCTCCCGCTTAGCAATCCGAACCGCCACCGGTTCGACTACGGACCGTCCTCGTTCGATCACACACATGTGTTCAGCGGTTCGTATGTGTGGCAATTGCCCAGTCTGTCGCAGGCCAATCGAGTGGTGCGCCACGTACTGGGCGATTGGCAGGTTGGAGGGATCGTCTCGGCGGCAACCGGGCGACCGATTACTGTGTTGCAGGGGACAGAAATCTCCGGAACAGGTATCGGCAATGACCGAGGAACGTATTGCACGGGGAAAGGCGCGGCCGGGGATGCGTGTCAGGCTGGAATCACCGCTTACGGCAACAACTCGTGCGCGGGTGCAACGGCAACCTGCGTGAGCTGGTTGAATGCGGCGGCGTTTGAACCTACGAAAGTGGGTGGGGCGAACAACGCAACGATCTTCGGCACGTTTGGAGACATCGGCAAGAACGCCTTGCGTTTGCCGGGCACGTTCAACTGGGACATGCAACTCTCGAAGTACATTAACTTTACGGAACGCTGGAGGCTCCAACTGAGGGCGGAGTACTTCAACATCTTCAACCATCCGAACTTCGCTCCGGAAAGTACGAGCACTGGAACCGTGAACGGTACTGATCAGATCAGCGCGTTCGACAAGCTGAACGGCAACTCCACGTTCGGTACGTTCCGGGCCGGTCAGGCCGGGGACCCACGAGTGGCCCAGTTGGCCGTGAAACTCTTTTTCTAGTTCGATTGCGGACTGGAAGAAACGGGTGGCCCTTGGACAATCGAGGAGCGCCCCGCTTCTTCTCGGGTTCGTTGAGTCTCGCTGAATTTCGAAATCAGTTTTTTCGCTTTGACACTCCTGCGATCGGTTTCTATATTTCGCAGGAGTTATTCCGGGACGGGATTTTGCTGGCCAGTTCGACGCGGAAAACAGCCGCCGGTCGGGAGCTCGGGCCGATATGGGTCGCCGTCCCGGTTCAAGACTACGTGAATAGAAGCGCGAGCGGCAAAGCGCATGGGGTATGGCTGTGCATACGCGAGCATCCATAAGACCGTCCGACCTCAACATCGAGCCTTCGTCGGCCGCTTTGCTTTCCGGCGAACAGATTCAGTCCGCGGTGGAAGGCGTGCTGTCTTCCACCGAGTTTATTGACATTCACACACACCTGTTTGCTCCGGAATTCGGCAATCTCGGTCTAAGGGGAATCGACGAACTGCTGACGTATCACTACCTCGAAGCAGAGCTGTTTCGCTCCTCGCCCATACGTCCCGAGCAGTACTGGACGCTGTCAAAGCAAGAGCAGGCCGATGCCATCTGGCGGGCATTGTTCGTCGAGAACAGCCCTATATCGGAGGCAACGCGCGGCATCGTCGCGGTCCTGCAAGCGTTCGGCCTGTCGACAGACGCGTTCGACCTGCGCGAAGCCCGAGCGTTTTTCGAGGCGCAACCTGTGGAGGCACACCTTCGACGAGTATTGAAGTTGGCCGGCGTCAACGCCGTGGTGATGACCAACGACCCGCTCGACCCCGCCGAGTCTCGGGTTTGGGAGAATGGAGGCCTGAAAGACCGCCAATTTCACGCGGTGCTACGGCTGGACCGTGTCCTCTGGGGTTGGTCCAGCCATTGGAAGCTATTGGCTAGCCAAGGATACGCAGTCGACGAGCGCGCGTCAGGAAACTCGGTGAACGAAATTCGCAGGTTCCTGGCGGACTGGTGCGCGCGCATGCGCCCGCTGTACATGGCAGTTTCCTTAGAGGACACCTTTCGCTTTCCCGACGAAAGCGTCACGAACAAGATACTGACCGAGGCCGTCTTACCCTCCTGCCAAGAATTCGATCGCCCCATGTCCCTCATGATTGGCGTACGACGCCAAGTGAACCCTGCGATTCGCTTGGCTGGAGACGGGGTTGGAAGAGCCGACTTGCGAGCCGTTGAAAATCTGTGCCGGAGTTTTCCTGCAAACCGCTTCCTGGTCAGTATGCTCAGTCGTGAAAATCAACACGAACTGTGCGTGTACGCGCGGAAGTTCAGCAACCTGATGCCGTTCGGATGCTGGTGGTTCATGAATAACACCTCCGTCGTGGAGGAAATCACCCGCGAACGAATCGAAATGCTGGGAACCAGTTTCATCCCGCAACACTCCGACGCACGGGTTCTTGAGCAGGTTATCTACAAGTGGCGGAACACGCGAGTGACTCTCGCGAAGGTTCTGGGGGACACGTATCGCTCGCTGAACGCCGACGGGCGCGCGGTGACGCGTCTCGACATTCAGCGCGACGTCAAACGGCTCTTCCGCACAAACTTTGAGCAGTGGACCGGACTTCAACGGGGTTAGCCGTTGTCATTCTTTGTTTGATTCTTCCCGCAAGGCATCGTGCAGAAACCGTGCGATCGATTCGGTGAGTTTGCGC
>Ga0210408_10004502_pt1 | contig 12420 bp, 14 predicted proteins | sample IncBWH4MmetaG_FD_155471 | JGI IMG/M metagenome (GOLD analysis project Ga0210408, IMG submission 155471) | Forest soil microbial communities from Barre Woods Harvard Forest LTER site, Petersham, Massachusetts, United States - Inc-BW-H-4-M | ecosystem: Environmental > Terrestrial > Soil >...
CGCTTCGGGCGGCCCGCTCCAACTGATCCGGAGATAACTTCGTATAGGCACCTGGTGGAGCCGAATAGTGCTGTAAGGCTGCCAAGCCTTCGAACTTCGCCATCACAATCCTCCATCAGTAGGGAACTCCTGGCAAATGAGTCGCAAGGTGCCTGACGTGGGTTGTTTCATCCTTCGCCGCGCTCGGCCCGTTGCTTCTCGCGTTCTATCCGCTCATCCAGCGCTTCAATCTCGGACTCCAATCGAACAACACGGGTAGCGTCCGCGAACCCGTCGTGAGGGCCGCTTTGAATGGCCTCTTTCTCTCTTTCGAGGGCCTGGAGTTTGCTTTCCTCATCCGCCAAATTTCGAGACTGATCGCCGCGATCATCCGACATATGTCCTACCTCATTGAATTCGGGATTACACAAACAACCCGACCAAAGAATTGATTCCCGTACCGAAAACAATCCGTTCTGAACCAGAACAAATGATCAGTCATGACCATGAACTGAATTCTTCGTTTGGCGCACGCCTATTGCTGGCGCCATCGTTTCGAAGATGCCATCATCTTTGACCATCTTGTGGAAGATCATTGCAGAGAAATGGACGAGGATGAGGGCAAAGAACATTAGTGCTAGGCAGTAATGTGCGCGCCGAAGCAATGTATACAGGTGTGGGTTCACCGGCAGGATTGGAGGCAGATGTAGAGCACCGAACAAAACAACCGGGTGGGACGACGCTGACAACATACCCCAACCGATGAGCGGCATGCCGATCATCAGCGCATAGAAAACGTACTCCGATGAGACTGCCGCGAGCCTGTCCATGACCGGCAGATCGGGTGGCAATGCGGGAGCCCTGTACACAATGCGCAGCGTCAGACGAATCACGGCTAGCACAAGAATGGCAATTCCCAAAGCCTTGTGAATCTGGATCAGTGTCAGGTATTTCGGGGTGACAGCGGAGATCATGCCAATCCCGATGAATAACATCGAAAAAATGCAAATAGCCATGAACCAGTGGAGGAGACGCTGCGGCGCGGTGAATCTGGTGAGCTGGGCTCTCATTGCTTTTCTCCCTTCTGCGTCCTCGGGTAACTGGATGACTCGGCTATACGGCTGTCATACGACGCGCGATATGCCGCCGAGCGAGCCGCGGGAAAAGGGTCATCGGATGTCGTGATTCCAGGTGGCAAGACCGCTGGATCGTAGTTGATGTCGCGGCAAGGACCATCGACCTCCGGAACGGCCTGCTGAACAATCAAGGTCCCTGCATCGACTGTGCGCCGATCTGCAGGCCACGCCTTCGTTGGGTCCGCCGAGGGATCACCGGGATTTGCGATCGTGACGATGAGTTCCCAGCGCTGGGGACCGCTGCCAACTCGCTTGGCGATATCCTCTTCCAGGAAATCAGGATCCCGTTTGGCGAGTTCTGTAGGCGGAATGGTGACAGATGGCGATTGAGGAATGAAAGACAATCGGACAATATGCCTCGATCCGGATGAGTCAATGAAGACGAAGGAGTCGAGGCTATTGAAGCGGGTTTCTGCCCAGCTTTCCGTACGGGGATGGTTCTTGACCCAGTCGATAAACCTCAAGATCTCAGGATGAGCCGTGCTGTATTGCCTGAAGGCAATGGGATCTTTACTCGAAGCGGCGTTAAGAAAAGCGAAGAATGCTTGCGGTGTCGGAGCTGCAAACACGGGCGCATCAATCATGGCACTACGCCACTCCTGGCCGTTGGGCGTAAGGATGCGAATACCAAGACCGCGCACCTGTGCTATAGGGTCAGGCATGTGAGGATCCGGGCCAGCTATGTTGAAGCGCCCGACCACTGGATATTGGCCACGCTCGAAAACCTGTGCCTTCGACAGCTCCGCCCCGTCACCATTCGCGTCAAACGTCCCGGTGAAGCAAATTCCCTTGGCATGGTTACGGCGATGACCAAGTGCTGGCCCCCCTGGCGGTTCCAGTGCCCGCACCATCTCCTTAGGCGTTAGTCGATGGGATGGCAGCCAACCGGCGGTGTATGCGAAAGCGATCGCGACAAACCCGACTGCGGCGGCAATCGTCGCAAAAGCCTTGAGCGGAAGCGGCCTTGCATTGTTGCTCGAATCAGCCATTCTGAGTTTCTCGAATCTGCGCTTGTATTGTCAGAGCGCCCGTGCGACGAGCACTGTGAACGCGGTTGCGCATCATGCCACCGAATCGGGCGACCTGCGTTCTTCTATTCGCTTCGGTAAATCCAATCTGGGCGGCTAGATCAGATCCGCGGTTCATCGCTGTGCAATGACCAAACAGAGCGCCGCGGACAATCTGAGATGGATGAGTCATCTGAAAGACTCGATGCAATTCAAGTGCGAATGTGCAGCGAACCATCGCGCAACACCTCGAGTGTTGTGAGTCTAACCGGTCACCTCATTCGCTGGATATAACGGAAACCCAGCATTGCTGCGACGCGGAATTCCGCATAACATCCACCCATTGCGTGGCGAATCTTTGGACCTCGTAGGTGCAACATCGCAGATCCAAAAGCGCGACTATCAGCTCTTTCGCGTCCGTAATCAGCAGTGGTGAATCGGATGCCTACACGGGCGTGTGAAATCTCGGACGCACTCTCCGAGGGTGTCTTTCGGTCCTGTTGACCCGGTGAGATACGCGGAAGCGTTTGGAGCTACGGGACTCATGATCAACGGCCCCGACGAAATCGGCCCCGTTCTCAATCGTGCTTTGGATGCGCAAGGCCCTGTGATTGTCGGAGTGCATGTCGACTACAGCAACAATCCAACGCTCTTCGAACACATGGATAGTCGGGCAATTCACTAATCCTCGCTACTGGAACCCAAGGAGAGTTCACTATGGAATCACTTGAACGTCCGGACGCTGTACTGGTTGGCGCCGGCATCATGAGCGTCACCTTAGCGTCGCTTCTGAAGCGTCTCGATCCTTCCATGGAGATGGTCATCTATGAAGTTCTGGATTCCGAAGCACAAGAAAGCTCAAACGCTTGGAACAACGCTGGAACAGGTCACGCGGCGCTGTGCGAATTGAACTACACCCCCCAGGATTCCACTGGGAAGATCGATATCTCGAAGGCGTTGACGGTCAACACTGAATTCGATCTGTCTCGCCAATTCTGGTCCCACTTGGTGAACGAAGGCGCGATTGAGGATCCGCAGGCCTTCATCCATCCTATCCCGCATTGCAGTTTTGTTCGTGGGAAGGAGGGTGTCGACTTCCTCAAACGGCGGTTTACGGCACTTACTGCGAATCCTTGCTATCAGGGAATGGAATACACAGACGATAGGGCCGCGTTGCACGACTGGTTTCCACTGGTCATGGAAGGTCGTCAGCCGGACGAGGTCGTCGCCGCCACGCGTATGCCGACCGGCTCTGATGTAGATTATGGCGCCCTGACTACTATCCTCCTTGATTCGCTGCGAAAAATGGAAGGTTTCTCTATCCGATTTCTGCAGAGGGTACAGGATCTGCGGCGGGCCGGCGCACTTTGGAATGTTCGCGTCCGCGACGAAATGACGGGCGAGACAACGGATATCGAAACCAAATTCGTCTTCATCGGTGCTGGCGGTGGCTCCCTGCCCCTGCTGCAAAAGTCCGGTATTCCCGAAAGCCACGGATACGCGGGTTTTCCTGTGAGCGGCATCTGGCTCCGCTGTGATGATCCGACAGTCGCTTCGCGCCACAACGCGAAAGTCTATGGCAAGGCATCGGTTGGTTCGCCGCCGATGTCGGTGCCTCACCTGGACACTCGCCATATCGATGGCAAAGTGTCGATCCTCTTTGGTCCTTATGCGGGGTTCTCGACAAAGTTTCTCAAGCATGGTTCTTACCTTGATCTATTTGGGTCGATCGATCCGGAGAACCTATTGCCGTTGTTGGCGGTAGGTCGAGATAACGTCTCGCTTACCGAATACTTGATCGGCCAGGTCCTGGAGTCGGACGAAGAACGATTCGCGGCTCTAAGAGAGTTTTATCCCGAGGTGAACGAGAAGAACTGGCGAGAGGAAGTTGCAGGTCAACGCGTCCAGATCATCAAGAAGGATTCCGTTCACGGCGGAATCCTTCAGTTTGGAACAGAGATCGTGAGTTCTCTTGACCAGTCACTCGCCGCGATGCTCGGAGCATCGCCCGGCGCTTCAACCTCCGTGGCCATCATGCTCGAAGTGATCGAGCGCTGCTTCACGAACCAATTGGACCATGCAGGCTGGATCGACCGACTACGAAAGGTGATCCCTTCATATGGAGAATCGTTGATCACAAACACCGACCTGTGTAAAAGGGTGCGTGCCCAGACGGCTTCGGTACTGAACCTCGTCAATGTCTAATTCCAATTGATCGCGGACCGTGATGATCGTCCGCACACGCAAATGTTCCAACGTCGAAGGAGGATTATGATTCGCGCTTTCCGTCTCTTTGCAGGTCCCGACGGCGATTCGCATGTGACCCAGGGGTCGCTTCGCCCGGATGTCTTTGTTAATGCAACGTCGATCCATTTCAAGGAAACCGCGGCTCACTCAGATTACGACTGGCATAACGATCCCATTCCGCAATACGTCCTCACTCTGAGTGGAATCTTGGAGTTCACGACGAAAGGAGGAGAGACGTTTACGCTCCATCCTGGCGAGGTACTTGTCGCGGAAGACCATACAGGAACAGGTCACAAATGGCGACTGTTGAATGATGACCCCTGGTGCCGAGCGTACGTAGTCTTTGCCACAGGCGCTAATACTCAATTTGTTCCAGATTGATTTCTTGTTGCAATAGATAGCTGTCACGCGCTGCCAATACAGCATTCAATGTGACGGAGGTAGGCCGATATGAAACATGATCTGTGCGTACTCGTGGTCGACGACATGCCACTGGTCGCATATACGGTAAGTGCAGTCCTCCGCGACGCAGGGCACAGCGCTATTCCTTACACCGATCCAACGCTGGCGCTCCGAGATGCCCGAAGCTTCATGCCAGACGTGCTCATCAGCGATGTTGAAATGCCGGAGCTAGGAGGAGTGGACATCGCAATTCAGGTGCTGGCGTTCTGTCCGCAATGCAAGGTGCTACTGATGACCGGCAAGACCGGCCCCATCAAGAGCCTCGAAGTGGCTCAGGCGAAGGGGCTCCATTTTCCATTGTTTGAGACGCCTCTGTCGGCGCGGACATTGGTCGAAGAGCTTGAGGCCTTCCGCCATGAGGAGCCAGGTCTTGTGTACGGCAATCTCGAGCGGGTTGGAGCGCCGTGAAGCGAAGCCAGGAATGTCGATTTTGTTAAGACGCACCACAAATCTCCCACGAATGTATTTATAGCGCGAAGCGAAGAGGAGAGCTTGCGGATGAATGTTTTTATCCTCGGAATTACGGGTGGAACGGGGAGCCGCATCGCAAGACTCCTCATCGACCAAGAGCACTCCGTTTTCGGTTTGTATCGCCATCCCAGGCAAATCGAAAAGCTTGAGGAGATGGGAGTCAAGGCAATCGCTGGCGATATCGCGACCATCTCTGAGGACAAACTGGCCCGGGCCATTAGCGTCACGGAGGTCGTCGTCTTCTCCGCTGGTGCCGGCGATCAGGATGACGAGTCGATGATTGATGCTGTGGACTATGGAGGGGTCAAAAAGACAATCGCTGCGATGCGCCTGGCAGGGCATTCTCGTCTCTTACTGATCTCCGTGTTTCCTGAAGCAGCAAGAGAGCAATGCCTGGGAGATTCTTTTGAACACTACATCTCGGCCAAAAAGAAGGCGGATGTGGAAGTTGTGAACAGCGGGCTCGATTGGATCATTCTTCGACCCTCGTCCCTCAAGGATGCCCCAGGGACCGGACGAGTGAGTCTCGGACTTGCGAACTTCCATACGGAGATCACGAGGGACGATCTAGCCTCGACCGTCGTTGCACTGTTGAACGCGCCGAAGATCAGAAATAAGATCCTGGAGGTTACCGAGGGTGGCCAGCCGATCGCAAGCGCCGTATCTGCGCTCTTGTACACATAGTTGTGGCGAGCCTCCGGGTAACTATCCGGCTGAATCCGTAATGACGAAAAGGAGCTGAAGAGTGACCACCGCTCACCAACCTGGACTTGTCGATGGTATCTATCCGCTCGATGGAGGTTTGGCCTTTGCACCGAATAAGGCAATGTACTCGCCAGGCCATTTTGAAGGCGAAACCGTGGCTCTTTCCTGCAACGCTTTCTTGATCCAGCGTGGTGCCGAGTGGCTCTTGTGGGACACGGGCATCTCTCAGAGTCTCTTTGATGAGCTCGGAGGCAAAGTGATCGCGCACGGTATCCGCGGTGTCGTGGCGCGGCCCCTTACGCACCAGCTCGCTGAATTGAAGATCGCGCCGAGCGATGTTTCGAAGGTTATCCTTTCGCATGCTCACTTCGACCACGTCGGGAATTGTGATCTCTTCGCCAATTCTCAATTTATTGTGCAGAGCACGGAACTAGATGCGATGTTCGGGCCCGACTTCGCGCATTTCGGTTACATTCCCTCGCTCTACGAGGCGCTGCGAACGGCCAACGTGCACCGCGTTGCAGGAGACCTTGACCTCTACGGCGATCAATCGATCCGTCTAATCAGTACGCCAGGGCATACACCTGGCCACATGTCGCTTCTCTTGCGGCTAAGAGAGACGGGATCGATCATTCTCGCCGCCGACATCGCGCATTACGCATTCAATCTTGAACGGCGCATCGTTCCGGATATGAATAGCAGCAAAGAACAATCTCTCCGCTCGATGGAGAAGATTCAACGGATCGCCGCGGAAGAAGCCGCGACAATATGGCTCAACCACGACATAGATCAAAGCGCTACATTCCCACATGCGCCGGCACACATGCAATGATTTGTGTGGCCTCAGAGCTCTAGCCGCGCCAGAATATTCAATCGTATTTGGAGCCAACGCACACCATACCCACAATGGTCTCGACGCCAGGCAGGCGCTAGTATTGTCGACTCCCGACCGGTTCTATTTTGGTCTTTCGAGTTCATTGCGTTCTCTCTCGAGAAGGCGATCTACCGGACTATCATGGGAGCCGGGCAAAGCTGCGGCGGCGGCCTCCGCAACAGCGATATCCTGCTCGACGGTGCCAGCGCTGGCGCCAACTGCACCCGCAATGGTTCCATTGACCCTGACGGGAATGCCCCCGGCAAAGATCACGACTTTCCCGGCATTGCTTTCCTGAATTCCAAACAGAGGTTTACCCGATTGTGCGAGAGTTGCGAGCTCAGATGTGGCGATATCAAAGATCCGCGCGGTCACGGCCTTGTCGATCGCGAGGTCTATGCTGCCGATGAGCGCACCGTCCTGGCGAAGAAAGGCTAATAAATGGCCGCCGGCATCTACCACTGCGATGTTGTAGGCTATTCCGATGTTCTCCGCTTTTGCTTCTGCCGCTGCCAACATTCTTTTGGCATCTTGGAGAGTAATGGTCTCGTAGCTTATCGGCATGTCAGTCCCCGTCATGATCCAACCCGGCTGATACTGCTCTGTTGATGTCTGCCGAGCAATTGGTCAGTGTCTGAAGTGACTAGATGTCACATCGTTGTTGCACGCAGCGATTGACTGTCTGTTGGTTGCAGTCGTATCTACAAAGTTGTCTTCTGGGTTCATGACGTTCAACCGATCGCTGTACTCAAGCTGAGACCTGTGCGCTTCGCGCACGAACTCTCGCGGGGCGTAGCGTATGACTCCTTTTCCGCTTGCTCGTTGCACAGTCTGCTGAGGATATGGGGTCAATTTGCGAAACGCGTACCTTCGCATGGAGTTGAGCAGCCTGAATTTGACCTTTCCGTAGCCTTGCCGTTCCACGAGCGATTTGGATACAAGATTTGCAATGCATGCGGCAGTCTCCGCTCTGCTTGTCGCGGAGTCTGATGCCGTCGCAATTCCCTCATCCAAGTCAAAAGATCCTTCAATGCTGGCCAGCCTCAGGAGCGTATGGCGCTCATGCTCGGGTAAGGGATCAAGACTCCAGTCGAGCGCTGCCCCAAGGCTCTGGTGACGTGGTGGTCCGGTCCGTTCGCCATAGCTGAGCGAGAATAGGTCATCAGTGAAAACTGGAGGCAATCCTGCGAATCCTAGCGCTCGAACCCGCCGAGCCGCTAGCTCGATTGCGAGTGGAACGCCGTCGAGTTCCTCGCAGACCCTCCCGATCATTTCGGCTTCACTATTGGTGAGTTCGCGATCTGCAAATGTTTCGGCAGCTCGATCGAGAAAGAGCTGAACCGACGGAGAGTGCCGTATTTCGGACGCCGTCAAGCTCACACCGCGGTGAGGACAATCCAGCGACGGCAGTCGAATGACTCGTTCTCCGCTCGTTCGAAGGATTTCGCGGCTGGTTGCCAGAATATGGACATGCGGACAAAAGAAATGAGCACGCCCAACAAGAGCCGCCACGGCCTCGATTGCGCTCTCGCAGGTATCCAGAACCATCAACATCTGCTTGGTCCGAAGATGGTGGAGTAATCGTTCCCCAATGCCGTCGATTTCCCCGTTAATTCCGAGTACCTTTGCGACCGCCTGCGGAACCTGATGCGGGTCCTTGAGTGTGCTTAGATCCACGAAGCAGGTGCCGTGCTGATATTTCGGTGCCAAGACCTCCGCCGCGGCGCACGCGACGGCGGTCTTCCCAACTCCGGCTGAGCCCACCAGTGTGATCAATCTGCATTCGTCGACCTGTGACGCAACCCGACGGACGACTTCCTCACGACCAAAGAGTCGTTTTAAGTGGTTCGGAGGACTCTTTAGATGCCCTTCACTGTCGATTGAGACGTTCAGGGCGCAGTCGAGCACAGGATCAACAAATCGATAACCGCGTCCAATTACCGTGGCGATGCAGCTTGGCTGAGATCCCTTTTCGTCAAGTGTTTTGCGAAGAGCCGCAATCTGCACTTTCAAGTTGCTGTCATCGACAAAGGTGTCGGTCCATACCAACGACATCAGCTCTTGTTTATCGACTACGGCACCGGGCCTCTGCACAAGAACAGACAGCACTTCCAATGCACGCGTGCCGAGAGGCACGTGGGTTCCCTTTCTGAGTAACGCCTGGCGGGCGGGAATGAGAACAAAAGGCCCAAAGGAAAAGCACCGGACTTCCATATAGATGTTCTAGCTCCTTTCAGCGAGTTAGTCGCCAAGACACAATCAGGCTAGCTGCGCCACTCCCTGTGGCGTCGTCCATCGTGCATTTGCGCGCTAGCTCTCCATGAATCAAAGAGAGTCCTTCCTCCCAATGAACCAAGTAACGCCAGCGACATTTGAAGGGCCAGTTGGAGATCAGGACCTGCAACGGCTACTGCGTACCACAAGAGACTCTTCTTATCCAAAAGTTTGGAGATCTGCATCCTGAAGTGCTTCCTAACGTGCGATCTGATAATGCCGCAAGTTGTGAAGGCCGATCGAACGCGCTGGCAGATGCATACGCTGACAAACCGAGGATAGCTGCAGATCTGATTCATGGCTGGATCGTCCTGCGCTATATAGGCAGGATCTGAGACAAGAGTACCGAGGAGAACGCTGTCGGAACATTCCATCTTTCCGCAATTGGTGGCGCTTCGAGTTTGTCGCGCTGGTCAGTGCTGCTTCAGTGTGATTGATTGCACAACTCGAGAAGCGGGCAATCCGGGGGAGTCATGGATCTGTTGTGAGGCGATCAATGCAGGGCTCTACTAACCCAAAGAACCAGCAGCTGCGCGGTCGATTCCACGAATAGGCAAATGCGCGGCCCTTCACGAGATGACGCTTAATCAATGCATTCATGAAAAATGGAATTGTGCAGTTCACGAGTAAAGTCAACACTACCCGAAGGGATCGATATCGTACGACTGCACGTCGATGACTGGGTTGAGAGCAAAGCAGTTCCTGACTAAGCACACTCACTCTGCAGGATGGTGGCATGGGTATCAGAGAGTATCTACTCGGTGGTCCTCTCGGGTTTGGGGCGGCGCCCCTGGGAAACATGTTTCGAAACATCCCGGACTCCGAAGCCGATGCAACGGTGGAGGCGGCGTGGTCATCTGGAACCCGATATTTCGATACCGCTCCGTTTTATGGGGCAGGGCTTTCGGAGATTCGGCTCGGCAAACAGCTTTCGAAGCACAAGCGTTCCGACTATCGCCTCAGTAGCAAGGTCGGCCGGGTAATCCTCAGTGAAATCGAGCAGGACATTCAGACGTTCGGCGAGAAGGGAGATCTCTTTAGGCACGGCCGCAACAACAAGATTGCATACGACTACACGGCAGATGGAGCGGTTCGGTCCATCGAAGAGAGCCTCAAGCGGATCGGCGTGGGTCACCTGGATTTCGTCTGGATCCACGATATTGCGCGAGACTTCCACGGTGACAACTGGATTGCCCAATTTGAGGTTGCTCATCGAGGTGCAATGGTGGCATTAACCAAACTGCGCGACGAGAAGGTTATTAAAGGCTGGGGCCTCGGCGTGAATCGAGTGGAGCCTTGCGAGCTCACGATCGAGATGACCGAGATGCAACCTGACGCATTCTTACTGGCTGGTCGCTACACGCTCCTTGACCATGAACAGGCGCTGCAGCGTCTCATGCCGGCTTGCGAGGCGAAGAAAGTGGACATTGTTGTAGGTGGTCCCTATTCGTCCGGCGTACTGGCGGGCGGTGCACATTTCGAGTATGCTCCGGCGAGCCCGGAAATCATGGCGAGGGTTCAGAGGATCAAATCGGTATGTGAACGCTTCGCGGTGTCAATCAAGGCGGCAGCCTTGCATTTTTCTCTTGCCCATCCTGCGTCTGCGGCGGTTATTCCAGGTGCGAGCAGGCCTGAGCGCATCGTTGAAGATCACGCCGCGATAGACGAAAATGTGCCGGATGCGTTCTGGCACGAATTGCGCAAAGAAGCGCTTGTCTCTCCAAATGCGCCCCTTCCGATCGATCGAAGAAGAGCTGAAGCAGAAGTGGGCAAGAAATAACTCCGCGCAGGACAACGCTGAGTGCTGTCCGAGGACCGAGGACCAACATGAATGTCAACGGGAGAAATGAGAATGGCAAAAGAGGCGAAGCCGGAAATTGAAGCACGCAGAGAGGCATCTCACACTCAGCGAACTGATATTGCACCAGAATCCGTGAAGGATATCTCTGCTGCGCTCACTGCGCTCCTAGCGGATGTCTTTGCCCTTTATGTGAAGACGAAGAATTTTCATTGGCATATGAGCGGCCGGCACTTCCGCGACTACCACCTCCTCCTGGACGAGCACGGTGATCAGCTCTTCTCGATGACCGATGACATCGCGGAAAGAGTGCGTAAAATTGGCGGCACAACTTTACGCTCTATCGCTCACCTTGCACGAATAAAGCGTATCGCCGACAACGACGCCGACTATGTCACCCCGGAGGACATGCTCAGCGAGCTGTGGGAGGACAACAAGGCCCTGGTACTTAGAATGCGGAGTGCACATGATCTTTGCGATGAGGCCGGCGATGTTGCTTCTACGAGTGTCCTCGAGAACTGGATCGATGAGACTCAACGTCGTGCGTGGTTCCTCTACGAGATATCGCGGGAATAAAACAGGAAGGATCACCCCTCTCAGGTGGTCTCATCGCTCGGCCCGTCACCTGCTGGATCCGTGCAGGCAAAGTCATCAGCTTATTTGCGGGTGGCGGGCAAAAGCCTAAAACTGATTTCCGCAGCCCCCAGCGTGTTCAAGAGCCACCCACGGCGCGAAAAGACACTTCGATGCAGTCAGCATTGCGACAGCCCGTGGTGTCTTGATGTAGGTCCACATCGACGGCGAAATTAGGTGCGTCTTTGGACGAGCGGATGGAGCGGCTGCGACGATTTCCTGACGTCAGTAGTGTGAGTGCCGAAGCTGAAACGTTGGGGAAATTGCAGTTCCCGTCGCGCTCGACGGATACGCAGCTCTCGCTGTATTGAAGCCTATTGGATTGCCTTTGGCTTGTCCTCGAAGAAAAGTCTCCAGCGGTTGTTTTGCGCTTCCGGTCTTTGTCACAGACGGGATGAGAGGTTCGAGTCGAGTCGCCATTCGCACAAGTTCTGCCAGTGAATCCGCCTCCATCTTTCTCATCACACGACTACGATGAACCTGGAAGGTGTTCTCGGTGATACCGAGTTCCCCGGCCGCTTGTTTGTTGAGGAATCCGGCTACGGCATATTGAAATACTTCTTGTTCTCTAGGGGTCAAGGAATTCCATCGCCTTAGCAGAGACGAACGTTCGATACGTTCTTGGCGGTTGTTGCGGTCTTGCACAAAAGCGGCCTGGACAGCAACAAGCAACCGGTCTCGGTCAATGGGCTCAATCATGAAGTCGATGGCTCCGTTTTTCATAGCGCGCACTCCCGAATTTAAGTCCCCGTGAGCGGTGACGAATACGACTGGCGGGCCTTCTTTATCAGAAAGCCTGCTTTGAATTTCCAGTCCACTAATATCAGGGAGGTC